>Ga0193752_1001647_pt1 | contig 18157 bp, 15 predicted proteins | sample H1c1metaG_FD_144924 | JGI IMG/M metagenome (GOLD analysis project Ga0193752, IMG submission 144924) | Soil microbial communities from a riparian zone of the East river system, Colorado, United States - H1c1 | ecosystem: Environmental > Terrestrial > Soil > Riparian zone | place: USA: East River...
CGAAAGCGGGGATGTGTTTGGCGATACGCGCGCGGCAATCGGCATCGAGCTCGGGCACTTCCAGCTTCGCTGCCGAACAGGCGTCGGCGAGCCACGCTGCGGTACCGCCGGACACGGAAACAATGCCGACGCGGTTTCCTTTGGGCAGTGGGTTATGCACAAAGGCTGCGGCCAGATTGAGCAACTGATCCTGATCGTCGGCGCGCACGATGCCGTGGTGCGCCAGCGCGGCATTGACCACGGTCGCAGGGCTTGCCATGGCGCCGGTGTGTGACTGTGCGGCGCGGCGGCCGGCGTCGGAGTTGCCAACCTTCACCATCACGATGGGCTTGCCGAGTTCGGCGGCGCGTTGTGCCGTTTTCAGAAAGCGCGCGGGATCATTCAATGATTCGACGTACATCAGGATGACTTTTACGTTCGCCTGCTCGATCATCCACGCCACGTAATCGGCAATCTGCAAATCGACCTGATTGCCGACGCTGACGATGTGACTGAAATTCAGGTCGTCGCGCCGCCCTTTGTTGAAGAAGGCGAAACCCAGTCCGCCGCTTTGCGACACGATGCCGATCTGCGCGCCGTTCTGCGTGCCCTTGTCGACGTCAATGGCGCCGTTGAACGTGGCCGCGACCTTGCCGCCGATGTTGAAATAACCTTCGGTGTTCGGCCCTGCCACGCGTATGCCGGTGCGCATGCATATGTCTTTCAGCCGCTGCTGCAATGCCACGCCGGCCGTGCCGGCTTCATTGAAGCCGGAACTGTAAATCACCGCGCCCTTGATGCCGGCATCGGCGCAAGTTTGCAGCATGTCCGGCACCAGCGTCGCAGGCACCGCGATCAGCGCCAGATCCACAGGGCCGGATATGTCACGAATGGATGCATAACTTTTCAGCCCCGCGATTTCGCGATGTGCGGGATTGACCGGATACACCGTACCTGCGTAGCCGTGCTTGAGCAGCGTGCGCAATACTCTGCCGCCGATTTTTTCAGCGCTCTCGGTGGCGCCAATCACCGCCACGCTGGCCGGGGAGAAAAAAAGATCGAGGTTGTTCAAGCGAGAATTCGTTCCACGTTACGGAAACTGCAGAGCAGGGTGATGACGCAGAGCGTATCACATCAATGCAAACGTTATTCGGCCTGCAACTTGGTCGCAACGATGAGTTTTTTCCAGCGTTCGTATTCGTCGCGCATGATCCTGGCGAGGTCTTCAGGCGTCCCGCCTTGTGGTTCGACGCCCTGCGTGGTGAAGAGCTTGACTACGTGCGGGTCGATCAGCGCTTTATTGATTTCTGCGTTCAGTTTAGCAATCACCTCGCGCGGCGTGCCCGCCGGGGCGAACAGGCCATACCACGTGGAGACGTTGTAATCGGGATAGCCGGATTCGGCGACCGTGGGCAGATCGGGCATGGCCTGCGAGCGCTTGGCCGCGCCGATCGCAAGCGGCACCAGCTTGCCGGCTTTTATGTAAGGCAGTATGGACACCATGCTGTTAAGCGCCGCATGCACGCGGCCTCCGGTAAGATCAACCGACATCTGCGAGCCGCCCTTATACGGCACGTGGGTCATTTCAAACCCGCCCATGTATTTAAGCAATTCCATGCCCAAATGATTCGACGAGCCCACACCCACGGAACCATAAGACAGTTCACCGGGACGCGATTTGGCGAGTTTGACCAATTCCGGAATGGTGCGCACGTTGAGCGACGGATGCGCCACGATCATTTGCGTGCTTAGGACGAGCAAGGTAATCGGCGCGAGTTCCTTGAACGGATCGAAGGGCAATTTCGGGCCGAGCAGCGCCGCCGCGACGGAGGTGTGTCCCGAGGTGGAGAACAGCAACGAGTAGCCATCAGGCGCCGAGCGCGCAATGGCCTGAGTTGCAATGACGCCGTTGGCGCTGGGCCGGTTTTCGATACTCACGGGCTGGCTGGTGTAGTCGGTGATTTTTTGTCCTACGGTGCGCGCCACCATATCCGTCGTTCCGCCGGGCGTGTAGCTCACCATGATGCGCATGGGTTTGAGCGGAAAGTGGATCGCGGGTTTTGCGCTTGGTTGCGCGGCTGCGGTACCTGCGCATGCCATCAACGTGAAGGTGAGCGCAGCCGTCAGGCACGCGTTATCAACGTTGGCGTCCGGCATGCCACCTCCCGCGTCGTTGCAATCGATAAGCCTGTCGATCTGCGTTATTCCGTCGGAATCTTTGCGTCCCGTATTACTTTCGCAAAGCGATCGTGTTCGCTCTTCCAGAATTTCGCGAACTCTTCCGGGGATTTGCTGGTGACGATGCTGACACCGCTATCGGCCATACGCTTTATTACTTCAGGATGTTTCATGGTTTCCTGCGCGACATCAAAGAGTTTTTTGATAACCGGCGCCGGCGTTCCCTTGGGCACGTAAATACCCTGCCACGAGCCCACCACCATGTTCAGGCCCTGTTCGCGCATCGTTGGCACATCAGGCAGCGCAGGGATGCGTTCCGGCGACACGGCGGCCAGCATGCGCACGCGGCCGCTTTTGACATAGGTGACCGCTGAGGAAAATGTGACGAACATGGTCTGCACTTCGTTGCCCAGCAGGCCGATCATCGCCGGCCCCGCCCCGCCTTTGTAGTTGACCTGCTGCGCCTGCGTGCCGGTATTCATCAGGAACATGATCATTTCCAGATTATTGGCGCTGCTGGGCGCCGGCGAACCGTAATTGAGTTTATTGGGATTGGCTTTCATGTAGGCAATCAGTTCTTTCACGTTCTTCGCGGGAAGCGTGGGATGCACCACGAGGCTGCCCGACACATCCACCACCTGCGTTACCGGTGTGAGTTCGCTCAAAGGTTTCACCGGAAATTGGGTGAAAAGGTTGGCGTTGATCGCCATGGTGCCGACGTTGCCGAGTAAAAAGGTGTAACCGTCGGGGTTCGCTTTGGCGGCTACCTCAACACCGATGTTGCCGGAGGCGCCGGCGCGGTTATCCACCACCACTTGCTGCTTTAACAACTCCGCCATGCGCGGCTGCAATATGCGTCCGACAAAATCCGATGCGCCGCCCGGTGCGAACGGCACCACCATGCGCAGGGTACGTGAAGGATATTCCTGCGCCGCGGCTAAACTGCCAAACACCGTCAACAAGCTTGCAACAATGATTTGTTTTTTATTCATTTTTCGATCTCCTCGAAGATTCGGACGTTCTATTCAACCGCGATATTGTTTTCCTTCACTACTTTTGCCCAATGTTTGATTTCGGCATCGACAAAGCGCGAAAATTCCGCCGGCGACTTGTGCAGCTTGGGGTACATAAGCTGTTTGGCGAGCGCGTCTTTCATTTGCGCATCGTTCATTATTTTCACCACGCTGGCATGCAGATGCTCAAGCACGGGTTTGGACAATCCGACGGGCGCAAAAAGGCCTTGCCATGCATTGGTGCCCATGCCGGGATAACCGGCTTCAGCGACCGTCGGCACTTCGGGCACTTCCGGGCGGCGCGTGGGCCAGGTGGTGGCCAGCGCCTTGATGCGATTGGCTTTGACGTGTTGCAGGGTAGATGCCATGTTGAGCATGGTGAACTGCGTCTCGCCGCCGATCAGGGCGGGAATAATCTGCCCGGCGCCGCCTTTATACGGCACATGCGTCATCTGTACGCCGTTGGCTTTGAGAAAATTCGCTACATCCAGATGCGGGTAAGAGCCCAACCCCGCTGAAGCATAAGACATTTTGCCGCCGGATTTTTTGATATGCTCCGCCATTTCTTTCAGACTGTTGGCGGGTACCGAAGGATGCGCCAGCCACAGATGCGGAATTTCCACCAGGCCCGTAACACCGGGCAGATCGCGCGACGGCTTGATCGGCAACACCTTGGCAAAAGTGGTTTCGTTGATCGCGTTGGTGGATACATTGCCTACTAAAACCGTGTGGCCGTCCGGTGTGGCGCGCGCGGCGAGTTCAAGCGCGATATTGCCCGATGCGCCGGGGCGGTTTTCCACGATCACCGGCTGGCCCCACGCTTCGTTGAGCTTAATGGCGAGTTGGCGCGCGATGATGTCGGTAGCGCCGCCGGGCGCGTACGGAACGATGACGCGCACCGGGCGCGATGGGTAATCGGCGGCGCTAACGTGGCTCGCGGTTTGCGCTGCGAAAAAGCTTAGTGTGGCGCAGGCTGTTGCAGCAATGGGTTTGAACATGGAAACCCCTCCTATTGTAAGTATTTGATTTTATTATGTTTTTATTTGGTCTGTTTTTCGTCATCCGGCGTAATCGGCAGCGCTACCGGTCGCTTTAATTTCGCCGAAAGATCAATGGCTTTGGTCAGCATCAACCGATTATGACCTTCGCGCGCAGTGGCGTGTTGCGTGGTGACGCCGAGCGACACGCGATTCAGCCACGAATTGGTTTCTTCACGCATCGGGCCGCGCAATTCGCCCAGCGCCATGTCGCCCACCGGGTAACTGGTCAGAAAATCAACGTGTCGGCGTTTGTCGGGTGCGTAACCTTCGGCCTGTATCAGATTGGTGGCGAGCACCATGTCGCGGTGCGTGTCGTCGATGGTCAGCACGCCTTCAGTGCCGACCGCGCCGACTTCCAGCGAATACACCGCGCCGGGCCAGACCTCCGGCAGCGCCCACGAAATAACGCCATGATAAATCGCACCGTCGTCAAAACTGATGGTGTAGCCGGTGCCGTCAACGCCTTGCCACGTCGGGCCGAGCGCCTTGTTCACCGAGCGTGCATAGACTTCCACCGGTTTCTTGGCTTCCATCAGCCACATCACGATATCCAGCGCATGCGTGCCGGAAATCACCATCGGCGTGACTTCTGCGCGATTGTCGCTGCGCTTGTAGTTATCTATGGCGACCAGGCGATTCATGAACGCGCGCGAAGTCACCATGGTTACTTCGCCGAGCGCTCCGGATTGCACCTTTTCTTTCGCCACCAGCCAGCGCCGGCGGAAACGCTGGGTGTAACCGATCACGGCGTCTACACCGCTTTTTTCTATGGCGGCCAACGTTTGTGCAGATTCCGCCAGGTCGGTGGCCAGCGGTTTTTCAATCAGCAGCGGCAGATTGCGCTCGGCGGCGAAGATCACCGGATCGACATGCAGATGTTCATCGGTGCAAACCACTACCGCGTTGACTTCTGGGCGCGACAAGAGATCGCGGTAAGAAGTGGTGACAAAATCCGCGCCGCATTTTTCGCGCACGATTTCGCCGCGCTCCGGATTTTTTTCCGCAATGCCGATCCAGCCCACCGACGGATGGCGAGCGGCGAGTTCGCCGCGGATCAGGCCGACACGGCCTGCGCCGATGATGGCGAGGCCGATTTTTTTTGGATCTTTTTTCATCGCGCAGCCACCGCAGCGGGCCGCGACTCAGGCAGCGGCAGGCTCACCGGTTCGTGGCGTTCAGCAGATAGGTCGGCGGCAATATAAACTTCCATCACCTGCCGCGCTTCTTCGCCGGTGACCAGCACCGGGCGGTCGCAGGCCACCGCCTCGATAAAATGCACAGTCTCGGCAGCCATCGGACCCGCGTAAGTATGTTCAACCGGTTCGCCCGGCATGGTGGACATGGGATGCACGATACCCGTTTTCAGGGTGGTCAATTGCGTGTCGCGATGCGTGTCGTCGATGATCAGCGCGCCTTCGGTACCGATCATTTCGATCCAGGTCATTGAAAAATTCGGATAGGCGGGCGGCAGACTCCAACCTGCGCATACTACGCACGACACGCCATTGTCGAACGTTACGGTAATGTATTGCGTGTCGGGCACATCGGCGCCGGTAGATTCGCGCATCGCGCCGTAGTTCACCGTCGAATACACGCGTATCGGCTTGGCCGGCTGCAAACACCACATCACGAAATCCAGATCGTGCGTGGCTTCCATCGCGGCAGGGGAAAGTTTCGAGCGGCCAGTGATTTTTTTGCCGAGGGCGCGACCGATGTGGCGGCTGACCAGCGCGCTGACCGGTTTGCCCAGTGTGCCGTCGCGCAGGCATTGCTTTACATAGGCAAATTTCGGATTGAAGCGCTGCGAATATCCGATGGAGAACTTTAGGCCATTCTTTTTGGCGAGGTGGTTCAACTCGTCGGCTTCATGCAGTTCCAGCGCAATCGGCTTTTCCAGAAATACGTGCTTGCCGGCGAGCAGCGATTCGCGCGCCATCGGGTAATGCAGCACTTCGGGCGTTGCTGAAATGAACACCGCATCGACGTCATCGCGCTTGATGATGACTTTGTAGTCGGCGGTGGCGGATTTGGCATTGATCTTTTTGGCGATCTCGGCCAGCCGATCGGGGCGAGTTTCGACCACGTGGATGTCTTTCACCAGCGGATTCATCGCACAGGTTTCCGCGCGTATACCGCCACACCAGCCGGTGCCGATGATGCCTACATTGATCTGTTTCACAAAAATTCCTTGAAGAAAAGCAAAAAATTACATTCAGGCGCAACTTTTGCAGACTTGTATTTTAGCGTATTGAACGACAAAATCTTTTAGCCGCAGATGCGCGTAGATGCACAAAGGTAAAATCAAGGTTAAAAACGAAAAGAAAAAAACTGATTAAAAACAAATACTTACAAATTATCCGGTTTTGAGTTTGATCTGCGCTCATCCGTGGTAAAAATGGCTTTGAATTCTCTTTCCCCATCCATGAAATTCATCCTCGCCTTAGACCAAGGCACCACCAGCTCGCGCGCCATGGTGTTTGATCACGCAGGCGCAGTACGCGCCGTGGCGCAACGCGAGTTCCGGCAGATTTTTCCGTGCCCCGGCTGGGTCGAACACGACCCGCTGGAAATTTGGGAAACGCAATTGGCGGTCGCGCGCGAAGCTTTGGCGAAGGCGGGATTGAGCGCACGCGACATTGCCGCCATCGGCATCACCAATCAGCGCGAAACGACGGTGGTATGGGATCGCGCGACGGGCGTACCCATCTACAACGCCATCGTATGGCAGGACCGGCGCACCGCGGAATACTGCGATGAACTCAAAGCGGCGGGACAGGGCGCGGATATCGCGCATCGCACCGGCCTCGTTATTGATGCTTATTTCTCTGCAAGCAAGATCAAATGGCTGCTCGACCATGTGCCGCAGGCGCGAGTAGCGGCGCGCGCGGCGAAGCTCGCATTCGGCACCATCGACACTTGGTTGCTATGGAAATTATCCGGCGGCGCAGTGCATGCGACTGACGTCACCAACGCCTCGCGCACCATGCTCTATAATCTGCGTGACGGCGCTTGGGACGACGCATTGCTTGAACGTTTCGATGTGCCGCGCAGCATGCTGCCAACGGTGGCGCGTGTTTGCGGCGTGGCCGGGCATACTGCGCCGGAACACTTCGGCGCACCGATTCCCATTGCAGGCATCGCCGGCGATCAGCAGGCGGCGCTGTTCGGCCAGCGTTGCGTCAGGCCGGGGCTGGTGAAGAATACCTACGGCACCGGCTGTTTCATGTTGATGCACACCGGCAACGACATCATCCGCTCCAAAAATCAATTGTTGACCACCGCGGCCGTAGCCGCAGATGATCGACCGCAGTACGCGCTGGAAGGCAGCGTGTTCATCGGCGGCGCGGTGGTGCAATGGCTGCGCGACGGGCTGGGCATCGTGAAGTCAGCCTCCGATGTGGAAGCGCTTGCGGCCCGTGTCGCAGACAACGGCGGCGTTTACTTTGTACCGGCATTCACCGGGCTGGGCAGCCCGCACTGGGATCCGCACGCGCGTGGCACTATCAGCGGACTCACGCGCGGCAGTACGGCAGCGCATATTGCACGTGCCGCGTTGGAAAGTATCGCGTTTCAGAGCGCCGACGTGCTGGATGCGATGCACAGCGACTCCGGTATCACTGTTGCCGAACTCAGAGTCGATGGCGGCGCTGCGCGCAACGATTTTTTGATGCAATTTCAGGCCGATATCCTCGGTGTGCCGGTGGTGCGCCCTCAGATTACCGAAACCACCGCGCTCGGCGCAGCCTATCTGGCAGGGCTTGCGGTGCGTTACTGGCAAAGTGCCGCTGAGATTGACGCGCAATGGCAGATTGAACGGCGGTTTGAGCCGGCGTTGCCCACAAGCGACGCGTGCGCGCTGCGCGACGGATGGAAAATTGCAGTGGCGCGCGCGAAAGGACTGTGTCTGGACGCTTTGTAAAAATGCCGAACGGCGAGCCGTGATAACATTTCATGTGCGAAGCGAAATGCGAGTACGCTGTTCCTCAAGCTGAAAATTCCAGAATATCTCATGCCGTTTTACTATTTTGAAAATCTTTAAAGTAAGGCGCTGACACCGAATTTTCGTCGGTGCAAATCGCCTAATGCGAAAGCGCCATGCAGAAAGTCGTGAGGAGCGACGAGTTCGAGCGGTAGTCGTACATCACGTATCGTGGCGCCAAAGAAACGCGCGTTCCTGGAACAGGACTACCACCAGTTTAGAAAATGCAATGACCTTTCGGGGTTTGGCAAAGCAGAACGACAAGCAAAAAATATTAAATAAAAACAAATACTTACATGAAAAAATTAAAACCGATAGGACAGATTGGCTTGGGCATCATGGGCGGCGCGTTTGCCAAACATCTGTTGGCAGCGAAGTTCGGTGTCCTCGGATTTGATCCTGATACAAAAGCGCGCGCGGCGCTCAAAGCGCGCAGCGGTAAACTAGCGACTTCGGGCGCGCAGGTTGCGAATGCGTGCGATGTGATGATCACTTCGCTACCCAGTATCAAGGCCTGTGAAGCCGCTTTTTTCGGTAAGGAAGGCATTGTGTCTGGCGCGCGCAGAGGTGCTGTTGTGATCGAAGCCAGCACCATGCCGCTGGAAGTTAAACACGATATCCGCGGGCGTTGTACGGCACACGGTATCACGGTGCTTGATTGTCCGATCAGCGGTACCGGCGCACAGGCTGCCGCGAAAGATATTTCCGTTTACGCCAGCGGCGATGCGGACGCCGTGAAACGCTGCGATGCGGTGTTCAAGGGATTTGCGCGCAGCATGCACTACTGTGGCGAGTTTGGTAACGGTTCCAAGTTGAAGTTCATTGCCAACCTGCTGGTCACGATACACAATTTATCCGCGGCCGAAGCGATGGTGATGGGGCTGAAATCCGGGCTGGATCTTGATCTGGTGTATAAAGTGATCAAGGATGGCGCCGGCACGTCGCGCATGTTTGAAGTGCGCGGCCCGATGATGATCAAAGGCGATTACCGTGCAGCGACCATGAAAGTTGATGTTTATCAGAAGGATATCGATATCATTGGCGCTTTTGCGGCCCGGTTGAATATTCCGGTGCCGTTGTTCGAAGCGAGCAAAGCGTATTATTCGTCTGCGCTGTCGCAGGGTTTTGCCAAGGAAGATACTGCTGCGGTATGCGCGGTGCTGGAGCAGATGGCGGGCGACCCCAGAAAAAGCAGCAAAAAAGCCGGCAAGAAAAAGTAAATGAAAATTTATACACAGAAAGCAAACTGAACATGAGCGAAGCAAAATCGATGTCCCCGCAAAGCCAGGCTTCACAAACGCTGGCGTTCAACATGAAGCTTCTGGCCCAGCACGAAATGGAAGGTTTCGGCGGCATGGGCGAGGGCATCAATATGCAGATGGCCAAGGATGGCCGGCGCATCATCTGGATGGCGCACGAGTCCGCGCCGAAAAACTTCACCGCGCTGGATGTGACCGATCCGCGCAAGCCCAAGTTCGTGATTCAGACCGATTTGCCGCACAGCAATGTGCGTTCGAATTCGCTCGATGTGGTGGGCAACACCATGGTGGTGGCGTATCAAACCAAGGGCTTCGACAACAAGCCGGCGGGTTTTGATATTTTTGATATTACGATCCCCGAAAAACCCAAACTCATTTCGCACTTTGATGCGTCGGGCAAGTTCTCGCGCGGCGTGCATGCGGTGTGGTTCGACGATGGCGAGTTCGTACATATGGCGAGCGGCGCGCCGGATTTCGAGCCGACCCACGACAAGGACGATCAGTGCTATCGCATTATCGATGTGCGCAATCCGTCCAAGCCGACCGAAGCAGGCCGCTGGTGGTACCCCGGCACACGCAAAGGCGACAAGGAAGCACCACCACCGCGTCTGAAACTCGACGGTGGGTATCGCGCGCATAACACCAACGTGTATTCGAAGCAGCGCCCGGATCGCGCGTATGTGGGTTACATCGACGGCGGTGGCTGGATACTCGACATTAAGGATAAGAGCAATATCAAGGTGGTATCGCACTGGAAAAATGCACCGCCGTTCAACGGTTTTGTGCATACCATGATGCCGCTGTTCAGCAAGGATCTGCTGATTGCGACGGAAGAATGCGTGCGTGATAACTGCGCCGACTGGCCCAAACTGACCTGGGTGCTCAACATTGCAGACGAAACCAATCCAGTGCCGATTTCCACTGTGCCGCTGCCGTCGCCGGAGAGTTTCGGCAAACGCGGCGGACGTTTTGGTTCGCACAATGTATGGGAAAATTATTCCGCCGATTGCGCTTGGAAATCCGACGACATTATTCTCGCCACGTTTTTCAACGGCGGTTTGCGTGCGTATGATTTGTCGAACCCGTATCAACCGCAGGAAGTGGCCTATTTTGTGCCGGGCACGCCGAAACTTTCGCCCAAAGGCGCGGTCCAGATTAACGACGTTTACGTCGATGAGCGCGGTGTCGTGTATTGCCAGGACCGCTTTACCGGCGGCTTGTATATCGTTGAGTGGACACAGTAGCTAATATGGAAGCGCCCGTTTTAGGCCGTAGCGCGCTGTCCGGACGTATTCCGGTCAGCGTGGTCACGGGTTTTCTCGGCAGCGGGAAAACCACGCTGGTCAACAAGCTCCTGAAGCGCCCGGAGATGAACCGCGTTGCGGTGATCGTCAATGAGCTGGGCGAGCAGGCGATCGACAACGATCTGGTGGAAGTGTCGTCAGAACAGATGATGCTGCTCAACAACGGTTGTCTGTGCTGTGTGCTGCGCGGTGATCTGCAGGAAACGATGCGCGATTTGTTCATCAAGCGGCGCAACGGTGTGATTATCGATTTCGACCGGCTGGTGATCGAAACCACGGGGCTGGCTGATCCGGCGCCCGTCATGCAGACGCTGATGACGGATACCATGCTGCAATCGCAGTACCGGCTGGATTGCGTGGTAACGCTGGTCGACGCGGTCAATGGATTGGAGCAACTCAAAACGCTGTCGGAGCCCGTGAAGCAGGCAGCGCTCGCGGACCGTCTGGTTATCACCAAAACGGATTTGGTAGACGAAGCCAAGGTCGCGGCACTCGAAACCGCATTGCGTGAATTGAATCCGCGCGCGCCGGTCAAGCGCGCGATTAACGGCGAAATCGAACTGGCGTTTCTGATCGATGTGGCGCTGCGCAGCATGCAGTCGCGGCTGGAAGATGTCGAGCGCTGGATGGGCGCCGACAACGCTGAAGATCACGGTCATTACGGCAACGACGAACACGGCCACGCGCATCGGCACGATACCAACGTGAATTCGTTTTGCCTGCGTTACAAAGAGCCGTTCACTTGGGCGTCGTTTTCGCAGTGCATGGAAGTGCTGGGCACGTTACGCGGCGCGGATTTGTTTCGCGTGAAGGGGCTGGTGAATGTAGCGGGGCATAAAGGTCCGCTGATCGTGCAGGGCGTGCAGCACTTGTTTCACCCGCCGATTGAACTGGAGAAATGGCCCAGCGACGATCACGAAACGCGCATTGTGTTCATCACGCGCGGCATCAGCCAGCAGACAGTGAGCAATCTGTTTTCGGCGATTGCGTCGGTGGCTGTGGTTCAGGTATAAAAAACACAATAAAAACAAATAGTTATATAATACCGACGGTCCGGGCTGCCGCTGCGCCCAGCGGCTCGGGGTTTTCCGGCGAAACGATCTCGATGTGATCGCGGCTGACGTTAACGAAGGGCGCGTTCATCACCAGGCGACCGCCCAGATCCCACACTTCAACATCAGTCAGCGCCATGAAATCCTTGGAGTCGATCATAAAGTCGGTTACGCGCGCGCCCGGCTGCAGGTGAATATGGCCCTTGATGCGATAGGTGCGGGTGAGAATAACGACTTTGGTTTTGGCGTTTTGTTCGGCCATGATCGACGATGTCCTTGAACATTATTACTGGTGATGTTAGCCCCAAAAAGTGCCGTGAGCAAATGCCAACTGTTTTCATGCATCGAGCCGCTCTCTTTGAACGTGGGGTGTCAACTGTGCAAGGCGTAAGCGCCATGCGCACCAAGCTGCGTGCCGCCGTATTTATCGGCGTGTTGCTGTTCGGTTTTGCCGCAGTCGCGGCTGAAACCGTCAGCGTCGGATCCAAGCGTTTTACCGAATCGTACATTCTGGGTGAGATCGTTACCCAGCGTATCCAGGCGACGCCGCGCGCGCGCGCAACGCATCGTCAGGGTCTGGGCAATACGGCTATTTTGTTTTCCGCGCTGAAAAGCGGTGCGATCGATGTTTATCCCGAGTACACCGGCACACTGGCGTTTGAGTTGCTGGGATTAAAGCGCGTGCCGTCGCTGGCCGAGTTGAATGTACTGCTGGAGCGTCACGGACTGGCCGCTGGCGTTGCGCTGGGGTTTGGCAATTCGTATGCGCTGGCGATATCGCAGACGCGCGCGACAGCGCTGGGTGTGACCTCGATGTCCGATCTTAAACAGCATGCAGTCTTGCGCTACGGTCTGTCGCAGGAATTTCTCAATCGCAAAGATGGCTGGCCGGGACTGCGTGACGCTTATGCGCTGCAAGCACGGCCGGTGGGCCTTGATCATGGCGTGGCTTACGAAGCCATCAAAGCCAACACGGTGGATGTGATTGATGTTTATACCACCGATGCGAAGCTCGGACGCTACGGTCTCAAAGTGCTCACCGACGACCGCGCGTATTTTCCGCCTTACGAGGCGGTGCTGGTTTACCGCAAGGATTTGCCGCAGCGCCATCCCGATGCCTTTCGCGCGCTGCAAACGCTGGAGCGCGGCATCTCATCCGGCGCGATGATCCGCATGAACGCCGCAGTGGAGCTGGATGGTCAGCCGTTTGCGAGCATCGCAGCCGATTTTCTGCAGGGCGGCATAGCCGGTGCCGCGCAGTCGCGCCCCGACTGGCTGGCGCGGCTGTTTGGTGCGGATTTCTGGCGCCTTACCGCTCAACATTGCGTGTTGGTGTTCGGCGCGTTGGCCTTGAGTGTGGTTATCGGCGTGCCGTTGGGTGTCTCGGCCGCGCGTTTGCCGCAGGCGCGGCCCTGGATACTCGGTGTCACAGGTGTGTTACAGACGATACCGGCATTGGCCTTGCTGGCATTCCTGATCGCGGCGCTGGGGCGCATCGGCACGGTACCCGCGGTGATCGCGCTGTTTCTCTATGGCCTGCTGCCGATCGTGCGCAATACCGAAAGCGGGCTTGCGGGAGTCGCAGGAGGCCTGTGTAAGGCCGGATTTGCGCTGGGGTTGCGGCGCGGCGCGGTGATGCGCCTGATTGAGCTGCCGCTGGCGCTGCCGTCGGTGCTGGCGGGGATCAAGATTTCTGCGGTAATCAACGTCGGTACGGCTACAATCGCGGCCTTCATCGGCGCGGGGGGGTATGGCGAGCGTATCGTCGCCGGACTCGCGGTGAATGACCACGCGATGATGCTGGCAGGCGCAGTGCCGGCGGCGTTGCTGGCAATTCTGATTCAGGGGGTGTTCGAGTGGGGAGAGCGCCGATATCTACATTATGGACTGCAAAACGCTTCCTTAGCGGCGACGAGAACTAATTTTGCGTTCATCTGTCTGTGCGGTATCGCGGGTTACTCGATGGGTCTTTCGCGCGCATTGTCGCGTGCCGGACCTGCAGGTTGGGTATACTGCCGGCTTTGCAACCCGGCACGGTGTCCGACTTGGACAACAAACACGACAGGGATGGGGTTCATGAGCGACCGCGAAATCGACCAGCAGTTGGTCGAACGCGCACAGCGTGGCGACAAGCATGCGTTTGAACTGCTGGTTGCGAAGTACCAGCGTAAGCTGATCCGGCTGCTGTCCCGCTTTATTAGAGACGCAACGGAAGTGGAGGATGTAGCGCAGGAAGCCTTTATAAAGGCCTACCGCGCGTTGCCGAACTTTCGCGGCGACAGTGCTTTTTACACGTGGCTTTACAGAATTGGCATTAACACCGCCAAGAATTACCTGGTGGCGATGGGGCGGCGTGCGCCGACATCCACCGCCATGGACGCTGAAGAGGCGGAAGATTTGGGTGAAACGGAGTTGCTGCAGGACCTCAATACGCCGGAGAACGAAATGATGAGCCGCCAAGTGGCGGATACCGTGAACCAAACGCTGGATAAGTTGCCTGAAGATTTACGCACTGCAATCTCATTGCGGGAGATGGAAGGCTTGAGTTACGAGGAGATAGCCGCCGTGATGAATTGCCCGATAGGTACGGTGCGTTCGCGTATTTTCCGGGCGCGGGAAGCGATAGCGGAACAGTTAAGACCGATGCTCGGAACGGGCAAAGACAGGAGATGGTGAGATGCAAAACGTATCAACACTGATGGACGGTGAACTCAATGTGGACGAAGCCAAACGGGAGGTGGCACGCCTCAAGGCTGATTTGACCTTGCGCGATACTTGGGACACTTATCATTTGATCGGGGACGCAATGCGCGGCAGTGCTATCGGCGCTCCAGGGTTTACCGCGCGCCTTAGCGAACGGCTGGGGGCGGAGCCCACGGTGCTTGCACCGCATGCCAGTGTGACGTCGCGTTCGGCACGAAAAATTCAGACCTACGCCTTGTCAGCGGCGGCTTCGGTGGCCGCAGTGGCTGTGGTCGGATGGGTGGCGCTGACCACCACCGCGGTTCAACCGAACGCGCCGGGCGGAGCGTTAGCCAAAGCGCCGGCTACGCAGTCTCAGCCACAGGTTGCGGTTTTGCCGCCCAATGTCACGGTACCCCAGCCGGACGTGCCGCAGGTAGCGGCAGCGCCGGCAGAGCGTATGCAGGAGTATCTGCTGGCGCATCAGGGTATTTCGCCGACGACGGCAATACAAGGGGTTACGCCCTATATCCGCACGGTGTCCAGCAGCGAAGACTAAACCCCCTTTCTCTTTAGTACCCTTAATCCGCTGAACATGAAATTTTGGCTGGCCGTCGCAGCGACGATCACGGCGCTTGATGTGTGCGCACAAGACGCCGCTACCAGCGATGCGCTGGAATGGCTCAGGAAAATTGCCGACTCCTCACGCACGGTCAGCTACTCCGGCACGTTTGTGTATCAGCACGGTAGCCGCGTTGAAACCTCCCGTGTTGTGCACTATGTCAATCAGGCTGGCGGTGTTTTCGAGAAACTTGAAACACTGGATGGCCCGCCGCGCGAAGTGATACGCGCTAATGATCATGTTACAGCGTACATCCCGGACGCAAAGGTGGTGTTGGTCGAGCGGCGCAGCACGCGCCATTTGCCGGTGATGTTGCCCGAGAAACTATCCGATCTGACACAACAATACGACGTCAAAAAGCTCGAGGCCGATCGCATGGGAGGCTACGAGTGCGTTTGGATAGGTGTAATACCGAAGGACAAACTGCGCTATGGGCGCAAGTTCTGTGCGGAACGGGGATCGGGCTTGCCGTTGCGTGCGCAAGTTTTTAATGAGCGCATGGAAATTATTGAATCTTTTGGGTTTTCTCAATTGTCATTAGGCGGGAAATTCAGTCGAGATCAGGTGGCGTCGCGCTATGAAGGGCGCTCGCAAGCGCAAAAATGGCGGGTAGACCGGTCAGCCTTGAATGTGATGGAGCAGGCTGCGGACACCGGCTGGACGGCCGTAAATCTGCCGCAAGGCTTTCGTAAATCGATGGAAGTCAAACGTACTATTGCCGGACGTCCCGTGGCCATGCCGCATCTGGTGTATTCGGATGGTCTTGCGGCCATTTCAGTGTTTGTCGAACCCAAGGTTCGCGAAGTGTCTGCAAAGCCTTTGACAAGTCAAGGAGCTGTCCATATTTACAAGCGAGCCTACGGCGAGCATATTGTAACGGTGCTGGGCGAAGCCCCCGCAGCGACGGTGATGCAGATCGCCAACTCGATGGAACACAGGAATGTTGGGAGTGCATTTCCCAAGTAAGACTCAGGATCGGAATCAGGAGACTTCATGCTCAGAAAGGCGCTCGTATTTTTGTGTGTTGTATTGCCGCTGACGGCGACCGCTCAGTTACCTGATTTCACGGATCTGGTGGAAAGGCAGGGACCTGCCGTGGTCAACATCAGTACCACGCAGGCGTCGTCGCGCAATCCGCTTGCGCAACAGTTTCCCAATGTGCCGGAGGACGATCCGTTCTTTGAATTTTTCCGCCGTTTCATGCCCAATCAACCGGGTGGTCCGCGTGAATTCCAAGCGCAATCGCTGGGTTCGGGTTTTGTGATTACCGGTGACGGTTACATCCTTACCAATGCGCATGTGGTGCAATCGGCCGATGAAATCACCGTGCGTTTGACGGACAAGCGGGAATTCAAAGCCAAGGTTATCGGTTCGGACCGGCGCACTGATGTGGCGCTGATCAAGATCGATGCCACGGGATTGCCCGTGGTCAAATTCGGCGATCCGGCGAAACTCAGGGTCGGCGAATGGGTGGTGGCCATCGGCTCGCCGTTTGGTTTCGACAACACGGTGACCGCCGGCATCGTCAGCGCCAAGGGACGTTCGCTGCCGCAGGAAAATTTCGTGCCGTTCATTCAGACCGATGTGGCGGTCAATCCCGGCAACTCGGGTGGACCGCTCTTTAACATGCGCGGTGAGGTGGTGGGCATCAATTCGCAAATCTATAGTCGCACGGGCGGATTCATGGGGCTGTCTTTCGCCATACCGATTGACGTCGCCAACGATATCGCCCAGCAACTGCGTACCACAGGCAAGATCACCCGCGGCCGCATTGGTGTGGTGATTCAGCCGGTAACCAAAGAACTGGCCGATGGCTTCGGCTTATCCAAACCGGTAGGTGCCTTGGTGAACTCGGTGGAAAAGGGTGGCCCTGCGGAGAAAGCGGGGATCGAAGCAGGCGATGTGATTTTGCGTTTTGATGGTAAACCGATCGGCTCTTCTGAAGATTTACCGCGTATCGTCGGCGCCACGCGTCCCGGCTCGAAAGTGACAGCGCAAGTGTGGCGCAATAAAGCGACGCGTGACGTGCAGGTTGTGGTGAGCGAACTAGCCGACGAGTCTCGCGCGCAACGAGGGGGGGGACGCGGACAGAAGCCGCCTGTAGTGGCGCCCACGGTATACGGCATGAGTTTGTCTGACTTGACCGATACGCAGCGCAAGGAACTCAAGGTTGAAGGTGGCGTGTTCGTGGGTGAGGTACAGGGCGCTGCCGCACGCGCGGGGATGCGCAAAGGCGATGTCATCCTCGCCGTTAACAATCAGGACGTGAAAACGGTGGACCAATTCAACCAGATGATGGGGCAGTTCGATAAGGGCCGCATTGTTGCGTTGCTGGTACGCCGTGGCACGAACTCGTTGTATGTGCCCTTCAGGCTGGATCCGGGCGGGAATTAAGTGCCGGGCACGCCGACGCTGACAGTTTACGCGCGCGGCTACTGCCACCTTTGCGATGATATGATTGCGGCCCTGTGCACTTTGCAGGGTCGTTTTGTTTTTGAAATCAAGGTGGTGGACGTGGATAGCGATGCCACGCTGGAAGGGCGCTACGACGAATGGGTGCCGGTGCTCATGGGTAGCGAAAACGGACACGAGCGCGAACTCTGTCACTATTTCCTGGATGAGCTGGTTGTTACTGCTTTTTTGGCGAAAATACAATAAAATACAGGTGTTTACGCTGCTTGTAATATTCTTAAATTAAAGCTGGGGCGCTCGCCGGTTGCGAGTGCCCCTTTCTGTATCTGCATGCAACATATCCGTAACTTTTCCATCATCGCGCACATCGACCACGGTAAATCAACGCTGGCGGATCGCATTATTCAGTTGTGCGGTGGGCTGTCCGAGCGCGAGATGGAAACCCAGGTACTCGACTCCATGGACCTGGAGCGCGAACGCGGCATTACCATCAAGGCGCAAACCGCGGCGCTGCAATACAAGGCGCGCGACGGGAATATCTATCTGCTGAATTTAATCGACACACCGGGGCATGTGGATTTCTCGTACGAGGTATCGCGTTCGTTGGCGGCCTGCGAGGGCGGATTGTTGGTGGTTG
>Ga0193752_1001648_pt1 | contig 18156 bp, 13 predicted proteins | sample H1c1metaG_FD_144924 | JGI IMG/M metagenome (GOLD analysis project Ga0193752, IMG submission 144924) | Soil microbial communities from a riparian zone of the East river system, Colorado, United States - H1c1 | ecosystem: Environmental > Terrestrial > Soil > Riparian zone | place: USA: East River...
GTTCCAGCCGCCCGACACGGCTGCACCGACGACGATTCCATTCCCGTTCTGCCGCGTCGCCGGCGTGCTGACGCCGACGTCGGACTCGTCGATCCGCTTCGAGGTCTGGTTGCCGATCGCAAACTGGAACGGCAAGCTGAACCATGGTGGCAATGGCGGCTACGGGGGCTCGTTCGGCACCCCGGCAGGGTTCATGGTGCAAGGGCTACTGCGCGGGTACGTGACGACCGGCACCGACATGGGCCACGTCGCGTCGGTCACGCCGGGGGGTAGCTTCGCGCTAGGCCATCCCGAGAAGACGGCCGACTGGGGGCATCGCGCGAACCACGTCACGTCGGGCGCCGCGAAGGCGATCACGAAGGCGTTGTACGGGCGCAATCCGCGCTTGTCGTATTTCACTGGCTGCTCGGACGGCGGCCACGAAGGGCTGATGCAGGCGCAGCGCTACCCTGAAGACTACGATGGCATCGTCGCCGGGGCGCCGGCGAACTACTGGACGCACCAGTCGGCGGCCTGGGTCTGGGAAGCGCGCGCGGCGCTCGACAACCCGGCGAGCAACATCCCGCTCGCGAAGCTGCCGGTCATCACGGCGGCCGCAAACGTCGCCTGCCAGGGGCCGGTGCCCGGCTTCGTCGACAACCCGCTGACCTGCAACTTCAACCCCGGCACGCTGCTCTGCACCGCCGGCGACAACGCGAGCTGCCTGACACAGCCGCAGGTCGACGCGGTGCGCAAGATCTACGCAGGACCGCACAACCCGAACACCGGCGAGTCAATCTATCCGGGGCTGGAGCCGGGCAGCGAGGCGTCGCAAGGATTGACCGCGAGCACGAGCTGGTCAGCGCTGATCTCGGGTCCGGAAACGTTCCTCGGGGGTGATTTCTACAAGTACATGGTGTTTGAAGATCCGAGCTGGGACTTCCGGACGCTCGACTTCGACCACGATGTCGCCTTCGCCGACGCGAAGATGCAGTCGGTCATCGATTCGACGAGCCCGGACCTGAGTGAGTTCAAGCACCGTGGCGGAAAGCTGCTCATTTACCACGGCTGGGCCGACCCACTCGTGAATCCGCGCAACAGCATCAACTACTTCAATAGCGTCGTCGCGCAGGAGAGGCGGGCCAACGGCCGCAGCGCCTTCGCCGACCGGCTCGCGCTCGCGAAGACGCAGAGCTACCTTCGGCTGTTCATGGCCGCCGGCATGGGGCACTGCCAGGCCGGGCCGGGACTGAACACGTTCGACACGCTATCCGCGTTGGAGAACTGGGTAGAAAGGCGCATCGCGCCCGAGACGTTGACGGCGTCGCACACGACGCTGCCGTTCCCGGTCAACGTATCGACAAGCGCTGCGGGTGACTTCTCACGCCCGCTGTGCCTGTACCCGAAGGTCGCGAAGTGGACCGGCACCGGCAGCGCGACCGACGCCTCGCGCTATGTCTGCGAGTGATGGCACGGCACCCGAGGGGGTGCTGGCGCGAGACAAGGTGCCGCTTCGGTCTCAAGGAGCAATTGAGACTGCTGATTCGTGGTGATGACGTCGAGCCCGAAGGGCCGAGTCGCAAGAAGCTCAAAGCCATAAAGGAGACGGAAATGAACAGACTGTCCGATGGAGCCCGGTGCTTGCGCGTGGGCGCAGCCTTGACGCTCGCTCTCAGCGGCCTGTTGACGGCCACGCTCGCCTCCGCTCTTGATAGACGCGGCAACAGCAACACCCTGCAGATCACGACGCTATCGACCAAGCCCGAACTCGTCAGTGGCGGCGATGTTTTGGTTCGCATCGACGTGCCGTCCCACGTCAACCCGCAGCGTGTCAGGGTTGAATTAAACAACCGCGACGTGTCGAGCGACTTTCGACCGGATGCTGCCGCCCACTCGTTGACCGGGTTGGTGACGGGGCTGCGCCTTGGCAAGAATACCTTGCAGGCGTCGAACGCCAACGCAGGCCGGGCCGAGCAGCTGACGATCACGAACCATCTCATCACCGGGCCGATCTTTTCAGGACCGCAGCAGCAGCCGTTCGTCTGCGAAACGCAGACTTTCCCAATGCCCGTCATTGGGGGGACGCTCGGCCCCGCGCTCGATGCCAACTGCTCAATAGCAACGCGGGTCGACTACGTCTACAAGTCAACCAGTGGCACCTTCAAGGCTTTGTCGAACCCGCCTACGCTTCCTGCGGACGTGGCGCAAATCACCACCAATGAAGGTCGCGGTGCGAACTACATCGTCCGCGTTGAGACCGGGACCATCAACCGCGCGATCTACCAGATCGCGATACTGCATGACCCCACCACGGAGTCGGCGCCTAGCTTCTGGAGCAAGCCGGTCGCCTGGAATGGACGCCTGATTTACAGCTACGGCGGCGGCATGGCTGCTGGATATCACCAGGGCGCCCCGGTGAATTCGATCAACGACGCGTGGCTTTCGTTAGGCTACGCCGTCGCAGTGTCAACACTGAACGTCTTCGGCAACAACAACAACGACGTCCTCTCTGCAGAGACGACGACGATGGTCAAGGAGCGTTTCATCGAACGCTTCGGCGAACCCCGCTACACGATTGGCTGGGGCAGCTCGGGTGGGTCGATGCAACAGCACTTGATTGCGCACAACTATCCCGGCTTGCTCGACGGCATCACACCCCAGAGCAGTTTCTCCGATGCTCTCTTGCTGGGACGTACGACGTCAGACTGTCCGCTCTTGGTCCGCGCTTTCGACGGCGCGACGCAGGCGTGGACCGTGGAGCAGAAGACCGCTGTGGCGGGGTGGGGCACTTGGGATCAGTGCACGACCCAGCTCAGCAATGACTGGTGGCGGATCTTCAAGGCTGCCCGTTCACCCCTCCCGACCTTCGCCGGTTGCAACGCCGCCGTGCCGGCGAGCCTGATCTACGATCCAGCGACCAATCCGCAGGGAGCGCGCTGCACGTACCAAGACAACAACGTCAATACCTTCGGCGTGGATCCGCAGACTGGCTTTGCACCTGGAATCCTCGATAACGTCGGCGTGCAGTATGGGCTGGCGGCGTTCAACGTCGGGAAGATCACGGCTGAGCAGTTTGTCGAACTCAACGAGCGTGCCGGTGGCTATGACATCGACGGCAATCTGATCGCGGGCCGGGCGGTCGCCGATCCCGAAGCCGTGCGAACCGCCTACTCGACGGGGCGGATGAACAGTGGCGACGCTGGACTTTCGATCGTGCCGATGATTGACTTCCGGACTTATCGTGACGACATAGCCGATCCGCACGACTCGATTCGCAGCCATACGACCCGGGCACGTCTGATCGCGGCCAACGGCAATGCGGACAACCACGCCATCATCGTCGGTTCGCGGGTCGGAACGGGCGCAGGCAGCGCCGCGGCTGTGCAGGCCGAAGTGCTGCGGCTGATGGATCAGTGGCTGGCCAACATCAAGAACGATACGTCGAGCGCGCCGCTTGCCTACAAGGTGGTGCTCAATCGGCCGCCCGCGGTGGTCGACTTTTGCTATACGGCGGAAGGCGTCAAGATCACCGATCAAGGTGCCTGTCGGCAACTCTATCCGCCGCACGGCAACGCTCGTCTTGTCGCCGGAGAGCCGCTCACCAACGACGTTCTGAAATGCCGACTGAAGCCAGTGTCGCCTCTGGACTACGGGCAGTCGCTGACCAATGAACAGTTCGTGCGCTTGCGGACGGTCTTCCCTGCAGGGGTTTGCGACTACAGCCGGCCTCCCGTTGGGAAGGTGCCGGTGAAGGACACCTGGCTCTCCTATCCGAAACCGGGCAAGAGCGTGCCGCTGCAGCAAGATCAGTGACCGATTTGCCGAGGCGGTCCGTCACGTTCTTCGGGTCGGACCGCGCTCGCGTCTTGCGACGCCACCCGCCTATGACGGCGGTGACCCGAGCCGGGACGACCCTGGCCTTTACGCATCGCAAGCCAGGCATCGCGCTACGCGACCAGTGATGTTCCGCGCACGCTGCCAGTCGCGGCGTGTGAGGGCTTCAGTGTCGAGGACCCCAGCCTTGCAACGACCCCTTCTTCGGTCGCCGAACCGAGGGCCGTTGAGGCAGGAACTCGACTCTGTCCGGTGTCGGGAGTACGTCTGAGTTGAAGATGGCGTGCGCGGTTCGGTGATCAGGTAGACACTAGTGCCGTCCAGCCACTAACGCCATCCAGCCTGCGCCCTCACCGCCGCGCGGCGGTCTATGCGCTCATCCTGGTCGGACGCTCTCGGCGTCCGATTGAGTGGTGCCGCGCACACATGCGCGTCAGTACCAGCCCCCGAAGCTCGGCCAGATGCGTAACCTAGGTGAGGTCGTCAAGGCGGGTCAGCGCGAAGCCTCGGCTCCATGAGACAAAGGTGCCAACTTGTCTAGCAACTGGTTCTTTTGGGCCGCGCTGTCAGCCTGCTTTGCGGCAGCGACGGCGATCCTGGCGAAGATTGGCATTCGCGGCGTGGATTCCGACTTCGCCACGTTGATCCGCACCGTCATCATTGTTTTCGTCCTTGCAGCGTTCGTCCTCTACGCAGGTAAGTGGAGCGATCCACGGGCTCTGTCAGGAAGGACGGTGCTGTTTCTCTCGCTGTTGGCCTTGGCAACTGGCGCGTCTTGGGTCTGCTATTTCGCGCGCTCCAGATCGGCGAAGCGTTGAAAGTTGCGCCTGTCGACAAGTTCAGTCTCGTCCTCGTTGCCTTGTTCGCCTTTGCCTTCCCTGGGGGAGCGTCCCTCTGCGCGTGAGTGGCTGGGTATTGGCCTCGTCGCTGTCGGTGTTTTGGTCTTGGCATTCAAGCGATAGTCGCATGCCGTGACCCAGCTCTTCGTCGACGTCGCAAGTCCACCCTCTTCGATCGCTCGCCTCAAAGGGCCGAAGCGATCCAGGCGCCGCTCAGTTCGCGCATCGACCTGCCGTCGCGAAGGAATGAGCGATCCGGTCGACGGCACAGCCAGCGGGACGGCCAACCCGTCTGCGACTATCGATAGGTACGCGGGCGCCAGCCGGTGGGTCAGGCGGTGGCTCCGCCGCGGGAGGCCGACCGGCAGGAGGTGCGAAGCCCCCCTGGAGATTCCCCTGTTTGGTCCGTCTGAGTCGCTTGCTCAGTCTGGCGTCAAGAATCTCGTCCAAAAGGCATGGCCCAAGGGCTCCAAGGCGTTCGAGATTCCAGAGCTACTACGCGATGCGCTTTGCTACCCGCCCTTGTCGAAAGACGAAGCCTTGCGGCTCTGCACTCAGAGGATGCGCTCCAGGAATGCGCGAGTACGGGGATCGCGTGGACTGCCGAAAAGCTCTTGTGGCGACCCTTGCTCCACGATTCGGCCCGCATCGGTGAAATAGATCTGATCGGCCAGCTCGCGCGCGAAGCCCATCTCATGGGTGACGAGGATGCAGGTCATCCCCTCGGCGGCCAACTCCCGGATCGTCACCAGCACGTCGCCGACGGTCTCCGGATCCAGCGCCGCGGTGACCTCGTCGAAAAGCATCACTTCCGGATTCATCGCGAGGCTGCGCGCGATCGCCACCCGCTGCTGCTGGCCTCCGGAGAGTTCGCCCGGGTACGCGCCTTCCTTGCCCTGGAGCCGGACCTTGGCGATCAATGCTCGGGCTCGCTCCTCGACATCCTTGCGCGGCTGCTTGAGGACGTGCATGGGCGCCATCATCACGTTCTGCAATGCGGTGCGATGGGGGAAGAGGTTGTACTGCTGGAACACCATGCCTGCCTTGCGGCGCAGAGCCCGCTTGTCGATGTCGGCCTTGTGCACGTCCAGTCCGCCGACGACGATCGTTCCGCTGTCGATGGGCACGAGCGCGTTGATGCATCTCAGGAAGGTCGACTTGCCCGAGCCGGAAGGCCCGATGATGCAGACGACTTCGCCCTTGCGCACCTCCATCGAGATGCCACGAAGGACGGTGGTGGTTCCGAACGCCTTGCAGACGTCTTTGCAGCTCACCAGCGATTCGGGTACTGCCGATTCGCGAGGTGCCTGGCGGGGGTCGAGCTCCATGACGCGCTAGCCGATGACCGCAAAGCGCCGCTCGAGACGCTGCGTCATGCGTGCGATCGGATAGCAGTAGAAGAAGAACAGCAAGAGGATGTAGAAGTAGACCGGAATGAGCAGGTCGTGGCGTGTGTTCGCCGCGAGGATATCGGCGGCCACGGTCATGATCTCGTTGACGCCGACGATCGCGCACAACGGCGTCGAGACCATCACCAGAGCGTACAGGTTCATCCACGGCGGAAGCAGCCGCTTGATGCACTGCGGCAGGATGACGAGGAACAGCGTCTGCCGCCGGGTGAATGCGAGCGACTCCGCAGATTCCCACTGGCCCGTCGGGATCGACTGGATCGCGCCGCGTACCAGGTCCGACATGTTGGCGGCCGCGGCGATGGCGATGCCGAGCGTGGCCTTCGCCCAGTCCGGAATGGCGACGGCGACCCCGCCTACCCGGAACTGAAAGGGCAGCAGCAGCATGCAATAGAAGAGCAGCACCAGCCACGGCGCATTGCGGAAGAAGTTGGTGAATGCCCAGCACACGGAGCGCACGGCTCGGTTCGTCGAGATCTGACCCACGCCGACGACCACGCCGAGGACTGTCGCGAGCGCCATCGACACGATGCTGATGAAGACGTTGATCGCGAATCCCTTGAGGATGTAGGGCGTCCAGTTCACCAGGACGGCGAGGATCGTTTCCTTGCCGGCGCTCAAATGCCCACTCCCGGCAGCCGCAGCGCCCGCTCGATGCGGCCCATCGCATAGACGAAGACACTGACGATCAGCACGTAGGACACGAGCACGATGTTCATCATCTCCGGGACATTCAGCGCGTCCGACCAGATCTGGCTGCTTGCGTAGAGGATCTCCGGAACGGCGATGGCGTAGGAGACGCTGGTCAGCTTGGTGAGGTTGACCATGTTGTTGCTGAACGCCGGAAAGCTGTACCTGAAGGCCAGCGGAAGGATCACGTGGATGTACGACTTGAGACGCGTGTAGCCCAGCGCCTCGGCCGCTTCCACGGTGCTGCGCGATACCGCCTCGACGCCGGCGCGGAAGATTTCGATGTTGAATGCGCCGGCGTAGATCGAGAAGCAGATCGCCGCCCAGGCGAAGTTGCTGACGAGCGGAACCGACTGCCCGCTCGCGTTCGGAAGGGCGATCAGCGGACCGAGGCCGAAGTAGAAGAAGTAGAGCTGGATCAGCGAAGGCGTGTTGCGAAAGAACTGGATGTAGGCATTGACCACCGCCTTCAGCAGCCGCGAGCGGGACCCTTGCACGATCACGCCGCCCAGGCCGATGACCAGGCTGAGGATCACGCAGATAAGGGCCAGCTCGATCGTCGTCGCCACGCCTGCGACGAATCGGGCGGCGTCGAACGCGTCGTAGAAGACCGTGAGGTTGATCCCGGTCCGTTCGTGCAGGTGCTTGAACCAGCCGGCGATGGATTCGGTCATGCGTCAGCGCCCGTCCGCGCAGGATCGGCTGCAGGGCGCTCGTTGCGCGGAGCGCCCACGGAGGGCCCGCGTCAGCGGTACTTCGCAACCATGTCCTGTACGAAGGTACTCTTTTTGCCCGGGAACCACTTGTCTTCCAGCTGGACGATGACGCCGGTCTTGTACCACTCGTTCGACAGCGACGTCAGCAGTGCATGGAACCGCTCTTCGCCGAGGCGCACGGCCATCGCCACCGGCTGCGGCATGATCGACTTCAAAGGCACTTCGTAGCCGGCCCATTCCGGCTCCTCGAGCTTGAGCGTGAGCGTGTTGTCGTCGTACACGAACGCCGAGCAGTTGCCGTTTCGCAGCGCGTTGTAGGCCTCCGTCGGCGCCTTGAAGGCGATGATGTCCGCGCCGTAGCGCTCCTGGACCGCGCGATTGAAGTAAGCGCCTTGAGCCGCGCAGACCTTCTGGCCCTTCAAGTCTTCCCATTTCTGGATGCGCGCGGTCTTGACCGCGAGGACGCTCGCGCCCGAGGCGTAGTAGCCGGGCTCGACCACGTAGACGATCTTGCGGCGCTCCGGCGTGTCGTTCATTGCTGCGATCACGACGTCGACCTTGCCTTGCTCCAGAAACTGCAGCTGGTTCGCTGCGGTAGTCGGAACGATCTCCACCTTGACGCCGAGCTTGTCGGCCACTCGCTGGGCGAGATCGACCGAGAAGCCGACGACCTTGCCGCTCGGCTCGCGATATCCGAACGGCTTGTAGTCGGTCTTGCCACCGACCAGCAGAGTGCCGCGAGCCTTGATGTCGTCGATGGCGTCGGCCATCGCGTGGCTTGCGAGAAGGGCCAGGCTGCCGGCCAGAAGGGCGCGCAGGCATGTGCGGGTAAGCATCGTCATCGCTATCTCCTTGCGTAGGGGTGAACGCACCCGGAATGAAGAAATCTCCTCTGCACGGGTCACTTCGAAGGAAGCGCGCCGCCGTCCGATCGCGCCGGTCGCGGCAGGAACGCCCTGTCGTCGAGCGAGTCTCGCAACCGGTAGTAGGACACCAGCGCGCGAACGAGCGGCCGATGCATCGAATAGGCGCGGATTCCCCGCAGCGGCGAGAACGGGATCAGGCTGTCCGTCATGGAGTGGCCCAGCACGCGTTTCGCAAGGTCGCCAGCGCCACACCGCGGCCGTTGCACCCCAGTGCCGCCAGCGCACCCGGCGCCATCTCGTGCATCTTCCAGGAGTTCTCGGAGTTCATCGCCATCCATCCGCTCCACCAGTAGTCGAGCTTGATGCCCTTCAGCTGCGGAAACATGCGATCGATGCGCCCGCAGCTGAGGCCCAGGTCGGGCACCTGCTCGGGCCCGAAGAGCGGCCCGATGCCGCTGAAGTGCAGGCGTGAGTCGCGGTGCTTGCGCACGCCCGACATCAGGCGGCGCGTGTCGGTCATGCAGACGCGGGTGGGCAGGACCGCCGGCTCGCATCGCTCGTCCATGGGCACGGTCATGAACTGGTAGGCGCGCACCGGAACGACCGTCTGGCGCAAGCCGGGCCACAGGTCGTCCGTGTATCCGTTGGTGCACAGCACGACGAAGTCGGCCTCGACGCTGCCGTGCTCCGTCTCGACCCGCCAGCGCTTCGCCGCCGGCCCGGCGCTCTTCGTCAGGCGTAGCGCCTGGGTGCCCTGATGGAACCGAGCCCCCGCATCGATGGCGGCGCGCGCCAGTCCGCGAACATAGGCGAGCGGGTTGATGGCGCCGCCGTCGTGGTCCAGCACACTGCCCAGGTAGTACCGTGGGTCGTTGCCAACCACCTCCGATGTCGCTGCGCGGTCCAGCAGTTCGACCTGGTAGCCGAGCCGTCGCAGGGTTGCGACCCGACGTTCCAGGCGGCTCAGGGCCGCGCGGGTGTGGGCCGCCGTCAGGATCCCGGCACGCTCGAGCGACACGTCGATGCCATGCTTCTCGGCGAGATCGAAGACGAGTTTCGGGCCGAGCCGGGACGTCGCGATGACCTGGCGCCCGCGCTCTTCGCCGTACGCGCGGAGGATGGCGTCCGGCTCGAGCTTGGTCGCCGGCGCGACGTGCCCGGAATTGCGGCTCGAGGCCCCCCAGCCGACTTCCTTGGCCTCAAGAACGACGACCCGGGCATCTGCGGCGGCGTGCAAGGCCAGCGAGCATCCCGCAATGCCCGCACCGATGACGACGGCGTCGGCCGTGATGTGATCCCGCAGAGGCCCAGCGTCGATGGGCACCCCGCCGGCCGCCAGGTAGGGCACTCTCGCGAGACCGCCGGGATCCTGATTCGCCAAGAACACTCGATTCATCCCCCGGGCTCTGCCCGCCACAGTTGAGTTTTTGGAATCCTAGCAGCGCGATTCTTCCTCGAAAATGCCCAATTCTGTTCACTGATACATTACATAAACGCAATCGAACGGGAGCCCGATGTCGAGCCTGCGCGGCCGGCTTCCTCCGGTCAACAGCCTGGTCGCCTTCGAAGCCGCGGCCCGCTGCGGCAGCCATGCTGCGGCGGCGCGCGAGCTGGAAGTGACACCCGCGGCGATCAGTCGCCAGATCAAGCGCGTCGAGCATTTCCTCGGGGTGCGGGTGTTCGAGCCGCTGGGCCGTGGCCGCACGCTGACGCGCGAAGGCCGGGAGTTGGCCGACGCCGTTTCCATAGGCCTGGAGCACGTCGCGGGGATCGTCACCAAGCTGCGCGGGCGCAGCAACCAGTCCAGCCTGAAGATCGCCACGCCGCTCGCGTTCGCCAGCCTCTGGCTGATGCCCCGGATCGTCACGTTTCGGCAGGCGCATCCGGAGATCGAGCTTCGCTTCATGACGTCGGACACCGATCTGGACCCGCGGACGGAAGGCATCAGCCTTGCCGTTCGCTATGGCAGCGGGAACTGGCCGGATCTCTCGGTTCAGCCGCTGCTGCATCCGCACGTCGTTCCGGTCTGCACCGCGGATTACCTGAAGAACTGCGGCGGCATCTCGTCGATCGACGATCTGCTGTCGCAGACACTGCTTGAGCGCGTCGGCGAAGGATCCTTCGTCGTCAGCTGGACGGCTTGGCTCAAGGGCGCCGGCGCGCGACCGCGGCGAGCGCCGAAATTCATCCTCTTCAATAGCTACGAGCTGCTCATCCGGGCCGCCCTGGTCGGGCAGGGTATCGCCCTGGGAGTGGACGTGCTCGTCGAGGACCTGCTCCGCCAGAACCACCTCGTGTGCCCGCTTCCCGACAAGGTGCTCTGGAACGAGGCCTACTACCTCGTGTCCCCACGAGGGGAGAGGCTGACCCGGGAGATGGAGTTGTTCTCGGAATGGCTCATCGCCGAAGCTCGCGGGAGCCCGTCCGCCGTGCAAAGGGCTTGACTGTCGAGTTGCCTGTCAGCGGCACAAATCGCTTGAGTCGAAATGGCCAATTGAACGAGAGGCCAAGAAGGACACTTGCCTTCTGCGTCTTGCGTGACAGCACCGACGGCGCCACCAAGGTGCTTCCACTGTCGAAGGCTGCTTGAGCATGTCGCTTTCGGCAGAGCAGTCGCCTAACCCCTCCATCGAGCGGACGCCTTAGAGCCAGCTTCGCTGCCTCTTGGTCGCCGCTCATGTCGAACTACAAGGGCTTCCCTTCGAGGTCAAGCGATAGCAGGCGTTGATGTGTCGCGCGGCGACGCATCAAGGGTCTTCTCTTCAGCGGTCGGCCACCGTGCCGATGCGACGCGCTCAGAGCGACAAGAGTGCGGACTGCGGGACTACAACCGGTCATCGTGCAGCATTCGTTGCTGCGGACCCTGATGGAAGACGCGCGCCGGGGCTCCATTCGTTAGACGAGACCACCCGAGTGGTGTCTCCTCGACATGATCGAGCTCTCCCGGCGCGGGTCCAACCCTTGACTCATCAACGCTTGGTCGTCACGCGGTGGCGGGTAATCGGAAGGCTGGTTCGTGTCAGGCCTCGAGCGGCTTGAAGCTCTCGCCCTTGGCCAGCACCGCCCAGGCCATGCGGGCGTTCTTGGCTGCGATGGCGACGACTGCCTTCCAGTAGCCGCGTCTGACCTCGATCGCCATGGCCCAGCGGCTGAGCCGGTCGTCCTTGTTCCTCGCGGCCGCCAGTACGGCCTTGGCGCCCAGCACCAGCAGCGTTCGCAGATAACCGTCGCCCGCCTTGGTGATGCCGCCCAGACGGGTCTTGCCGCCCGAGCTGTACTGCCCGGGCACCAGGCCGAGCCAAGCCGCGAGTTGGCGGCCGTTCTTGAAGTCGCGTGCGTTGCCGATCGTCGAGACCAGAGCGCTCGCGGTCGTGCTGCCGATGCCCTGCAACTGCATCAAGGCCCGGCTACGCTCGTCCTCGCGCGCCATGTGCACGACGTGGCGGTCGTATTCGGCGATGCGCTCGTCGAGCCGATGCAGCTCGCTCAGTGAGTCACCGACGGCGGTGTTGGCCCAGCCGGGCAGCTCCTCCAGGTGGGTCGCCGCCTCGCGGCGCACGGTGGCCGCCCTCTGCGGCAACACGATGCCGAACTCCGATAGTAGGCCGCGGATGCGGTTGATGGTGGCCGTGCGCTGTTCGACCGCGCCTTGGCGCACGCGGTGGATGCACAGCCGCGCCTGCTCGTCTTGGCTCTTGACCGGCACGAAGCGCATGTTCGGTCGCTGCACCGCCTCGCAGATCGCCTGGGCGTCGGCCGCGTCGTTCTTGCCGCGCTTGCCGCTCATCCGATAAGGCGCCACGAACTTGGGCGCCATCAGCCGCACCGTGTGGCCGTGCACTGCAAAGAGCCGGGCCCAGTGGTGCGCCCCGGAGCAGGCCTCCATGCCGATGGTGCACGGCGGCAGCGCCGCTACCAGCTGATGCAGCCGAGCACGCAACACGCTGGGGCGCACCAACACGGCCTTGCCATGCTCGTCGACTCCGTGGATCGCAAAAACGTTCTTGGCGAGATCGATCCCGACGTACAAAATGGCCATGGACTTCCCCTTCCGAGTGAGTTGATGAGACTTCGACACTCCCATCGTGGCACTTCGTTGCCGCTCGCCGCTAAGCGGCTAGCTCGGGACGGGGAAGTCCCTTCCATTCGTTAGGCAACATAACGCACCCCTGCCACAGGCGTCGTGACCACCACAGCTCGAATCCTGGCCCACAAAGGCGCGCGCCGCGGTCATCGAGCCCGAGACAAATCACTTCGGGCAAACCCCATCACGACATTCCTTGGAATGTTCTCGCTTGAACAATTCCGAACCCGTTATGGTGGTCAGATCGCCTTCTGAACCCCGCTGTGGGCTAGTTCCAAAGGAGACGACGATGAGAGAACGGACTCGAACTTGTTGGCGACTCATTCTTCAGACCTGCATCTCTATGTCCATGGGCCTCGCAGCATTCGGTACGTCCGCCGAGCCTGCAAGGGCCGAGATCAGGGAGGCGCGCTTAAGTGCCGAAACGATCGCCGCTCGCCAGCACTACTTCGGACTCAACAATGTCGACCCGAAAACGGGCGCGGTTCGATCAGACCGGGTGATTCTCTCTTGGACAGGCGTAAGTGGCTTTGCGGCAGCGTTCAATGGCAAAGTGGTGCTGATGGACGCCTACGTGGCCCGCGACGGTGGCGTATTGATCCAAGGTAACCCTTTGGGAATTTGGCCATCTATCAAATACATCGGCTCGACACCCGAAGAAATGGCTGCCCTAAAGCCGGAACTCGTCTTGCTCGGACATACGCACTTCGATCATGCAGGAGACTTGCCCGCTGTCATTCGAGCGAATCCGGGACTCATCGTGGCGGGGGCCGCGGAGCACTGCACAGATATCAAGAACACTGTCACTGATGTGCCATTCACTTGCATATCAATGTTTCCAGCAAATGCTCCCAATGGGTCATTGACACCGCTGTACAACGGAATCATTCCTGGCGTTGAATTTACGGCGATCAAGCAGCCACATTCATCAGCACCGCCTGACCCCAGCGTCGATCGGCCATTCGGGTGGAATCTGCCGAACTGCAGCGCCGACACCGACTACCCCGTCGGGCCGAATGAACCTCTTGCTTGGGGAGCCCCAAACACCGGCCCACCGAGTGGTGCGATCAGCGTCATGTGGCAGATCCGGATAGGGAACTTTGCGATCGCTTGGCAGGACACAGCAGGCTACATCGACCAAAGCGTTATTAGCTCGTTCGCCTCGTTGCCTAAGACCGATGTTCGGCTTGCATCTGTCGTGGTGGCCGGTCGCAACGCTCTCGCACTCAACAACGCGATTCTGAAGCCAAAACTCTTCTTGCCCCTCCATCACGATGCTTGTGGTTACCTCATCAAGAAGGATCTTGAGGACTTTATCGCGAGCTTGCCAGACGGCGTTCGACCAACCATGCAATTCATGGCCGATCCGAGTGACTACCTGAAGCCCATCGCCTTCGATCCCCACGCGAGGATTTGGAGGGAATAGTTCGCAACCAGTCCTACACGGTGGCCGGAAAAGACGGGTTGACTCAAAGGAGCGAGCCCGTCTTTCGAGTCCAGTTGAATCTCGGTAGGGAGAAGGATCCTGCATCGCCTAAGGCAGAGCGAGACTGTTGAGGTGATCACGACGGACCAGTGGCCGAAGGCCGCTTGTCCTCGGCCGAGATGTCAACTCTGGTCAGGCGCCCCATATGGTCAGACCGTCCTGCTGGATCGTTCTCTTCGTCATCGGCAGGAACCTGATCAGAAAGCGCGACTGCTTAGCGGGACGAGTCACTGAAGCGGATGACTAGTTTGACCGCCGAATGAGGGCGGAAACGTCTTCATCTCGGATACAAACCGCGGAGCAGCCCCGTCTGGATCCGGCGGAGGTCCCCAGGTCTTCGTCCGCTGGCGGTCTCCAACGGAAGCTGTCATAGGTCATCATCGCGAAGCAAGAGTCTTCCTGGCGAAGAGCAGTTAGGCACCATGAACCGCTGCTAAGAACGCTCGGACCTTCAATCCTTCTTCGGTGCTGCTGGGATCCCAGCCAGCAGGTTGAATCAAACTCGCGCTAGTTTGGGAGTCTTCCGACTCCGTCAGAAAACAGAACGCTCTAGCCGTTGGTCACTTTGAGCAGAACGGGCGGCAGCCGCTCGCCAGTGACCTCGATTCCGGCCAGGCGCGCTCGATAGCGGCCATTTCGTCATCGGAGAGGCTCACCTCAGCCGCGCCGAGGTTTTCCTTCACGCGGTCCAGGCGGCGTGTGCCGAAGATCGGCACGATGCTGGGCCCTCTTGCGAGGAGCCAGGCGAATGCCACCTGCGCGGCCGTGTCGCCTTTGGCCGCGGCGAGCTGTTCGACCGCCTCGACCACAGCCTGGTTGGCCTCCATCGCCTGGGGAGTGAAGCGCGGCGGTCCCGCGCGGAAGTCGTTCACATCGAAGCTCGACGTACTCGCAACCTTGCCGGTCAGGAAGCCGGGTCCGAGCGGGCCCCAGGCACGAAGCCGATGCCCAGTTCCTGGCAGAGAGGTAGCACCTCCGGCTCTGGGTCGCGGGTCCACGTGCTTGTCACGAATCAACGAAGCGTTGCGGAGGTGCTGGCCACCTTGCGCCCAAGCGCGATTCGGGGCACGGGCCCTTTTTTTTGATCGAGGCCCGCCTGGAATAGCCGAATCTCGAGTGCACGCCCGACCTACGGGGTGTCCGCGGGGGCATTGTCCGAATTGGACGACCCATGGCGAGGTACGTGGAGGCCACTGAGATTGACCCCAGCTCCACCAGCTCGGCGGGCAACGAGCCCGCCCGATCACTTCGCTGTAAGGAAATGAAAGATGCAGTGCCCGAACTCTTGGGCCGTGCCCTACCGGTATCCCCCGCTTACATCAGCCACTCGTTCGCGGGGGCTGGCTCGGGGCGTTGCATCCCTAACATCCGCGCGCAATCTCTCAGGGTCACCATGCACCTTGGTCCGCTAGTTGGAAGTCGCGACAACAACTTCAACCTGCTTAGGCTCCTCGCCTCACTCGTGGTTGTGGTCAGCCACAGCTTCCACGTCGTCCTCGGGAGCGAGCCATGGCATCTCATGCTGGGCAGCACGCCGGGGCGAATGGCCGTCGACGTTTTCTTCGTCATCAGCGGCTTTCTCGTCACTCGCAGCCTGGAGTACCGCCGTGATGTGCTCGAGTTCGCATGTGCCCGCGCCATGCGCATCCTTCCAGGCTTAGCGGTCAATCTTGTCTTTGTCGCCTTGGTGGTGGGTGCGGTCTTCGCGACCATTCCCCCCTCGGACTACTACGCCGATAGCGGGCTGCTGACGTATATCTTTCGGAATTTGCAGATTCTTGTGCTGCCGATTCCGTTCAACGACCTGCCGGGTGTCCGCGTGGAGAACGGCTCGCTGTGGACGCTGACTGTCGAGGTCTGCTGCTACATCCTGCTGCTATGCGGGTGGGTTGCGTGGCGCCACGCACGAGGGAGCTCGCGGGTGGATGTCGTCGTTCTCGGCATCACGGCGATCATCGCTGGATGGGCGTTGCGCAGGTACTTCCAGATTGCAGGCTTCCACCTTGCCTGGATGTTCACCAGTGGCGTGCTTGCCTACTATTTCCGTGATCGCATCAAGCTGTCCGGCCGAGTTGCCGTCGTGGCACTCCTGATCCTGCTCTTGTCGACCAGCCAACGGACGGCGTTTCAGGCTCTGCTCCTGTTGGCCGGGCCGTACCTGATCTTCTGCGCCGCCTATCTGCCAGGCGGCCGGATTCGGAAGTTCAACCGACTCGGCGACTACTCCTACGGGGTGTACATCTACGGTATGCCGATGCAATTCGTCGTGCACCAAGTCGTTCCAAGTGCGGGTGTAGTGGCCCACATTGCGATGGCCGTTCCTCTGGTGCTTGCGGTGGCTGCCGTGTCTTGGCACTTTGTGGAAAGGCCTTCCCTGAACGCGATACCTCGGATCATCGCGGTCTGGAGACGATCGATTGCGCCGAAAGCTGTAAGCGGGAGCACATAGTCGGCCGGAATTTGATCGCACCTGCCCGATGCGGCGTGCCGCAAACACACGGAGGAAGCGCGGGTTCTGCCGCGAAACACAGCCTGGAAGCCGCTTCGCACGACGCCGCCTAAGAGGAGGCTTCGGCACGTCGCCTGCGGCTGTAGTTTTCCGCCAAGGTGAGTAATACCGCACCGGGCAACGCGTCAGCTTCCTTTGCTCGATCTACGCCGAGTTCGCCTTCGACGATGTCGATGGCGTGCTGCAACTGCTTGGCCGTCAGGTCGGCCGCTTCAGCATCGCCTCATCCTTGCCCGTCGCCATGGCGGACCTCCGCTCTTGTCCTGGAACGGTCAGTCTTGTGCGTTGAACGAGCCTTCGCAACGCCCCAAAGTGCACATGCAGGGGAGTCCTCAAGGGAGCCTGTAGATCGATCTGCTTGCCTTCTCGATCGAGGAGATTGAAGCGGGAGGCGGGGCATGGGGTCGAGATGCTTTGCCTTCCGCGAGTGCCGCTCCCCCATGACCAATCGATTGCACACCTTAGGCCATTGCAGGGGTGCATCTGATCGCTCTCGCACTCATTGCAGCGGCAGCCTCGTGATGCGTTCTTCTAAGACAAGATGGCCATGACCGCATCTCCACGCTTCGCCGCTCGATGCATCCGTTGATCCGTGCCGCGAACGCTTGATCGACCACCGGTGAAGCGCCAGCGCGTTTGCAGGGCCGCCGCGAGGGGTACGCCATCCCCCCTGCTTCTCGCGCGTTGCCACCGAGGGCCCCAGGCTTTCCTCCGAGCACTGGGAGCCTCCGCGATAAGTGAACCAGGATCGAATCCCGACCGCGTGAGCGCGGAGACGGCATGAACGCGAAACTGAGCGTTGCCGACCGCCCCTGGACATGAAAGCAGCGGCAGGCCATTTGTGCGACTGGATCAGATGATCGTATACCCTGAGACTACATTTGAATAACCAGAAATAGACTTTGCACACAAGATTGATGGTTCGGAGTCATCGTGGGCTGGTGTCAAAGACTCAGACGCCGGCATCCAGACAACCATTCAGAGAGGAGACAACATGCTTTCAGTCGGGCGGCGCCTTCGCGCCTCGCTTCAGGTTGCCGTCCTGTTGATGGGGATTTCGGCAGTGCCGGTTGCCCAGGCGGCCGTAACCCGCATTGAGATTAAGAGCGTCGAGTCGCCCACGTTCGAGGGTCGGACCTTTGGCAATGTCGGGGCCTACGAGAAGGTCATCGCTATTGCCTATGGCGAGGTCGACCCCGCGGACCCGCTCAACGCCGGAATAGCCAATATCCAGCTCGCACCGAAGAACGCCCGCGGGTTCGTCGAGTACTCGGCCGATGTGTACATCCTCCGACCCGTGGACCCGCGACGCGGCAATCGGACCATGTTCTACGAGGTAAATAACCGCGGTGGCAAGCTGACTTTCTCGTCGCCCAATCACTTCCTCGTCGGCGCGGCCAGCGGAAACAATCCCACTTCCGCAAGCGATGCGGCCGACGGCTTCCTGATGGAGCAGGGCTATACGCTGGTCTGGAGTGGATGGCTCGGCAACCTTCTCGAGGGCAGCGACCGAGTGATCGCGCGTCTACCGGTGGCGAAGGACCCGAGCGGCAAGCCGCTCGTCCAGACGATCACGACCGACTTCGCACTCACCACCCCGACGTTCACGCTGGCCATTCCCGAGGCCGGTTCGATTCCGTACCTTCCCGCCGATGGCGCCATGGCGTCTGCGCGGCTGTATCGCCGGGCGACCGTCCACTCGCCGCGTCAGCTCATCGCGCGCCGCGAATGCGAGCTCGCCTCA
>Ga0193752_1001649_pt1 | contig 18146 bp, 26 predicted proteins | sample H1c1metaG_FD_144924 | JGI IMG/M metagenome (GOLD analysis project Ga0193752, IMG submission 144924) | Soil microbial communities from a riparian zone of the East river system, Colorado, United States - H1c1 | ecosystem: Environmental > Terrestrial > Soil > Riparian zone | place: USA: East River...
ATCGACATGACCGCCCGGACCACTGCGCGTCGTGTCGGCATCGTCATCGCATCCCACACTTCTTCCGGGTCCTCCGCGGCCCGCAGCGATGCCGTCACGTCCACCACGCCGGCCTCCGCGACCACCGAGTCGAGCTCCGCCAGCCGCTCCCGCAGCCTCACCGTCGCAACCTTCACCTGCTCCCGGGTCAGCACACCGTCGGCGTAATCCACCGGTAGCCCGCGCAGGCGCTGCCGCAACCCCGCCGCCTCGAGGCGGACCGCGGCCATGTCAGGGCCCTCGACCTCCGGTGCCGGGATGGCGTGCGCGGCCTTCCGCCGGAAGTAGTCAACGATCCGCTCTTCGATGAAGTCTTCGATGTAGTCGGCGCGGCGGCTCAGGTGAAACGCCGGGCAGCGGATCACCCGGTACCGCTTGGTGCCCTTCCCGTCGACGAAGTACTCGTCACCCTTCCGCCCACCAGTGATCAACGCGCGGTCACAAACACCGCACCGAGCTAACCCTGTGAGTAGGTATTTCTGCGCCGAAGATCCGACGTGGTTCCCTGGGCGGGTCGGGTCATGGATGAGCTGCATCGTCGCCCGGTACGTGGCCTCGGGCACCACCGGCGGCCACTGCGCCGGCCCGACCTCGACATGCCACTGTGAGCGGGTCCCGGTCTTCTTGTTCACCACCGGCCGCATCCCGCGGATCGCCGCGTTGCGAGGGTTCGCCAACACCTCACGCACCGAGTGGTGCCGCCACTGGTTCCCGCGCGCCGTGGTGATCCCGTTGTCGTTCAACCAGCGGGTGAGGCTCCCGAGGGACTCACCGGCGAGGAACCGCTGATACAGGTCCCGCAGGACGGGCGCCTCGAGCGGGTCGAGTTGCATCCCGCCGGGGAGGTAGCCGAAGGCGCGTCGGCCCCCGAGGATGAGCCCACGCTCAGCGGCCTGCCGGATCTGGTCGATGTGGCGCTCCGACTTCTGCTCGATCTCGAGGCGGGCCGGGACAGCCATCATGTCTGCGACCGCCCGGCCGATCGCCGTGGTCAAGTCGATGTCCGACCCGCGTACCAACGCGATCAGGATGCCATGCTCTTGGCACGTCTCCACGAGGTGCAGCTGCTCGCGCCGGTTACGGGACAGCCGGTCCAACGACAGCGCGACCACCACGTTGATGACACCGGCCTCGATGTCGCGCAGCATCTGTTCGAACGCGGGGCGTTTCTTCCTGCCGGACGCCGTGATGTCGTTGTCGACGTACTCGCGGGCCGGTGACCAGCCCCGTTGCTCGATCAGCCGGAGACCGTCGCTGCGTTGCCGGTCGACGGCGAGACCTTCACCTGTGCGGTCCTTCGAGATCCGCAGGTACAGGCCCGCTTGCTTCGGCACACGCGGATGCTACCCTGCCAAATACCTCAGTATGCGCATGCTTACTGTGCCGAACGACGTGTTAGAGATCCCTAGCGGCCCGACCAGAAGTTGACGCTTCTGAGCCGAGCCTGACCCGCTACCTGCTACGAACAGGAGACCGGGCTAATGGCAGATCCTGCCATCCCAAGCAACACCCGACGTAGTGCCGCGTACGCAGGCCTCGCGCTCGGGTTGCTGATCGCGCTCGCCGCGAACCTCACGTACGCGGTGCCCAGGGGCCCTGTCGTGGTCGGGCTGGGCCTGGTCGCGCCCCTCGTCCTGCCGGTAGTTCTTTATTTGCGCACGACGTTCACAGCCACGGGGTTTTGGCAGCGCGCCATCCGCGAAGCGGCCACCCTGTCCGTTGCTGGCCCGGCCGCAGCGATCTCGTTTTCTCACACGTACGAGTTGATCCTGTCGGTGGGGGAGCCGGTCCTGCTCGCGGTCCTCGCCCCGCTGTCCAGTGACGGACTTGCTGGCATGGCCACGTTGGCGTTGCACCGGATGCGGCAACCGGCCGCTGTGAAGGTGGCCCCTAAGTCCCGGGCAGGTCGGGTGTTAGCCCCCCCGGCCGCCGACCTGTCCGGACCTCAACCGAAGCCCGCCAAGACGAAGCTGGCGCCGCGGAACTGGGCGATCGAAAACTGGCCTACAACGGGCGGCAGGATCAAGGTCGCGACCGGGTGTTCCAAGGGGTACGCGTATCGGATCGCGGCTGAGCTGAAAGCGGAGCGTGCGTCGTGACCGCGGCGGAGGAGCCGATCGAGGCGGAGGTGGTGCAGCTCCACAAGACGTTGGTGGTGCAGCCGCTCGAGCTTCCACGGCAGCCGGGTGTGTTCGGCGCTGCTGTGGCGCGGGTGGTGGACAGGCCGTTCCCGTCGCTGCATCAGGTGCGGGTGGCGACGGTGTGGTGGGCGTTGCGGCTGCTGCGTCTGATCCCGTGGATCCCGGTGCTGTTGTGGCGGGAGTTGCGCCCGACCTTGCGCGGGGTGGGCAGGGTCGCGACGGCGTGGTCGAAGTGGGCTGCGGCGGAGAAGGACCACCAGTACGCGAAGCTCGGTGAGGGCAACACGGGGGCGAAGCTCGGTGCGGGGGCCAGTAAGAAGGCGTCGGCGCGGGCGATCGAGTCCGCGGTCGGGTTCCTGTTGTGGTCGGCCGGGTGGGTGTGGCTGTGGATCTCCCTGCCGATCGCTGCGATCGCCGGGTCGCTCCTGGTGATGGCGGTGTTCGACGCGGTCGGCCGCAAGGGTGTGGAGATGGAGCCGTTCCTGCCGCCGGTGGCGCTACCGGCGGTGTTGACGTCGAACGTGCCGTTGGGGCAGATCACGGAGTCGATCCTGGGCGTGTTCGAACGGGAAGGGTTCGTGGAGGGCTCGGTGCGGGTCGCCGTCCCCCTCGCCTGGGACCACGCCCGGTTCGAGTACCGCATCAGCCTCGCGGTCGCGGACGGGATCAAACCGGAGCACCTGCGCGCGATCGAACGCGGTATCGGCGCACGGGACTACAGCATCCGATCCCTCGCGACAGCCACCGCCACCGTGCGGGAGCTCGTCATCAGCATCGGCGATCCACTCGCCGGGGCGGAGGAATGCGAGTGGATCCCCACCGGTGCGCTGTCGTTCACGCAGCCACTACCGCTCGGCCGCTCGGCTGGTGAGACGCCGATGGATGTGCGGTTCGTGGGGGCGCACGCCGCGATCGTCGGTACCACCCGGGCTGGGAAAACCGAGGGCCTGCTGTGGACGTTGATCGACCGGTTGGCTGCCTGTTCCGATGTGGTGCTGTGGGGTATCGATCTGCAGGCCGGGCCTGCGTTCCCGCTGTGGCGGAAGGTGATCCAGCGGGTCGCCTACGAAGAGGCTGAAGCGCTCGACCTGCTCGAGGCCGCCCTGGTGGAGATGAAACGGCGGAAGCGGATCCTGACCGCGCTCGCCGAGTCCGACGCTGTCGAGGATGAGAACGCGGGCACGGTGTGGACCGGTGACCTCGGCTCCTACCTGGTGATCCTGGTCGACGAGTTCGCGTTGGCCGCCACGTTCAACGGGGAGAAGGGGAAGGCGGACCTGCTGTCCCCGCTCGAGGAGATCGCCCGGACCGGCTTGAAGTTCGGTGTGCATCTGGTGTTGGCCACGCAGAAGACGGGGAACAGCGACTTCGGGTCGTCGGTGATGCAAACGCAGCTCGGTATCCGCATCCTCATGGCCTGCAAGGAGGGCGACACGGTGCGGCTGTTGTCGACGGAGCACCGCGACACGGGGTGGGCGCCGCACCTGCTGAAGCCGGCGCAAGGCGACATCCCCAACGATGCGGGGAAGGCGTACATCGACGGCCCGGACCATCGCACCCCGGACGTGTACCGCGCCGATTTCTGGCCGAAGGGATCTATCAAGGCTCGTGCACGGCGCCGGCTGGCGGATGGGCTGCCGACGCTCGAGGGCGGGAAGACCACCACCGCCGTGGACGCTGTGGAGGTACCGGCGGTGTTGGCGGCGGTGGAGTCGGCGTTCCGGGAGGCGGGAAACCCGGATCGGATGGCGACGTCGGAGCTGCTGGTGTGGCTCCGCGATGCCGGTCTGGAGCTGGATGAGAACCGGTTGGCGGGGCAGTTGCGGGAGTGCTGCTCGCTGCGACCGGCGGACAAGCGGTGGTCTCCGGCACCGAAGGCGAACCCTGTCCGGGGCTACCTGCTGGCGGATGTTCGGGCTGCTGTGCGGGGGCTGGCATGAGTCGGCAACCCGCAGGTGACACCCCCGGCATTCGTGATCTTGTGGGGTGGCAGTGGTTGGCAGTTGCCGGGTCGCTGCCGACCGGCTGCAAGGGTGGGCTGCCGAGGTGATGGGCCGTTCGCATGGCTTGACAGGTCTGCTCGGCGGTGTCGGGTTCGCAGCCCTGCTGCCGGCGGCGCCGATGCCGGTCCGCGGTCTCCTGGTGATCGTCATGGGTGGGGCTGCACTGCTCCCAGATTTGGATCATCCGAATGCTACGGCGGCGAAGTCGTTGGGTCTCCTCACGAAGGTGATCGCGTACGGGGTCGACCGGTTGGCGGTGACCGTGTATCACGCGACCCGCGCCCGAGGTGACTCCGCGAGTCGCCAGGGAGGTCACCGCCTCCTCACCCACACGATCCCGTGGTGTCTCCTGGTGGGCGGTCTCGTCGCCGTCCTCGGCACCGCGTCCCCGGTCGCCTTGGCGGTGTTCTGCGGTCTCCTGGGGGGTCTCCTCGGCCTGGGTCTGCAGGTCGCCGGGATAGGTGTCGCCCTGTCCACCGGCGTTCTGGCGTGGTGGACGCTGGACACGTATCCGGGCTGGTCATGGACGGTGTCGGTGGCGGTCTCCATCGGCAGTCTCGTTCACCTCGGCGGCGACGCAGTCACCCCGAGCGGTGTTCCCCTGCTGTGGCCGCTGGTGTATCGGGGTGAGCGGTGGCGGATGGTGTCCACCCCGGTCACGTTCACCGCAGGTGACTCCGTCGAGTCACTCCTGGTCGCCCCGCTGCTCGTCGTCAGTGTTGTCGTTTCGGCTGCGCAGGTGACCGGGGTTCTCCCTGTTGTCATCTCGGCGGTGTCTAGAGGGGTGTCGTGATGGTGCAGTCGTTGCCGTGGGCGAGCGGCCGGAAGAAGACCGCACCGGGTTCTCGTGGGGTCGCGAAGCGTAGGCGTTCGCGGAGGCCGACGAGTGTCGCGTCGATCGTGTGGGCGCTCATCACCCTCGCGCTCGGCGTCACCTTGCTGGTGGTCCAAGGCACCTTGTTGCTGATCTTCACCGCGTTGTCGGTGTTGGTCACAGCCCTGTCCGTGCTGGCCGATCAGACCCGTGATCCGGCGACCGTGCCAGCCCCCCGCCCGAAAGCCCGCCAGTCTGCGGTTCCCCGGGGAACACGCAGTTCGAAGCCCGGATCGAGCTCGGTGCCGAAGTGCACGAAGACCGGACAGCCGATCGACAACTGTGGATGTGCTCAACGCCACGTCGCGTCGAGCGATGGCGCGGACCGGTACAAGCGGAACATCGGCGACCCGCTGACCGGCAAAGCCGGCGGGAAGAAGGTGCGGGCGACCGCGTCCAGCCCGAACAACGGGTGGACACCAGAACGCCTCGCCCAGGTCCGTGCGCACCGCCCCAAGGGTGGGAAAAGCAGCTGGTACGACGACATTTCCGGGACGAAATGCCGGACGTGTAAGGGCACCGGTGCGGGTGAGACCGGTGCGTGTGGGACGTGCCGCGGCTTCGGGAAGGTCGTCTGATGTTCGGCTGGATCGTGGTCGCCATCCCCGGCATACCGATCGCCGTGCTGGCGGTGAAGGGCCTCATCTCGGAGGTGGCGTTCTGGATCTGGATGGGCCAGCACGACGTCGGCGTCACCCACCACAAGCCGTTGGTGGCTGCTGAGCGCCCGACCCGCGCTGAGGTTGCCGGGTTCACGGGGATGGTCGTTGAGGGTGAGCTCGTCTGATGTGGGCGGTGGCTGCGGCGTTCATCGTCGGCCTGGCGTGGGCGACCAGCAACGGCATGGCCGGGCAGGAGGCGGCTGCGGTTGGGGCTGGCGCCGCGTTGGGTGTGTACCTGGCGTTGTGCTGGTGGCGCCCGTGGAAGCCGTGTCCGTCCTGCCGTGGTGATGATCGGGATCGGGACGGTGCTGGGAACTACCGCAGGTTCGAGTGCTGGCGCTGCCACGGTGCGAAGGACTACCCGCGGATCGGTGCCCGCCTGCTGGGTAGGGGGCGGGACCGGTGAACGGGCCGGACATGTCCTGCAAACGCGGGCATCGCCTGGTCCGGTGGGAACCCCTCGACTGCGCGGGCGGGCACCAGCACCTCGTGGCGGTCTGCCCGATGCGGGTGGGGAACCGACGGTGCGGGGAGGAACACGTGATCCCCCCTTTCGGGGACATCTGCGAGGACTGAACTTCAGGGTCGGGGGACCGTGGCCGCTGGTGAGTGCGGCAGACCGGGTAGACGTGATGCGTGACCTGATGCGGTCTGAGCAGTTGGCCGAGTTTTTCCGCCACCACCACACCCGCGAGAGTGTGGAGGGGATTGTGCGTGCGCATACCCCGGATGGGCGGGATCGTTGCCCGGAGTGTCACTCGATGACTGCGGGTGGGTGTTTCCTGTGGCGTGCCGCAACGGCCGCGTTGGAGAAGAGACGGTAGGCGTTGAACGCTCGGCGGCAGGTCTGACCTGCGGAATCACGGGCGTGTAAGTCTCGAACAGGTGTTCGCGGTGCGGTAGTATCACGGCAAGATAAAGCCCCGGCGAGTGCGGCGAACACCCACCGGGGCACTGACGACTGACAGGAGTCGCCGTGCAAGATCTTAGCCCGTCGGGCACCGCTTACGTAGACCCGGAGATCGTGCTCAACCCCGACCTGCCGACGTATGTGAAGCTCGTCTACACCGGTCTGGCAACCAGGTGCGATCCCACCGGCCGAGTATGTATCGCCGTCGACGACGTAGCACTGACCTGCGGGATCTCTACTCGAACTGCGAGGCGTGCTCTCAAACAGGCAGTAGCTCTCGGAATCGTCAACGTTACTCGCGGGCCAGACCTTGCCCATCCGAACGCCTATCATCTTCAAGACTTCCAGGCCAGCCACAACCCGCGACGGATGTTCGGCACGGCGCCGCCGCCTCGACCAGCCCGGAGGCTTAACATCGCTAAGGCTCAGCGTCTGTCCCACCTCGTTGCACGCGCCGGATGGGCATGCTCCTACTGCGGCGCCCCCTTGGTCAACACGATCACCGGTGAGCACGAGGCCGACCCGCGGTACCGACGGCCAGTGATCGACCACGTCGTTCCGCGGTCTCGAGGCGGCAGTAACCGACTCGACAACTTGGCGCTGTCCTGCGACCCCTGCAACCTCGTGAAGAGCGACCGGCTGCTCGACGAACTCCCACTGGGTTGGAGCACACTCTGAGATCGGCCGGTACCGACAGCCCCGACTGGGAATGGCTCGCAAGGAGGCCCGCCGCATGATCCGTCCTGGTGCGACCCCGGAGGACATGGCCGAGCACTTCGGCATGGACCCCGACGACATCCGCTGCTACGTGGCGAGCTTCGTCGACCTCCCCGACGACGACATCCCGTACGAGATCCTCGACGATCTCCACCAGGCTTTCAACCCGATGTGCGCGCGGACGGTGCCCGCCTACCACGGCCAGGGCGGTGACGACATATGAGCGAACCCGTGACGGCGTTGACCGCCCACGACCTCACGCCCGGACACATCTACCGAGTCGAGTTCGACGACTGCTGCGTCCAGGGCCACTTCATCGGCGTGTTCATCGAGATCCGTGTCATCGACGACCAGGGCGCACCGTTCGAGGACGCCATCGTGTTCGACAGTGGGGAGCTGCAGCCTGTCGATTGGGGGCAGTGGACCATCACCGAGATCCTGCCCACCGACCACGACGACGACAACGACAACGAAGTGAACGACGAGTACGAGGCGTTCAGCTGGCGCTGCTGTGAGCACACCAACCGGCAGCACCACTCCGGTGGCTGCTGGGCATGCACCTGCACGATGCCTCCCGCCTGAAACGCAAAAGGTGGCCCCGCCCCCACAAAGGGGACGGGGCCTGTCCCGGCCGGCGGACGGGGGCCGCTGAGCCAGGACGAATCAGGTGTTACTCGGCGGGCCAGCACGCAGCCCGGGTGGACGGGACGGGGCGCCAGCGGTGAGAACCGCACCCCGGGAGGGTGTGCCAGCTTTGAGGATGGCGCCGTGCGACGGGGTGCCGGCGTGGAGTGGTGACCCGGTCGCGGATGCGGCGTGGATGACAGTGTCGAGGATCCCGATCAGATTGGTGATGGTGCGCAGCAGCAGCACGCCACGCACAGCCTGATCGGTGACACCGATGAGTTCGGTGAACGTGCGGTCCACCGTCGCCACACGCGATGCTGTGTCGAGGATGCCGACCATGTCGGTGAAGACCCGCCCCAGCACCGCCGGAGCGCGGACCGCCTCATCCAGGATCCCGATCCCGTCGAGGATGATCCGGTCGGCCACGACCAGTCGTGTGCTGGTGTCGAGCAGGCCGATGCTGTCGGTGATAGTGAAGGTGAGGAACGTGCCGGTGCCGGCCGCGTCGGTCAGCCCGAGCAGGTCCGAGATGACGCGTTCAACCAACGTTTCCCGCACCGCTGCATCGATGGTGCCGATCGGGTCGGTGATGGTGCGGCCGAGTTCCACCAGCCGTGTGTGAGCGTCCAGCAGGCCGACGAGGTCCGTGACGCTGCGCGCCGCGACCACACCACGAACGGCGACGTCGAGTAGGCCGATGGTTTCGGTGATCGAGCGACCCAACGCGAACGCCGGACCAGCCGAGTCCAACAACCCGACCACATCGGTGGCAGCCCGGCTGTGCGCCTGCGCGCCCGCGACAGCGTCGGTGACGCCGAGCAGATCAGTGACAGCCCGAGCGGTGACCGTGGCCCGCGCAGCGGCGTCGAGGAATCCCACGTTGTCGGTCTGCGACCTGGCAGTGGCTGTGGCCCGGGAGGCGCCGTCCAGCAGTCCTAACGGGTCCGTGAACGTTCGCGCAGTCGTGGTCGTACGGGTAGCCGTGTCCAGCAGGCCCACCGTGTCAGTGAACGTCTGGGCGGCAGCCTTCGCCGAACTTGCCGCATCCAGCGACCCGACCACATCAGTGAGGGGACGGGCGAACGTGGTGACCTTCGCCGCCGCATCCAACAGACCCAGGCTGTCGGTCCGGGACCGCACGAACGTCGTCACCTTGCTCGCCGAGTCCACCAGCCCGATGGTGTCGGTGATGGTCTGGGTGTAGTCGGTACCCGTCGGCGACAGCTTCACCCGCGGCCCGCGCGCGCGCCCCCACCGCAACGGAGGCCCGATCGGGTCCGACGTTGCAGTGCCAGCCGTCAACGTGTTTGCGTTACCGGAGTAGTCGGTGGTTTCCGCAACGAGCCACGAGTGCCACTCGAGGAGGTTCGCGGTGCGCTGCGGCATGTACTGGCCGAGCTCCGCCTCAACCTCCGCCGCCGTCAGCAGAGCGGTGTGAATCTTCAGGTTCGCGAGGCGGATGTTCGCAAGCTCGGAGATTCCGTAGTAGGAACCCACGGAGAGCGTGTCTGACGTCGTCGGGCGAGACAAGGTTCCCGACGTGGCGGTGAGCGCACCCGTCTCGGTGCCGGTGTACAGCACGGACGCGGTGCCGTTCGCGGTGATCCCAATCCGATACCAGGTGGTGCCTGCGGTCATCGCGAACGCGCCGACCGATGCCGACCCGTCCGCGTTCCGCGCGCGCAACGTGGTGCCGTCGGCGTCGGTTTGGAGCCACGGCCCACCGTTGCCGACGTTCCCATCCCCCACCAACAGCACCGTCGCGACAGCGTTGGTGTCCACGACCAACTGCACCCAGCACGTGATCGTGATCGCCGACGCTGCGGCGATCGTCGGGGACAGAGTCCGGAGGTAGGTGTCCCCTACAGCGTCGAACCTGACGGACATCGGTGCCTGCCTTTCAGATCAGGCAGCGACGGTGACATACGTGAGGATGGCGTCGCCCGACATCAGGTCGGAGCCGCTCGTCGCGACCCGCTGCACACACAGCACCACCTGATCGTTCGCGGCGATCGAGTCCAAGTTGGAGACCGTCACCGTGGTCCGCACCAGCTGCTGCGTCCCGGTGGCGGTGCCGTTCGCTGTGGTCTGGGTGGCCAACGCATCCGTTTCGACGTCCTGCGCATCACCAGGTGTGATCGCGGCGATCTGACAGCCCCACACGACCGCCGCGGAGGTGGCGGTGTCCGGGTACCAGTCAAGGTCGACCGTGATGTTGCCGCTCGTGTAGTCGGATGCCCGGAACCTGAAGAACAGGGACTCCACCGCCGACGCATCGAACGCGTACCCCGAGACGGGGATGTTGGTGCCGTTCGCGCGGACGATCCCGGGGAAACCGGTCGTGCGAACGTCCCCGTCTTGTGCTTCGAACTCGTGCGGCACTAGTCCTCCTCAGCGCGGAACAGGCCGGCGCGGCGCATCGCGACGAAGCACAGGAGCAACGTCTTCTGCTGCGTCGTCAAGGCCCCGCGGGCCGGCTGTGGGATGGCCGTGTTGTAGGCGGCCGCGTTGCTGTCGACCCACGTATCGGTGGCATCCACCGCGGCCCTCAGGTCGGCCTTCGTGAGCCCGGTGAGGGCGCCGAGCCCTGCGGCGCGCATCGACTGCGCGGCCACGCGGGCACGGTTCGTTTCGTCAAGTGCAGCCACTCAGTTCCCCCACGCCTTTCCAGCGGGGAGACGAGACCGTCTACCGCCGGGCTACTCGTTCGTCATGCCCGGGTCATCCCGCAACATGTCCGGCTGGTACCGGCGCAACACCTCAACCGCCCACGCGACTTTGTCGGGGACGCGCTGCCCTTTGGGCTGTCGCCTGCACCAGAGTTCGAGATTCTCGGGACGGTTGTCGTCCCTTACCCCGTTCAGGTGGTGCACGTTCTCGTCCGGCCACAAGGGTCGCCCCAGGACGTCTGCCATCACTTTCGTGTGCTCAAGCACGCGGCCTTGGCGGTCGGCGTTCGGGTGGCCCGGGTCATACAGGCGGATGTACCCGTCAGCGGTGACGTACCGGTATGACGGCGTATGGATCGGCCGGAGCACCCCAGCCCTGTCTCGTTGCCGGGCATGCGACTGGCAAAGCCCGCGGCTGCGTGCTGTCGCCTTGCACCCGTCGAATGCGCATGGAACCGGCGCGCGATTCTTGGTCGACCACAGCGGGACGAGGGTTTGGCCCTTCTTCTGCTGCCTCTTATGAGCCCAGCAGAGTCCGCCGTAGCTACCGTGGCGGTCGCACCCCGGGCCTTCGCATTCCCGTGGCGGCGGCCCGTTCTGGAGCTTTATGGGCCGCAGCTGCTCACCTCGACGGTGCTGTTGGTAGTGCGTCTGGCAGAGCCCCTTAGACAGTAGGGGGCGACCGCAGGCATCGAAATGGCACAACTCCATGACCCGATTATTCCAGGCCACGGGGCTATCAACAACCCTAGCTTCCCAACAAGTCGTGGTTCCACGTGACGGTGAGCGAGTCGCCTGCGGCCTTGTTCACCGTCGGGGACAGCAGCGCACGCGAGATCGTCGCCGCCTCCGGGGCGACCGTCTGGGTGCCGGTGGACTGGTTGACCAGTGCCACCTCGGCGATGTCGTTCGCCGTCGCCACGCCAGCGGTCCAAGTGGTGACGTACTGGATGCGGCGTGACGCGGTCGCCAGCGAGGAGGTCGGGGTGCCGATTGCCACCAAGGACGCCGTCACCAGCGTGACGATCGCTGCGCCGGCCCCGGTCTTCGACGGGGTCGTCGTGCCCGTACCGAGCTGCATCCCGGTCGGCGCGGCGGGCGGAGACGTCACCCCGGAGGCCCGTTCCCCATACATTTGGTCGCCAACCCTCGTAACCAAATTGTCGAACTCGACGCGCTGCTTCAGTTCACCGTCCGGTCCGCGGAGCTCGGCGACGCCGTGCCCGCGAATGAACGCCGTGTCGGTGGTGGGGCGCTGCGACACGGTCTCGACCACAATGTGGTCACGCAGGCGGGCGGCATCGGTGGTCACAGAGTTCTCCCTCGGGGCACACGAAGAACCCCGCCAGGCGACGGGGTTGACGGGGTGTTTCAGCAGGTCAGGTCAGTCGGGGTCGACGACGAGGGCGCCTTGCAGGATGCGGTAGACGGTGGGATCGTCCGGGTCGCTGTCGGGGTCGGTGACTTTGACCCTGTACCAGCCGGAGGTGAACGCCCACGCGGCGCTGACGCTGGCGGGGGTGCGGATTTCGATGAAGCTGCCGTCGCCGGTGACCTGCGCCAGATCGGCGGGCCACGTGTACAGGACAGCCCCACCGGGCCGGGTTTTGATCTTCGCGTCGACGGTCCACCCCGGAATCGGGGAGGCCGTCCCGAACGCGTTCAGGACGGGGATCGTCAACGGTTCGCGTTCGCCCTGTTCGATGCGGAACACGAACTCCGTCGTATCAGCAGACACGGGTCAGGCGTTGACGGTCGGAGCCGGAACCGGTGCGCTCACACGGTCCCGCACAACGATCGACGCGATCACACCGAGCGCGACCGTCAGCATGGCCTGCTGCGACGAGTCCCAATGCGCACCGAACGCCACGATCGCCGCGATGACAGCCTGGATGGCACCGGTGATGAGGGGCAGCAGGTTGTCGGACTTCACCAGGAACGCAGTCACAGCGCCAGCGATGGCGACAGCGGCGGCGTTGACGATGCCCTGGGTGATGGGGTCGGCGGCGAACACGAACGCAGCCAGAGCGGCCACGATCGGCGCGAACGCACCAATCCACAGAAGCGCTGGTTCACGGCGAAGCGTCATGACTTCTCCCTCATAGGTGTCGGACTGGGAATCGCCGATGCGGCTGTGGTCGCCCATCACGGCCCCGGGGGGACGATGACGACGGGGCGCGGGTTGTCGTGGACGCGGTGGGACTGCCGGTCCAGCGCATCCCAGGTGGCGTCTTCCACCCACTGCCGAAGCGCGCCCTTCTGGATGTTCCCGAGGGCGTCGTTCTTCTCCCCCACCGTGCCGAGGCCGACGAACAGGCTCCCGGACAGGAGGGCGATACGGGCGGGGTTGGTGCCGTCGGTGGTGCCGTTGAAGATGTACATGGCCTCGTCCTCCAGGGGTCGTGGGCGCGGCGCAGGCTTAGGAGCAGGCGAGGGAGCGGGGACGGGGGTGGTGGTGATGCCCCCGTTGGCGAGGTTCATCACGACGTCCCAAGGGAACTGCGGACCTGGATCCCAGTGCGAGCCTTCGCCGGTGCCGACGGTCCAGTCGACATGCCCGCACACACCGGCTGAGCCGGCGGCGACCTGCTTCGGGGTGATCTTCACGATCGGGATGCCGCGCGCCAGGCAACGTTCACGAACCCACTGCGCAGTCAGCTCGAGCATCCGCATGTGCTGCGTCAGCCACACCTGCCGGGACCAGGACGCGAACCCGCACAGCTCCGCCTGATCGGAGATGCTGTTCGCCCCACCAGCCGTCCACGCGGCCATGGAGTACGGCACGTACTGCTCGATGCGCTTGTCGTCGATCCCGACATGACTGGAGGCCTGCACAGCAGCCGAGCGGAAGAAGTTGCCCAGGCTCTCGACGGTCCGCGCACCCTCAGCGGTATGGATGATCACAAGCCTCGGGGTGCGGCCGGAGCGCTGGCTGTAGTTCGGGGACGCGATCACCCGTCACCGCCGTGGGCGTGCTGCCCATCCTCCGGTGGCATCCGATCCGGATCCACCAGCATCCGGTCAACGGTGCGCACCATCGCAGGCTCCGGCTCGACCGGCTCGGGGTTCGCGACGTACCGCCACTGCCCGGACGGGCTCTCGGTCCACTCACCCATGACGTGACCTCCAGGCTTGTGGGACGATGCGGGAGGCCAGGTAGTTCAATTGGCAGAGCACCTGCGCGGGGTAACGGTTCGCTGCAGCGCAACCCACTCCTGATGCGCGGGAGGTTGCGGGTTCGAGTCTCGCCCTGACCAACTAGCTGACTGGACCGGTCGGGGGTGCGGCCCGCCCTACTGGGGAGCGGAAGGGCGGGCCGCTGCCGGTCAGCTACAGCGGCGGCCGGGTGCCGTCATCAACCGGCGGGTTCTCCGGCTCCGGCTCGGCCGGCGGGGCGGCGAGCTCCTCGAGTGCGGCGTTCCCAGCTTCCTTCTTGTCCGCGTCACCCTCGGAGTCAGCGGCCAGAGCCGCATCCACCCGGGCCAGCGCGTCCGCGTCGGCGTTGGCGAGCTCGTCACGAAGACGGGCGATCTCGGCGTCCTTCGCCGCGGACCCGGCCTTGACGAGCTCGATCAGCTCGACGAAACGGGCATCGGCGGCATCTTCCCTTGCACCCAACTTGATCACTCTCTCTTCTAATTTGGACACCTTGAGTAGGACCTTCGTGACGAGCGCCTCAAGTTCGGACGTCGCCGCGCAGGGGCACCACATGTGGTCGAACCAGCCCATCAGGCACGTCCTCCCTTGTTGGAGTTGCGGATCGCCTGCTCGGTCAGGGCCGCTGTCGACGGGAGGATCCGGCGCCCAGTGGGCGGCCCGAACAGGCGCTCCTCCGCCTCCGCTGAGGTGCGGGACCGTTGCTGCGGGATCGGGATCAGCACCTCCACATGCACCGGGACGGCGGACGGGCGCGGAGGCAGCGGGCGGGTCCACACCGTGCGCGTCGACGTGCTGACCGCGTAGGGCTTCAACCACGCGAAGTTGCGCCAAAACTTGACGTCATCCGCGGCGGCCTTGTACCGGGCATGCCACAGCGCCTCGTCGGAGTACGGCCTGTCGCCGAACAGAGTGCTCATCGCCGTCCCCACCAATCCGCGAGTCGGTCCCAGTGGTGGTAGATCCAGCCGAGCACGGGATGGCCCCAGCGCATGCACAAGCAGCGCGGGTAGGCGCAGTCGAGGCCACGCCGGTAGTGCTCGTGGTCTGAGCGGAGATGGCCACAGTTCGCACAGCGCAACGTCATGCGGCGAGGCGTGCGCTGACCACCACATTGGAGTCGTACTCCACGCCTACGAGCTTGCCGCCGCAGGTCACCAGCACCAGATCGATGGTGGTGCGGGGAGCGAACACCAGTGGCAACGTCACCGTGTCGTACTTAGTCTTCGCGATCGTCTGCACGTCGTACACACCGAACACCCGCTCGATGCCGGTGGAGTCCTTCACGACAATCAGGTCACCGGACTTCAGCTCACCGATGCGGCCGAGCGCACCCGGGACCTTGTTGTAATTGACGTGGCTCGCCAGCAACGCCGACCCGGTCTGCCCGGGTTTCACGCCGCGCGAGTACCAGCCCGTCTCCGACACCGGCGGCAACTCCAAGCCGCCAGCGTCGTCGAGCTCCACCGGGATGATGTCGTCGCTCGCGCGTAGCTTCGGGATCGTCACCAACACCGGCGGCCCCACCACGGGCACCACCGGGGCCGCTGACACAGGCTCTGCTGTCACCGGCACAACTGGGGTGGCTGGGTAGTCGCCCGCGCCGGTGCCGCAGCCTACGAGGACGAAGGCCGCGGCAACCAGCAGGAGGCGCAGCCTCACGCCCGACCCGTGTTGATGGAGTTCGGGATCGCCGTCGACGTGCCCTCGACGACCTCGCAGGCGACACCGTCGCTGTCCGAGTCCAGACCGGTGCGGTAGCCGGGCTGCGACGCCAGCAGCGGCGCCTTACCGGCCGCACGGACGGCGGCACAGTCGGCGTAGGTGACGACCGGCACCGACGGGGTCGTGGTGACCACACCGTCTGCGCCGCGGCACGCCTTGTCCGTCACCGCGGCGGCAGCATCCAGCTTCACCTTGATCGCGGCAGCGTCGGTGTCGGCGGCGTTCTTGCGGAGGGTTTCGATGGTGACGCCCTTCGCCTCGAACGCCAGCACCGCCGCCTTGGCTGCGACGACAGCGGCCTTGGCGTCCTTGGTGCGCTGCGAGTCCACACCCAGCGGCGGGACAGTCGCATTGTCAGCCTTGATCGCGGCGGCCTCCTCGACACGGGCGGCGTCGAGGGTGTCGTACAGCTTCTGTGCGTCCGCGACAGCCTTGTCCGCTGCCGTGGCGTCGTTGAACATCTTCTGCAGCTCAGCCTGCACTGCGATCGCCTGCGAGCACGTCGGCACTACCGGTGGGGTGGTCTGCGCGATAGCGAGTGGTGCGATGGTGAGCGACGCGGCCAGTACAGCACCGGCAACAACCAGCAGCTGCTTCTTCACGATGTCTCCCGTTTGCGTTCCTAGGTACATGACCTGACAGGTGGTGGTGAGGCGGCTCGGGCCTGGTCGGCGTCGTCGAGTCGCTGCAGGAAACGGTCGATCGCCGTGCGGGACTGCGCCGGGTCCGACAACTGCGACAGCAGCAGTTCGCGTTGGGCTTGGCGGTCCTGCTGCGCAGCGGTACGGGACGCCGTCACCGAATCCCCGAGCTGTTGCCCGACGGACTGCAGGCACTCCACGGTTTGGCGCATCGACCCGACGAACGTCACCAAGTAGATGATCAGGACGATGACGACGGCCGTGACCAGGCCGAGGAGGCACAGGGTGACGACACGGATGGGGTCCGACGCGAGCGTCACGCCGAGGGTCTTAGAAGTAGAAGCAGGGTCCGGTTCTTGTTCGACCACGGGTCAGCCCATCGGCGGTAGCAGCGGCGACGCGGGGGGCGGGTCAGTAACGCAGCCCAATCCCTCGTCGCCGCCTACGAACGTGACCTGCTGCAGCGTGGTCCCGGCTGGGCAGGTTGGCCCGGCTGGGCCTACAGGTCCCGCAGGTGGCGGGTTCGCAGCCAACTCGGCCGCAACAGCTGCTTGGATCTCTTCCGGAGTTGGGCCCGGCCCGCGTTCACCGTCACGACCATCAGTCCCGTTCTGGCCGTCGACACCGTCACGGACCGGGTTCGTCCGGAACCACGTCTCGACCGCATCAGCGATCTCAGCGGCTGTCGGTGGCCGTCCCGGCGTCGGCGGGTTCGCTGTCAGAAACGCTGACACCGCCGCAGCGATCTCACCAGCCGTTGGGGCCCGCCCATCAGCGGGTGGATGCACGAGGAGGTACTCGGCGACCGCACCACGGATCTCCTCCGGTGTCGGCCCCGGCCCGCGCGGCCCCGGAACTGGGATGGGGTCCGCCTGGACCTGGGCGGCCTGCTGGCACGCCCCAACCCGTTGGAGCTCGGCGGTGGTTTCGCCACCTGCCTGGCATGCCGCTGCGACCTGATCGGCCAACGTGGATGCCTGTTCGGCGGTGGCGTCACGCTGATCTTCCACAACCGCCTTGTCGCCCTGCAGCGTGACGTTGGCGTCCTTCGTGGTGACAGCGTTCACCGCGAGAACCGCGCCCACGACCAGCGCGGCCAGAACAACCACGCCGATCACCCACGGCAACCAACGCGGATCCTTCTCATCCTCATCGTCGGGTTCAGGCTTCACCGACGCCACCCAAGGGAGGTGGGCGCGGATGCGGTTGCGGAGGGAGAGGCGGTGGCGCGGCGATCGGCTCGTCATCGTCGTCCTCCAACGCGGCCGGACGTGGCGGCGGGTCGAACCCGTGATCAGCCAGTTCCGTTTCGAGGCGGAACACGAACCGCATCGCAACAATGAACTTCTTCTGCAGGGTGCGATGCGCTTTACGGTCCAGGGCGGCACCACGGCTGCGGTTCGCGCTGTACGTGCCGAGACCGCCCAGAAGAAGCACCAAGCCGCCTAGGAAGGCGGAGACGAGCTCCGGAGACACCGGCGGTCCTCCCCCTGATAATCGGACAAGTTCCGCGGCGGGTCCCCACCACCGGGATACCCCCTACTCAGGGTCGGACGGCTCGCCTTCGAGTTCGGCGATGCGCGCCAGGTACTTCACCTCGAGCGCAGCCAGGCGGGCCCGGTCGAACGCCAGCCGGTGATCGTCGGCCATCTGCTCGAAAATCTCGTGCAGGTCAACAGTGATGTCAGGCAACGGGGCTCCCGGTCGTTTGTATGTCTAGTCAGGGGATGACGAGGTCGTCGATGGTTTCGGCTCGCCCGTTCGGATCGGAGGTGACGTAGCGACCAACGCTGGCGTAACGGGATGCGCCGTTCGCCCCGCGAGCCACCCACCCGTCCAGCGGGATAGTCGTGGTGGGTGGGTTCGCGCCACGCCTAAACACGACCTCCGTCGCGGTCACCGAGACGATGACCGACGAGGGTGAGGACACCTCGTTGATCCACGTCAGGATGTCGTTCTCGTTTGTGCCATCCCAGGCGACG
>Ga0193752_1001650_pt1 | contig 18139 bp, 9 predicted proteins | sample H1c1metaG_FD_144924 | JGI IMG/M metagenome (GOLD analysis project Ga0193752, IMG submission 144924) | Soil microbial communities from a riparian zone of the East river system, Colorado, United States - H1c1 | ecosystem: Environmental > Terrestrial > Soil > Riparian zone | place: USA: East River...
ATTATGTTACAGGTACAGTAAACATAACAGAAGGTGAACTGAAAATAATTTATACGCAGTGTAAGTACAGGTTCAGCAATGAGACCATTATTTTTAATCCCGATGAAATTGATTTTGGTGTATTGCAGTTAAGGGATACTTTAAATAATACTGGTACTGCCAGTGGAAAATTGCAGCATAAATTCTTCAATGATTTTGGGTTTGATAATATCCGTTTTGAGACCAATAAAATGCTTTTGCTGAATACCGGCGCAAGAGACAACAGCCAGTTCTATGGCAAGGTTATCGGCAAGGCGCTCATGACTTTGAATGGTCCTACAACTGAAATGCGGATGAATATAAACGGCGAACCATCTGCGCTTGACAGCAGCCATATTTTTATACCAACCGGCAGCAGCCAGGAGTATGGTAAGATCAATTACATTGATTTTATACAATATGGTACCAAAATGGAAGATGAATACAGGGGTAGAAAAGAAACCAATTTTTTGGTGAATATGAATTTAAGGGCTAACCCTGCCTGTAAGATCGATGTGATACTTGACGAAACAACCGGTGATATCATAAAAGGCCGCGGCAATGGATTATTGAACATCACGGTTGGCACTAAAGAACCATTAAGCATCAGGGGACGATATGATATTACAAGCGGCGAATACAAATTTAATTTTCAAACCTTTCTGCAAAAATATTTCAGCATTACCAATGGTTCTTCCATTACCTGGAACGGCGACCCTTACCTGGCACAAATAAATATTGATGCTGAGTACCTGGCAAAAAAAGTTGACCTGAGTAATTTAAGTTCATCGACCAAGCAAAAGGAAAATGTGACCATTGTTGCACACATAACCGGGGTACTTAATAAGCCGGATATTAAATTCGATTTTGAGCTGCCGCCAACCAGTGAAGTAAGTAAGGATTTCATTGCTTTAAACAGATTGGAGGCGCTTAAGAATGATGAAAATGAAATGAACAAACAGGTAGCCAGCCTTTTGATCTTTAACAGTTTTATTTCTACAGACCAGAACCAGGGCTTTTTCACCGGCGGCAACACCATTGGAATAGCCACCAATACGATCGGGGGAATCGTTTCGGGCTGGCTTACCAATATGTTCAATAAAGAACTTACAAAAGCAACCAATGGTGTGGTTTCAACCTATTTTGATATTAACTCCAGTTTCGACCTGCAAAGTAAAGCTGCCCTTATACAAGCTAATTTAAGTGCAGGATTAAAATTAGTATTAAGCAGCAGGTTGGTAGTATTGATCGGTGGTACACTTGACTATAATAATCCCTACGCCCAGTTGAATAAAAAAGGATTACTAACGCCGGATATTAATATAGAATGGTCGTTGAATAATGATGGCTCTCTAAAAGTAATTGGCTTTAACCGCACCAGTGTTGATCTCACCCAGGGACAAAGAAACAGGTCAGGAATTAAACTATCTTACCGGAAAGATTTTGATAAACTATCTGATATTTTTGCGCCCAGCGAAGAAAGAAGAAGAAAAAGGGAACAAAGAAAAGAAACAAAGAAAACAAAATAGTCATCGTGAAATGTGAAACGTCAGTCGTGAATAAAATGCAGGCTGTATTTACTTTATAAACCCCACTCACGATTCACCACTCATTATTCACGACCTCAATATCTCATGCCCAAGTTTATCTTTTTTCGTTTGCAAATATTTTTCATTGTGTGGGTTAGTTGCCATTTCGATCTCTACGTTCTCAACAACCTCTAAACCATAACCCAACAAGCCTGCACGTTTACGTGGATTATTGGTCATCAGTTTCATTTTACTTACACCCAGGTGGCGCAATATCTGGGCACCAACACCATAATCACGGCCATCCATATCAAAACCCAGTTCCAGGTTGGCTTCTACGGTATCCATACCTTCTTCCTGCAATTTATATGCTTTCAGTTTATTTAATAAGCCGATGCCCCTGCCCTCCTGGTTCATGTACAGCACCAATCCTTTTCCTGCCTGCTCCACCATTTTTAATGCATGATGCAATTGCTCACCGCAATCACAGCGCAAAGAACCAAGTATATCACCTGTCATACAACTGCTGTGTACCCTTACCAGTATCGGCTCATCTTTTTGCCACTCTCCTTTTTTTAGCGCCAGGTGAATTTCGCCGGTATTGATCTGCTCAAAAGCAATTAACTCAAAACTGCCGTATTTGGTAGGCATGTTAACCCGTACTTCTTCTTTGATCAAAGTCTCCTGTTGTAAGCGATACTCGATCAGGTCTTTTATAGAAATTAATTTCAGGTCAAACTTCTTTGCGATCTCTTTTAATTGGGGTAAACGGGCCATGCTGCCATCTTCATTCATGATCTCAACCAATACACCTGCGGAAGCAAAGCCGGCCAGGCGGCTCATATCAATGGTAGCTTCGGTATGGCCTGAACGGCGCAACACACCACCCTTTTTTGCCTTCAGGGGGAAAATATGACCGGGCCTTCCCAGGTCTTCGGCCTTTGTATCGGGATTTACCAATGCCATTACTGTTTTGGACCTGTCATGGGCAGAAATGCCCGTTGTGCAACCGTTTCCAAGCAGGTCAACACTTACCGTAAAAGCTGTTTCATGCAGCGAAGTATTATTAGCAACCATTGGTTGCAGGTTCAATTCGGCACAACGTTCTTCTGTAATGGGAGCACAGATCAGGCCCCTCCCATGGGTACTCATAAAGTTGATCACTTCGGGTGTTGCGGTTTCTGCAGCACATATAAAATCTCCTTCATTTTCACGGTCCTCATCATCAACAACTATAATAAGTTTACCTTTTTTTATGTCTTCAATGGCACTTTCAATACTGTCCAGCATATCATTAATTTATCGTACAAAGTTAACGGGATTTCAAATGAGGCTTCTTTCGGTTTTGGTAAAACTTTAATCTACTTTCCAGAACGGTTTTTTTTTAGCATTAGTTGCCCCGTAGCACCTCAAATAGCAGGATCAAAATATACTTATACAACCAGAACAGGATTTATTTAATAACCTGTATAGTTATTTTAGGAATAGTCAGAATGATCCACATAAGGTATATTGTTAAGTTTGGTACTGGTTTGCTTCGTCCCTTGTTCAGTATTTCTGCGGTACAGGTGCGGTAATTACCGCACTTGTACCGCACTTGTAGTGTACCAGATACGAGGCAGATACAAAGAAGGTCCCCTGACAAACAATGGCAGGATTAAAAATATTTGTATAATCAGAACAGGATTTATTTAATGATCTGTATAGCTATTTTAGGACTAGTCATTCACGTAAATACCCATATATAACCTATTTATAATCCATATATACCCCAATATTTACTATTAGTGTAATACATTGGTTATATACGGATTAAATGTTTATAAAGCATGATACATGATATGCCTGGCCTTGCTCAAAAAACGAGGAAGTAGCGCCTGCTACCGATAAACTGTGCAGACAGGGTTAAGACAAACCGGATTGCTGTTTTACTACGTACGGGAAAGCTTACATAAGCATTTTTAAGTGATCTTTCCGGCATTTTTTATCATAGCATTTTCTCTTCAAAAACCAGCTTTATGTAATGTATGGAGTGCATGTTTTTTATGCAGTGAAATTTCTGTAACCTCCATAGTTTGAAGCCGCTTCAAACCGGGCTACAGGATTAATTTTTGGTTAAGTGTTTTCAGCCCTGCGTTTACTCAAAACTCAACTTGTTGATTCCTTATAATTTGTTAATAAAAGTTAACAGATTTCGGCTTTTATTTAGTTTCTTTGCCTGCGTAAAACAAACTATTATGAGAATGAAAAAAATTCTATTCACCTTATTGTGTGCACTTGCATTTCAATTCACTGTAAATGCCCAGGTAACTACTAGTGGTATGTCTGGTACAGTTAAAAATGCAAAAAATGAGCCACTGGTCGGAGCAACTATCAAAGCCACCCATACCCCTACCGGTACAGTTTACAATGTACAAAGCCGGGCTAATGGCAGGTTTGATATTACAAACATGAACAATGGCGGTCCCTATACAGTAGAGGTTTCCTTTGTAAATTATACGAAAGAGGTAAAAGATGATATTATCCTTAACCTGGGTGAGGTTTTCCGTTATGATTTTACCATGAATCTCACTACTGTAACCATTACAGAAGTTACAGTTGCTGCAAGGAGCAGGACTAACCTGGATGCAAAAGGTGGTACATCTTCATCAATCGGAAGGGATAAGATAGAATTAACTACTGCGGTAGGAAGAAATATTTCTGATTATATTAAAGTTACTCCTTTTGCCAAAACATTAAATGGCAACGAAGGTGCGGTTACCATTGCAGGCCAGAACAACAGGTATAACTCGTTTTATATTGATGGTGCCATTAACAACGACGTGTTTGGATTGGCCAACTCAGGTACCAATGGGGGTCAAACAGGAGCTGCCCCAATATCAATTGATGCCATTGACCAGTTCCAGGTTATGATCTCGCCTTATGATGCCTCCGTTGGTAATTTTACAGGCGGTGGTATCAATGCAGTAACCAAATCGGGAACCAATAAAATTGAAGGTTCTGTTTACTATTTTTTCCGTAACGAAAAATTAGCCGGTAAAAATCCTTTACAACGTAAAGACACTGCCCAGCGTTTTCCTGAATTCAAAAACAGGACCTATGGTTTCCGCGTTGGCGGCCCGATCATTAAAAATAAATTATTCTACTTCCTGAGTGCTGAACAGCAGCGTGATGAAACTCCCCAGTTATTTGATTTTGCTACTTACCGTGGTAATACCAATACAATTGCAGGTGTAGAAGCGATCAAAACTTTTGTAAGAACTACTTATGGTTATGAAATGGGCGACTGGCAAACCACCAGGAGAAAACTGGATGTAGACAGGGTTGCAGCAAAAATTGACTGGAATATCAGCAGCAAACACAGGCTTACACTGAGTGGCCGTTACAATAAAGCGGTGTCGAATTCTCCTTCTTTAAGTTCATCAACCTCAATCAATTTCAGCAATGGTGGTATACAATTCCCAAGCCGCACAACAGCATTTGCTTTTGAATTAAAAAGTACTTTAACCCGTAATATCAGTAACAGGTTGCTGGCTACTTATTCAGATGTGCTTGATGACAGGAGTATCGTTGGTGATCCGTTCCCTCGTGTTGGATTAAATGATGGAAGCGGTACAATTACCTTTGGTGGCGAAAACAGTTCAACCCAAAACTTACTTACTCAAAAGAATTTGAGTATTGTAGATAACATGAAGATCAATATCAAAAACCACTCTGTGTCAATAGGCGGAGAGTACGATCGCTTTAAAGTATTTAATGTTTTTATCCAGAATACGTACGGCAATTACTTTTACAACGTTACAGGGTCCACCAGCGGAGTTCAAAAATTTTTAGCTAACAATGTGGGGCCTACAAGCTATTCATTAGGCTTTCCTAACACTGATAAAAACTTAAATGATGGTACTGGCGCAGGTGCAAGATTTACAGTTGCTAAACTTGCTTTTTATATAGCAGATGAAATTAAAATAGGGAATAATCTTACCTTAAACCTGGGTGTAAGAGCTGATCATTGGAAATTTGTTACCACTCCTTATACTGATCCTTATACCAACGACAGTGCGATTGTCCAATTTGCCAAGTACTACGATCTGAAAGGTGCCCGTTCCGGCCAGAAACCAAAGTTCCCTATATCACTTGCACCAAGACTTGGGTTTACCTATAAAATACCTGACCAGGCTGTTACAGTACGTGGTGGTATAGGTATGTTTACAGGCCGTATGCCATTAGTATGGCCTGGTGGAATTTATAATAACAACGGATATTTTGTTGGCGGTTATACAGCCAATACTGCGGCTTTGAATATCATCCGTTTCAGATGGAACCCGGCTGATATTGTTGCAAGCGTATGGACCCCAACCCAGGTTGGCCAGGGCTTTACAAAAGGCCCACTTAACCTGGTTTCTAAAGAATTTAAAATGCCTAAGAACGTAAGAGCTTCTTTAGGCTTTGATAAAAACTTCGGCAGTGGCTGGACAGGTACTTTTGAAGCATTGGTTACCAAGAACCTGAATGAGATCTATTATACCAATATCAATATACTTCCTCCAATTGGTGTTTCCTTAGGTGCAGGCCCACGTACTGTTTATGGTGTTAACGGCACAGCAACGGCTGTTGTACCCATTGCAAACAATGGTACAGGTACCAATCCTTATGATAACGCCATCCTTGTTTCAAATAACACTACGGGTTCAAAAGGTTTTGCATACAACTTTAATGTAGGTATTGAGAAAAGAAGTGTAAAAGGAATCAATTTCTTTGCTTCTTATGCATTCGGTAATTCTATGGTAGGTAATGAATCAACCAGTTCTGTTAACTTCAGCCAGTGGCGTTTTATTGAAACAGTTCATGGCAGAAACTCATTGGGATTAACCACTTCAGATTTTGACCAGGCTCACCGTCTTTTAAGCACACTCAGCAAAAAGTTTACTTACCTGAAGGGTAAAATGGCAACAACCATTGCATTAACCTATATTGGACAAAGTGGTGCTCCTTTAAGTTATACGTACGCAAGTGGTAGCATGACACGTGATGATGGAACTGCTGGTGGAAATGACCTGATCTACATACCTACTGCCGCTGAATTGCAGGCGCAAACTTTCGTGAACAACCCTGTTGGTTCAATCACATACACTCCACAGCAACAAAAAGATGCGTTGGAATTGTATATTCAAAGAGATAAGTACCTGAGCAAGAACAGAGGGAAATTTGCAGACAGGAATGGTGCAAGGCTTCCATTTACCCACAATTTAGATCTGAAACTGGTACAGGACTTTACGCTTAAGTTGGGTAAAAACACCTACCAGTTGCAGTTTACATGGGATATTTACAATTTCACCAATTTATTGAACAGGGATTGGGGTAAGCAATATTTTGCAGGTAACGACCAGTTTGGCTTGATTAATTTTGCAGGATATGTAAATCCTGCTACAAACTTAACACCGACATATCGTTTTAACCCAACTATCACTACTCCATACAATTTCAATAACTCGGCTACACCGGGTTATGCAAACAGGTGGGTTAGCCAGCTTGGTGTAAGATTCAACTTTAAATAAGAACTAAAACATAATAAAAAATACCGGTCAGTAAAACTGACCGGTATTTTTTTATGCCAAATTATTTATCCTTACTTATTTAAATCGTTGATACCAACTCATAACCCCAAACTCATAACTTCTTCCCCCATCCCCATTTTAAAAAATCAGGAAATGCTTTTGCCCAGGTAGGTACATCATGACGGCCGTCTTTCATTTCCAAAAACTCAATACTTTCTTCGCTGTTATATCCTTTATCAGTAAGTATGTCAATAAAACTTACCGTATCATCAATTGAATCGATCACACCATTATTATTGCGGTCTGCAGTTTCATCCAGGGTTCCTACTTCAAAAAAGAATTTTAGCCAGGGATATATATGTTCATCTTCCTTAACCTGCCGGTGCATGATACGGTTTACACCTTCATCAAAATCATCATCCTCCTGGTCTTTATCACGCCACCACAACGATCCGCTGAAAACACCCACTTTACTGAATTCCAGGGGATGGTTCCAAACTATATCCAGGGCACACAATCCGCCAAGTGAAAATCCTGCAAAACATTTTTCTTTAAATGAATAAATGAATAATGACTTACGGATAAAAGGCATCAGCTCTTCAAATATAAACTGGTTGTACAAAGCAGCTTTTGCACCACGGCCCTTATAATCCAGGTATTTTGCGGTTCCGTATTCATTTTTCCGGTCTTTGGAACAATGAATGCCTACGCAAAAAAGGTTGCTGATCGTTCCGCTTTCATACAATTCATCCAGTATATCTTCAAACTTCATGGTCACCAGGTCCTGCCCGTCATTTACCAGTAAAAGGCTCAGGTTTGATGGATCCGTAGTTTTTGGAGGGAAATAAAAATCAATGATGACTTCACGATCCAGGAACTCCGAAGAAATAATATGCTGCTCAACTAAGATATTGGCCGTCTTATATTCTGACATATGTTCAAAAATAAGAAAATACCGGCTATTTTTTTGTTTCAATGCGACTGAATATAGTTTTATCAGGTAAAAAATTTTTACAGCAAACAACATGAAATGAGCCATAACGAAAGTTGACAATAGCCAAAAAAGGTTATAAGCAAATTCCATCTGGCCAAAATCAATGAAAGAAACACATGAAACATAATTTGTTTTATTGGTGCTTAAAAAATATATTTGAATTACATAAAATTTTGACTGCTAAAACAATTTAAAAACTTATAAAACTGCGTTATGAAGAAAATAGGCGTATTATTTGGCAAGGAAAGAAGCTTTCCGGAAGCGTTTATCGAAAGGGTAAACAGTAAGAATATTGACGGCATTATAGCCGAACCTGTCCGCATTGACAAAGTAATGCAGGGAGAACCATCCGGCTATGCTGTTATTTTTGACCGCATTTCGCAGGATGTTCCATTTTACCGGGCATTTTTAAAGAATGCTGCATTATGCGGTACCACAGTCATCAACAATCCTTTCTGGTGGAGTGCCGATGAAAAATTTTTCAATAATTGCCTGGCAACAAAGATCGACGTTCCGGTTCCTAAAACGGTTATTTTACCTTCCAGGGATCTGCCCCCGGATACAAGCGAAGAATCTTTCAGCAACCTTGCTTATCCCATGGACTGGGAAGGCATCTTCAATTATATCGGTTTCCCCGCTTACATGAAACCTTTCTCGGGTGGCGGATGGAAAAGTGTTTACCAGCTTAACAGCATGGAGGAATTCTTTGAAAAACATGCAGAAACAGAACAACTGGTAATGATGCTGCAGGAAGAAATAAAGTTTGATGAATATTATCGTTGCTACTGTATTGGTGGTAAATATGTACGCATCATGCCTTACGAACCCCGCAACCCACATCATCTACGCTATGTGGCCGATTTTAAACCCAGTGCAGAAAGATATAAATTGATGGAAGATATTGTACTGCGTATCTGTCATTACCTCGGTTATGATTTTAACACAGTGGAACTGGCCGTACGTGACGGCGTACCTTATGCCATTGATTTTTGTAACCCGGCACCTGATGCTGAGGTAAGCAGTGTTGGACAGGAGAATTTTGATTGGGTGGTTGAAACAGCAGCCACTTACGCCATTGAAAAAGCAATGGAGCACAAAGAGAATTCGGATAATTTAACCTGGGGAGATTATATTAAAAACAGTGCGGCAAAAAAGAAGCTGTATAAATAAACTTACATGGCAAACCTATCTTACAAACAATTTACACTTGGTATTGAAGAAGAATACATGGTACTTGACCCGATAACAAGGGAACTAAAAAGCCATGATCAGAAAATTGTACATGAAGGACATAAGGTTATAAAAGACAAAGTAAAAGCTGAGATGCACCAGGCGGTTGTTGAAGTAGGAACCGATATATGCCGCGATATTGATGAAGCTTTTGTTGATGTTGGGACTTTACGTAAGACAATCAGTGGTATTGCCGATGAACTGGGCCTTTGGGTGGGTGCTTCCGGTACACATCCCTTCAGCCATTGGGAAAGCCAATTGATCACCGAACATGTACGTTATAACGAAATTGTAAATGAATTGCAGGAAGCTGCCCGCAGTAACCTCATTTTCGGGCTTCATGTGCACGTAGGTATGGAAAACAGGGAGCTGGCCATTCACATTGCCAACTCGGCCCGTTATTTTCTTCCACATATTTTTGCTTTAAGCACCAACTCCCCTTTTTGGGAAGGCAGGACAACCGGTTATAAATCATTCCGTACTAAAGTATTTGATAAATTTCCCCGTACCGGCATTCCTGATTATTTTGATAGCATTGAAGCTTACGACAATTATATAAAGCTGCTGGTAAAAACCAATTGTATAGATAATGCTAAAAAAATATGGTGGGACCTCCGGGTGCATCCTTTTTTCAATACAGTTGAGTTCAGGATATGTGATGTGCCTATGACGGTGCAGGAAACGATCACCATTGCCGCATTATTCCAGGCTATTTGCGCCAAACTGTATAAGTTGCGTAGCCAGAACCTGAACTTCATGATGTACTCCAGGGCATTGCTGAATGAAAATAAATGGCGTGCAGGCCGTTACGGCATTGATGGCAGCATGATCGATTTTGGAAAGGAAATGGAGGTAAATACCAGGGTTTTAATATATGAATTGCTTGATTTTGTAGATGATGTTTTACCTGATTTAGGCAGCCGCCATGCCATCAGCAATGTGCATAAAATGCTGGAGCAGGGTACCGGGGCCGACAGGCAACTGAAGGTATTTGAAGAAACCAAAAGCCTGGTAGATGTGGTGGATCTGATCCATACTCAATTTTTAAGTGGATTGTAGTTTTGCGGGGATGCTATAAATTCCTATATTTGCCCTCCCAAAACAGGTTTTAGGTTTGAATCCTAACGCAGTTTGGGAAGAAAATAATCTGGCTGCGTAGCTCAACTGAATAGAGCATCTGACTACGGATCAGAAGGTTTTAGGTTTGAATCCTAACGCGGTCACCAGACATGATTTCACTGCCCCTGTAAATTCAATGTTTACAGGGGTTTTTGTTTCAAACACCACACATTATTTCATTTTTTGTCGGTTTTTGGTTCCCTTTTGTTTCACCGGGCTTCCGAAATTGTCTCACCAAATTTGCATATCAGCAGCTGGTGTTACAACCTATAGCAATTGGATAGGAGGTCCTAAATTTGCAATGATATGTAATGATGCTGAATCTACAGATCATTCTGATAGTCCTGCCCCTGTAAAAAACAAACCGGCTATTATAGGGAAAGCAGAATATTAAAAAATGAGCTTAAGCAACTTCTACCAGTTTGCCAAACACTTCATCCACTTCATTGTCTAAATAAGATTGCACGAGGTTCACGTACCGGTAAAAAGATTTACTGTTATCTGCATGGCCCGATATCTTTCTCACTACATGCTCCTTCATCCCCAGCATCAGCATGGTGGTGATAGCTGTGCGGCGCATGGTATGAGATGATACCAGGTCGCAAAAACGATAAACTTCATTATTTGCTTTACCGGCATTTTTAAAATGAACGCCCCGCTTGGTACGTAACCTGCCCATATCATTTACCCAGCCTGCCAGTTCTGCAATGGCTTTTAACTGGTTGTTAAACCTCGTCCTGGGTACGGGAGGAAAAATAGCTTTTCTTCCCCTGGCTGTGCTTTTAAATTTTTCAATGATCGTAATGGCGTAAGCTGGTAATTTTATCCGCACTGCTGTGCCGGTTTTAATTGTTTTTACCGGCAGGTAATAATGTGGCCCCATACTTTCAATATCGGTAAACTTTATTGCAAAGAGGTCCGATACCCTGAGTGCAACCGTGCAGCCAAACACAAAAATATCTTTTGCCTTCTGTAATGACCTGTTCAGTTGTTCATCAAAAACTGTATCATTAATTAAGAATTGTAATTGCTCGGGCATCAGGGTCACAATGGGCACTTCTTCCCGGCACACATAAAAGCTCTTGTAAAACACACCGGTAGAAATTCCTATATCCTTATTTAAAAAATTAAAAAATATACGTATGGTCTTTATAACTGTACCCACGTAATTATCATAACAGTTCTTTTCCTGGTACAAAAAATTGGTAAACTGCAGGTAAAATTTTTTCCAGTAATTGCGTTCGGCAATAAAAACCCTTTTATTATTACTGTTGATCACTTTGATCCGAAGTACAATATCATATTCAGCTTCATATTCCTTTAAATACCGCAATACGTACTGATAATTATCAACGGTCTGGGGCTTTATACGATTGCCATCGGGCTTTAATCTTTTTCCCTTGTAACTGTAATTAATAAATTTTTCAAAAAGCGGTAAAAGGGTGTATTCTTTTGTTGTCATAACAGGTAATTTTCAGAGTCAAAAACTGCATTATTAAACCAATTTAAGCTATATTACAATACGATCAGCTCTTTGAGAATTAATACAGCAAGCAGTTTCAGGAGAATGACTATTATCCGTTCGGAATGAACATGCCGGGACGCAAATTCGATGCCGGAAGTGGATATAGGTATGGGTTTAATCGGAAGGAAAAAGATAATAGTACAGGTGAAGGTAACTTAGATTTTGGTGCAAGAATTTATGATGGAAGGATTGGAAGATGGCTATCAATTGACCCTTTGCAACATAAATATCCGTCATTGAGTCCTTATATATTTGCAGGTAATAAGCCCGTGAAGTTTTTAGATGTTGATGGAAAAGACTTTGGTGTAATCATTGATAAGGAACATAAGACAATCATCATTGTTATGAATCAATACACCAATTCGGATGCATCAACCAAACAAGCAAAGGCTGCAGCAATGGAACTAAATAATACTGCTGGAATTGTTGAGATTGATGGTGTAAATTATTCATATTCGTTTAAAGTGGATGTTATTCAATCTTCAGATTTAAAAAGTGCTACAAATCTAGCTGCTGCTGATCCTATTGGAAACTTATTTCTTGGTACTACAACGACAAATCTGGTTGGACCCGATGGAAATGTTACAGGAGGGCGCACTACCAATGGAAGAAGCACAGAAATGTATAATATACAAGATCCTGAAGGTGCTATAACTAATATGGGCGATAAATTTCAATTGGTGGGTCACGAATTTTTGCATCATATGGGGCAAGAAGACGAAAAAATTAGAGGGAATATTTATTTTGACCCTAGCGGTAGAATGAAATATGTTGCGACAGTAGATAATAATTATAAAATGAATGATATTTCCAAAGGAGATATAAAAAACATTTTGATGTATGCGGGTGATCATGGATATGAAAAGCATAAAGATAGAAAATCTGTAGCTGGTGCTCTTCCGGTACTTCTGGGAGATGCAAGTAGTGTATTAAGACGCGACTTGTCAAATAACATGTTTGCACAGCATCGAATACCGATTATTCAGGGCCTGAGATAAAGCCTACAAAAGATAACAGTTTGGGATACTAATTAAAATTACTTTCTAAATAGATTTAGTTTAGAAAATCAATGGTTAAATAATAATGAAAATTTGTGTTCTTTTTTTGACTCTATTATTTTGTATAGACAAAGCTAAGGCTCAACAATCTACTTGTGATACTTTTACTATAAAAGGATATGTGATCTTGATGGCTACATTTAATGAAAAATTGAAAAGCTTCGACACTTATTATGGCTTTTGTTATGATAGCTGTGTGAATTTTGAAAAAAGGCTAGATAATTTGATTTCGAGATATAAAGAAAGAGAGAAAAGCCAGCATGCCCTACTACTAAATATCCCTAACAAAGATTTTAGTTACATAATACAGAAAATAAATGAATCATTTATCCCTAGCGCAATTGAAGGGCTTATGGTGGTAAATTCGATTTGTGATAATGCAAAACTTAAATATTTAAATGATTCCCTAAATTTTGATTTTGTAGGTAAAAGATTATTTTCATTACCTAACCCGTCATCATATTGTTTAAAAGTTGGAATTAACAAACATAAACCAATGGTCAATATTCAAAAAATGACCCTAAAGTGTATTCTTATCAAATACAAATCTTTTGAACAATACAATAAGAAAGTACTTGATAATGGTCGAAACGCTCAGCCACCTTTGAGTTTTTGTTCCAGCCCAATAAATTATCGAGTTAATCTCCAGGAAATAAAGCAAGCAAGTAAAAAAGACGGTTTGTATTATGTTATTTCACCGGTATATAGGGTTGATTAGTAGGCTTCTTCGCTAGTGTACATTCATTACAATCCCGTAAGAGCAGGCTTGTGTGTTAACCCTGAAGACTATTTTATTCATCTTCCAGGTTTTATTATAATGGGATTGATAGCTTCGGAATGTTGACATATTATTCAGGTAGTTAACAGTGGGCTTATGCAACCCGCTTGCCGGAGACAAGGCAGGGAACGTTAACAACATGGCGAACACCGTCTGTGGTGAAGAAAGTTATTTGACAATATTTACCTTAGTTAATAAGGTATCATATTTAACCGATTTTCCATTTGCATCATTTAATTTCCCCACTAAAACTATGGCAGCACTACCAAGAATTTCAGGAACAAATTTTATTGTTACATAATAACCACTATCTTTTAATTGGTAAGATATTTCTCTCCTCTTATTGTTATTGTCATAATAATATAAATCTATTTTTTTCGAATACTCCGGGAGTTGGGTTGTAAATACCTTTAAATTAATCTCTTTATTTTGTCTTAAAAAATCACTATTAAAACCTTTTAACTTAATGCTGCGATCAAAAATATACCCATTTTCATAAAATTTATTGCCCGTTGAATCAAATAAAACAACATATTGTACATCACCGGATTCATTAAACATATTGTATACTTCTGGTAAGTAGGTATTTTCGTGAACTTTTTTACTAAATACTTGCTTGTCATTTATATAAAAAATTTCCGTTATTACTTTACCTTTAGAATCATAAAAATATGCCGCACCCTCGGCCAAACCATTTACGTAAAAGACTTTACTTTCAAGTTTGCCAATACTATCAAAATGTTCATGCCATCCATTTTTTAGGCCATTTTTAAACTCAACCTTATCTGTAATCTTACCAAGAGCGGAATAATACTTGCCAATGCCATTAAAAACCGTATCCTTATTTTCTATTTTGTATTCTATTTCCGTCAATTCTCCATTAGCATTTTGTATACGTAAAATTTTTGAGGTTCCTCTGTTATCATTGTTACATGACAATAATAAAAATCCCCCAAGAATTAACACTAGTGTGACAAATTTTATTCTATACATATTCATTTGTAAATATTGCTAATTCCCTTGTGTATAAAGGACTGAATCCCCGTTTTTATTAATTCTAAATTTCGATTCAGCATTTTGATTATTCTTTCTATAATACTGATTCCATCTATATATGGTTTCTTTAACTGATGTTAATACCGAATCCCCTCCTTTTTTACTCTTGGGTGTACCGGGAGGAGTTTGATAAGTGACTGGCTGCTTATTTTCTTTTGCTTTTTGAGCTTGTTGCGCTGTTGTAACTTCTGTACCTTTTTTTGTATTTGTTGTAGATGTCGATGGACTAGCTTGATGAGCATTATCCAAATAATCATGTAAACTATGGTTTCCTTCAATTGCTGTCTTTGCACCTTCCCACCCGTTTTCAAAAAATTCGATAATTACTTTTGTTTTATGACTTTGAGCTAAACTTGAAGCATCCACAACCCATCCACGTCCACCTCCCAACAATCCTTTTAGCCCATCTATATTAACCTCTTCAAAAACATCCGCATCGGCTCCTCCGCCAGTTTGTGTCGATCCCATTCCATCATGTTTAGTCACTAATTGTATCCCGAATTTTTGATGTGAGCCAGCACCGCTACCTTTATCATTGCCACTTCCCTGAATTATCCGATTGAAAAATCTGACAATTTTAACCCAGGTAGCCATTTCTTTTGGAGAATTCACTTTCTCATTTACAGCAGGAACGTAAACATAGGCATTAAATTGCTTGCCAAGTCTTTCTTTTTCCGTATATACATAATTATCGACTGTGACCATGTATAATGTACCCGAGCCTAATGGCCCCGGTGTTGGCAATTCCTCCGTTCTGAGATTACTAAGCATTTGCCCATTGCTACCTCGCCATATACATCCAGTAACAATATACCTTTCTCCGCCTTCTAAATCTATGCACCGTATAACATCATTTTCCGCAAATGCATATGGACTATTCCATGGATATCCCTTATATAAGGGATCAACAGATTTAAATCTCCCCAATCGACCATCATAAATTCTCAAACCATAATCCTGATCTTTTTCACTAATATCTTTATCATTCTCCTTCCCATTAAACCCATACCTATAGCCACTTCCGGCATCGAATTTGCGTCCCGGCATGTTCATTCCGAACGGATAATAGTCATTTGCTGTAACGACATCGGCTGTATAGTAATCAATATTGGTATTATCGGTGGTATGCTGTATTTTCCTGTCGCTTACTGTTACCAGCACATTACCCAGGTGATTGCTCAACTCAAAGAACTTATTTCCTCTTGTAAAGGTATTGATATTACCATTATAACTGGCTACCGAAAGGGTTTGCACATCCCGGTTAATATTGTAGATCCCAAGCCTGCTGCTGCCATACAAATGAACTTCACTTTGTATAAAATTGTCATCATTGTCAGTATACAAACTCATCACATTGCCGCTGGCATCCCGTACATAGATACTGGTTATACCGTTGGCCGTTTTGGAAATGCGGTTGCCGCTGGCGTCGTACATATAAGTAATGGTACTACTGCCCTTGGTGATACTTTTTATCTTGCCATACACGTTCCAGCTTATATTGGTGATCCCCTCGGCGTTATCCTTTATAAGGTTACCTATCGCATCATAGTCATAGTTATCATTAGCCTGGTCATCTATATCATCTGCATAATTTGAAGAAGATACTGCATCCTTAACATGGCGCAGTTTATTGTTCACCAGTTTACCGCTAACAATATTGTAACCATAGGTGAAGTTATCCATGGTCAACTGGGTGCTTGTACCTGCCTTACCATTGCGCAGGTATGTTAGTATATTGCCATTGGCATCGTAACTAACACGCTCTTTATAATTATCGGTGCTTACCGGTGTCCAGGTATTGGTAGTACTGTTTAAACCTGTAAACGCATCCATACCTATATCCGGTTTCAACTGGTCGTAGCCGTAACTATATAAATGAGGGTCGCCCAATTTTGGAATGTTAACAGCCATGCTGCTGATATTGCCGTTAAAAAGGTTCATGCCGCCAATACCCAAAGGAGGGGTAATGGAAGCGAACGGTTTCACATTTGCGTTTATCGGCTTATAATCGCCGCTGAAATAATTAAGGTTAAACCCATAAGCGTCTTTGGCTACCTGGCTGGTGATTCCGCCTATGGCAACTCCATCCTCTCCTATATCATCGGCTGCAGTAAGGCTGGAACTGTTCACGCCTTTAAGCCAACCCTGTAATGTAAAAGCATAATCAATCCCCTGCACCTGTTGGTCTCCTATTATGGTACGGGCCAGCGGGCCATGGCGGTAATAATTATAGCGGGCATCTCTTTCCCAAACCAGTTTATCCTGGCTGGTTTCAACATCCGTTAGCCTGTTTTCGGCATCGTAAAAATAGCGGTGATAAAATTCATCCTCCCAACCCGGTTGATAACTTACCATGTTGACTTTGCCGCTGATGAGGTCATAATTATACACCAGCTTTTTAAACCGGTTCCCCGTTGACTGCATCATTCCAAAATTATAATCCTGCAGAAGTGTATCAACATTGCCGTGTATATCGTAACTGTAATAAGTGGCAGCCTGGTGGCTTCCGGCAGTTGATGAGCCGGGCACACCGGTTGCGTACACGGCTGTATAGCTTACCCGGTTACGCAGATTTTTCTGGCAAAGTTGCTGGGGGCATAAAGTTGCTGTGCCATTAAAATAAGTGATGTCATATTGCGTCCTGGTTATTTCTGTTGCTGCCTGGTTATTTAACCAGTTTTGCAAAGAAGTAATACTGCGGCTGGTAGCATTGGTCATAGCTGTGCTTTGTGTCAGTTGCCCCACTTCTTTGATCCTGCCAAACTCGTCATACAACGTGTAACTGTAATGATTGGCCGTAACCTGTTTTGCATTCTGGCTAACGACTAACCTGCCAAGCCGGTCGTACCAGAATTTACTGGTACCGGCATCAGGTGTGCTTTGCGTTACCACCTGGTTAAGCGTATTATACCTGTATTCTGTAGGTAGCCCATGTGTTGGTACAACGATGTTGCCTGCTTCTGCCTGGCCATTTTTAACATTGGCACGGGCGGTTTTAACCTGTTGTAAAAAGGTGGCGTCGCTGTGTTTATTTGCTACTCCCTGGGGTGGTATGGTTTTAACAAGGTTACCTGCCTGGTCATAATAATACAGTGTATAATGATACTCGCTTACATCATAATTTACAGTAAAGCTTTCCAGGTTCTTTGCCCGCATGCATTTATTGTAATAAGCAGTATCAAATACATTGCGTAAACTGTCAAGATACAGTTCCCATTTTTCCATAGCAGCATTGTATGCAATTTTAACCAGATCCTTACAAGGGTTTTCATCATGT
>Ga0193752_1001651_pt1 | contig 18134 bp, 19 predicted proteins | sample H1c1metaG_FD_144924 | JGI IMG/M metagenome (GOLD analysis project Ga0193752, IMG submission 144924) | Soil microbial communities from a riparian zone of the East river system, Colorado, United States - H1c1 | ecosystem: Environmental > Terrestrial > Soil > Riparian zone | place: USA: East River...
TGTTTCTGTATTTCGTGGAAAAAACTCTTAAGAAAATATCCACGAAATACACAAAAGAAGAAACTAAGCACAAAGTCCAAGGTGAGGTAACCAACCGGCGTTTTGCAGGAAGCTGTCTGAAAAGGCAGCTTTTTAAGTATTGTAAATCCGCTCCATTTGTTATATAATTCACAATGTACGTTGCATTCACCGTGAATGACGAATCATCGGAGTAAAAGCACAAATGGCGCAAAAAGGTCCTCTAAACATTCTTTTGACCACAAAACCTCGATTCTTGCGCCGCCTTGCGCCGCTTGCGCCGGCGCACACGGCGCGGCGCAAAAATGGGCATTTTAGAGCGGTTAAGAAACACCTTTGTCGTAAATAGCTGCAAGCAGCTTATGTATCGGAGATGTCGAATTCGGCGATTTTGCGGTATAGGGTTTTGCGGCCGATGTTAAGGAGGCGGGCGGCGTGGGATTTGTCGCCGTCGGTGTAATTGAGCGTGGCTTCGATGACCTGTTTTTCGATCTCGTCCATTGAAGACGGAAGCTCTATCTCGACGCCGATCGATTTGCCTTCACCGCGCTGACGCTCTTAGATCTCCTTGCATACCGTCGATATTGAAGGTTCAGATCTGTTCTTTGTTACTCATCTTTTTCTGTGGTGATAAAAATCTAACCACAGAACATGATGAACAAGAAGGAAAAAAAAGATGACACTTAAGCTATGAGCTTTGCGTAAACAGTCGCGTCAATGTTTCCGCCGCTTACTATAAGGCAGATCTTTTTTTCCGTGAATCTTTCTTTTCCTTCCAGTAACGCTCCCAAACTTAATGCTCCGGTCGGTTCGCATTTCAGGTTTGCGAGTCCGAAATATAGCCGTACGGCTTCCGCAATTTTCTCGTCAGATACTTCGATAATATCCTTGACGCCTTTTTCGATGATCGGCCAATTTAGATTGCCGAGCGAAATAGTTCTGGCGCCGTCGGCTATTGTTAGCGGTTCAGTTTCGTTCGCGATCAACTTTCCGGCCTTAAAAGATCTTGCCGCGTCGTTTCCTATCAGCGGTTCGGCGCCGAAGACTTCGGTGCTGCTTCCGTTTCTCAAAAGTCCGGTCAGCATTCCCGAGATCAATCCGCCGCCGCCGACCGGCACAATTACCGCATCGTAACCCTTACCTGATATCTCATCGCCCAGAGTCGAATTTCCGTCGATAACAAACTGATCGTCGTATGCGCTGGCAAGATATGCGGTCGGCATTTCGGCGGCAAGCTGCGCGACGCGGGCATTTCGGGCTATGACTTTCGTATCTACAAGATCGACCGTCGCTCCGAAACCACGGACGGCATCTATTTTTACCTGCGCGGAAATCGCGGGCATCACGACCGTACATTTCTTGTTCAATAACTTACACGCATAGGCCAACGCCTGCCCAAAATTTCCCGATGAAGCGGTCAATATCTCATCATTGGGAACTTTCGACGCCAGATTATAGGCTGCGCGAAATTTGAAGCTGCCGGTGTGTTGAAAGGTTTCCGTCGCGATCGTAATATCCAGTCCCAAATGATCGCGAAGCTTAGATGATCCGATAAGCGTTGTCGGGCGAATAGCTTCAAGCAGTGATAACATATAATTTGACTACAGTTTATAACTGCGGATTTACAAGGACAAGTATTCGCATTACTCGCACCTTTTTTGATCACAATGCCTAAAAACGAGATCGCCGAACTTTTGGAACAACTTTACTGGCAAGCGAAAATGCAGTTTGGCAGTGCCATTAAGTCCCGCTGGCTTTACGATGGCGATAGATGTCCCGGTTGCGGGCGGGAAGTCGACGGAATGAAGTTCAAGAAAAAGGATGCGTTGTCGCTGAATGCATTTATTTTTCGCGAACACGGAGTATTGATCGCGTATTTGTTATGCGGCAAATGTGCGAAATTTATTTTCAAGGAATCAAAAAAAGATGACTTCGGCCCGACGCCGTTACATATCGAGATCGAGAAAAATCTTAAGCAGGCTTTCGTAAAGAACTTGGGGCACTGATATAAGCAATGACTAACGCACAATTCGGAATGATAGGCCTTGGCACAATGGGCCGCAACTTTCTTCTTAACGTTGCAGAACACGGGTTTTCCTGCGTTGGATACGACCTTGATGCGGCAAAGCGGACGCTTCTTTTAGAAGAGGGAAAAGGTTTCAGCATTGCATCGGCGGAAGATCAGGCGGCGTTTGTCGCATCGCTAGAAGTACCGCGAAAAATAATGCTTCTCATTCCCGCCGGCCCGATCGTGGACGCGGTTATCGCCGGCCTGATCCCGATTCTTGAGAAAGGCGATCTTATTATCGACGGCGGAAATTCTCATTTCACCGACACCGAGCGGCGTGAGGCATATTTAAATGAAAAAGGTTTCGAATTTCTCGGTGTTGGCGTAAGCGGCGGCGAAGAAGGAGCTCGGCATGGTGCGAGCATTATGATCGGCGGAAATGCGTCCGTTTATGAACATGTGAGGCCTATCTTAGAAGCCGTGTCGGCAAAGGTGAACGGCGAGCCTTGTGCTGCTTATGTTGGGAAAAGCTCCGCCGGGCATTTCGTCAAAATGGTCCATAACGGAATTGAGTATGGGCTTATGCAGATCTTGGCGGAAACCTATGACTTCATGCTCCGTGTCCTAAAAATGGATTACGTTCAGATGAGCGACACATTTGCTAAATGGAATAGCACCGAGCTTAATTCGTTTTTGGTCGAGATCACGGCGGAGGTTTTGCGCAAAGTCGATGCAGAAACCGGCAAACCGCTGGTTGAAATGGTTCTGGATAAAGCCGCTCAGAAGGGAACCGGCAAATGGACATCGCAGGCGGCGATGGACCTCGGCGTCCCGATCCCGACGATCGATTCCGCGGTCTCGATGCGTCAGATTTCCGCGCAAAAAGAAACGCGCGTGCTTGTAGCGGAAAAATATGGAAGCAAACCGCCTTCGGACGAACGCCAACACCGAAGCCACGGGGAACTCGTAACAAGCGAACCGCAGCACGACCGCAAAGCTGTCCGAGCCGAAGAAGATGTCGAGACCGAGGTAAGCCTACAGCAGCGTGACTCCATCGGTGTCAGTGAGATTTCCGCAGCAAAGCATAGTGAACGCACGTCCGGCGAAAGTTCTTTGAGTGCGGAAAGCAGAGCAGCGTTTGAGGCAGATTTTGAGCGTTCTTTAGAGGAACTAAAAGACACACTTCTTAGTTCGTTCATAGTCACGTATGCGCAAGGGCTTTCGCTTTTGCAGACCGCGTCGGTCGAAAAGAATTATGAGGTAAACCTGGCCGAGATCGCGAAGATCTGGCGCGGCGGCTGCATTATCAGGTCGGCGTTGTTAGAAGATATGCGGCTGGCGTTTGCCGAAAATCCATCTCTGCCTAATCTGGTGCTCGACACACGTTTTGCCGAAAGCCTGTCTAACGGCCGCGAATCCTGGCACCGAAAGATCGGCGAATTTTCTCAGAGCCGCATTCCGTCATTATGCCTCTCGTCGGCACTGGCCTATTTCGAAGCATTCCGCTCCGAACGCCTCCCTGCAAATCTCATCCAGGCCCAACGCGACTACTTCGGCGCCCACACCTACCAACGCACCGACAAAGAAGGAACCTTCCACACACCCGACTGGGAAGTCTCATAGTTTTGAACGCAAATGAGAGTTTTGTCCTGTGTTGTTCCGTGCTTTCTGTGTCTTCTGTGGTTGCCTTAAAGGCAAACCACGGCACGCACTGAAAAACACGGAATACACGGAACGGAACTAGACGATCTCCCACGCATCTTCTGTTTTGAGCAGCTTGCTCATCAACGCTGCATGAACTGCGTGGCCGGATTTTTCGGCGGTTATTTTGCCTTGCAGGGGCATACCGAGGAGGGCGACGTCGCCGATGATGTCGAGGATCTTGTGGCGGACAAATTCGTCGTCGAAACGGAGCGGCGTTTCGTTCAGCATTCCGTCCGGCGTGAGGACGATCGCATTATCCAGCGAGCCGCCGAGAGCAAGATTTGCTTTTCGCAGCATTTCGATCTCGTGAGTAAACCCGAAGGTCCGCGCCGATGCGATCTGCTTTCCAAACGAACCGTTCTCCATCACAAAATGGAACGCCTGCCGTTTGATAAAGGGATGCGAGAAATCGATCATACATTCGATTTCAAAATTCTTTGACGGCTCGACCGACATTTTCCGTCCGTCTTCGTCAATGTCCACCTTTTTTAATACCCTAAGAGTTCGCCGGGGCGAATTAAGTTCCTTAACGCCGGCTTTGGAGAGCAGATCGATCCAATCTTCGCTTGAGCCGTCGAGGATCGGGATCTCGATGTTATCCAATTCAATAAAGCAATTATCTATTCCTGAACCGCGTAGGGCCGACAACAGATGTTCGCAGGTAGAAAGCACCACGCCGCGCCGCATAAGCGTTGTCGCGTAGGAACAATGCGAGACATATTCGACGGACGCCGGTATTTCGAAATTATCGAGGTCAGTGCGGACAAAAATGTATCCGGTATTCTCAGGAGCGGGTCGAAGTTTCAGGTTCACATCGACACCGGTGTGCAATCCGACGCCGCTGATCTTAACGGCCCTTGAGATCGTGGTTTGGTATATCACTGCTAGATAGCCTTACAAACTGTGTGCCACTGATATAGGATGTAAAACCCAGTAAATATAGACGTTCAAGAGGGCGAATGTGGTATTTTCGCTACAAACCTGTCGCCGAATTTACTATTAACGATTTACGAATTACAATTTACGAAAGTTATGGCAATTCAAACTGCGGGGCAAAAGACCGCAAAAGCAATAAAGTTAAAGATCGAAGATCAATCGACCATCGACCTGCCGAAGGGCGCTCACGAACATATTCAAAATGTTTTGGACTACCTTCCGATCGAACATATGCGCGGGCTTGAAAAGGTAAAGCTTGTGGATTTTATCAACGATCCGCGGCTAAAGAATCTCGATGTTCCGATAAAGGGCGACCTGCCGGGCCTGTATCATCCGAAACAGGGAACGCAGAATGCGTGGATCGAGATGGCAATGGGAGCTTTGCTGCAGCCGACGGAGGGCTTTGCAAAGAAATGGATGGCGAAGAGCGCATTCAAAAGCAACATGGCTGGGCTCACTTTTTCGCTCGTCGGCCAGCATTATCACCTGACGCTAAAGCACTCTGTAAAGAAACAAAATCTCGAACCGCAGATACGTCAATATGCCGAGAAAAACCTTCGCGAATGGAGCGAACAGCAAAACAAAAACAGCTTCCGCGCAAAGCTCTTCAAACCGGTTCGCCCATACATCGAACGGCTGGCGAAGTGGCTGAATAAGAAGGCAGCAGCACAAACGCAAAAAAAGTAATTGTGATTTGTGAATTGTAAATTATGAAAGAAAATATCCTGAGAGAGAAATCGTTTGCTTTTGCACTCAGGATAATTAAATTGAATCGTTATCTTATCGCTGAGCACCGAGAATATGAGCTTTCGAAGCAAGTATTAAGATCGGGAACGTCGATCGGAGCAAATATAGAAGAATCGGTACATGCGCAATCGACGCCAGATTTCATTCATAAACTTTCAATTGCTCAAAAAGAGGCAAATGAAACGAACTACTGGTTAAGGTTACTCCGAGAAAGTAATTTATTGACTCCGAAGCTGGCAAATTCTCTTCTTTCCGATTGCGAGGAGATTCAGAAGATGCTTGCGGCAGCTCTAAAAACATTGAAAGGAAAGATCGGACGAGGCGACAATTGAGAGAGTTAATTAATAACTCACATTTCACATCTCACAATTAAAATATGAATTACTGGCTTGTGAAACAAGAGCCCACGGCATATTCGTGGGACGATTTTGTTAAGGACGGCAAGACCGATTGGACCGGTGTCCGAAACTTTAAGGCCCGCATTTTTTTGAAGGAAATGGCCAAAGGTGACAAGGTCTATTTTTATCACTCGGTCGTCGGGAAAGAGGTGGTCGGGATTGCCGAGGTTTCGAAGACGGCATTTCCTGATCCGACGGACGAAGCCTGGACGGCAGTTGAGATCAAACCGCTCAAGCCGTTGAAAAAACCGGTGACACTCGCCGACATTAAAGCGAACATGGCTCTGGCCAACATCTACTTAGTTCGCCAACCGCGGTTCTCTGTAATGCCGCTGACAAAAGATGAGTACGAAGAGATCTTGAGCATGTCCAAATAGGTGCATCATGAACGCAGCATCCGAACCCGTACAGCGAGGCTCTTTACTTAAAGAAGCCGTTGCCTATTATCACAAACTTCTCGAAGACCACGACCTTGCCGCCGCGTCCTACAAAACGCTGCACGAAGGGCTTGAGAAGAACCGACTGATCTTTGGCGGGCGCCCGCTCTCGCCTTACCTTCGGCCGCATTTTATAACCGCCGCCGATTGGGAACGAGTAAAGACAACGTGCGAAACGGTCTGGAGCGCTCTGCAAAAGGTAAAGGACGCGGCCGTGCAGGATGATTCGCTGTTAGATGAATTGGGCGTAACGGAAGTTGAAAAAGATCTCGTAAAGATCGATCCGGGTTACAAACAGGTTTCGCCGACCGCTCGGCTTGATTCATTCCTGACCGACGATGCCTACAGCTACGTCGAACTTAACGGCGAAAGCCCGGCCGGTATTGCGTATGCCGATTCCGCGACTGAGATATTCAAAACTCTTCCCGTGATGCAGAAATTTGCCGAGCGTTATGAAGTTGTTGGCCTCGAGGGCAGGCCTAAGATGCTAGAGGTTTTGCAAAGCTGCTGGGATGAATTCTGCGGTGGCAAATCTGATCGCAAACCGGTGATCGCCATCGTCGATCTCAAAGATCTGCCGACCCAAAAAGAATTCGAGCTTTTCCGGGACTATTTTGAATCGCAGGGTTGTGACGCCGTCATCTGCTCGCCGCAGGAACTTGAGTTCAACAACGGCAAACTCTATTTTGGCAGCGTTGTCATCGACGTTGTTTACAAGCGCCTTCTCGTCAATGAATATCTGCCGATAATGGAAGCATATCCTGCTTTGCTCGACGCGTGTCGTGCCCGTGCGGTCTGCATGGTCAATAGCTTTCGCGGCAAGCTCGTTCACAAAAAAGCGATCTTCGCGGTGCTGACCAACGAACGCTATGCCTATTTATTTAACGACGTCGAGCTAAATGCAATTCACGCCCATGTGCCGTGGACGCGTAAGTTTCGAGATGAGAAAACCGTTAATGCCGGTGACGAGATCGACCTGGTCGAGTGGACCCGTTCTAATTCCGGTAAGCTTGTGCTCAAACCAAATGACGATTACGGCGGCCACGGAATTTATATCGGCTGGAACTCTAGCCCCGAAGAATGGGACGCCGCGATCGAAATCGCACTCGTTAATGGCGACTATCTTGTCCAACAACGCGTCAGCACTGCCCGGGAGATGTTTCCGATGATCTTCGACGATCTCGGCAAATGGTCGATGATAGAGCAGCTTGTAGATCTTGACCCGCTTCTGTTCAACGGCGTGGTCGGATCCGCGTTCACGCGCCTGTCGTCAAGCGAACTAGCCAACGTCTCCAGCGGCGGCGGTATGGTTCCGACGTTCATTATTAGTGAGAAATAAATGCAGAAGCCCGATCGCAAAGCAAGGGCTTAACTGTCAACGAATGGCCCAAATCAATTCACCATCCCGCCTTCGCAAACTTACCGAGGAATACGTCCATCTCGAACGCAAGCTTATGCTTGGCGGCGGGCCGGACAAGATCGAGAAGATACATAAGCAGGGCAAGCTAACTGCCAGAGAAAGAATTGAACTGCTGCTAGACCCAGACACGTTTTCCCAAGAGATCGGGCTGCTCGTTGCTTATGACGAATACAACGGTCAGGCTCCCGCGGCGGCGGTTGTGACGGTTGTCGGCAAGGTACAGGGCAGGGAATGCGTGATCGTTGCGAACGACGCGACTATCAAAGCCGGTGCGTGGTACCCCGAGACGATCAAGAAGATCCTACGTGCTCAGGAGATCGCGATGCGAAACCGTGTGCCGATCATCTATCTTGTCGATTCTGCCGGGGTAAATCTGCCATATCAGGGCGGCGTTTTTCCCGGCCAATACGGAGCGGCTCGCATCTTTTATTACAACTCGATAATGCGGCGTTATTTAAAAGTGCCGCAGATCTCAGCCGTGATGGGAATGTGCGTTGCGGGTGGCGCGTATCTGCCTGCCTTGAGCGACGTTATCCTCATGGTCGAGGGCACATCGTTTATGGGACTCGGCGGAGCGAACCTCGTCAAGGGAGCGACCGGCCAAACCATCGACAACGAAACGCTCGGCGGAGCGATGACTCACAACGCCATCTCCGGCGTCGCTCATTATCGAACGAAAGATGAGCAGGAATGTATTTCAAAGATCCGCGATTTAGTTTCAGAGTTGCCGAGTCCGCCGAGTTCCAGAGTTTCGATGGTTGAATCTAAACTTCCTAACTCTGAAACTTTGCAACTCTATAACTTATTACCCGAAGACCACCGTGCTCCTTACGACATGAATGCCGTGCTCGACACGTTCCTCGACGAAGGCGGCATTGATGAATTTCAGGCCGACTTTGCCAAAGAGATGATCTGCGGAACGGCGCGAATCGGCGGCATTTTGGTCGGCGTGATCGCAAATTCGCGTGGGATGTCGAAAGGGAAACCCGGCACACCGCCGCGATTCGGAGGTATCGTCTATACCGAATCTGCCGAAAAGACGGCTTATTTCATTGAGAATTGTAATCGTCATTCAACACCGCTCTTGTTTGTTCAGGATGTTTCGGGTTTCATGGTCGGTGCCGAGGCCGAGCATTCGGGCATCATCCGTGCCGGTGCACGATTTGTCGAGGCAATGGCGACTGCAGAGGTGCCGAAGATCGTGTTGACCATAAATCATGCTTCCGGAGCGGGTTATTACGCAATGGCCGGTCAGGGTTTCGACCCGGATTTTATCTTCTCGCTTCCGACCGGACGCATGGGCGTTATGGAAGGTGATTCCGCCGCCGTCGCTATCTACGGCACTCAGATCGAAAAGCTAAAAGCCCAGGGCAAAGAACCCGACGAAGCGATGCTCGCCGAAATGCAGGCCGTCCGCGAAACCTATGACCGGGAACTCGACGCCAAGCACGCCGCCGCCCGAGGCCTCGTCGATGCCATCGTCACGCCCGAGAATCTTCGCGACTCGCTCCTTCTGGCCCTGCAAACCTGCCTGAACACATCCACACCGCATATCGGTGCGTTCGTGCTTCCGTTCTGTCAGAATCGCGAGCAATAGAGACCGGGTTCGTTTTCTCGTGTCCCAGCATGTCAATTTTCCGCATATACTCGTCGACCGCCTAAATCATTGACAACAACAGTCTTAACACTATTGCGTCACACTTTTACTGTCCCACGGTGGGACACTCTTGGGACAGTCGCTGGGACAGTGTAAATGATTGAAAATATTGACTGTTAGCATCACGACAAAGCCCATTTTTCACTGTCCCACGAAAATTGTCCCACTACCACTTTCGTTCTCGAATTTTTGGCTAGATCCTTCCCGAAACAATTCATTCTTTGCTTGTCAAAGATCTCAGCGCACGCGCCACAAAACAGGCCGCAATGCGACCCGTTTCAAAACTCTGACATAAATTGCAGAGATAGTCAGTAGTTGCATGTATGCGACAACTTGAGCTCAATACGAAAATTAGATAGCCACGACCGCGAACGCTTCATGACCTGAGGTCCGCAACAGTCACCCAACTAAAACTCCCCGAAATCCTCACGTACGCACCGGCGAAAGACGAAAGAATGAATAAAAGTACCCAATATTTGCTAAACACATTTTGACCGCACATCGCGCGTTTGTATTGTGGAATCACTCCGCTTAATATTCCTATTCGAATGTCTAAGAAAAGAACATTGGTTGTTAAGGGACTGGAAGTCAATGTAATTGGCGTTGACGATGCTGACTACATATCGCTGACTGATATGTTGAAAGCCAAAGATGGCGATTTCTTCATCTCTGATTGGCTTCGGAACCGTAACACTGTCGAGTTCTTAGGCATTTGGGAAAGTATCTACAATCCGAGTTTTAATTATGGCGAATTCGCCATAATTAAAACTCAGGCCGGACTCAACAGTTACAAGATCAGTGTCAAAGAATGGGTTGAAAAAACAAAGGCAATAGGCCTTCGAGCCACGGCCGGAAGATATGGCGGTACTTACGCTCACAAGGACATCGCGTTTGAGTTTGGAATGTGGGTCAGCGCGGAGTTCAAGATCTATTTGATCCGTGAATTCCAGCGACTAAAAGAGCAGGAACAGCAACAACTTGGTTGGAGCGTGAAGCGTGAACTTGCTGCGATCAACTATCGTATCCATACCGATGCGATAAAACTCAACCTGATCCCGCCGACTCTCACAAAAAGGCAGATGATCTTCGTCTATGCGTCTGAGGCAGACGTTCTGAATATGGCCCTCTTCGGCATGACCGCCAAAGAATGGCGCGATGCAAATAAGGACAAAACAGGTAACATGCGGGACTATGCGACCATCGCCCAACTCATCTGTCTTTCAAATCTTGAAAACCTAAACGCGATGTTCATTTCGCAAGGCGAAACCCAGTCCGAACGCCTTAGAAAACTTAACCACATCGCCATTGACCAAATGCGAATTCTCTCTGACCATTCAGGCGTAAAACGGTTTTCCCAGAAAACCGACTGACCGCCGGCAAAAACTAAAGGAACTGCCCCCTAGATTTCCACTTTCCGGTGGGCGATGATGCGGAGGATGCCGTTGATGGCCAGGTGGAGGAGGGCGTAGACGACGATGGCGACGATGATGGGGAATTCGAGGGAGAAGCCTTCCGGGGTTGAGACTGTGCGAACCAGACCGCGGAATGGGGCGTAGATCGGGTCGGTGATGCCCTCGACAAAGCGAAAGAACGCATTGTTCTCGCGGGCGGCCATTAGTTCGAGCAGCAGACGCAATCCGAGCAATCCGTAGATCAGAAAAAATACATAATCAACGACTTGAGATACGCGCGCGGCAAAGCGGCCGCGATCTACTTCGTGTTGAGTTTGCACGACCTCATTCACGGCCTTAGACCGCATATCCTGCGCTACATTTTCGATGCGGTCGGACGGCAGACGGTCCGCCTCGGCGACTATCTCGCCGCCAACCTCTGATTTCACGCCCGACTTTATTGCCTCGTAATTTGCGGCCCTTTGAGCCTCGTCGCGTATTAATTTATCGTCTGTCATTCTGTATCCAATCCTCTTTTGATCTCGTTCTTTCGCTCTTCGGAACCATGCGGCGTGTCGTAAAGATCCGATGCGCCTGCGATGTCGCGTTCGTCCGGGTCGCCCTTTGTTTCGTCGCCTCGCAGCATCTGCCGCAGAATGCTGTCCGGCTCAGGCCTGCTTGCCTGATCGATGATCTCATCGACCGAAATATGCGGCCCGGGATCTTCTGTGATCAGCTGATCTACATCCACATTCGGTTGCCGTTTCGTAGAGTTGTTCATTTTTTTTTAGCCTCCCCGGTTTTTAATTACAAGATCCTCGATGCACGCCGTTTCACAACAGGATTGTTGCGCGGTATAGACGCCTGCGATGCTTCATTTTGTACCGCCGCCAATGTCATCTGCCCATCCAGCGCCCGGCCGAGCAGCATATCGATATGCGACTTGACCAGATGCAGTTCCTCGGGTTTGACCAGATAGTCATTTGCTCCGGCTATCCTCGCCTGCTGCTTATCTACTTCACGATTGAGCGAACTGTAGATCATGATCGGTACAAACGGATTTGTTTCCCTGATCTTCTGACAAAGATGCACGGCGGTCGTGTCCGGCAGACAATAATCGAGCAGAAATAGGTCGAATGTTTGCTTATCGATATATTCGGCAGCTTGCTGGCCGTCCATCGCCGACGTTACGTCATATCCGCAACTGTCGTTGAGCCAAAATGCCATCAACTCACAGTCGATCGGATCATCGTCAACATATAAAATTCGCGGTGGTAAATTCATTATGCACCTCCAGAAAACAAGGCTCCGAACTTTACGCCCGGAGCCTTCAAAAGATGATTAAACAGCGCGCCTTCCCGTTACGAGCTGAACGATCAAAACGATAAGGGCTACAACTAGCAGTATATGAACAAGCGGCCCGATACTGGCTCCGCCTATTCCAAAACCCAACGCCCAAAGAACTAACAACACTATTAAAATTGTCCAAAGCATAATTTTTCTCCCCTTCTACTATTCCTTGTTTTCTAGCGAAGCCGCTCGCGGGCCTCAAATCAACTTCTTGCCGATTTGAATTGCAAGCCGCGTACCAATCCATAAATCTTGGCTTTTCAATTGCTTACGAAAACCATGTCAAATGAATGCGTACCGATTTGATGCATTATCTGCATTCGACAAATTGGTAATACTCAAGTCTTGCGCATTATTTTAGTATTTAGTTGATGAGAGAACTGTATGGTAGCGAACATAGCGATCTTCGATAAGAAAAAAGCACGCGAAACCATCGAAAAAGGGCGCCGGTCGAAATGGTGGCAGCGTAAAGGCGCAAAGTCTCGCGGTTTTTCTTATATAGACGCAACAGGCAAAAAGGTCACCGCTAAAACTGATCTTGAGCGGATCGCGTCGCTAGTCGTTCCGCCCGCGTGGATGCATGTCCGCGTTAACCCATCAGCCGGTGGTCGCGTGCAGGCGGTCGGGATGGACACGACCGGGCGTATTCAATATCTTTATCATCCTTTGTTTTCCGAGAAGCAGAAGCGAAAGAAATTCGCAAAGATCGAGCGGTTTGGCGATTATCTTCCGAAGCTGAAAAAGATAACGAACGAGCATATTGCTCTGGAAGGATTGCCGCGCGAAAAGGTGTTGGCTGTGATAATGCGGCTGATAAATTCTTTGTACTTTCGCGTCGGCACGGACCTCAGCGAGCAGCATTATAAAACTTACGGAATAACGACGCTGCAAAAGAAACATCTTACGGTCGGTAGGAAAGGAAAGCTTGAGTTCGATTATGTCGGCAAAAGCCATGTGAAGAATCGCAAAGTGATCGTCGATGAAGAACTTGCGGCTGTGGTGAAAGAACTGAAGCTGCTCGGACGCGGGCGAAAGCTTTTTCGCTATATCGACGAACAGGGAAAGGCACGCCCGGTCAGCCCGACGCATATCAATAATTACCTTAAGGCAGCAACTGACCCGCAATTTTCGTCAAAAGATTTTCGCACCTGGGGCGGTACGCTGCTGGCGGCGGTCGAGCTTGCTGAGATCGGCACGGCGGAAAGCGAAAATGAGATCAAGAAAAATATCGTAAAGGCCGTAAAGAAGGTCGCGGAAGAATTGGGCAATACGCCGACCGTTTGTCGCGGTTCATACATTCATCCGGCGATCCTCGATTCATACCGTTCCGGGCAGACGCTCGATGAATTTCGTCCGCGTAAACAGCGGCGGATCAAACGGATCGGATCAGACTTCGAACCGGAGGAAAAAGCTCTGATCAAACTCTTAAATTCTCCAAAAAAATAAATCAACTAAACGCAACAAAACTACTGCTTGCGACGTTTTTTAGATAGGCCGAAAAAAAAATTGTAACGAATCTGTTTTCGGCGGTGTCTTAAATTTGAGAAACAATTTTCATTTGGACGAAGGCCAAGTCCGTGAATTTGATTTTTCGCTGTGTTGTTAATTCGTTTCGTGTTGGCGAGATTTCAATCTTGGTCGATTTCGGCCAGGTGCGAACGCTTTGCGTCGAATAGAATTGTGTCCCTATTCGACGCGAAGCGGCTCAACAACATGAATTTTGCCCTTTCTGTAACCCAAAGCAAAGGAGCATTTTTATGAACAGAGCGGTTGCGAGTTCATTGGCCTTATTCTTATTTCTATTTGTTAGTCAGTTCGAATTAAAAGCCCAAAGCGAATCGAGTGCGGTTGAAATATTAAATAGCGATGCGAACACTAAGATCGGCGAAAAACAATATACCGCTGCGATCGGTTTATTAAATAAAGCCATCGAGATCGATCCCGATTTTGCCAAGGCATATATCAATATCGGAACAGCTTTTTTCTTTGCGGGAGAATTGGATAAAGCGGTTACGCATTTGAAGAAAGGCGTTCAACTCAGACCCGATTATTACGAAGGATTTAACCAGCTTGGCGTGGTCTATGCGGAGCAAGGAAAGCTTGATCTTGCGGCTGAATCGCTAAAGAAAGCTTTGAATCTCAAGCCAGACTATGCAATGGGGCTTTATAATCTCGGTACGGTTTACAGCCGGGCGAAGAAATTAAAACCCGCCATTGCCGCGTTTGAAAAGGCGAAGCCACTCGCGCCCGAAAACGATAAGATACGCTTTAACCTCGGCGTACTTTACGCCAGGCAATCTAATTTTGACCAAGCAATAACCGAACTTAAGACAGTAACAAGCAAAGCTCCCGCCGATGACGAGGCGCAACTGGTTTTGTGTCAGGTATATCTGCTCGCAAACGACCGCGATTCGGCGATCGGACTATACAGAGCAGTTAAGAACGCCAACATCCCGCTCGCGGAAAAAATGTTCCGGTCGATCGCAAGCGGCAAGGTGATCTATGCCGGTAACGCCGTGCGTTAGATCAAGCACCGAAATCGCAGCCTGAATGCCCGCAGTCGCAGGCGATCTCGATGATTTCCTGTTCCGATATTTCTTTGCAATGATCGCTGCAGAATTCTGCATCGCCTGTAACGGAGCAATTGCATCCGTCGTGTTTACAATTTGCGTTGTCCATTTTTTCTCCTTATTCTAACGTGTCGGAGCCGTCACATTAATGTCGATCTCCGTTTTTTTGCTGCGATTCAATATGCCGCTGTAATACACGGCCCCGACGATCATCGCTACGATGATAATTAACGCCACCGCCCAAATCGCACTACTTCCTGTTCTGTCTTCACCATCCATTTCCTTTTCTCCTAATCTGTATTGATTTAATTCACACGGAGATAAGGTGCAATTGACGTTCCAATAGTAAGAATGAGAGATCGATTGAAATGTGGTTTTGTTCTGTGTTTTTCCGTGAAGTCTGTGATTTCTGTGGTTAATGCTCAAAGTGCGGGAACCACAGAAAACATGGAATACACTGAAAACACGGAACAAAGAAATCCGTTTGAAATCCCTGCTCATCACACAACAAAAAAAGGCCGCCTTTTCAGACAGCCTCAATGACGTTTCTCGAATATAGTTGCGCTATTCGACAGCGTCGAACATCAGATCCGCAATGTTGTCAGTCACCTGTACGAATTGCGTTTCGAATGAATATCGTTTGGATTTTACCGTGATGATATAGGTTTGGCCTGCTTCTACTTCTTCGAACTTGAACAGGCCGAACGTGCCGGTGGTCATCGTTCGTGAATGTCCCTGCTGATCGGTGATGACGACCAAAGCGTTTTTGAGGCCGGCTTTGCCGACGCGAATGCGCCCGGATATGGTTACGCCAGCTGCCGACGGAATCAGAGTTTCGAACGCTCCTTTATCGACTATGCCGACGATCCGTGAAAATCCACCACCGCGTGCATCTGTTGTCAGCGGAGTCGCACTGAACGGATCGGTCGCGACGGAGTTCAAACCGCTATTTACCGCGGCACCGGACGGGCCGGGCATCTGCGTGGTTACATTTCCGCCGTTGTCTGTTAAGGGCTGCAAAGCGGGATCAAGACCTAATTGATCGTTAGCTTGATTGAACAAGGCGTTGCTGTATCCCGTCTGATCCTCAACCAGGTTTCCGCCGACTGATTGGATGGTGCCGCCCGGCTGAACGAATAGATCTGAACCGGTGGTCGCAAGATTGTCAGCGAGAATATTGTTTCCGAGATTGCAGATCGCCGCCGAGCCGCAGTAAAGTCCGGCTCCGCTAGTGCTGGATGAAGCACGGTTGTTAGCGATCGTCGAGTTTCGCATATACAGCGAACCGTTGGCCGATACCGCTCCTAAACCTTGTTCAAAGACAGCGGTGTTCGTGCTGACTGTTGTGTTCGTAAGATAGGCGACGGCATTGCCGAGTTCGATACCCGATGTTTGCGGGGCGAGATTATTGTTGAACGTGGAATTCATTATTCGCACGACATTCACGCCGGTCGCAGCGATCGCTCCGCCTCGAATGAAATCGGAAGTAGAGACCTGGTTATTGCGAAAGATCATCTGGTTAAGTGTCAGACTGCCCCCAAACGCAAACAACCCGCCGCCGCCGAACGGCTGTGATTGCCCCAAACCATTTCCGTTTGCGACGGTAAATCCGGTCATCGATACATTCGCATTTTCCAGGCGGAAAACGCGGCTGGCATTATTGCCGGACACGATCAAAGTGTTGGAACTGATCGACGGGTAACCGATAATGTTCACATTATGATTTTCGATGGCGATCTCGGTGCCGACGATCATCGTGCCGAAGACATTTGCCGCCATTGTGATATTGTCCGTTCCGGGATCCTGACTTGCCGCAAACACTGCCTCGCGCAGGCTGCAATCGTTGTCGCAGACATTATCGTTGCTGTTAGTCAGCTTTGTGACGATGAGCGTACTGCCGAGCGATTGGTCTTCGAAAGCACCTTTATCGACGGTGGCTCCCGCGATCCTCGGGAAATCGATTCCGCGTCCGTCCGTTGCCAGAGGTGCATTGCCAAGAGGTTCGACCGCCAGAGCGTTTATTCCCGTATTCAATGCCGGGCTTCCGGCTTGCAGCGGATGAGTGCTAACGGGATGACCGCCTTGGTTTGCATTGACCGGTGCGAGCAGTGGGTTAATATTTAAGGCATCGTTCGTTTGAGTGAATACTGTCGGATCAATGGTTTGTGTGTTCCCGATCAGATTGCCGCCTACCGATTCTAGCTCGGACGCGGTGCTAAAAATATCCGGCCCGGATGAAGTTACAGTGTTATTTGCAACGATCGTATTTCCCAAGCTGACCAGACTTCCGCCGGCATAGATGCCTCCGCCTCGTCCGGCTTGATTATTCGTGATCGTACAGTTTCGCAAGTGCAGTTCGCCGCCTAGGTTGACCAGTGCTCCGCCTGCAAACGCATCAGGAGCAATTACTCGATTGTTGCTGATGGTCGTATTTGAGATGTAAAGGTTAGACGGGCTAAACATTAGTATGCCGGGAGCGTCGTCGTCGGCTGTGTTCGTCGTGATCGAAGAGTTCGTGATGATGTTATTTGCAGCTGTGCTAAGCATGATCGCTCCGCCGCGAGTGGCCGCATTTCCTCGGATGGCAACCCTATCAAGAAAAAGCGATCCGTCACGGACGAATATAGCTCCGCCACTTCCGGGGGACTGAGCACCGTTGCCGTTGCCTTGAACCAGGATGGCGTTTTTCAGATCTAATCCGCCACCCGGAGCAATAAAAAATATTCGGCTTGTCCCCGCACCGGAAATGAAGGCGACGTTGACGCCGTCGATGTCGCCGTCGATCGTGATGCGGTTGGTGATGACGATCTCGCTGCCGCCAAGGGTAAATGTCTGGCCGATCAGATTACTGTTAAAAATAACCGTGTCGCCTGATTGGGCGACCGCAACTGCCTCACGTATGCTGCAGTCGGCATCGCAGACGCCGTCGTTGCTGTTTGTTGATTTTGTAACTGTGAAATCGGTCGCGTTAGCCGCGGTAAATGAAATAAGCGTGAAAATGAAAACTCTGCTAAATATGAAAAGCTTGTTTAACCTCATGATATCTCCTGTAAATGGCCGCAAAATGGCGGCTCATTAACAAATGCGGAGAAATTATGAAATAGCTATCATTGTACCGAAGATTTATTTTGGCAGGTCGCCGGCAATGAGATCTTGATAATCGGCGACGGCGGTGCGGATGACGTTGTAGGATTCTTCGCGGCCGTAAGAATAGGCGATCTCGCAGACGTTCGGGTCGTCGGGCAGCGATTTATAGGTGAGAAAGTAATGCTCGAAGCGTTCGAGGATACCTTTTGGAAGCTCGGCGATCTCTTTATATTGCTCGAAGACTTTGTCGCCTTTTAGCACGGCGATTATTTTATCGTCCGCCTCGCCGCCGTCGATGAGGCAAAATCCGCCGATCGGCCTCGCTTTCAAGATAATGTCGCCGCGCGGAATGTGATGTTCCGAAAGAACCAGAATATCCAACGGATCGGTGTCGCCGTCGCTTATATCAAT
>Ga0193752_1001652_pt1 | contig 18129 bp, 12 predicted proteins | sample H1c1metaG_FD_144924 | JGI IMG/M metagenome (GOLD analysis project Ga0193752, IMG submission 144924) | Soil microbial communities from a riparian zone of the East river system, Colorado, United States - H1c1 | ecosystem: Environmental > Terrestrial > Soil > Riparian zone | place: USA: East River...
GCAAGTTCTCGGCCATGGTTTTTATAGCGAGATTATTGCAACTTGAGGCTCACCTGCCAATAAACAGCCTAAAGTTCTCGACCGCGGGATGTTAATCTATAATGCGTGTTGCCCTGACCATGCGATCAGACAGAGAAACTAACCGGATACGGTTAGTCTATGTCAATTTGCCCGGCGTATTTTCGGTTTTTGTAGTTACAAGCCGAATCCGACCATTTAGAAAGATTAATGCGTTGTTCGGAAAGTTTTTTTGGCTTGTTGAATCTTAACGATCTAGATTGCGGGACACTCCCAATGCACATTTCATTTACACGGTATTTGTCAGTCCCCCGATAAACAATAAAAAACGACGCTTCCGGACAACGCGATGGCTTTTGCGTTGCCCCCAATAATAAACGCTAAACATAACCTACATGAAAAACAACTCTCCCAGGGACAGAAACAAAATGCTTCTGTTGGCAATTGCCCTGTTCGCACTGTTCAGCAGCAGCTACGCACAAAATCCTTCGTTGAAAGTATTTGAACAGTGGCGCGACACCGCCGGAAGTCAGAATACGTTTTATAAAGCCTCGACAATAACCATTCCCGGAACAACGCATGTCCTTGTGTGTGGGGCAACGCTGAACGGAAATGGAAACGGAGACTACGACATGCTCGTTGAAAAGATCGATGGAGCCGGCACCGTGCTCTGGGCACAGCAATATGACGGCGCCGGACATGGCGATGATATTGCTGCTGATGTGGAAGTGAACGCTTCAACGGGCGATGTGTATATCACCGGCTGTTACTACGAAAATGCCACCGACAGCAGTAATGCGGTTACCATCATGTACAACAGCAGCGGTGTGCAGCAATGGGTGGCGACATACAACGGGACCGGATCACAATTTGATGCGACGATCGCGTTGTTTGTCGATAATTCCAACGGTGACGTTTTCGCGGCAGGTCTTGAATGGTCGGGCGTAAACCTGTACGACATGCTTCTGATCAGATACGATAACACCGGCGCACAACAGTGGGTGAATACACTCGACTACGCGAGCGGTAACGACGGCCTGAATAAGATCGGAATGAGTGTTGGAAAACCGTACGTGGGCGGAGGCATCCAGGATATGTTTGGCTCCTACGAATATGCGGTCTACGCATTTGATTTGAGTAGCGGGGGACTTGGCTTCGGATCATCCAGTGTGGGTACAACACCGGGCTTCAACCGCCTCGCGGACCTTGCGATAGACGATACCGGAAATGTATACATCACCGGATTTACATTCGACCCGGTAACGAAGTACGACATCCGCACGATCAAGCTCGATTCAAATCTCAACGTGGTGTGGTCGTGGGATTACGATGCGGGATACAACATGGATGATGAAGGAACAGGCCTCGCGCTTGATTCGCACAACAACGTTATTGTTGTCGGTTATTCAGAAACGGCTTTCAACGGGAAGAATTACACGATCCTCAAATACAACAATGCGGGTGCATTGCAATGGATAGAAAATTATGACGATCCGTACTTTGGTGATGACAGCGCATCTGCCGTGGTCATTGGTAAAAACGACACAGATGCGATATACGTGACCGGCTACAGTTTCAACGGATCAACAAATGATTACCGGACGATGAAACTCGACGGTCAAGGTAACCCGGTGTGGGCCATTTTGATGAATAGCCAGCTGAATGGAGATGATAAAGCGACTGCTATTTCGTTGGATTCGTTGGGGGATGTGATTGTGAGTGGACAGAATAAGTTGGGTGATTCTGTTTTTGCGTATACGACGGTGAAGTATATTGAAAAAAATACTACGCTACACAAGGACACCATTTCGTTTACTTCAAGTTCATTTGTATTTACAGAAAATCGTGGACAGCTTTTAGGAACAGATACGGCAGAACATCCGGAAGTGAGGTTTTACACGCTGAATGCTCATCCTGCCATTTACTTCATGGACACTGCTGTTTCCTACGTCTTTCTGAAAAATGATACGTCTGTTGCCAATACTGATTCCATTGCACGGGTTGATATGAAATTCGTGAGCTCAAATTCTGATCAACGGATTCGTGCGCTTGACGTGCGTGATGACTACTGCAATTTTTTCCTCGATCATCTGCAAGGCGGAAGGAGTCGCGTGCAGAACTACAATCAGCTTGTTTCCTTCGACGTATGGAATGGTGTGGATGTCATTTACGGCAGCAACATGGCGGGGTTTAAATATTACTTCGTGTGTAAACCTATTGGAGGAGGAGGTTCTTCCAATCAAATCGACATTTTGTATGAGGGCGCCGATAGCGTAAAAATTGATGGAAGCGGCCAACTCATCATATACACGCCATTCGGTATTGTCGTTCAACCCAGGCCACAGGTTTGGCAGCTGGATGCAAGTGGTAATTATTCTGCACTTGCATGGCAACCAGACTACACGATGCTGGGAACAAATGAAGTAGGTTTTACAAATTTCGGGTCCTACAACACAGCCTGGCCATTAGTGATTGCGGTTGACAGAGGAAATATTCAGCCGTCTGTTAGTACGGATAATCTGATGTGGAGTACATATTACGGCCAAGGAATAGGCGATATATTCAGGGATATTAAAGTTGCGCACTCCGGCGAAGTGACTGTTTGTGGACATACTAATTCATTTGCGTTTCCGGTTGCCAATGCGTTTCAGACCACTTACGGGCAGCAGCGCGATGCTATTCTCGTTAATTTTGATCCAAACGGTGCCAGGAACTGGGCAACCTACTACGGCGGATTTTCGATGGATGCTGCATTGGGACTCGATGTGGACGTCTCTGGTAATATCTACTTTGTAGGATATACATACAGTAATCCTGACACCATTGCGGATACGCATCCTTTTTACACAAGTTCCGGATCAGCATACGTCGACTCTACGCAGAGTTCAGGGGATGGGTTTATTGTAAATTTACGTGCCGATGGACAATTTGTTTTTTGGGCCTCTTATCTCGGAGGAACCGGAACCGATGAAGCCAATGCCGTCGTCGTTTCTCCAATTCTTGGGGACATTTACGTGGTCGGTAAAGGAGACACTGCAGGGTTTCCGATTACCGGAATAACGTCGTGGAACAATACGTACGGTGGAGGTATGATCTGGAAGTTTCATCCGGACGGCGAATTGAGTTACAGTTGTTTCATCGGACCAACTTCCAATAGTGCGGTTATTAATGGGATTCTTATTGATTCGGTTGGTAATGTTGTGATCGGAGGTTCCACCGGAACAGGTTTTCCAGTCACAGCTGGATGCGCGCAATTCACATACGGAGGTGGACCAACCGATGGTTTTGTGGCTAAGCTTTCCGGTTATGACGACAATGCCCTGATTTGGGCTACCTACCACGGAGGTGAGGGTGCTGATGGGGTAACACGAATTGATGTGAGTCCGTATGGGACGTTTCCAAACTATTTTGCAACGGGCATGACCCAAAGTAATGCGTTACCCGTGACCAATCCGGGTGGAGGTGCCTATGTAGACAGTACCAAGGCTGGAGTAGAGGACGCCTTTGTGGTGCAGTTTCATTCTACCGGTACGCGGACCTGGGCAACATATTATGGCGGAACCTCGAATGAAGGAGGGCAAGATATTACCACAGACAATTATGGGAATATCTATTTCACAGGTTATTCCACCAGCAATAATCTTGAATTTCCATCATCAAATCCATCCGGAAGCTTTGATGATGGTGGAGCAAATGGAGCTGAAGATGGTTTCATCGTGATGTTCAATGAAGGCTCGCGCGCTTTGTATTGGGTGACCTATTTTGGTGGAATTACTTCGGAGGTGCCTTATGGGATTGATTGTAGCGGCGACACTAGTTTATATCTTGCGGGGCACGTGGCAAGTGACGATACCACGGGATTCCCCTTTCGTGTAGGGATCACGGTCGCGCCATTCGGCACACCCTATTTTGATTCATCTCCGTTCGGAGTCAGTGGATCGGGCTATAAGGCGTTTATTGCACAATTTACTTTAGTACCCATAGTGGTGGGCATTCATGACACCCAACAACCATCAAATGGTGGCATAACTGTTTATCCTAATCCTTCCGAAAACAATATCTGGATAGATGGAAACGTTAATGCGCAGAAGAATCTGACCATCGAAATTGTCGATATTCTGGGGCAGGTTGTATATAGGGAAACACTTCAGCCGGTCAGCTACGTGCATAAGTCGGTGGATGTGTCTACCTTAGCTGGAGGCATGTATATAGTACGCGTAGTTTCGGACGAAAATGTGTACACCAATAAAATACTGATCCAGAAATGAAATCGAAGTTCTTTCTGATTTTTACCTTGTGTTGCCAGTTCTGTTTTGCACAGAACTGGCAAACACTTGGCTATGGATTAAGTTGGAACACAACATGCATGTATGAGGATACTGTAACTGATCAATTGTTTGTCGGTGGAAATTTCGGCCTTGCGGATTCTCAGGTAGTGCGGTTCGGGGCAGCTTACAATGGAGCATGGAGTGCGCTCGGCATGGGTTTCAATGTTTGTTCCTGGGGCTCTGGGTTGGGTAATCCTTGGGCAATTACACGTTACGGATCACACATCTACTTCGGCGGAAATTTTGCTTGTGCAGGGAACATTGACAACACGAATTCATTTGCTAGATGGAATGGTGTTGCATGGGACTCGGTTCCGGGTGGTAAAATATCTTACGGAGGAGTTTTAAAGGACATTATTGTTTACAACAATGAAATGTATATCTGCGGCACATTTGACAGCGTAGGTAATTTGCCTGCCAAAGGAATAGCAAAATGGGATGGAACAACCTGGAGTGTGATTGGCAGCAATTATAATTTCACTGCCGGTAGTTCATTTCTCACTAAAATGATGTTCTATGCCGGTGAATTTTATTACGGGGGAGGAAATCCCGGAACTGGAATTATGCGTTGGAACGATACAACATGGAGAGACGTTGGAGGAAGCGTACAGATGGGGACCTTGAATCAATATCCTGTTGTCAAAGAAATGTGCGTACACAATGGTAAATTATACTGTGTTGGCAATTTTGAAAAAATAGGTGGAGTTGATGCATTGGGGCTGGCCTCCTGGGATGGTAACCTGTGGTGTGGTTACGACACTCATTTTGATTTCTCTGCACCCAATGAGTTTGTTGGTGCCTGGAATATTGCCTTTTTCAGAGATACGATGTACGTGGGTGGTGGATTTCAATATATGGACACGATGCAGGTCAATTACATTGCCAGATGGGTTGGTGGAAACTTTGTTGATACGTGTGGAACGGCGGTAGGCGTTTTTGAAAACCTGATGTTTATAAACCGGATTTTAGTTTACCCAAATCCCGCATCAGAAATTATAACGTTTGATTTTTCTGATTCGCCGCAATCGCGTTCACTGATTATTTATGATCAACTCGGCCGTGAAGTCTATCGCGAAGACACCAACGAAAATTTAATCTCTCTTTCCGTCCAGGAATTCGCTGAAGGAATATATTTTTATTCAGTTATTGATGAAGAAGGTAAATCAAGAAGCGGAAGATTTATCGTTGCGAAGTAATCGTACATATCCGCAAACCGGTTCTCAACCGGCAGATTTCTTTGACCGGTTATGGTTCAGGAATCTACATTGTACAGGTAAGGTCAGGAGGCAAAGTGTTCAATAAAAAAGTACTTATTCAAAAATGAAAATTGCGCGGATAGTTTTAGTCTTGATGTTGGTTTCCCGGTGTTGCCTTGCGCAGCACTGGCAGTCGATGGGGAGTGGTTTGGATTGGTACACCACCAAACTTTATGAAGATACGGTCAGCGATCAACTTTTTGTAGGTGGAGCTTTTGGCTTTGCAAACTCACAGATTGTTCGAAGTACAGCGACGTGGAACGGTTTTGCATGGGGGCCACTTGGCGTTGGTACGAATGTGTGTCCTTGGGGTTCCGGAGGAGGCTACAACGTATGGGCAATTGTGCGTTATGGCGGTTATATTTATTTCGGAGGAAATTTTGATTGTGTTGCAAACCTTGATAATACCAAGTCATTCGCGCGCTGGAGCGGGTCTGCTTGGGATTCAGTGCCCGGTGGGAAAATTCCTTCTTCTGGTGGAGTTGTTGATGACCTGATTGTGAATAATAACGAATTGTACGTTTGCGGCACGTTCAACACCATTGGGAGTTTGTCTGCCAACGGAATCGCGAAATGGGATGGAACCATCTGGAGCACGGTTGGAAATAATTATAATTTTGTGAATCAAGGTCATGTCGGCAAGATGGCCTTCTATCATGGAAATCTTTATGTTGGCGGTACTTTCTTGGATCCTCAAGGCAACGTTTGCCGTTTAGCCAAATGGGATGGGAACTCGTGGCAATTTTTCACTAGTACACCAAGTGGAGGATTGGCTCAGGTTTCAGACCTTAAAGTTTACAATGATGAGCTATACGTAAGTGGAGAATTTTATTATGGTGGTGGCAATCCCGGTACAGCAATCATGCGTTGGAATGACACTACCTGGCGGGATGTCGGCGGAAGTGTTCAGATGGGTGTATTCAATCAATATCCTACGGTTAGGCAAATGTGCGTTTATGATGGCAAATTATACTGTGTCGGAAATTTTGAAAGGATCGGTGGAGTTGATGCATTGGGTCTTGCCTCGTGGGATGGCAACCAATGGTGCGGTTATGACAGCCATTTTGATTATTCCGGGCCGAATGATTTTGTAGGTGCAACGAATATTGCCTTTTTCAGAGATACGATGTATGTGGGTGGTGGATTTCAATATATGGACACGATGCAGGTCAATTACATTGCCAGATGGGTTGGCGGGAATTTTGTTGATACGTGCGGAACGGCGGTAGGCGTTTTTGAAAACCTGATGTTTATAAACCGGGTTTTAGTTTACCCAAATCCCGCATCAGAAATTATAACGTTTGGTTTTTCTGATTCGCCGCAATCGCGTTCACTGATTATTTACGATCAACTTGGTCGAGAAATCCTTCGTGAAGAAACCAACGAGAATATGATTTCTCTTTCCGTTGAAAGCTTTGCCGAAGGAATGTATTTCTATAAGGTAATTCAAGACGGCTCGTCATCTGCAACCGGGAAATTCATTGTCACCCATTAATGAATACATTCCGCCTTTCTGTTTTGTTTATTGTAATTTCTTCGGGCTGTCCTGCACAGAACTGGCAACCTCTCGGTATTGGGTTCAGTTACCCGCCAACTTATATTTATGAGGATTCATTAACAGATCAACTCTTCGCGGGAGGTCCTTTTGTTTATGCAAATTCTCAGTTTGTACGTGGCGCCACATCGTTTGATGGAAGCAGCTGGAACTTTCTGGCGCCCGGCATTAATGATTGCTCATGGGGGCCGGGTGGTAATTCAAATGTATGGTCAATCGTAAGATATGGAAATCACATTTATTATGGTGGAAATTTCGATTGCGCCGGAAATACTGACAACACAAATGCTTTTGCGCGATGGGATGGTTCTTCATGGGACTCGGTTCCCGGCGGTGATATTCCTTATGGATGCGTGATCAGAGATATGATCGTTTACAACAACGAATTGTACGTTTGCGGAACGTTTGACAGTATTGGGAATTTACCTGCTAAAGGAATAGCAAAATGGGATGGAACAACCTGGAGTGTGATTGGCAGCAATTATAATTTCACTGCCGGTAGTTCATTTCTCACTAAAATGATGTTCTATCACGGGAATCTCTACGTGGCGGGTGTCATTCATGATCCTCAAGGTAATGCACGTGATCTTGCCAAGTGGGATGGAAGCACATGGCAGTTTTTTTCAAACGGTTTTTGGTCAATATGGGATATGGAAGTTTACAATGATGAACTCTACGTTGCCGGTGAATTTTATTACGGGGGAGGAAATCCCGGAACTGGAATTATGCGTTGGAACGATACAACATGGAGAGACGTTGGAGGAAGCGTACAGATGGGAGCCTTGAATCAATATCCGGTTGTCAAAGAAATGTGTGTGCACGATGGTAAATTATACTGTGTTGGCAATTTTGAAAAAATAGGTGGAGTGGATGCGTTGGGTCTTGCTTCGTGGGACGGAAACTTTTGGTGTGGGTACGATACGCATTTTGATTTTTCAGCTCCAAATGAATTTGTAGGTGCGGTGAATATTGCTTTTTCAGAGACACCATGTATGTGGGTGGCGGATTTCAATATATGGATACGATGCAGGTTAATTACATTGCAAGATGGGTTGGCGGGAATTTTGTTGATACGTGCGGGACTGCGGTAGGTGTTTTTGAAAACCCAACTGCAATGAATCAGGTTGTGGTTTACCCTAATCCCGCATCAGTGAGCATTACTTTCCATTTTTTCGATTCGCAACAATCACGTTCACTGATTATTTACGATCAACTTGGTCGAGAAATCCTTCGTGAAGAAACCAACGAGAATATGATTTCTCTTTCCGTTGAAAGCTTTGCCGAAGGAATATATTTCTACACAATCATCTCTGAAAACAACTTCCTATCCTCCGGCAAATTTGCCGTCCGGCACTGAACCTTTCCGCTCCTGGGATGTACAGAAATACTGTATTTTTAGAATGAATATTAAAAAATCCTGTGTCTGTTCCTGAATCCAGTGATGCGCGCAAGCACCATTTTCTGCGCATGATGAAACAGCTTCGTCATTACGAAGAGGTTGTACTGTATGGAAATATTTTATCGCTTTCGTCCGGAGAGCAGGAAGAAGTAACGCGTTTTCTCGAAGAGGAAATGATTAAATCTGATGCGCCGCGCGGATCACTGATCAATGGAACAACCGCCGCAATATATTTTTCGCCGCGAATTACACGAATTACGCTGATGTACGATTAGCGTAATTCGTGTAATTCGCGGCAAAATTTAATCCCGCTCCTTTGAAACAAACTCTTTACAGTTAAACTGATATTGAAAACATTTACTTACTTTGAAAAGTAAAATCAGTCGCAACAGAATAATGCGTGAATAAGAGTTAATGGAAAAATACGACCAGATCGGAGTAGGGTATAACCAAACCCGGAAAGCAGATCATTACCTGCTGGGAAGGATGATCCATTTCCTGGATACAAAACCCGGCGGCGTTTATCTCGACATTGGTTGCGGAACCGGCAATTATACCATTGCTTTCAGCAACCGCGGAGTGAAACTGATCGGGATCGATCCTTCAGAAGCCATGTTGAGCATTGCACGTTCGCGAAGTGCCGATGTGGAATGGAAAAACGGAAAGGCTGAATCAATTCCTCTCGCGGACAACAGTGTGGACGGGATTCTTGCGGTACTCACCACGCATCACTGGACAAACCAAAATAAGGGTTATGCTGAACTCGGGCGCGTGCTGAAGCCGGGTGGTACGATCGTAATTTTTACTGCTACGCCTGAACAAATGAAATCATACTGGCTCTCGCATTATTTTCCGAAGATGCTCCAGGATGGCCGGAAACAAATGCTGCCTTACGAAACCATCGAAGAGAATCTGCTCACCGGTGGTTTCACGGAAGTAAAAACGGAAAAATATTTTGTGACCAACGATCTCCAGGACTTGTTTCTGCAGTGCGGAAAATACAACCCGGCGATTTACCTGGACGAGCAGGTGCGTCGCGGAATTTCTTCTTTTGCCACAGCAAAGAACGCGGAAGAAGTTCAGTCGGGACTTGCATCTCTTCGAAGCGATATTGATTCCGGAAATATTGAAGAGGTGGTGAAGCAGTACGAATCCGAAGTTGGAGATTATCTTTTCGTGATCGCGAAGAAATCGTAAGTCGTCCCCCGGCGAGCTTGTCCAGAGCGAAACCGAAGGGCTCGGTCTGACAAGCGGTTTCATTAAATGAACTTTCTATATACAACGATTCTCCACGACTCGTAACACGACTCAAGATAGGGGTAGTGTCTCACTTTGCTTTTTTACACGGCGACACGACGCCAAAAGAAGCACGAAACCCGATCTAAGCCCGGGCGCTCACGGCGCGTTACCGTTATCTCGCCGTGAGCGCTTGGGCTTAAAATAAGAAATGCCGTAAAAATGCGCCGTGTCGCCGTGTCAAAATATCAAACGTTCAAACTGAGACACTACCCAACATAGAGTCGACTTGTCAGACCGCGCCCTTCGGTTTCGCTCAGAACAAGCTCGCCGAGGGGCGACGGAGCGTGGCTTTGTGCGCATTTGCAAATCTGCACATCGTTTTATCTGCACATCAGCACATCATTTTTCCGCGGGCGGAATCTTCACAAACCTCGTCTCCGTCGCACTGAGCTTATATTTTTCAATATCATTCCCGAGGAACGGCCGCAGGATCAATGTGTCGTTCGACCACCGCCAGTTGTAATCTTTGAACACACCGGTTTTCGTTGAGTCTTCAAAGCGGATACGGTCCAGTTTTCCGGTGTAGTGCAGTGTACCGAAAAAATCGTCGAAGTGGTACGCATTCCATTTTTCAAAGCCGGTTACCGTTTCGTCACTACCCAGTTTCATGATCGTACCGTCTTTAACAGAGCGATACTGCCCTTGAAAAAAGCAGACCCTGAACCACTCGTGGTAATTTGTCTGAAGCGCCCAATGGTGCTTGCGATCAAACAAATTTTGGGTGAGTTGTAAATAGTCGGTGCTCACAAGCCTTCGGTAGTGAAATACTTTTTTCGTGGTGTCCATGGCGGAAAACCGAACCGTGATTTCTGCTTTCTTCTTGTTATAGACGAAAACCAGGTCGCTGAAATGATTACTGCGGTGAAGCGTATCACCCGGAAGCCTCGCCAGGATTTTTGTGGGAATGATTGTGCCTGCTGTGTAAATACTATCGGCGGTGACCTTCAGAATTACCGCTTCCCACACCGGGGCTTCAAACGAAAATGCACCGATCGCACGGTTGTTAAGAATCCGGTCGTGGTATTCATGAAGGATCCACCAGCCCGTAGCGCCATCCGTTTTCGCTGCGATTTCCGGTTTTGCTTTGGCGTCACGCATCAGTAATGCTATCGCAGACGCAACGAAAATAATCAGGGTAAGCTTTTTCATGAGAATGTGCTGATATGCTAATTTGTTAATCGCCCTTGTCACCTCGGCTCCGCTCGGTCTGACAAGCAGTTTCAATACATCTATTTCTGTAAGTGTCGGTTTTGATCCACTCGTAACACGATTCTGGATAGAGCTCATTTGTCAGACCGAGCGGAGCCGAGGTCAGACAAGATGCGCGAATCCCATTAGCATATTAGCACATTAATCATTAGCACATCACTTCCTCTGGTGCAACACAATCTCCGTCACCTTATCCCCGCACACAAAACGAAACCGGTTGTCACCCCACTTGTACGACGAAACCGTATGCTCATTCGTGAATTTGAATTTCGTTTCCCCTCCGGCGAACTTTTTATTACTCCTGGTATGCATCACCGGCGTAAACGTATGAACCGAAACCTGGTTGCTGCTGTCCTTGTTCTCGTATTGTTCAGATACATGAACTTCGCCGATGTAAGGCTCCCACCCGGCGTTGGACTTCATGGTGCCGCTGATGGTGTACGAAATTTTCGAGGTGGAGTTAAAGAGACTGAGGTTGCTTTCCACCACTTTCACTTCGAAAGACTCGATAGTCATGTTCGAGTTTTTCGTCCACCAGCCGAGCTTGTGAATTTCCTTCACTTCGGTTTTTGCCTTCTTCGGGCCAACGCAGCCCGGGAGCAAAAGAGATACCGCCACACAGGCAGTTGCGATTGAAGCGACAAAAAACCTTTTCATGATCCTTGATTATTTCTTAGGCGTTTCCGGTGGAGCGGGAGGCAGGTCCGGTTTGTCGTTACCCATTTTCTTGGTTACCTCTTCGAGCAATTTCAAACCAAGCAAACCACTGATCGGGCCATTCGGGCCACCGGAGTCGCCACCATTACCACCGGTGATCAGGACATCAGGAATTACTTTGATGCGGTCTCTGCCGATTGCTTCTGTGATTTTAAGTTGCGTGAAATTGTCGCCACCCATTGCGCTTACTGCAAGTTTGTAGGATTCAGCCGACGACTTACCGATCGCGAGAATTTTTTCCGCTTCCGCATTACCGGTTACGGCAATTTTTTCCGCTTCCGCATTCGCGATAACTTTTACTTTATCCGCTTCTGCGATGGACGTTACTTTTACACGTTCCGCTTCTGCGTTCGCGCCAATCTTCACGCTCTGCGCTTCACCTTCTGCCTTCTTTACAGCTGCATCGGCCACACGGTTTGCAATGAGTACGCCCTGGTCGGCTTTTACAATTTCTTTCTGGATATCAGCGATTGCAGTTTCTTTTTCAAGTGCCTGGCGGGTCATCTCGGCACGCTTCTGCGTTTCATACGTTGTGTTCTGCTCTTCCGCGATCTTACGATCAGTGAGTGTTTTCATGAGTTCGTCCGGCGGGTTGATATCACCAATGAGCGTATCCACACCGTTTACGTTGTACTGCTCAAGCACATGACCAATGTGTTCACGCGCTGATGTCTGTCGTTCTTTACGTGAAGTAAGGAAAGTGATCACGTCAGAATCCTGTGCGGAGTTTCTGAAATAGTTGCCAATCGTAGGTTCCAGGACCTGGCTGACGAGGTTGTTCATATTTCCGAAACGCGCAATTACTTTCGGCGCTTCAGCGGTTGGAATGTGAATGATCTGCGAAACGTCGAGGTTGAAAGAGAAACCATCTTTCGAACGGACCGTGATCGTAGAAAGGTGTTTGTCGAGCTGGTGAGATTCTGAACGCGCACTCGCCCAGTTGAGGACGAGGTTGGTTGTTGGAACCAACTCAACTTTCATGATGTATGGATTCACCGGGTATTTCCCCGGACCGTATGGCTCGCTCCACACACCTTTTTCTCCTTTGGAAACAATGTTGCCGTGTTTGAATTCGACGCCGCTCAGATCTTTTCCTTCAGTACCGATGTAGGAAATAACAACGCCCACGTGACCAATCGCGATCTCCGTCATTTTCACTTGTTCAATCTGGATGAACCATGGGTTGAGATAATATGATCCGGCGAGAACAACCTGCGGCTGCAAACCTTTGTTTCCTCCGTTGCGCAGGAATGCATCAGCATCCTGGAAATTGTTGTGGCCATCTACGTGACGGCCGGCAATGTTTCCTTCATCAATCGGTCTTCCGTCGAGCGTGGTTACAACACCTACCATGTTTTCAGAAATCGCGGTCATGCCGTAGAGCAAAACATCAAACAGGTGTGTGTTGATCCTGTACGTTCCTGCCGTAAGCAATCCTGATTGACGGCCTTTTCGTCCACCGTTTTTCAGGAAGGCTGCTGCATCCTGGAATGAATCGGAATCAACTTTGCGTGCAAGGATATTTCCTGTTTCCAGTTCGGCACCGTCTTTCGCAACGAACAAACCGATTTTCCCTTCGGGGATGAGTGTGAATGGCTGAAGCTTGATTTCATATTGCCAGATCCACAGCCAGAAATAAATTCCGGGAGCTAAAGTCTGCGCCTGGAAACCGGCTTCACCGTTGGTGGCCACAATTCTTCCCGGAGGCAGTTCTTTGTTGGCACCAAACAGAACGAATTTCTTCGTGATCAGCCCGATTTTATCTTCTGGAACAATGATAATCCCGAGGATGCGGAAAATTACTTTGTACAATACGATACAAAGGACGAGCACCAGTGCCCACCAATAATTCATGAGAAATTCGACCATAGGGGAATTTTAAAAAGCGTGAAATCAAATGTAGAGAAACACGCTGTCCATAGTGGGTTGCAACGGCGGAATAGTTACGAACAGATCGACCGGCTTGTTGGTAATTCGTCAGGCAAATGCACCATTGATCACTGTCGCGGGTAGTAGATATTTACGGTCACTTTGTTCGGATACGTTTCATCCGAATAGAAGTAACTGATCCCGGTCATCCTTCCCTGTTTTCCGTAAGTATACGTTTCCGCAACCTCCAGGTCGGAATTGTCCCGGTTACCGGCTTGCCAGAAATGCTTTTCGCTTTTGGAAATCACTCTCCCTTTTTTGTCGTAAGTGAAAAGTATTTCTTTGAGATCGTCATCTATGAAAGACCGGAAGCAGACAAGCTGTCCCTTCGCATCATAATACAATGAATCTGAAAAAACTGCAGATAATCCTTCGTTGTACGCGAGCGTGGAAGTGAGAAGATTGCCGGAGTAACTGTAAACGACAAGTTCGTATAACCGAATGTCGCCGTATTCATATTGTCGATCAGGTTCTTCGCCGGGTGTAAAGGCGGAATCGAGTTGCTGTTTCCACTGGGCGATAGCATCACGTATGGATACGTAAGGCAGACCGCTGTGATTGCAGATTGCCACGCAACGTTTGAGTTCATCGTACACGAGTTCGGTTGAAGTGGTGTCGTAATACTTCGTTTCGTATCCCCATTCACGGATGAGAAGAAGGTTTTGCAGACGTCCGTCCGGGTGGTAGGTGTACTTCCATACCGTTGTATTGGAATCCTGGGTGACGTAAATCACGCTGACTCTATGATCGCGGTCTAATCGCCAGTCCTGTTCAACGGTGTATCTGTATTCACCACCGTTGCTGCAGGTATAACCGCTCACAAAATATGTCCTGACCACGGTAGTGTCAGTAAGCAACCAGGGCATTTCAAATCCCGGTGATGGCACTTCGGGATAAATTGTGCCGAGCACATATTTATTCTGCAACGTGAACTGTGTGAGGTTCACATTGCCGGAATAACCGGACGTAACGTCCAAAGAGGAGTCCGTTGTATTGTGGTGCGTACACAACGAAAGCGCTTCGCACTTCACGGAGTATCCGACGTCCTGTGAAGAAATGGAACAAGGAATGTGTGTATTTGCGGTTTGCTGCTCTACTTTTCCTTCCGGAGTGATGCGAAGAAAAACAGGGGATGGAAATTCCTGCGCACTGCTAAGCATCCGGCAAAAACAACAGAAGATAATCAAGGCCATTCTCATCACGTAAAGATAAGACGCCGGGTTTAGAGGTAAATGTTAAAAAAAGTTCCGGGTTCGGGGTTAAAAAGTTTCGGGTTTAAAGTTTCGCCTCGACAGACGTGAACTCTAAACCCGAAACTTTGAACTTTTTAACTCGGAACTCTGAACCGTTACGAATGTGCCGCAATTGTTTCACCCTGGTACTGACCGGAAGTGAGCTTGCTGCGGATTTTCGAGAATGCATCCACCGTGTAATTCACATCTTCAATCGTGTGAACCGCTGTTGGGATCAAACGCAGGATGATTTGTCCTTTTGGAATTACAGGATAAACCACCATCGAACAGAAGATGTTGAAATTCTCACGAAGATCAAGAATGAGGTTTGTTGCTTCCGGGATAGAACCGCTCAGGTAAACCGGTGTAACCGGCGTTGTAGCCGTTCCGATGTTGAACCCGTTATCGCGCAATCCTTTTTGCAAGGCGTGTGTTACTTTCCAGAGATTCTCGCGGAGGTGATGTTCGGTATTCATCAACTCCAAACGCTTGAGCAATCCGTACACGAGTGGAAGCGGAAGAGATTTGGCGAATATCTGTGAACGCATATTGTAACGGAGATATTCCACCACGTTTTCAGTGGAAGAAATGTATCCGCCAATCAATGCGAACGATTTTGCAAATGTTCCGAAGTAAATATCGATTCCGTCCTGGCAGCCTTGTGCTTCGCCGGTTCCGCCGCCTGTTGGTCCCATGGTGCCGCAACCGTGTGCATCATCCACGAACAAACGAAACGGATATTTCTTTTTCAGTTCAACGATCTCTTTCAGGTTGCCCTGGTTGCCGCTCATGCCGAAAACGCCTTCGGTAATCACGAGCACGGCGCCACCTGTTCCGTCAACGAGTTTCGCTGCACGCTCGAGTTGTTTTTCGAGTGAAGCCATATCGTTGTGCGGGTATACGAAACGTTTGCCCATGTGCAGGCGAACACCATCGAGAATACACGCGTGTGATTCGGCGTCGTATACAATTACATCGTGACGGTCAACCAAACAATCAATGGCCGAAACCATGGCCTGGTAACCGAAGTTGCAGAGGATGGTATCTTCTTTTTTCACCAGTTTGGAAAGACCCGCCTCAAGTTCTTCGTGCAGGTTCGAGTTGCCCGACATCATCCGTGCGCCCATTGGAGCAGAGAATCCGTATTTCGCTGCGCCTTCCACATCGGCCTTGCGGACTTCCGGGTGATTAGCGAGGCCCAGGTAATTATTCAGGCTCCAGTTGAGGCGTTCTTTTCCACGGAAAATCATGCGTGGCCCGATATCTCCTTCGAGTTTCGGGAACGTAAAATAACCATGTGATTCTTTGGCATGCTGGCCAAGCGGCCCGCGGTTCTCACGGATTTTATCAAAAAGGTCTCTCATACGATAAGGCGGTGTATTGGTTGAATAAAGCACAAAAGTAAGGTTTTCGGGGGTAACCCTGCAAGGGTTATGCCCTCGCAGGGTTACCCCCGCGGAAGGCCATAGTCGTTTACAAACGTTATATCCCTAGCGGTATAACCAAAACGGTTAAAAACGCGTAGAACCCAATATCCCCAAGGGTTTCCGCGTTTAATGAGGGCAGATGCTGCGCTGTTGTTTTCGGATGATTTCCGCAAAACCGTTACCCGTTTTCGTTACTCATTTTTTAACCTTAAAACGAAATACCTATGGGTGTTAAATTAAGGGAAAAGACCCTCAAGAATGGGGGCGTTTCCTTCTATCTGGATATATCCCACGGCGGAAAGCGGTGGTATCAGTTCCTTGACATAAAAGCGCGTGGTGCGCGTAGCAGTGAAGAATTCAAAGAGCAATTCAAACTGGCTAAGAAGGCGCGTAGCGCGAAAGATTTTCAATTGTCCTGTCAGAAAAATGACCTACCCGACACAACGAAACAAGAGCAGGATTTTTACGCGTTCGTTTCGGAGCGTGCTGGCTCGCTGAAAGTGCCGCGGGTTTATCGCAGCATGATCAATCTGATTAAAGAGTACTGCGGTAAGGAACTTTTACCGATGGATGAGATAACAAAGGAATTCCTTATCGGCTATCAGGAGTTTTTGAAACAACGTAAAATTGATAAGGCCAATAAGCGGAGCATGGCAACAAACTCCATTTACATAAACGTTCACCGCCTTTCCACGTTCATCAATAAGGCAGTGGAAGTTGGTTACATGGATCACAATCCCCTGCACAAAATCGGAAAGGCGCAACGGGTGAAAAAGAAAAAGAACACCCCGGATTATCTGACAATGGAGGACGTTGAACTCTTGGCACAAAAATGTAAGGGCATACCCGAACAATTGAAACTAGCTTTTTTCTTTAGTTGCTTTACAGGATTGCGGTGGAGCGATTGCAGCCGCCTTAAATGGAAACAAATCGTCCGGCAAAAGATTAACGGCGAACTGGTAACTGTAATGCGATCAGATCAACAGAAGACGGAACACATTACATACAATCCGCTCTCCGAACAGGCTCTGGAAATATTGGAGGTGCGAAAAAAAGTGAAGGACAAAAACTCCCCGTATGTGTTTCCCGATCTGTACGAGCCGGAAGATGCGCGGGAAAAACAATCGGCGGCGCAATTCCAAATGACTCAATGGTGCAAACGTGCGGGGCTTGAAAGACTTCACTTTCACCTTTCGCGCCATACGTTTGCTACGCTCACTTTATCGGGCGGAGCCGATCTGTATACCGTCTCAAAACTGTTAGGTCATACGGATATAAAGCATACGATGGTTTACGCGCACGTAGTGGATAAATTGAAGATGGATGCAATTGCCCGGTTGCCGAAAATGTCGGGTAACTTCTTAGGAGGCGCGGGGCGTTAACGAACTGAAACCTTTAAATGAAAAACGGGCGCAAATTGCGCCCGTTTTTTTGCACCTGATTTTTATAACGCCGGGAAAACATCTGCCAAGACCGAGTGACGGACAGGGTGATCTTATCCCGGCCTGATGCGTCATTATCCGTCATCTATGCGTCATCCGTTATGCGTCATTATCCCGGTCTTATCCCGGTATAATGACGGATAATGCGGGATAAGACCGGGATAATGGCGCATGTGTTTTCGTGAACCAGTTACAACCGAACTGTTACCAATTGTGAAAACATCTGCCAAAACAGTAACAACGATAAAGAGGCAACGTTACACTACAAAGCAATACCCGGAAGGGCAAACCGTTTGTTCCTAAAGTCACTCTATATGC
>Ga0193752_1001653_pt1 | contig 18122 bp, 14 predicted proteins | sample H1c1metaG_FD_144924 | JGI IMG/M metagenome (GOLD analysis project Ga0193752, IMG submission 144924) | Soil microbial communities from a riparian zone of the East river system, Colorado, United States - H1c1 | ecosystem: Environmental > Terrestrial > Soil > Riparian zone | place: USA: East River...
GTTCTCGTAGCGCAGGCGGGCAAGGCGCAGGGTGTCGGTGAGCGCGGCGGCGCGCGCGGTCTCGGCGTCGTAGCTTTCGCGCGAGCGCGTCTGGGCGACGAGGGCGGTGCGCACGTCGCCGAACGCGGAGCGGATCGCCTGCTCGTACTGCGTGAGGGCCTGGCGCTCGCGCGCCTTGGCGGCGTCGGAGCGCGCGGCGAGGCGGCCGGCCTGGAAGATCGGCTGCGTCAAACCGGCGGCCAAGCCCCAGACGCGCGCCGGCGAGGTGAACAGGTTGGAGAGCTCCTGGCTTTCGCCGCCGAGGAACGCGGTGAGGCTGATCGAAGGGAACATCTCGCTGCGCGCCACCGCGACGCGCGCGTTGGCCGAAGCGAGAAGCCGCTCGGCCTCGACCAGGTCGGGGCGGCGCAGCAAGAGCTCGGATGGCATGCCCGCGGGCAGCACCGCCGCCTCGAGCGAGGCGTCCAGGTCCTGGCGCACGCGGATGGTGCCCGAGAAGACGTCGCGCGGCGTGCGGCCGAGCAGCACGGAGAGCGCGACCTCCTCGCGCTCGCGCTCGCGCTCGAGCGGCGGCAGCTGCGCGCGCACCGCGGCCGCCTCGGCCTCGAGCTGGCGCAGCTCGAACTCCGAGATCACGCCGGCCGTGTGGCGCTTGCGCTGCAGGCCGAGCGACTCCTCGCGCAGCCTTACCGTGCGGCGCGTCAGCTCGACCTGCTCGTCGAGCGCGCGCAGCGCGAAGTAGGATTTCGCCGCCTGCGCGGCAAGCGCGAGCCGCACGGCGTCGCGCGAGGCCTCGCTCGCCTCGAGCTCGGCGCGCGCCGCCGCAGTGCCGGCGCGCAGCCGGCCGAAGAGATCGATCTCCCATGACACGTTGAGCGTGCCGCGATAGGTGGTGAACTGGCGCGGCATGCCGGGCTGCGAGGTCGCGGTCTGGGTGGAGATCTGCTGGCGCGAGGCCGAGCCCTGGGCGTCGACGCTCGGGTAGAGCAGCGAGCGCGCCTCGCCGAGCAGCGCACGCGCCTCGTCGACGCGCGCGAGCGCGATCACCAGGTCGGCGTTGCCGGCGATCGCCTCGTCGACCACGCGCTCCAGCTCGGCGTCCTGGTAGATGCGCCACCAGCGGCCGTCCTCGGCATAGCGTGGCGCGCTTTCCTTCCACGCCTCGGGCAGCTCGACCGGCGGCCGCTCGTAGGTCACCGGCACGGCGCAGCCCGAAACAAGCAGCAGGGCGGCAACGAGAGATCTACTCATGGCGATGCGGCGCGTGGTGCGCGGTCTGGATCGTCTTGTGCGTCACGTGGCGGGCCGCCTCGGCCTCGCGCTTGATGTCGGCGGTCGAGCGCTTCTCGGTCAGGTGCCGGTCGGTCATCAGCTTGAAGAACATCGGCACGAAGAAGATGGCGAGGAAGGTGGCCGCCAGCATCCCGCCCATCACGCCGGTGCCGGCGGAGACACGCGCGCCGGCGCCCGCCCCGCTCGACAGCGCGAGCGGCAGCACGCCGAGGATGAAGGCGAGCGAGGTCATCAGGATCGGGCGGAAGCGCAGCCGGGCGGCCTCGACCGCGGCCGCCGATGCCGACAGGCCCTGCTCGTGCTTCATGACGGCGTACTCGACGATCAGGATGGCGTTTTTCGCCGCCAGCCCGAGCAGCGTGACCAGCCCGATCTGGAAATACACATCATTATTTAAATTCCTGAAATAAACTGCAGTTAGCGCGCCAAACGTGCCAAAGGGCAGCGCGAGCAGCACCGAAAGCGGCAGCGACCACTTCTCGTACTGCGCGGCGAGGATCAGGAACACCATGATCGCCGCGAGCGCGAGGGCGAGGCCCGAGGTACCGGCGGACTTCTTCTCCTGGTAGGAAGCGCCGCCCCAGTCGAAGCTGAAGCTCGCCGGCAGGGTCTTGGCGGCGAGGGTCTCGACGTTCTGGATGGCCTGGCCCGACGAGATGCCCGGCGCGGCCTGGCCGAAGATCTTCACCGCCGGCAGGTTGTTGAAGCGGTCGAGCGAGTCCGGGCCGGCGGTGTAGCGAACGCGCGCCAGCGCGGCAAGCGGGATCATCTGGTTCGTCTCGCTTCTGACATACACCTTGCCGATGTCGTCGGGGCGGTCGCGGTAGGACGCCTCGGCCGACATCAGCACCTGCCAGGTGCGGCCGAACTTGTTGAAGTCGTTCACGTAGTAGCTGCCGAGCGTCGCGGCGAGCGTGCCGTAGACGTCCTCGAGCGGCACGCCGAGCGCCTTCGCCCTCTCGCGGTCGACATCGACGGAGAGCTGCGGCACCGTCGGGCGCCACAGCGTCTGCACGAAGGCGAGGCTGCCGTCCTTCTGCGCCGCGCCCATGAACTGGCCGAGCGCCTGCGCCATCTCCTGCGGCCCGCCGTCGCCGCGGTTCTGGATGTAGAACTCGAAGCCGCCGGCAGTGCCCAGGCCGAAGATCGGCGGCGGGCCGAAGGCGAGCGCCAGGCCCTCCTTGATGTGCCCGGTCTTCATGAAGAAGTCGCCCACCACCTCGGGCGTGGCGACCTTGCGCTGGTTCCAGGGCTTCTGCGTGACGAAGATGGTCGCGGCGTTGTTGCGAAAGCCGCCGCCGAGGAAATCGAAGCCGGTGAAGGCGACCACGTCGAGGTTGGCCGGGTTGGACTGGATCGCCTGCAGGACTTCGGCCACCACCTTGTCGGTGCGCTGCAGCGTCGCGCCGTCGGGCAGGACCACGGCCGCGATATAGAAGCCCTGGTCCTCGTCGGGCACCAGGCTGCCCGGCGTGATGCGCCACAGGAAGACGGCCGCGCCGACCATGATGGCGAAGAGCGCGAGGCCGATGGCGCCGCGGCGGATGATCCACGCCACACCCGTCTCATAGTGGTCGGTGGCGCGCGCGAAACCGCGGTTGAACCAGGCGAAGAAACCGGACTGCTTTCTGGGTTCCGCCTTCAACAGCAGGACGCACAGCGCCGGCGTCAGGGTCAGCGCAACGATGCCCGAGATCACCACCGCGATCGAGATGGTTACTGCGAACTGCCGGTACAGCTCGCCGGTCAGGCCGCCGAGGAACATGATCGGCACGAACACCGCGCACAGCACCAGCACGATGGCGATGATCGGGCTGGTGACTTCCTTCATCGCCTTGATCGCCGCCTCGCGCGGCGCGAGGCTCTCCTCGTGCATGATGCGCTCGACGTTCTCCAGCACGACGATGGCGTCGTCCACCACGATGCCGATCGCCAGCACCATGCCGAACAGGGTCAGGGTGTTGATCGAGTAGCCGAGCATGAGCAGGCCGGCAAACGTGCCGATGAGCGAGACGGGCACCGCGGCGAATGGAATCAGGGTCGCCCGCCAGCTCTGCAGGAAGAGGTACACCACCAGGAATACCAGCACCATCGCGATCAGCAGCGTCTCGACCACTTCCTTGATCGACACCTCGACGAAGCGCGTCGTGTCGTAGGGCACCGAATAGGTCATGCCCTGCGGAAACCGCTTCGAGATCTCGCCCACCGTTTTCTTCACATCCGCGGCGACCGCCAGCGCGTTGGCGCCGGGCTGCAGGAACACGCCCATCAGGGTCGACGGCTGGCCGTTGATGCGGCCGATGAAGTCGTAGTCCTTCGAGGCGAGCTCGACGCGCGCCACGTCCTTCAGGCGCAGCGCCGAGCCGTCCGCATTGGAGCGCAGCAGGATCTCCTCGAACTCCTTCGGCTCGGACAGGCGCCCCTTGGTGGTGATGGTGAAGACCAGTTCCTGCTCCTTGGGCGAGGGCGACTGGCCTACCTTGCCGGCGGCGAACTGCGCGTTCTGCTCGTTCAGCGCGCGGATCAGGTCGGCGGTGGTCAGGCGGTGCTGCGCGAGCTGGTCGGGGCGCACCCAGATGCGCATCGCGTAGTCCTTGGCGCCGAAGATCTGCACGTTGGTGGTGCCCGGCACGCGCTTCACCAGGTCGAGCACGTTCATCGTCACGTAGTTCGAGATGAAGACGTCGTCCTGGCGGCCCTCCGGCGAGTAGAAGGCGAGCACCTGCAGGAACGCCGAGGAGCCCTTCTCCACCGTGACGCCCTGGCGGCGCACCTCGATCGGCAGCCGCGGCTCGACCTGCTTGACGCGGTTATTGACGTTGAGCGCCGCCTTGTCGACGTCGGTGCCGATGTCGAAGGTGACCTGGATCTGCACCACGCCGGCCGACGTTGAGGTCGAGCTCATGTAGATCATGTGCTCGACGCCGTTGATCTGGTTCTCGAGCGGCGCCGCGACGGTCTGCTCCAGCACCTGCGCCGAGGCGCCCGGGTAGACCGCCTGCACCGTGACCACCGGCGGCGCGATCTCGGGATACTGCGCCACCGGCAGCACGCGCATCGACGCGAGGCCGGCGATGACGACGAAGATCGAGAGGACGGCCGCGAAGATGGGCCGGTCGATGAAGAATCTGGAGAACATGATCTACTTCTTGGCCGCGGGCTTTTCGGCGGCCGGCTTTTCGGCGGCCGGCTTGGACTCGGCGATCTTCACCGGCGCCCCGGGTCCCAGCTTCATCAGCCCGTCGGTGATCACCTTTTCGCCCGCCTTGAGGCCGGAGGTGATGATCCAGCTCTCGCCGGACCATTCACCCGCCTCGACCGGGCGCGGCTGGGCGCTGCCCTTCTCGTCGATGATGTAGACGAACTTGCCGCCCTTTGGGCTCTCGAGCACCGCGCGCTGCGGCACCGCCACCGCATTCGGCAGCGTCCCTCCCTTGAGGATCACGCGCACGAACTGGCCCGGACGCAGGGCACCGCCGTTGGCATTGGGCAGCTCGGCGCGCGCCTCGCGCGTACCGGTGCTGGGATTGACGCGCACGTCGGAGAAGTTCAGGCGGCCGGACTTCGCGCTCAACGAGCCGTCGGACATGCGCAGCTGCACCTCGAAGCCGGCCTTCGGCAGCAGCAGGCGCCCGGCGTCGGTTTCCCGCTGCAGACGCGCCGCGTCGTTGTCCGGAATGCCGAAGTTGACCCAGATCGGATCGATCTGCGTCACGCTGGTGAGCAGCACGTCGGGGCCGGAAACGAGCGAGCCGTCGGAGCGCTGCGCCTTGCCGGCGATACCCGCCACCGGCGACTCGACCCTGGTGTAGCCGAGCGACAGGCGCGCCTCGGTGAGCCGCGCCCGCGCCGCTTTCAGGTCGGCGCCGCCGATGGCCTCGGCGGATACGGCATCGTCGTATTCCTTCTGGCTTACCGCTTTCTCCGCGTAAAGCGGCTTGAAGCGCGCGGCATTGCGGCTCGCCTGCTCCTGGCGCGCTTCGGCGGCGGCGACGTCGGCCTCGGCGCGGGCCAGCGCCGCCTGGAACGGCGCCGGGTCGATGCTGAACAGCGACTGGCCTTTCTCGACCCGCATGCCTTCCCTGAAATTGCGCGACAGCAGGATGCCGGTGACGCGCGCGCGCACCTCGACTTCGCGCGAGCCTGCGGTCTGCCCCACGTACTCGAAGCTCACCGGCACCGAGCGCAGCTCGACCGTCATGGCGTTGACCTCGGCCGGCGGCGGCATGCCGCCACCGGGCCCGGCATGCCCCTTGCCGCCTTTCTCCTGGCCTTCCGAGGGACTGCACGCGGACAGCAACCCCGCCGTCCAAAGCAGAAGGATGTGTTTGAAACTCATGGCGATGGTCCCGGGATGTTGCGCTGCGGAAAGCTTGGCATTGTACGGCGGAGTCGCGGCACGGTTTGTTTCTCTCTGGTTACCGCTTCGAAATCGGGGTCAGGTCGGCGAGCGCGCGCTGCAAGGCGTCGCCGTCGATCGCCTTGAGCGCGCCGGCGAGCTGCCGGCGAACCGACTCGACCTGCTTCGCGCCGGCCGCCTGGCGCTCGCGGCCAAGCGGCGTGATCGCTGCGCGCAGGCTGCGGCGGTCCTTCGGGTCGTCGACGCGCCTCACCAGCTTGTCGCTCTCCAGGCGGTCGACGAGCTGCGTGATGTTGGAGCGAACGCAGGCGCACTGCGCCGCGAGCTCGCCCAGCGTGATCGGCTCGTCCGCTTCGACCAGCTGCGTCAGCGCGGCGAGCTTGGCGCCGGACAGGCCGACGCCGGCGAGGGCCTGCTCGAGCCGGCTCTCGACCGCGCCGGCCGCCTGCAGCAGCGACCACATCACGTCCCGCGCCGGCTCCGCGCGCTTTTTGTTCATACATGAACAATACAGCCATGAGCGGTCGGCGGTCAAGAACCCCGGCGGCGGCTCGGCTCAGCGCAGCGAATGGACCAGTTTGCGGAAGTCGGGCGAGGCGTCGAGCAGGTCCGACGCTGCCTTGCGGATGCTGTCGACCGTCTCGCGCGGCAGCTGCAGCGTGGTCGGCACGCTCATGAGGAAGGCGCGCTTCTTGTGCTCCTCGACCCCCGCCAGGCTGACGGTGATGCGGTACACCTCGAGCTCGCTGCCGGGCGTCTGCCGCAGGCCGCGGTACCAGGCGGACAGCCGCTGCTCGGCGAGCAGCTGTGTCTCGAAGGAGTAGCGGTTGATGGGGATGTCGGCTAGCGCCTTCGCCACCTGCGACCAGGTAGGCGTGTTGGCGCTCGCGTCCACCGAGCGATCGCTGTCGGTCTCCGCGTTCACCGAGATGAACACGAGCTTGCGCACCGAGTTGAGGCCGACCGCACGCATGGCGTTGCTCAGCCCGCCGTAGAGCGCGGACACCTCTATGATGCCGCGCAGCCCCATGTTGTCCGACAGCCCGCCGTCGAGCAGGTGAATGTACGGCCGGCGCTCGCGGTCGAGGTAGGACTCGATCTCGCGCATCCGCTGGTCCTGGCGCAGAGCCATCTCGCCGCGCCCTTCCGGAAACGGCGGCATGACGAAGCCGCAGCGCCCGGCGTAGTTCCAGAGCGTCACCGGTGAGAGCACCACCGGCAGCGCGCTCGAGGCGGCCACCGCGCGCGCCACCGGCAGCTTGTCGAGGTCCGAGCACAGCAGGTCGAAGGTGTCCTGCGTGAACTCGAAGCGCGCGCCGAGCGACATGTCGGTGGCGGTGACCACCACGAACGGCTTGCGCCGCCGCGCCGAGATCTCGGCATAGGTGCGGCCGTCGAACAGCACCTCGTCGAGCAGCTCCTGCATCATGTCGACGCGCCCATAGCGATCCGACAGCAGCCGCGGGATGGCGGAGAAGGCGATGATGCGGTCCTCGAGCCGGTCCTGCAGGTTGCGGCCGAAGAAGCGCTCCTCGAAGGTGGTAAAGATGCCGTCGCCATGCAGCGCGTAGTACGCCGCGGTCATCGAGCCCCCGGACACGGCGGTGATGATGTCGACCTCGTCGAGCAGCCTCGCCTCGCGGCCGTTCCAGCGGATGCGCTCGGCGGCGAGACGCTCCAGCACGCCGTAGGCGAGTGCCGCCGCGCGCATGCCGCCGCCGGAGAAGTTCATCACAATCATCAGGCTGTCGCTGTTGTCGCCCGCCCGGGCGCTGGCGTAGCGGTAGCCGCGCGACGGGTCGACGTTCCCTTCCAGCGGAGCGTTGACGGTGTAATGCGAGCTGCAGCCGGAAAGGGCCAGGCTGAAAACCGCTAGCAGGATTCTCCCCATTGCCGCCTCAGTATACTTTCGGCCGCCCATGCCCAGAAAACGCTATGCAAGGTGCGAGGACCTCGGCCTGACGAAGGCCGAGTTCGCCGTGCTGCGGCGGCTCGATTCGCCGCAGAAGATCCAGGCCTATCTCTACGGCCTGCGGCAGAACTTCGAGCCCGACGGCGATACCTGCCGGCCGGTCGGCGCGGTGCTGCGCGCCGGAAAGGCGCACTGCATCGAGGGCGCGATGCTCGCCGCCTGCGCGCTGTGGGTGCACGGCGAGCCGCCGCTCCTGATGGACATGCGCGCGGTGCGCGACTTCGACCACGTGGTGACCCTGTTCCGCCGGCGCGGCCGCTGGGGCGCGATCTCCAAGACCAACGGCATCGGCCTGCGCTGGCGCGATCCGGTTTACCGCACGCTGCGCGAGCTGGCGATCTCGTACTTCCACGAGTACACCAACCGGCGCAGCCACAAGACGCTGCGCGAGTACTCGCTGCCCTTCGACCTGCGCCGCGTCGATCCCGCCGTCTGGGTACACGGAGATAAGAACGCCTGGAGCGTATGCGAGGCGCTCGACGACCTGCGCCACTTCCCGCTGGTGAACCTGCACCACATGAGGGCGGTCACGCGGCGCGACCCGTTCGAGCGTCTTGTCGGCGGCCTGACGCAGTACCGCCGCGGGAAAAAACGGGCCGCAGCCTGACTTCCTGCCGTAGCGCTTTCGGTGTAGCCTCGTTTGGGGGGAAAAGGGAGGTTGCAGTGCAAGACTGCGTCAGCGTCATCGACGACGATGCGCTGGTATTGAGGTCGCTCGGCCGCCTGTTGCGCTCGGCGGGCTTCGCGGTGCGCACCTTCCCCTCCGCGCAGGAATTCCTCGCCGGCGAGCGCGCCGATGCGGGCTGCGTGGTGATCGACCTTTCCATGCCCGGCGTCGGCGGCCTCGAGCTGCAGAGCGCGCTCGCGCGCTCCAGGGATCCGCGCCCGGTGGTGTTCATCAGCGGCCGCGGCGACATCGCGAGCAGCGTGGCGGCGATGAAGGCCGGCGCGGTCGACTTCCTGGTCAAGCCTTTCGACGAGCAGACGCTGCTCGCGGCGGTGCGCTCGGCGGTGGAGAAGGACCGCACGGCGCGCATGGCGCGCGAGGAGTCGACTTCGATCGGCAGGCGCGTGGCGGCGCTGACTCCGCGCGAGCGGGAGGTGCTCGCGCGCGTGGTGGACGGCAAGCTCAACAAGCAGATAGCCGCGGAGCTGGGCACCGCGGAAAAGACCGTCAAGGTGCACCGCGCGCGCATGATGCGAAAAATGGGCGTCGATTCGCTTGCCGGCCTGGTGCGGGCATGGACAGCCATCCGTCATACGGACGCGGACCCCGCCCCCTGACCGCGGGACGGCTGTCGCTGCCCTGGCTCGGGCCCATGGAGCCGGGCTGGGTGGCCCCGGTGCTGCTGGTGGCCGTCGGCTATTACCTGGCCGCCCGCCTCGGCTTCGCTTTCACGCTGCAGCCGCACCCGATCTCGACGCTGTGGCCGCCGAACGCGCTGCTGCTCGCCGCGCTGCTGCTCGCGCCGACGCGCATCTGGTGGCTGCTCCTCGCCGCGGCGCTGCCCGCGCATCTGCTCGCCGAGCTGCAAAGCGGCGTGCCGACGGCCATGGTGCTCGCCTGGTATGCCAGCAACTGCAGCGAAGCGCTGATCGGCGCGGCCCTGGTGCGCAGCCTGGTGCCCGGACCGCTGCGCCTGCACTCGTTTCGCAACGCCGGAATTTTCCTGCTCTGCTGCGTGCTCGCGGCCCCGCTTCTCTCGTCCTTCCTCGACGCCGCGCTGGTCAAGCTCATCGGCTGGGGTCACGGCGACTACCTGGAGCTGGTGCGCATGCGCGTCTTTTCCAATGCCCTTGCTGAGCTCACCGTGGCGCCGCTCATCCTGACCTGGGCGGCCCTCGGCATGACCGGCCTGCGCAAGGCGCCGCGGCTTCGCTATCTGGAGGCCGGGCTGCTGTTTGCCGGGCTGCTCGCCGCCAGCCTGCTGGTGTTCGACCTGGCGCTGTTCGACGCGAATACGGCGCCGGCCCTGTTTTACGCGCCGGTGCCGTTCCTGCTATGGGCCGCCGTGCGCCTCGGCCCGGCCGGCACCGCCAGCGCCCTGGCCCTCATGGTGGTGGCGACCATCTGGGGCGCGGTGCATGGCCTGGGCCCGTTCACCGGCGGCACACCCCAGGATACCGCGCGCGACATGCAGCTCTTCCTCATCGCCGTATCGGTGCCGATGCTGCTGCTGGCGGTGGCACTCGAGGAGCGCACCCGCAGCGTGCGCGTCGCCCGCGAGCAGCGCCTGCAGCTCACCCATCTCAGCCGCGTGGCGATGCTCGGCCAGCTCTCCGGCGGCATCGCCCACGAGCTCAACCAGCCGCTCACCGCGATCCTCAGCAACGCGCAGGCGGCGCAGCGCTTCCTCGCCAACCGCGACGTCGACCTCGAGGAGCTGGGCGAGATCCTGCGCGACATCATCGCCGCGGACCAGCGCGCCGGCGAAGTGATCCGGCGGCTGCGCGCGCTGTTCAAGCGCGGCGAGACGCAGTACCAGCCGCTCGACGCCAATGAGCTGGTGGGCGAGGTGCTCGGCATCGTGCACGGCGACCTGGTGATGCGCGGCGTCGAGGTGGTACTGGAGAGCGCGGCGGCGCTGCCGCCGGTCGAAGGCGACCGCGTCGAGCTGCAGCAGGTGATGCTCAACCTGGTGGTCAACGCCTGCGAGGCGATGGCCGGCGCGGCGCCGGGGGGCCGGCAGCTCACCATCCGCACCCGCGCCGACGAGGATGGCGTGCAGATCAGCTTTGCCGACCAGGGCCCCGGCTTCCAGGCCGAGCAGTACCACGAGATGTTCCAGCCCTTCTACACCACCAAGGCGCAGGGCCTCGGCCTGGGACTGTCGATCTCGCGCTCGATCGTGCTCGCCCATGGCGGCCGCCTGTGGGGCAGCGCGACTCCAGGCCAGGGCGCGAGCTTCCACATCTTCCTGCCCGCGCAGCGCGCCGGCTGATCGCCGGCTGAGCCCGCCCGTATGGGACCTTGGTCCAATTACCGGGCGGGCCGCGACCTGTTCCAATCCGCTGCATGCCGTATGTGGCGATCGTCGACGACGAGGAGCCGGTGCGCAAAGCGCTGCGCCGGCTGCTGCGCGCCTCGGGCCTGCAGGCCGAAGGCTACGCGGGCGGCCGCGAATTCCTGGAGGCAGCGGCGCTGCGCCTGCCCGACTGCGTGCTGCTCGACCTGCACATGAGCGGGATGAGCGGCCTGCAGGTGCTGCGCAAGCTGCAGGAGTCGGCGCAACTGACGCCGGTCGTGATCATCACCGCGCACGACGAGCCCGAGACGCGCGCGCAGTGCCTCGCCGCGGGCGCTGCCGCCTACCTGCGCAAGCCGCTCGACGAGCGGCTGCTGCTCAACGCAATTTCCGCGGCGCTTGGCGCTGCGGCCCAAACTCGGAGATGATGCACGGCATGCGATTCCTCACCATCATTGCTTTGGCGCTGTTCACCGCCTCGTCCGCCGGCGCGCAGACCCTGGACAAGATCCGCAAGCAGGGCACGATCAAGCTCGGCTACGTCGAAAACGCGGCGCCCTTCTCCTCCGCCGAGGGCGGCGGCGAGCCGCAGGGCTACTCGGTCGAGCTGTGCCGCGCGGTCGTGGACGGCCTCGCCGCACAGCTCAAGCGCGAGAGCCTCAAGATCCAGTGGGTCAAGCTCACTTTGCAGAACCGCATCGAGGCGGTGCGCAAGAAGCAGGTGGACATCGAATGCGGCACTGCGACCTGGACCCTGTCGCGCCAGCAGCTGGTCGACTTCAGCCTGATCATTTTCGTCGACGGCGCGAGCCTGCTGCTGCGGGCGCAGTCCGACGTCGGCCGGATGGCCGACCTCGACGGCAAGCGCATCGCGGTCATCGCCGGCACCACCACCGAGCCGGCGCTGCGCGCGGCCCTGGCGCGCCAATCGGTCAAGGCGGAGCTGGTGAGCATCAAGACGCGCGACGAGGGCCTTGCCCTGCTCGGCAAGAACGAAGTCGAGGCGCTCGCCTCCGACCGCACCGCGCTGATCGGGGTGGTCGTGATGGGCGGCGGGTCGCAAGGCAGCTTCAAGCTCCTGGACCAGGACTTCTCCATCGAGCAGTACGCGCTGATGCTGCCGCGCGGCGACCACGATTTCCGCCTGGCGGTCAACCGCGAGCTCGCACGCGTGTACCGCAGCGGCGAGATCGAGAAGATCTACGGCCGCTGGCTCGGTCCCCTCGGTCCGCCGAGCGTCCTGCTTTCGGCGACCTACTACATTCAGTCGCTGTCCGAATAGGCAATGCTGCGCGCCCTGCTCGCCTGCATGACGTGTTGGGCGCTGACGGCGTCGGCGCAGACCTGCACCGTGTGCGGCGAGATCCGCGCCATCCGCGAGGTCAGCGCGGCGCGGCCGTCGAGCGCGGACGCGCCGCGCCCGGGCGAAGCGGTCGGTACCGCCTCGGCGGCCGACACCAGGCCGGTGGTCGGCACCGTGGCGCGCTTCGAGTTCGACCGCGACCGCCCCGACACCAACAGCTGGCACCTGGGCGCCGCCGGCACGCCCGAGATGCGCCTGCGCCTGGGCGAGATCTACTACGAGCTGACCGTGGCGATGGACGGCGGCGAGCGGCGCACCGTACAGCGGCGCGACGGCAACCGCTTCCACGTCGGCCAGCGCGTCGCGCTGCGCTCCGGCGAGCTCGAACCGATGTAATCCGATCCGGGAAACCGACATGAACGAAAAGCGCGGCATCATCATCCATTTCACCGACGGCTCGAAGAAAGTGCTCGAGTTCCCGCAGCAGGTCGCGGACGCCGACGTCGCCACCGCCGCCGCCAAGCTGAAGGAGGCGCTGGAAGCGCGCCACCTCCTCATCCAGGCCGAAGGCGCGCTGATCGTGGTTCCGTTCGAGAACGTCAAGTACCTCCAGGTCTATCCGGCGCCGAAGAAGCTGCCCGGCTACGCCATCCGGGGTGCAAGTTTCAAAGACTAGGCATGCGCGTCCTGGCCCTCGCCCTGCTGGCGCCGGCGGCCTGCGCGCTCGCGCAGTCGCTGGAGCCGCGCGCCTACTCGAACCTGCCGGTCGGGATGAATTTCCTCGTCGCCGGCTACGCCTATTCGAGCGGCGCCGTGGGATTCGACGCCACGGCGCCCTTGGAAAACGGCCATATGCGCGTGCACGCCCTGCCGCTGGGCTACGTCCGCTCGCTGGATGTTCTGGGCAATTCCGGGAGCATCGCGCTTGTGCTGCCTCTCGCCCGCCTCTCCGGCAGCGCGACGTTCGACGGCAGCGCCGAGGTCACGCGCGAGATCTCGGGCATGGCCGATCCCGCACTGCGCCTCGCGGTGAACCTGTTCGGTGCGCCGGCGATGAGCGCGGCGCAATTCGCCGGCTACCGGCAGGACCTCATCGTCGGCGCGAGCGTGTCGATCACTGCCCCCTTCGGCCAGTACGATCGGGAGCGTCTGGTCAACCTGGGCACCAACCGCTGGTCGGTCAAGCCGGAGCTCGGACTGTCGAAAGCGCTGGGGCCCTGGACCGCCGAGGTGTCGGCAGGCATCACCTGGTTCAGCCGGAACGGCGAATTCTTCCAGGAGAGCACGCGCGAGCAGGATCCGATCTACTCGACGCAACTGCATCTCACCCGCCAGTTCGGGCGGGGAATGTGGGGGGCGCTGAGCGCCACCTACTACGAGGGGGGCCGCACCACCGTCAACGGCGTCGCCAAGAACGATCGCCAGGCGGGATCGCGTTTCGGTCTCACCTTCTCGCTGCCGGTCGCCCAGCGACAATCGATCAAGCTGTTCGCCAACTCGGGCCTGTACGCGCGCACCGGGACGGATTTCGACACGGTCGGCCTCGCCTGGCAATACCTGTGGGGCAAGGGGCTGTGAGACCTGCCTTATGTTCCGATTCTGAAACCAAGGGAGATGATTCACCATGAACCTGAGATATCTGGCGGCAGTTGTCACGCTGCTGGCCGCGGCATCCGCCGAGGCGCAGACCACGCGCGGCGGCAAGTCCGAGTTCTACCTGGGGCCGACGTTCACGGCATCGAGGAACTACAACTTCGAGGGCGGCTCGAGCGCGCACAGCGAAAACGGCTTCGGCTTGACGCTCGGCTTCGCCCACAACTTCGACCAGAAGAAGTCGCTCGGCGTCGAGGTGGTGTGGAGCGACATCGACTATCGCGCCAACGTGCAGCCCGGCGCCGGCAACTCGGACACCGCGCGTAGCGTGAACGGCACGCTGGAAACCTGGACGGTGCGCTTCCTCGGCACCTACAACTTCCTGGAGGGCAACTTCACACCGTTCATCACCGGCGGGCTGGGGTGGACGTATGTCGACACCAACATTCCTTCCGGGCTGCCGCAGAACGTCTGCTGGTACTACCCCTGGTACGGCCAGTCCTGCGCCACCTTCGTCCCGACGCAGACCGCGACCAAGTTCAGCTACAACGCGGGCCTCGGCGTGCGCATGGAGCTAGGCAGGCAGTTCGTGCGCGGGCTGGTCAACCAGCAGTGGGCCGACGTCGGCGGCTCCTACGGCTCGACCTCGTGGACGCAGTACCGGATCGATTTCGGCGTCAAGTTCTGAACCGGGCCGGCTAGCGCGTAGCGGGCGGCGCTTCGCCGGGCGGATGCACGATCAGCTTGCCAGGCAGCTTCAGCGTGCGCTCGAAGATGCCGAGCAGCCGGTCGCTGACCGCGCGCGGGCCCAGCGGCACGACGCGCGGGTTGCGGATGTCGCCGGTGACGGTGACCGGCAGCGCGGTGAGCGAGCCGCCGAATACATCGCCGAGGAGCGGGATCGCGCCGGCCACGCGGTCGACCGTGGTGAGCAGCCCGACCAGGACGTTGAGCTCCGTATTGGCGCCGTGCAGATCAATCCGGCCGCTGGCGGCGAGGCGCGCCGCATCGCTGTCGAAGAAGCCCTCTTCCAGCAGGAAGTCGCCGCCCGCGAAGCGGCCTCTGGCGCTCAGGCTGCGATAGGCGAATCCGTCCTCCTTCATGCCATGCAGGGAGGCGATGTCCCGCAGGGAAAGGATGTTGCCGATGAGGGCGAATTTCTTCACCCGGCCCTTGCGCAGCTCGGCTTGCGCCGTGCCGGTGAGATTGCGGATCAGGTCTTCGGCCTTGCCGCGCGTGCTCAGGTCGGCGCGCAGGTCCGCGTTGCCGGTGATCTCCATGGCGTTGCCGGTGAGGCAGCGCATCGCCAGGTCCATCGGCTCGTTCTGCATCGTGATCCGCGCCGAGACCGCCAGGCCGTCGGGCGCCGCCTCGCCGGCGAGCGGGAAGGATATTCCGCACATGCGCGCTTGCTTCACGTCGAGCCGCGCGCGTTGCCGCTCGAGGACCAGACCGCCTTCGAACGGAGCGATCTTGTGGTGCTGGTACTGGATGAAGCCGGCGCGCACTTCGACGCGGCCGGTCACCGGCAGCGGCCAGAGCTTCGATGCCCCCTTCGGCTCCGCCGATGTGGCACCGGGCGTTTCCGCCGGGAGCAGGCGCTCGACCACGACGCCGGGAGACTCGAGCCGCGCGTCGATCACCGGCCCCTGGTCGGTGCTGCGGATCTCGCCGCTGAGGCTGACGGGCTGCTCCTGCCACTCGAGCTGCGCCTCGGCGATGCGCAGGGTCGATCGGTCGGCGCTGAAGTCGATGCTCTTGAGGAGCACCTTGGCGCCGGCGAGCCATGTGAGGTCGAGTGCTTCGACACGCAGCCGGCCCTCGGCGACGCTGCGCTGCGGCCGCTTGCGGTCGACACTGAGCCGCAGCGTGCCGCGCGCCACCCCCGAGTCGCCCTGGGGCTGAGGCTGGCGCAGCATCGACGCGATGCTGCGGCCGTAGAGCGTTCCCGAAAAACCGGCCTGCAGCAGGTCGCCGCCGGTAGCCGCACTGAGCACGGCGTCGCTGCGCGCGTCCTTGATCGCCAGGCGGCGCAGATCGAGCTTCTCGGGCCGCCATGCCAGCGCGGCCGCCACGCCGGGACCGCCCTCGAAATCGAGCGCCGCTTCAGCCTCCAGCGGTGCGCCCGGCGCCCAGGCGATGCGTTTGGCGGCGAAGCGCAGCGGCGTGCGCGGCTCGAAGCGAGCCGGCACTTCACCCCGCGCGAGCGCCCATTGCACGATCTTCTCGCCCAGCGCTCCTTCGGCGAGCGCGAGCTCGACCTTCGGCCCCTTCGTCGCCACGGTTCCCGACACCAGCGCCCGGGCGTCGAGCATCGCGACCGCCAGCCGATCCATCCGCACCTGGGCGGCGCTGACCTGCAGCGAGCCTCCCGTCACGCCGACCGGTGCCGGCAGCCCCTGCAGCGTCGCGCTCACCTGGCGCGGCGTCGCGACCGCATCGAAGGAGACCTCGGCGGGACGGTCGAAGCGCAGGGCCAGGCGGGTGAGCGACACCTCGACGCCGCCCGATAGCGCATCGATTGCCTCCAGCGGCGCGACGCGCTGCCGCAGCCAGGGGAACCACTGCTCGAGCCGCAGCGTCGCCTGCCCGGATGCGGACGACAGGCGCGGCCGCCTGCCGAGATCGATCCGCGCGGCCAGGTCCGAGAAGGTGGATTCGCCGAGCGCGCCGCGCACTGCGCGGAGGTGAACCGCCCTGGCGCTGACCGCCACCTGCCCGGCAGCCGCCGACAGCTTCCACGGCAGCTGCGCCAGCTTCACCGCAGCATCCGATTTGACGATGTGAATGTCGGCGCGCCACGCCTCTCCCAGCGCGAGGTCGACTTTCGCCGACAGCCGCCCCTCGGCCGACTCGAGCGCATCGAGGCCGGGCAGCCGGCGCCGCGCGATCGCCAGCGCGCCCGCGAGGTCGACGCCGGATAGATGTACGGTCGCTTCTGGTGGCTTGCCCGCCGGCAGCACGACCTTCGCCTTCGCTTCGTGCACCAGCGATCCCAGCGCCGCGTCGATGTCGCCCTCGACGGAGGTTTTGGCGTCGGTACGCAGCGCGGCGCGCAGCCTCGCCGCCGGCAGGTCGCGGTCGACAGCCAGCTCGTCGACCTCGACCTCGGCTCGCGCCGAGAGGTCGGCATAGGCGATGTGTCCCTTCCCCTGGAGGCGCTTCCAGCGATTGCTCGCCGTCTCGACCTGCAGCTCGAGGCTCTCGCCGGTGGTGCGCGCTGCAATGCTCAATTCGCGCAGTTGCAGCCCGGCGGCCGCCACCTCGATCGACGCCGACTGGATCCTGATCTCGGTCTGCGGCGCGAACTTCTGCAGCGCTCTGACCACCGGCTCGATCGCCTGGCGGTAAGCGGCGAGCGGGTCGAGCGGGGCAGCGTCCGGCTTGCCGCCGCCGGAAGGGGCGAGACGTATTTCGGGACGCAGCACGGAGACCGAGGCGATCTGGGCTTCGCCGCGCAGCAGCGGCCGGAGCCTGAGGTAGACGTCCACTTGCTCGGCTTGCGCGCTCAGCGCATCCGGGATCTCCACCCGCACGCGGCGCAGCTCGCCGTGTGGCGCCGGAAGAATGCGCACCTCCAGCGCTTCCCACTCGATCCTGCCGCCGAGCACAGCGGACAGCCGCGACTGGATCTCGGCCCTCACTGCTGGCGTGTCGATCAGGCGCAGCCCTATCGCCGCTGCGGCGACGGCGACCATGGCCAGCGCGGCGAGCGCCCAGGCGACCCGCTTGATCACGGGCGCAGCTTGTCCATCGTCATATCTCCTGGTCTCGGCGATAATGCCATCAGCATGACCCAACGCCGTGCAACTAACAAATGCAGAGGGAGAAAGCATGGCTGAATCGAGCGCGGCGGTGAATCCGATGCGGCGAAGGATCCTCATCGCCCTCGGCGTCTGCGCGGGGCTGCTGCTCTACCACCTGATCGCCGATCGCTTTACGCCCTATACGAACCAGGCGTACGTGCAGACGTTCATCGTCGACATCGCGCCCGAAGTGGCCGGCGCGGTAGTCGAGGTGGCGGTCAAGGACAACCAGCGCGTCAAGGCGGGCGACAAGCTGTTCCGTGTCGACCCGGCGCGCTTCCAGATCGCGGTGCAGAGGGCCGAGGCAGCCCTCGCCCAGGCCGGCCAGACGATCGGCGCCTCGACCTCGAACATCGCCTCCACCCAGGCGCGGCTCACCGGCGCCGAGTCCACCCTGGAGAACGTGCGCCTGCAGAACTCGCGCACGCTCGACCTGGTGTCGAAGGGCGTGATGTCGCCGGCGGCCAAGGACAAGGCGACCGCCCAGCTGCAGACCGCGGAGGCGGAGGTGGCGCGGGCGCGCGCCGACCTCGACGCGGCGCGCAAGCAGCTCGGCTCACGCGGCGCCGACAACCCGCAGATCCGCGCCGCGGCCGCGGACCTGGCGAAAGCGCAGCTCGAGCTTGCGCGCAGCACCGTCCTGGCGCCGAGCGACGGCCTGATCACCAACCTCAAGCTGACGGTGGGGCAGTACGTCGCGGCCGGCGCGCCGGTGATGACCTTCATCGACACGCGCATCGGCTGGCTGGTGGCCGAGCTTACCGAGAAGAGCCTGGGCAACGTGCGGCCCGGCAACCGCGCCGCAGTCGCCCTGGCAGGCTTGCCGGGG
>Ga0193752_1001654_pt1 | contig 18121 bp, 14 predicted proteins | sample H1c1metaG_FD_144924 | JGI IMG/M metagenome (GOLD analysis project Ga0193752, IMG submission 144924) | Soil microbial communities from a riparian zone of the East river system, Colorado, United States - H1c1 | ecosystem: Environmental > Terrestrial > Soil > Riparian zone | place: USA: East River...
CGGGCGATGTGTTCATCCTTAAACTCGATCCGCTTGGAAATTTCGCCTGGGCCAGGAGCGTGGGCGGCATCAATTCAGACATCAGCGCGAGCGTCATTCCCGACACGTCAGGGAACATTTACGTCAGCGGTCTTTTCAGGGGAACCTGTGATTTCGATCCGTCAGCTGCAACGTACAATCTGACGAGCACGGATTTCAACGGCGATCAGTTCGTACTGAAGCTCGGTTCCGAAGGAGGTTTCGAATGGGCAGTCCAATTCATGCTGACGGCGTGCGGCGAGAATTTCAACCTCGCGCTCGATCCCGCGGGCGAACCGTACCTCGCCGGGAATTTCAAGGACAGTGCTGATTTCGATCCGGGCGCGGGCACGCACATGCTCTATGGAACCGTTCCTGCTACCGCCGATATGTTCGTGCTGAAGCTGGACTCACTCGGCATTTTCCAGTGGGCAGTACAAGTCGCCGGCAACGATCACGTTTACGCCGATGCCATCACGATCGGTAGTGATTACAGCATTTTCACCTACGGATATTATTCCGGCACGCCCGATTTCGATCCGGGCGCAGGAACGGCGTATATAACCGCCGGCACGCCGCTTTCACTCTTCGTACACAAGCTGCATCAACAATCCCTCAACGGCGTCAGCGAAAACAGCCTGCAAAATACCGTGTCCGTCTATCCCAATCCCGGCAACGGCATTTTTCAATTGAGCAGCGAAAATCCGCAAGCGAAAATCACGACGGTGGAAATTTATAATGCGACGGGACAAAAAGTATTTTCCTGCTCGCCCGGCTCCTCCACGTACACACTCGACCTGCAAACCCAACCCGCCGGAATTTATTTTCTGCGCATGCTCATCGAAGGAAAATCCGTTCAGAAAAAACTGGTAAAAGAGTAGCGTTTTTTCGTGGTCTTTATTTCATAAAAAAACGCAGAGCGCATATCTCTGCGTTTTTTTATGCGTGCTTCGCGGCGGCGCTTGCCATGAACCTGACGAATGGCGGCCATCACAACAGCAGCCTACCTGAATCTCCTGATCTGATCATTCATCATGATTCCGCCCGGGTTATCATCCGCAGCTGAGATCACCATCGCTTTAGCAACAGTCGCGGCTTGTATCGCCTTGTATTTCGCAGGAATGAAAATGCCGAACACGACCATGAAGCCCTGGCCGATCCTCTCTCCTACCCGCGTTTCTTTGCGCGGACCAAGCAGCATGGAAGGACGCAGGATCACACACTTCTCAAAATTGAGCGCTGAAACCGCGAGTTCCATTTCACCTTTCGTACGGAGGTAGAAATTTTTGGAATCGGCATCAGCTCCCATCGAAGAAACCACCAGGAAACGCTTCACTTTGTTTTCGGATGCAGCCACAGCCGCCCAGCGTACGAGTTCAAAATCGACGCGACGAAACGCTTTCTCTGATCCGGCTGTTTTGATTGTAGTTCCGAGACAGCAAAACACCACATCGCCTTTTACCTGCTTGCGGAGCTCATCGAGGTCTTTGAAGTCGGTGATGATTTCTTCGAGTTTGGATGCAACTATTCCCAGCGATTTGCGGGTGAATACCAGAACGAGATCGTACTGATCGTCGGCGAATAATAAAGGCAGGAGTTGTGATCCGATTAGTCCTGATGCACCGAAGACGATTGCGGTTTTTCCCATGGCGATTTAAACATTCAACCCCTTCAGGGTTGGGGGGGACGCTCACTCACGTTCGCTATTCATATTCGACCCCTTCGGGGTCGCGCTTTTCCGCTCACTGCGCTCGCTATTCATATTTGCCCCCTTCGGGGTCAGTAGATTCACGTCTCCGCGGTCATACGGGAATCTTCTACGAAGACGATTGTCAGACTGAGCGGAGCCGAAGTCTGCACATCAGAAAAGTTCCATCTGCGGTTTCCCGCCCTTCCCCTTCTTCCCGCCTTTCGCATTCTTCAGCTTCTCCATCGGCGACATATCCTCCGATTCCATCTCCAGTTCTTCTGCAGAAACCTTCGCAAACGGATTCTCCATTTCGATTTCCTTCACCTTGAGATTGCTCACCTTGTTGCCCTTCGCCTTGATGTTGCGGACTTCAACAAATTCATCAGCATTCAGTTTTTCCGGCTTAGGCTCCTCGCCTTTCACCTTCGCAAACTTGATTTTAATCTTCTGACTGTGGTGATTGGAAACTGCCTCAATGTAAGAATCGGAATTCTCCGTGATGAACTTCGTGATCTTATCCGTGGGCTCGAAAATGAAACGCTTCACGAAATACTGTCCTGAGTCGCCGTCAAAATACAGGCAAGTGGTGGTCGCTTCCGCATTGAACTTCTCCATCAGGATAATGTCTTCATCGAAGTGCACCGTTGTTTCAATTCCGGTGAGACGATAGAATCCGTTATGCGTAACGCTGATGATTTTCTCTTCAGGCAGGAATACGCCGATGTATGATCCGCGCGCCTCGTAGTTCAGGCGATGCGTTTTATCATCGAACCAGACTTTCTGGCGTTTGATTTCACCTTCCGAACGCTCTGCAAGTGTAATCTTACGTACAGGATAACGCGTGAGAATATTTCCTTGCGAGTCGCGGCCTTTGACCGCAATGGTCGAAAAATCCATGTCGAATTCGCTTTTGCGCGCACCCGATTTCTCCGCCAGGAATATATCGATGATTTCATTTTCTCCATTCGGACAAACCGAGAAGTAATGCACTTTCGAGTCCTTTGCCCCGCGTGTGAGATTGTATTCCTTATCGCGTGTTACACCGCTAACGGTAAATCGTTTGATCATGGAGTTGCCGCGCAGTCCATCGCGGTACACCATGTTGTAGATGGTATTCGTGTCGCCTTTCCTGAAAACCGCTACGTGAATGATGTCTTTACCCACGTACGTTTTCTCAGCGACTTTCGTCACCATCATTACTCCATCGCGACGGAATACAATGATCTCATCCAGACTGGAACAATCGAAAGCGAATTCGTCTTTCTTCATTCCTGTTCCGATGAATCCTTCCGCACGATTTATGTAGAGTTTCTCGTTGTTGATGATCACCTGGCGCGCTTCGATCACTTCGAACTGCCGGATCTCTGTTTTGCGCTCGCGGCTTGGGCCGTATTTCTTCTTGAGGTCCTTGAAATACTCCACGGAGTAATCAACCAGGTGCGCAAGATGGTGTCTCACCGTCTCGATCTTACTCTCCAGATCCTTCATTTTCTCATCGGCTTTGATGGTGTCAAAGCGGGTGATACGGATCATTGGGATTTGCGTGAGGCGGTGCAGATCGTCGTCGTTAATATCGCGTAAAAGCTTTTTGCGGAATGGCTTGAAGCGGGCATACAAATATTTGTACAGCGTTTCGCGGTCTTTGTATTCCTTGAACTCGATGTACATTTCCTCTTTGATGAAAATTTTCTCCAAAGAAGAAAAATGCCATTGCTCCTGGAGTTCTCTCAGCTCGATTTCAAGTTCGAGTTTGAGCAAATCCATCGTACGCTTGGTCGAGATCCGCAACATCTCGGTCACGCCCACAAAGCGCGGATGCTCGCTCTCGATAACGCAGGCGTTCGGCGAAATTGACACCTCGCAATCGGTGAATGCATACAGCGCGTCAATGGTTTTGTCGGTATCCGTTCCCGGCTGCAGGTGAATCAGTACTTCGACAAACTCCGCTGTATTGTCTTCAATTTTGCGGATCTTGATCTTGCCTTTTTCATTCGCCGCAATCACGGAATCAATCAGGCTTCCCGTTGTTGTTCCAAAAGGAATTTCCGTAATCACGAGCGACTTCGCGTCTTTCACTTTCACACGGGCACGTACGCGGATTTTTCCGCCACGCAAACCGTCGTTGTAGTTGGAGAAGTCGGCCATGCCACCTGTTGGAAAATCAGGAACCACTTCAGCCTTACGTCCGCGAAGAATAGCAATCGATCCGTCAATCAGTTCATTGAAATTGTGCGGAAGAATTTTGCACGCCAATCCAACGGCAATTCCTTCAACGCCCTGTGCAAGCAGCAAAGGAAATTTCATTGGAAGCGTTACCGGCTCGCGGTTTCTTCCATCGTAACTCGCAGCCCATACCGTTGTCTTCGGGTTGAAAGCAACGTCCAAAGCAAACTTCGACAAACGTGCTTCAATGTAACGGGAGGCCGCAGCGCTATCGCCGGTGAAAATATTCCCCCAGTTCCCCTGGCAATCAACGAGCAGGTCTTTCTGTCCCAACTGCACCAATGCATCACCAATAGACGCATCACCGTGCGGGTGAAATTTCATGGTGTTACCAATGATATTCGCCACTTTGTTGTAACGTCCGTCTTCCATTTCCCACATGGAATGCATCAAACGGCGTTGAACAGGTTTCAAGCCGTCTTCGATGTACGGCACGGCGCGTTCAAGAATTACATAGGATGCGTAATCGAGAAACCAGGTTTCGAACATGCCATTGACCATGCGGCTTTTCTTCTCGCCGTGATCGTGCTGTTCACCGTTTTCTTCGAAGAGATCGTCTTTGTTATCTGACATTGATTCAATTAGTTGATTGGTCGATTACCGATTAGTTGATGACCGATTGATTAAACTGCTGCTTCTTCTACAATATCTTTCTCGACACGCAGATTGCCAATAATATGATCCTGCCTGTCCTGCGTATTCTTACCCATGTAGTAAGAAAGTATTTCTGCGATGTTGCTGCCTACGCCCAGGATAACCGGTTCGAGGCGAATGTCTTTTCCGATAAAATGTTTGAATTCATCCGGTGAAATTTCACCCAGGCCTTTGAAACGCGTGATCTCCGGTTTCGGTCCCAGCTTCGCAATGGCCGCTTTACGTTCATCGTCGGAATAACAATAAATAGTTTCTTTCCGGTTGCGCACACGGAACAACGGAGTCTGCAGAATGTACAGGTGACCGTTCTTCACGAGGTCCGGAAAAAACTGCAGAAAGAACGTCATGAGCAGCAAACGGATGTGCATGCCATCCACATCGGCGTCGGTTGCAATCACCACGTTGTTGTAACGGAGATTGTCGAGGCCTTCTTCGATGTCGAGCGCAGCCTGAACGAGATTGAATTCTTCGTTCTCGTACACTACTTTCTTGGTGAGCCCGTATGCATTGAGCGGCTTTCCTTTGAGCGAGAAAACGGCTTGTGAATTCACGTCACGCGCTTTGGTGATGGAACCGCTCGCAGAATCTCCTTCAGTAATGAACAACGTGCTCGACAAGCGACGCTCATCCTTCATGTCTGTAAGATGCACGCGGCAGTCGCGGAGCTTGCGGTTATGCAGGTTTGCTTTCTTCGCACGGTCCCGCGCCAGTTTCTGAATACCGGAGAGCTCTTTGCGTTCGCGTTCGCTCTGGATGATTTTCCGGTGAAGCAAATCCGCTGTTTCGGAATTCTTGTGCAGGTAATTGTCGAGTGAACTGCGGAGGAAATCGTAAATGAACGTTCTCATCGAAGGACCTTTCGGGCCAATATCCTGCGAGCCAAGTTTTGTTTTGGTCTGTGATTCGAAAACAGGCTCCTGCACTTTTACCGCAACAGCTGCAACGATGGATGTACGAACGTCAACGGCTTCGTATTCTTTCTTCACGAAATCGCGGATGACTTTCACCACGGCTTCGCGGAAGGCAGCCTGGTGCGTTCCTCCCTGCGTAGTGTGCTGACCGTTTACGAAAGAGAAATATTCTTCGACATACTGGCTATCGCTATGCGTTAAAGCTACTTCGATGTCTTCCCCGCGAAGATGAATGACAGGATATACGATTGGGCCACTCAGGTTCTTCTGAAGAAGATCCAGCAATCCATTCTCGGAACGGATGGAGGTTCCGTTGTACGTAAGCGTTAAACCGGTATTGAGATACGCGTAGTTCCAGAGCATTTTCTCTACGAACTCGTTGATGTAGTGATAATTCACAAACATCTTCTCATCCGGCACAAACGAGATGATTGTTCCTTCCGGTTCATCGCTCGCTTTCACTTTCTCGTCTTTGTCCAGCGTGCCTCGCTTGAATTCTGCAATTTTGGTTTTTCCTTCACGTACCGATTGTGCTTTGAACCATTGGGAAAGTGCATTGACTGCCTTCGTTCCTACTCCGTTCAACCCAACCGATTTCTTAAATGCTTCTGAATCGTACTTCGCACCGGTATTGATCTTCGATACGCAGTCGATCACTTTTCCCAGCGGAATTCCACGACCAAAGTCGCGAACGGTTACAATTCCTTCACGAATGGTTACATCCACACGTTTACCATTCCCCATCACAAACTCATCGATACAATTGTCGATCACTTCCTTCAACAGAATATAAATCCCATCGTCGGGAGAAGATCCATCGCCCAGTTTCCCGATATACATTCCGGGACGCAGGCGAATGTGGTCTTTCCAGTCGAGCGACTTAATACTGTCTTCAGTATAATTTGACTTTGCCATATTCTGAAAATCTATAAAATCAATTTAATTCCAGTGAGAATGAGCATTTCAACCAGCCATCCTGCAAGCGCACACACGAGGAGAACTCCAAAGGCAAGAATTTTATGTCCTGCTTTTTTTCCTCCCAGCCAACTCCACTTCTTTTTCAATCTTTTAAAAAGCCAACTTCCCAATACATAGGGAATCACAAACCAGACGAAGAGGAAAAAGGCAATATACCCCAGCTCCTGCATGGCTACACGTTAAACCGGAAATGCATCACATCGCCGTCTGCCACTACATATTCTTTTCCTTCAATGCGGATTTTTCCATTGTCGCGACAAGCTGCTTCTGATTTATAGTTCATGAAGTCGCTGTAGCTGATCACTTCCGCTTTGATAAATCCTTTTTCAAAATCCGTGTGAATAACGCCCGCTGATTCCGGGGCGGTCATGCCCACGCGGATCGTCCACGCGCGCACTTCTTTCACACCTGCAGTGAAATACGTTTGCAGATCGAGCAAACGATACGCTGCATGGATGAGTTTATTTACCCCCGGTTCATCGAGACCAATATCAGCCAGGAACGATTTCCGGTCTTCGTAACTTTCGAGTGCCGCAATTTCCGCTTCCATAGCCGCTGTTATAATGACCACTTCTGCATTCTCATCTTTCACGGCTTCTTTCACCGCTTCGGTAAATTTATTTCCTGTTTTCACAGAAGCCTCGTCCACGTTGCACACGTACATCACAGGTTTGATCGTGAGCAAATGCAGGTCCTCGATGAACTTCAAATCTTCTTTGGAGATTTTTACCGTGCGTGCCGACTGTCCTTTCAACAGGTTCGACTGAATCTCTGTGAGAATCTCGTACGTCTTCTTCGCTTCCTTGTCGACGCCGGTTTTTGCCTGCTTCTCAATCCGTTTCATCCGCTGTTCCACCGACTCAAGGTCTTTGAACTGCAATTCCAGGTCAATCACTTCTTTGTCGCGCACGGGATTCACTGAACCATCCACGTGAACCACGTTGGGATCCTCGAAGCAGCGCAAAACGTGCAAAATAGCATCCGTTTCGCGGATATTCGCCAGGAACTTATTGCCCAGACCTTCGCCTTTGCTGGCGCCTTTCACGAGACCGGCAATATCCACGATTTCCACCGTGGTAGGCAGAATCCGTTCAGGATTAACCAGTTCCGCGAGTTTATTCAAACGCTCATCGGGAACGGTAATCACCCCGATATTCGGTTCAATTGTACAAAAAGGAAAGTTCGCCGCCTGCGCCTTAGCATTTGACAAACAGTTGAATAGCGTTGATTTTCCAACGTTTGGCAACCCAACAATACCGCACTTTAATGACATGTTCTGATATTAAATTCTGAAATGAAGCTACAAATCCTCAGGGGGGCAAAAATACTGTTTCGAGGAAAAATTTGTCGCGGCAAATTTAGCATGGGATTCGTAGTTTTCAACATACAGCCATTGTTTTCAACAGTGAATTCTTCCGGGGGGCAAAGCCTTACTTTTGAACCGAATTCGATTAGTTGATGACCAATTAGTTGATTAGTTGATGGTAACAACGCTCTTGAACCGGCCCGTCAATCAATCCATTTTCGCCTTGGGCAGGTCATTAACTAATTGGTCATCAACTAATCAGCACATCGATCTCATGGCTTCATTACAGGAACTTGAAAAATTATGTACCCAGGTCCGGCGCGATATTCTGCGCATGGTCCACGCGGTAAATTCCGGTCACCCGGGCGGCTCGTTGGGTTGTACCGACTTCTTCGTTGCCTTGTACGGTGAGATCATGAAGCACGATCCGGCCCAATGGAACATGGACGGAAAAGGTGAAGACATTTTCTTTTTGTCCAACGGCCACATCTCACCGGTATTCTACAGCGTCCTTGCGCGTACAGGATATTTCCCGGTGAGCGAGCTGGCTACTTTCAGAAAACTGAACAGCCGTTTACAAGGACATCCAACCACGCACGACCATTTACCGGGTGTACGAATTGCATCAGGTTCATTGGGACAAGGCATGTCGGTTGCCATCGGTGCAGCTTTGGCAAAGAAATTGAATGGAGATGACAGGACTGTTTATACGTTGCACGGCGACGGTGAACTGCAGGAAGGTCAGATCTGGGAGGCGGCGATGTATGCTGCCGGTAATAAAGTAGACAACCTCATCTGCACGATCGACGTTAACGGTCAGCAAATAGACGGTCCAACGGATAAGGTATTGCCCATGGGTGATCTCGAAGCGAAATTCTCTGCTTTTGGATGGGATGTGTTGAAAATTGAGAGTGGAAATAATCTCGCTGAAGTTATTTCTATTCTGAAAACAGCACATTCGCATACACGAAAAGGCAAACCCGTCGTTATACTGATGAGGACAGCAATGGGAGCCGGCGTTGATTTCATGATGGGCACACACAAATGGCATGGTGTTGCACCGAATGATGAACAACTCGGACAAGGTTTGGGACAACTTCCAATGACTGTCGGTGATTATTGATCTGACCGACTTATGAAAAAACGGGTACTGGTTATCGCGATTCTTCTGCTGAGCATGATGTTCGGCCATGGAGTTAACGCACAATCGAGAAACGCACCGCCGCTTACTCGTATTTTGTTTGTGTTCGACGCATCGTTCAGCATGTACGGACGCTGGCAGACAGGAATGAAAATGGATATCGCGAAAACACTTTTCGTGCAATTCCTCGACAGCCTGCAGGGAACACCCAATCTCGAATTGGGATTGCGTTGTTACGGTCACCAATCGCCTTTAACACCCACGCGCGATTGCCAGGACACCAAACTGGAAGTTCCCATCGGAAAACCAAACGTGGCTATTCCCGCAATGAAAAAGCGGATGGAAACAATTGTTCCAAGAGGAACTACGCCCATTGCTTACACGCTTTCACAATGCGGAAACGATTTTCCGCCGACTACGGCAAATGTGCGCAACATCATCATTCTCATTACCGATGGCATTGAAGAATGCGGTGGCGATCCCTGCGCAGTTTCACTCATGCTCCAGGAAAAAGGAATTGTACTCAAACCTTTTGTGCTCGGTATTGGCCTCGAAGGAAATTTCGAATCGCTCAATTGCATTGGAAAAACGTACGACATTTCTTCCGAAGCCAGTTTCACTACAGTCTTGAACATCGTAGTATCGCAGGCGCTGAACAATACAACCTGCCAGGTAAACCTGTTGAACAATCAGGGCAAACCCATAGAAACGGATGTGGCCATGACGTTCTACGATCAGACTTCCGGCGCGATCCGTTACAGCTACATGCACACGATGAATCACCGCGGCGATCCCGATACCGTGATCCTTGATCCGCTGAGCACGTACCGTTTGGTGGTTCACACAATACCGCAGGTCGTCAAGGAAAACATTACGATCACGCCGGGCATTCACAACATCATTGCCGTTGATGCTCCGCAGGGATTCCTGAATCTCCAGGTGGCCGGGGTGAATAACTACGACCGGTTGCAGGCCGTCGTCAGAAAGCATGGTGAAATGAATACGCTGGTTCTTCAGGACTTCGGCTCCACGCAGAAATACATTACCGGAAAATACGATCTGGAGATCCTGACTTTGCCACGGATTTACATGAACAATGTAGATGTCAGTCAAAGTAAAACAACGCTTATCCAGATTCCGCAGGCCGGAAACGTAAGCGTATTCAAACCCGCCGAAGGCACCGGGCAGGTTTTTGTTGAAGAAAAAAATACACTGACGTGGGTCTGCAACCTGAACGACAAGCAGACGAATGAAAATCTTGTACTGCAACCCGGAAATTACCGCATTGTCTTTCGAACAAAAGCCGCCAAGGAAACCATTTACACGACCGAGAGGAAGTTTAAGGTGGATCCGGGAGGACAGACGACAGTGAAACTGTATTGACCGCCTTGTCTTACTCCGCGCTGCCCTGTCATTCCTCGGCTCCGCTCGGTCTGACAAAACGGCTTCGAACGAAAATGATGTAATGAAACACTTTGTCAGACCGAGCGGAGCCGAGGGAAGACAATGAAGACAATAAATCGCTATGGAAAAGAAATACAACGCCAAGGACAAAGAAAAAAAAGACACCCGTTCCGGATTCGGTGCAGGATTGCTTGAACTCGGAAAGAAAAATCCGAACGTGGTCGCGCTTTGCGCCGATCTCACCGGCTCGCTCAAGATGGACGCTTTCGAGAAGGAGTTTCCCGATCGTTTTTTCCAGGTGGGCATTGCAGAAGCCAACATGATCGGCATTGCTGCGGGAATGACCATCGGCGGAAAAATTCCGTTCACGGGAACGTTCGCTAACTTCTCGACAGGCCGTGTGTACGACCAGATCCGTCAGTCCGTGGCGTACTCCGAGAAGAACGTTAAGATCTGCGCGTCGCACGCCGGACTTACGTTAGGTGAAGACGGTGCCACACACCAGATCCTCGAAGACATTGGTCTCATGAAAATGCTTCCGGGCATGGTCGTAATTAACCCGTGCGATTTCAATCAGACCAAGGCCGCAACGATTGCGATCGCGGAACATCACGGTCCGGTGTACCTGCGCTTCGGCCGTCCAGCCGTTCCGATCTTTACTCCGGCCAATCAGAAATTCGAAATCGGAAAAGCCGTTCTGCTCGAGGAAGGCGCCGACGTTTCCATTTTCGCAACCGGTCATTTGGTGTGGAAAGCCCTCGAAGCCTTCGATATTTTGAAGGAAAAGGGCATTTCGGCTGAAATAATTAATATCCATACCATTAAACCTTTGGATGCAGAAGCCGTCTTAAAGTCAGTCCGAAAGACTAAATGCGCGGTTTCGGCAGAGGAACATAACCGCTGGGGAGGATTAGGAGAAAGTATCGCTTCTGTTCTCGCCGGTAATTTTCCCGCCCCGCTTGAAATGGTTGCAGTAAACGATACGTTCGGCGAAAGCGGAACTCCTGATGAGCTCATGAAAAAATACGGGCTCGATTCAACGGACATCGTGAATGCTGCCATGAAGGTGATCAAACGAAAAGTTTGATAGTTTCTGGTTTCCAGTTACTGGTTGGCGTTACGTTAACAATGCAGAACCAGTAACCAGTAACTGGAAAATTTGAAACTAGTAATGAGCGAACCAAGCGATAAAGAACTGATCAGTATGTTTCGCGATGAGCAATCGCGGCAGCAGGCTTTTCGTTTGATCGTAACACGCTACCAGAAAAAATTGTACTGGCACATCCGGCGCATTCTCGTTGACCACGACGATACGGATGATGTTTTGCAGAATACCTTCATCAAAACCTGGAAGGGTCTCGACGGTTTCAAAGAAGACGCGCAGCTGTACACCTGGCTGTACCGGATTGCCACCAATGAAACGATGAGTTTCATCCGCCAACGGAAAGCTGAGCTGTTTGTGCGTTTCGGTGATGTGGAATACAGTGTGGAGGATAAATTGCAGAGCGGAGATAATTTCAGCGGCGATGAAATTCAAAAGAAACTTCAAATCGCCATTCAGCAATTGCCCGAGAAGCAACGACTTGTTTTCACGATGAAATATTTTGAAGACATCAAGTACGAAGACATGTCGGAGATACTCGAAACTTCCGTGGGCGCACTGAAGGCTTCGTACCATCACGCGGTAAAGAAAATTGAACAATACATCCGCAGCACAGCGGAAGAAAATATACGTTAGTGAACAACGAGGAACACGATATGAACCTGCCGCATGACTCAGATGATCTGAGCAGGCACGCCCCTGTTCTCTTCAAACTGAAGGGAACAGAGACGGGGTTTCATGTGCCTTCGCTCTACTTTGAGGAATTAAGCGAGCGTGTTATATCAATGACGTCGATCCCGGAAGAAGGTGGCCTGGTTGTTCCCGAAAATTATTTTGAAGAACTGCCAGCCTTGATTGAAGCGAAAACTTTTATTCCTTCCGAAGATGGCTTAACCGTTCCCGAAAATTATTTCGAAGAACTACCTTCAATCATCGAAGCGAAAACTGCACTTCCCGCGGAAGATGGATTGCAAATTCCCGGAAACTACTTCGAAGAATTTACGTCACAGCTTGAATCGCGCATTGAACTCGAGAGTGTTCTTCCGAAGGAAAAGGAAGATGTTCCTCCCTCCTATTTCGCGGCGATGGAAAGCGAATTGCAGGTGCACATTGCGCTGGACAACATCAAACAAGACGAAGGATTTGTTGTTCCGGGCAACTATTTCGCGAATCTTACTGAGCGTGTGCTGGCAGAAACAAGTCTCGCCGGTGAAGTGATCAACGACGACGAAGTTCCTGCAGGATATTTCGACACGCTGCACGACAAAGTTGCGGAGCGTATCGAAAGCGAAAAACAGCCGGAGCGCGGGCGTGTTATCATGCTTCCGGGCTTCATGAAAAAATATGGACGCCCTTTAGCCATTGCTGCTTCCGCTGCATTGATCATCACGCTTGGGTGGATATTCATGAACAATGGAAATGAAAATCCGAATCCGAATTTCATGGCTGGGCGCGACTCTGTTCCGCCGCGGGTGATCCATGCATTTCCGGTGATTGGCGATACGCTTTACATGCAGGAAACTCCGAAGGGAATTGCCGGACAAGGCCCTAAAAAACCAGAAGGGATTAAACCAAAGCTTGATCCGGAAGTCATAGTAAACGAGGAAGAAATCATAGCGCAGTCGGACCTGATGGATGAATCGATGGTGATGGATTTTGTGATGGAGAACGAGGCGATCAAACCGAGCGAAGAGGTGCTCGACAAAAGCATGATGGAATACCTGTTGAATGACAATACCGGCCTTGATGTTTTTGGTCCGGGTGATAAAAAACCATAATGAAACACGTTTATATCCTATTGCTTGTGTTGTTTGGCTGGATACCGCTTTTTGCGCAGACTCCGGCCGGCAATACTCCCACTCCATCGGGAGCAGAACGTGTGCAGGCACTCAAGGTGGCTTTCATTACCAAAGCATTGAATCTTACACCCGACGAAGCCCAGAAATTCTGGCCGGTGTACAATGAATATTCCGACAAACGCGATGTTGTGCGCAAGCAATTGCAGGCAAACCGCCAGAAAGTAAAAGACGGATCGGAAACGCTTTCGCCGGAAGAATTGCTGCGCCTCGCTGATGAAGAAATGACTTTGCGCCAGCAGGATCTTGATCTTCAGAAAGAGATGCACGAAAAACTCAAGAAGATCTTACCGGCAAAAAAACTGGCTTTACTCTACGTGGCGGAAGAAGATTTCAAGAAAGAACTTCTGAAGATGCTGAAGGAAGACAATACAAACAAAAAAGGAACTGAACCGCCGAAATGAGCATGCGACCAGGTAAATTGATATACGCGGTTACGATCTGCTGGATGTTTTTGCTTCCGGCTTTTGCGTTTGGAACGGGAGCTGATTCGCTGCGCAAGGAACCGCGCATCCGGGAGGTCCGAAATTATATACGTCCTGCACTTTCATTCAGCTTGTTTGCAACAGGCCAGCGCGAAATCAGCGGAAATATGCCCGGGCTGACCAACCGGTTGGGACAGTACAAATTCAGACAGAGCAGCCTCAGTTTTTATACACCGCTGTACACACGTACCCGTTTCGCGGGAGCCGACAGCACCAACGTGAACACGTTTCACCTGCTTTTTACGCTCAATGCACTGAGTGATCAGCCGCAATTTACCGGGCTCGAGAAGCAACACCGCCTGTACAAAGTAGGCATTGGCCTGAGAGCGATCTGGACATTCAATTCGCAGTTTATCATGTTCGCGGATGTAAGTCCGTTCGCGACCGGTGATAAATACGATGAACAGTCTACCAAGCGGCTTCGTCTCGGTGCTACGGTTGTTTTCAATTACATGATCAGCCCAAAATTCAGTTTCCGCGTTGGTGTTACCAAGAATTTCCTGTTGGGCAATAAGTTCATCATGCCGATGTTTGGAATCCGCATTGGTAAACTGGATGGAAAATGTTATTTCCAATTGCAGTTTCCGCGACATACTTCGCTTACGATTCAGCCAACACCGAAATTCTCGATCAACATTTACAGCCGCTCGTACGGCGGGTTGTATAACATCAGCAACGGCGACAGTTTGTACGCGGGTATGGACAGCGTCATCCAGTTCGGTCATTTCGGTGTTGCCAATGGCGTGCGTTTTGATTTCCGTCCCGGCCCGAATTTTAATTTCTTCATCACCGGCGGCCTTGCAATGCGCAATCACATCTGGTTGTATTCCTACGATTACAATCGGGCAAACAATCTGAACCCGCTTGCGCCATTCTACAAAGGCCGTCCCGACGGAACTTTATTCCTGCAGGCCGGACTTACATTCCGTTTCGGAAAGGCCAAACGCTCGGCAGGAAATTACCTGATGTACGATGTTTTCGACCTGAACAACACGATGGATCCGGGTGATAACAACAACAATCCGGGCAACGGAGATATCACACCGGAAATGCAGCGCAAGCGCGACATGGAGAAGGTGCAGTACAAAGACGTCGAGGATTTGGTAGACGAGACTGATCTTTATTAGAACGTAGTGGTCAGTGGTCAGTACGCAGTGCGCAGTAACGGAATCGTCACACTGCGTACTGACTACTGCGCACTGTCCTTTTCCGGGTGAAAAATCAGTTACTTTCACTTCATGAAGCAACTGAAATACGTTTTCGTCTTAATGATACTCCTTGCTGGAGTTGAAACCTGCTTCATTTCTACTACTGCCCGTGCCGAGGCAGAATTAGTCGCTAAAGATTCCATTCCCTTTCTTGATTTTGCCTTGCAGTCGGGTTATACCCTGAATGAAGGACCAGATGGCTCCGTGTTGCTGGTCGCGGATGGAGATGCGAAAAATCCAGGACAGATCGTTCGCTATGATCCCGTCAACGGTACATTCAACACACTCATTTCATTCACAGGCAATGCCGGAGAAAGACCCGGGCGCGAGTTGGTTTCACTTTCGGATAAACAGCTGGTTTATGGAGTTACATCCACGGGTGGTGCTTCGGGTATGGGCATTATTTATTCGCTGAATGTGAGCACCGGCAAGCAGACTATCCTGTTCGATTTTTCCAATCACCACACTGCGCGTAATCCGGCTTACGGCCTCAGAAAAGTTGATGATCACACTTTAATTGGTGTTGTGGAAGTAAACGAATTGCACCAGCTTTTCACTTTTGATATTAACAGTGGCATACCCATGATCCATTACATAAGCCGTGAAAACATCACGGGTATTGATGGCTTACCGGTTATGCTCAGCACCAACACATGTGCTTTTATTAAATACCAGGGCGCGCAACCGGCGTGGGCGCAATCTGTAACCCTTGCGGAGTATAATCTGCAAACCGACAAAGTAACCAACACCACAAAGATCCCATTTCACATGGGAGTTGCCTCCGGTCTCCTTTTCGGAAAGGACAGTTGCCTGTATCTCGCGAATCATTTCTCTGATCAGTACCAGGAAAATTATGAAGAGAACGATTTCCTGTTTGTGAAATATGATCCGCGCACCAGGATCGTTACGCACCACGCCACTTCTCCGAAAGACCTGACTGTTTTCGGACCACCCACCGCCACAGACAGGCAAGGCAACCTCATCGGTGCTTTTTTATACGGAGGACCGGATAACGCCGGCTATGTATTTCGCTACGACACGCAATCAGATAAAATAATTACTGTCAAAATGTGGGCCGCGGGTTCTCCCGGTGTAATGACCAGCAGTTCCGCTCTCCTGGATCACAGCAATGGCCTATACTATGGCTTCTCATCATCAGGTGGTAAAAACGGACACGGATGTTTCTTTTCGCTGGATTCGTTTAACCAGACGGCTCACGAACTGGCCCAATTCAGAGAACGAGAATAAAACAGTATGCAGTACCATGCTTACCGTCCAATGCGTTCTGTCTTTTTCAAACAAAATCTGTTACTTTAGAACCGCTTCAGCTTTATGAGAGTATGAAAAAGCTAACTGGTTTATTGATCGCGTTCATCGTAACGTTTACGTTGTTGTTGAATTTCGCCGGACTCCACCCGAATCAAAGCCTGGCCGCAATGCCCTATACCACCAACACCGACACGCTGTACCGTTTCGAATTTTCAAAACAAACCGGTTACGAGCTTACGGAATGTGCCGATGGCACGATGTTGCTGGTAGCACAAGGTGACGAAAAAGCAAAGGCACAGGTGCTCCGTTTTAATCCGGCCAACAAACATTTCACCAAATTGTTTTCGTTTACCGGTTCAAACGGAAGCAATCCGGGCATGAAGCTGGCCACCCTCACTAACCCGGAAATATTTTTCGGAACAACACGCAACGGCGGTAAAGCCAATAAAGGAGTTATTTATTCCGTCGATATTACCACAGGGAAACAAGAGATCGTTTACAGCTTCCCTCTTGTATCCGGTGTACAAAACCCGGTTATTGGGTTACAGCGTGTGGATGACCACACGCTGCTTGGAGTTGGACAGGTGAAAAACAATTTTCAGCTGTTTACGTTTGATGCGAACACTAAAAAAGTAAACGTGCATTCCATTTCTGATGATAAGTGTACGTATAGCGTCAAATCACTCCCTATCATGATCAGGCCAGGGGATTACGTGGTTTTATGTGAGATCAAATCACAAGCTAAGCGGCATTCGACGGATTTAGCATTCGTAGAATATAACCTCCTCTCCAACCAGGTGATAAGCGTTACACGCGAGACTTTCGGGTTACGTCCTGCGAGTGACCTTGTTCCAGGCAAAGACGGTTGTATCTACGTCAGCAATTACTTCAGTTTGATGGCAGATGATCCCAAAGCCGATTTTCTATTTGTGAAATATGATCCCGTTGCACACAACATTTCAACCAGGCAACCGCTACTCAATGAGTTCACCGTTTGGGGGCCACCGCTGGCAGCTGATCGTCAGGGAAACCTGATCGGAGCCTTCCTGTACGGAGGAGAAGCGAATGGTGGATATATTATTCGCTATGATCCGGTGAAGGATGAAATGAAAACTGTGCATGAATGGGCAAGTGGCTCACCAGGACCAATGACCTCCGATGCACCTCTTCTTCATCATTCGAATGGCAATTATTACGGATTCTCATTTGCAGGCGGATCAGATTTCGAAGGGAGATTTTTTTCATTGAATCCGGAAACGGGAGAATCTGTTGAACTCGCCGGTTTTTCACCCGACCTGTATTGAACATGGCATTCCGCACACGTATCGCTCCAACTCCAAGCGGGTACCTGCACATCGGTAACGCATTCTCATTCCTGCTTACTGCTTTGCTCATGAAAAAGCACGGCGGTTCCATTCTCCTGCGCATTGATGATATTGATCACGAACGCAAACGCCCGGAATACCTCGCAGATATTTTCACTTCGCTCGAATGGCTCGGCATTGAATGGCAGGAAGGACCTTCGGGCCCTGATGATTTTGAGCAGAACTGGTCGCAACACCGGCGCCTGGATATTTACAACGATTTACTGACGCGGCTCCGTGAAGCAAAAATTATTTTCGCCTGCGAGTGTTCGCGAAAAAAACTCGCCAGTCTCGAAGGGTACGCGTATCCGGGCACGTGTGACCATCTGAATATTCCATTGAACACTCCCGACACCAGTTGGAGAATACACGTTCCGTCCAGCGAAATTGTCCGGTTCCACGACGAAGAGCAAGGAGAAATTGCATTTCCTCTCGGAGAAACATCAGGCAGTTTTATCGTGCGCAAAAGAAATGGTCTTCCATCGTACCAGTTGGTTTCACTGGCCGGAACG
>Ga0193752_1001656_pt1 | contig 18118 bp, 13 predicted proteins | sample H1c1metaG_FD_144924 | JGI IMG/M metagenome (GOLD analysis project Ga0193752, IMG submission 144924) | Soil microbial communities from a riparian zone of the East river system, Colorado, United States - H1c1 | ecosystem: Environmental > Terrestrial > Soil > Riparian zone | place: USA: East River...
GGCAAGAACGCGCCGAAGCGCTTGTACACCGCGATCCCGACCGCGAGCAGCGCAAAGCTGGTGCCGATCGACGTGCCGACCGCCGCGAGCATCGCGGTGCGCGGCCCGATCGGGACGCTGCGGATCAGCACGATGTTGGCGGCGAGCACGATCCCGACCGCCACCACCGCGATCATCGCCGCGCGCCCGGGATGACCCGCGCCGCTCAAGATGGTGGCGCCGATCACGAACAATGCGAACGCCACCATGCCGATCGCGAGCACGGCGAGCGCCGCCGCGCCGCCGAGGTATTCACCGGGGTAGGCGATGCGCATGACGCCATCGGCTGCGCCGCTCACCGGCGCGGCGATCGCGAGCAGCACGAGCAACGAAAAGCGCATCGCGCCGTGCACGTAGCGCTTGGTGGCTTCAGCGTCGCCCAGCGTCACCGCCTGCGACACCATCGGGAACACCACGAACGTCACCGACAAGATCAGCTGGTACGGCACGAATGCAAACGTCTGCGCAGCTCGGTACAGGCCGGCGAAGTGCGATGCCGTCTTGGCTGCGAGCTCAGGCGCTTCGCCGTGCGCGATCGCGATCGCCGCGACGTTGCTCTTGAGCACCGAGAGGTCGATCTGAAGCATCAGGTTGAGGCACAGCTGGTACATCCACAGCGGCGCCAAGAGCTTGAGCCACGCGCCCAAGTCGAAGGCCTGAGAGTCATCGCGCTTGCCCGTGCCCACGAGCAACACCGCCGTGCACAAGACGAGCAGCGCTGCCGTGGCAAAGCCGCTCGCCGCGCCGATCACGCCGTAGCCGAGCGCCGCGGCGCCGACGATGCCGGCCGTGCGCAGCGTCGTGTACGTCATGTCGAGCGTCGCTTGCTTGGCGAACACCTGCTGGCCGTTGAGCGCGCCGACGATCGCGGCGTACAGCGCGTAGCAAGCGATCACGATCGAGGCGATGCGGAACAGCGGCGCGAGCAGCGGGTCGTGCATCGGCCCGCTGGCCAAGGGGCCGGCGATCAACAACGCGAGCACCGCGAGCGACCCGCCCACGAGCAGCTGCAGCTTGAGACCCTGGCGCAGGATGCCTGCCGCGTGCTCGGGCGCCTCGCTCACCCGCTTGCTCACGGTCTGGATCGTCGCGGCGATCAGGACGTTGGTCACGATCGACACGAGGCTCATCGCGGTCGAGTACAGCCCGAACTGCTCGGGCCCGCCGAGCAGCCGCGGCAGGGCCAGCTGGACCACGTACCCGGCGACGATGAAGTACAGCTTGGCGGCGGTGATCGAGATCAGCCCGCGGCCCGCGCGGCGCACACTCTGGTCTCGGCCGGCGTCTTGGGTCGCGGCGTCCGCCGCGGTCGGTTCGGTCACGGGCGGGGTTGTGCCCAGGCGGAGCCCACGCGGTCAAGATCGCTTTTTAGCGGCGTAGGAGCGAGCCCAAAGCCAACGATTTCAGCGTCTTGAGGGCTGATTTGAAGGCCGCGGATCGGCTCTCGGCTTTTCTCGAGCCCATCGTCCCGACCTTTCTTGACTCAATAACCACCCTGCTTATGTTGCCCGCGTTCCAAAGCCGGGTCGCCACCACGAAGGGCGAACCCAGCAAGCCCCCCGAGGGACCTGCCGCGCGACGCATCGCAAGGCTGCCTCAGGGGTGGAACGAGACGCACGCTGCTCTACGCAGAGGAGAACGCAGGCAATGGGAAAGATCATCGGCATCGACTTGGGCACCACGAACTCCGTGGTCGCGGTCATGGAAGGTAAAGAGCCGAAAGTGATCGTCAACGAAGAAGGCGATCGCATCACGCCGTCGGTCGTTGCCTGGGACGACCAAGGCGAGATCCTCGTCGGCCAGATCGCCAAGCGCCAAGGCATCACCAACCCCGAGGGCACGGTGTTCTCGGCCAAGCGCTTCATCGGCCGCCGCTTCGATGAGATCCCCAAGGACGATCACCAGCGCGTGCCGTTCACGATCGTGCGCCGCGACAACGGCGACAGCGCGTTCAAGGTGAATGGCAAGGAGATCACGCCGCCCGAGGTGAGCGCGCACGTGCTGCGTAAGCTGAAGCGCGCCGCGGAGAACTACCTGGGCGAGGAAGTCACCGAGGCGGTCATCACCGTCCCCGCGTACTTCAATGATAGCCAGCGCCAGGCGACCAAGGACGCCGGCCGGATCGCCGGCCTCGACGTCAAGCGCATCGTCAACGAGCCGACCGCGGCCGCGCTCGCGTACGGCCTCGACAAGAAGAACGAAGAAGTCATCGTCGTGTACGACTTCGGCGGCGGTACGTTCGACATCTCGGTGCTCGAGGTGAGCGACAACGTCGTGCAGGTCATCAGCACGAACGGTGATACCCAGCTCGGCGGCGACGACATCGACAACCGCGTGATCGATTACCTGGCGGCCGAGTTCAAGAAGGACCAGGGCATCGACGTCCGCGGCGACAAGATGGTCATGCAGCGCCTGAAGGACGCGGGCGAGAAGGCCAAGATCGAGCTCTCGAGCAAGCTCGAGACGTCGATCAACCTGCCGTTCCTCACGGCCGACGCGACGGGCCCCAAGCACCTCAACCTCAAGCTCTCGCGCGCCAAGCTCGAGCAGATGATCGAGGACCTCGTCCAGCGCACGCTCGAGCCGACCAAGAAGGCTCTGTCGGACGCGGGCAAGAAGCCGAGCGAGATCCACGAGGTCGTGCTGGTCGGCGGCTCGACCCGTATCCCGATGGTTCAGGAAGCCGTGAAGAAGTTCTTCGGCAAGGAACCGCACAAGGGCGTGAACCCCGATGAGGTCGTGGCGATCGGCGCGGCGGTGCAAGCCGGCGTGCTCTCGGGCGACGTCAAGGACATGGTCCTGCTCGACGTCACGCCGCTGTCGCTCGGCGTCGAGACGCTGGGCGGCGTGATGACCGCGCTCATCCAGCGCAACACCACGATCCCGACCCGCCGCGACGAGACGTTCTCCACCGCGGAGGACGGCCAGACCAAGGTCGAGATCCACGTCTTGCAAGGCGAGCGCGCCGAAGCGCGCAACAACCGCACCCTCGGACGCTTCCACCTGGAAGGCATCATGCCCGCCCCGCGCGGCGTGCCGAAGGTCAAGGTCACGTTCGACATCGACGCCAACGGCATCTTGTCGGTGACCGCGCGCGACGAAGCCACCGGCAAGGACCAGAAGATCACGATCACCTCGAACAGCGGTCTGTCCGAGACCGAGATCTCGAAGATGGTCGACGAGGGCAAGTCGCACGAGGAAGAGGACAAGAAGCGTCGCGAGGCGATCGAGACGCGCAACCGCGCTGACCAGCTCTGCTACCAAGCCGAGAAGGCGATCGACGAGACCAAAGACAAGATCGGCGAAGGCACGGTCAAGGAAGCACGCGAGGTCATCGCCTCACTGCGCGCCTCGATCGAGAAGCAGGACGACGAAGCGATCAAGTCCGGCCTCGGCAAGCTCGAGAAGCTGATGGGTGACATCGCGGCCAAGGCGTACGAAGGCGCAGCGGCACCCGGCGGCGGCGGCGCACCCGGTGGCGACGACGAGCCCCCGGCGGCCGGCGGCAAGCCCGGCAAGGGCGGCGGCAAGCGCGACGACGTGATCGACGCGGAGTTCGAAGAGGGCAACTAGTCGGAACCGCTGCGCGCGAGCGCTCCGCTTTCCGCTTCTTCGGCGCACTCAAAGCAAAGCCCTGCACCTCACGGTGCGGGGCTTTGTCATTTAAGGCGTGCTCAGAGGCCTGCGTCTTCGTCGCCGCCGGCCATGCCGCCGGTGCCGCCCATGCCGCCGGTCGTGCCTGCTGCACCGCCGCTGCCGCCCATGCCGCCCATGCCACCTTCGCCGCCTTCGCCAGCTTCCGGTTGCTCGATGGGCATGTACTTACCCATAGGGCACGTGGTTTCCAGCGCCGTCGCCGCCTCGACGGTGTAGGCATACGTTCGGGTCGCCGGCGGGTTCCATGTGCACACGGCGAAGCGCGTCGGGATCGGGCACTGGGTCGCCGACCACACGCCGCCGCTACTCGTGCATGCGCCCTGGCTGTTCGCATTGGCCTGGCCGTCCGCGTAATCGTCGCAGCGCGCGGCCGCGGGACCTTGGGCTTCGTTCTCCGGGAAGTTGCACGAGCCCGCGTAGCTTGGGCCGGGCCCGCCGAGCAGCGGATCCTGCGAGTCGGCGTCATCGCCGCAGCCGGCGCACCACAGCGTCAACGACACTGCCAAGACGCTATGTATGGACAGCGCTCGAATCATATAGCCCCCTCCTAAAATGCGGATCACAAGGTTCGCGCGAACCTTACTGCGAGGGCTGTGCGCATCCAAGGGTCGACCGCGGGCCGAATCACTTGCGGCGGCGGTAGGTGATCTTCAGGTCGTCGCGCCAGGTGCCGTCGTCTTCGCAGAGCTGCGAGAGACCGTCGATTGTGTTGCCGTCATCGACCAGCTCGCCGGTGAAGCGCTGCGAGAACCCCGGAGCGAGTCGCTGGAAGCGCCACGAGGTGTCGTCGATGCTGGTTTCGTACTCGCGGAACACTCCGCGCGAGTCGTAGTAGTGCATGGTCAGCGGGTGCTCGTCTTCCGGCGCGGGAACACTGCGTGCGCCCGGAGCGGCGCGATCGCGCTCGGTGAAGCCGATGATCGAGACGGAATCGGGGAAGTCGGGATGATCGTTGCGCGCGCGCAGGATCAAGAAGCGTTCGCCTTCCAGCCACTCGATGTTGGCGGTGCCGTGCACGACCACGCCCGGCATCGCCGGATGCGTGGCCTCGGTGGTCCACGTGCCCACGAGGCTGCTAAGTCGTTCCAAGGTTCGGTCGGAGGTCATCTGCACGGGATACCGAGCCGAGCCTCCATCGACAATGCGGTGAGCCGTGGCGTGTTGCCACCGCGTGCGAGGTTGCTTCGTGACGAACGGCGCTTTAAACCCAGCGCATGACGATCAAGCTGAATCACACCATCGTGTATTCGCGCGACCGGCAGGCGTCGTCGTCGTTCATGACGGAGTTGTTTGCGCTGCCGGAGCCGAAGCCGTTCGGGCCGTTCCTCTGCGTAGAGGTCGCAAACGACGTGACGCTCGACTTCATCGAAACCGACGAGCCGATCGCGCCTCAGCACTATGCGTTCCTGGTGAGCGAAGCGGAGTTCGACGCGATCTTTAGTCGCATCCAAGCGCGCGGGCTCGCGTATTGGGCCGACCCCGCCAGAGCTCAGAAGGGCGCGATCAATCGCCACGACGGCGGTCGCGGCGTGTACTTCGAAGACCCGTCTGGGCACTTTCTCGAGATCATCACGCGACCGTACGGCTCAGGCAGCTGAGCCCTGCACCCATGTCGTGCAGGGTTTTGTCGTTCGTGTGAGCACAGGGCGGGCTGCTCTGCCCACATCGCGAACGCGTATCGTGTTGCCCTATGACACGAGCGCTTGGACTAAACGGGTGGGGTGGGTTGGGGTTGTGCGTCGTTGCGATGCTGCTGAGCGCCGCCGGTTGCGCCGGAGATGATTCGGGCGGTGGCATCGGCGATGGCTGCTCGACCGACGACGAGTGCAAGGGCGACCGCATCTGCGTCGATAAAGAATGCGTCGACCCCGGCGGCAGCGGTGATGGTGATGGTGACGGCGACGGTGATGGTGACGGTGACGGCGATGCTGGCGAAGGCGGCGCGAGCGGCGCTTCCGGAGCTTCGGGCAGCGGCAACGGCGGCACGGGCGGCCGAATCGATGATCCCGAGCTCGAGGCCGCGTGCACCGCGAGCTGTGAGGCGCGCGACGAGGCGGGCTGCGAGATGGACCTCAGCCTCGATCAATGCACCGGCCAGTGCTTGATCATCGATGAGATCAACAACGGCTACTGTCTCGAGGAGCAGACCGACCAGTACGCCTGCCTCGCGGCCGGCGGCTACACCTGCGTGATGGGCTATCCGCAGCCGCAATCGACCTGCATCGCCGAGCTGACCGCGCTGAGCCAGTGCCAGCAGCGCGCGCCGTGCCGCATGTTCTGCGACCAAGCCGGGGGCGAGTGCGCGCCGAGCGGCGAAGAGTGCATCACAGAGTGCGAAGCCAAGCAGGCGGGCTTCGAGGACGCGCTGTGCAGCGTGTACTACTCGCAGCTGCTGTCATGCTGGTCGCAAGGCGGCGTGCAGTGTGACGGGGATCGGCCCGCGGTCGGCAACTGCGGGCCTCAGATCTCGGAGATCGCCGACTGCATCGGTCGCCGCAACACCGAGTGCGAAGGTTGGTGCTGGCTGGCCGATACGCTGGGCTGCGGCTCGAGCGATTGCATGACCGAATGCACGGCCAAGCTCGAGGACAGCAGCTGCGGGTCGTACTACCGCAGCCTGCTCGACTGCGGAACGGGCAGCTACCAGCTCACCGCCGGCTGTGCAGACGGGGAGCTCGTGCCCAATGCGACCGAGTGCATGAGTCAGATCGACCAGCACGCGATGTGTCTGTCGATGATGCCGTGAAGGTCGGATCAGATCGGAGGCAGGCCTGCGTCAGGCGCGGGTGGGGGCGGGGGTGGCACGTCGGCGTCGGGCGCGTCGGGCTCGTCGCCGCCGTCCTCGTCGTCCGGTGGCACGCTCGCGTCCACGACGACCGGCGGCGGATCATCGATGCCGTCGCACAGCGGTAGCCCGGCCGTGCCGTCCAGCGTCACGCGATAGGCTTCGCCGCTGTCCGCCGCGACGATGCCGCGTTGATCATGGTCGACCACGATCGCGCACTCGCCGTCGGTGGTGTTGCCGGCGGCGTCGATGAAGCGCACGCCGAGCTTGTAGACGCGGCCGTCCTTCGGGCCCTGGCGCTCCGAGCGCACCGAAACCCGCTCGCACGCATCGAACAAGATGTCGGGCTCGTGGTTGCCGTCGCCGATATCGTTGACCGGCTCGTCGCTGCTGCCCCACAGAAATTCGCCGTTGAGCGCTTCGCCGCAGGCATCGACCGCGGTCGCGCAATCGCTCACCGCGAACCCATGCAACTTGTGATTCGGCGGCCAGATCGAGAGCGCGTTGCCGGTGACGACCGGCGCTTCGCTGCCGAGCTCTTCCGCCGAGCACGACGGCTCGCCATCGACATAGCGCTCGTCGAGCGCAGACGCTCTCAGCTTGGTGCCCGACCTGCCGTCGTCGTCACTGTCGCAGGCCAGCGCCGCGAGGCAGAGGACCGAGATAAGTAGAGCTTGGTTTCGCATGGTGGTACCTGACCGCAGTCAACACTGCGATTCAATGCGAAGCTTTCGGGTCGGCGCACCATTCCGTATCCAGGTTGCATACAGCGCGGCTCTCTGCCTCGCTGTGGCTTGCGATGTCACGCGGATCAATCTTGCGGGGTGAGCGCGCACGTAGCTGGTCTTGCGCAGGCTCCGTTGTCGCAGTGATCGCTCGCGCAAGCGACATCGGACGTGCAGCCGTCACCGATCCGACCGATCGAACGGCACACGCTGTCCGGGCCGCAGATGAGCCCGTCCGCACATTCTTGGCCGCCGCCTTCATTGCACTCGTCGTTGTCGTCGGGAAGGTCCGCGCAGGCGCCTTCGACGTCGCCCGCCATGACGTCCACGTTGCTGCAGAACGAGCCGTCCGGGCACTGGCTCGGTGCACCGAACGTACACGGCTCACCGACCTCGACCCGCTCCATGCACTTGAATTGTGCCTGCCCTTCGATCGGCACCACGACCGCGCACGCGAGCTCGTCCTCGCAGAACACGGCGTTCTCGAGATCGCACGCTTCGCCGAGCTGGGCTGCGTACAGCTCTTCGGGCTCACTGCACTCGCCGGCGCGCGCCATCGCTCCGTTAAACCCGATGCACACCAGCCCGGCGGCGCACGGCGCGTCGGTCACACGGCCGCACGCTTCGCCGAGTCGGCCCGGCGCGACACAACGCTCGGTGCCCGGGTCACACGTCAGCCCGTTCGCGCATTCGTCGTCCTCGGTACATGTCCCGCCGGCGGCGAGCAGCGCGGTGCACGTGCCGGGGCAGCTGCCGCCGTCGAGCTTGCAGAACGCGGAGCCTTTGCATTCCTCGTCGAGGGCGCAATCGCCGCCCGGCTCGACGTCGCCTTCGAGCACGGCGGTGCAGGCGTCGCTCGTGAACACGCGCCGGGTCTGAAACTCGCAGCCGATGCCGTTGAACGCGGCCAAGCACGCTTGGACCTTCGAGCCATCGTATCGAACGTTGCCCGCTTCGACCGCGGCTTGGGTGGCCGAGAAGTCGCCGTCCTCGAGCTCGACCTGCAGCCGCTCGGCACAGCCGCCTTCGCCGAAATAGATCTGCGACACCCGGTCGCCCAAGCAACTCTCGAGCTCGGGGCACAGCGCGTTGACGAGCAGCTCGGGCAGCTCTTCGAGCGTCGGCTCATCGCCGCCGCCGCTGCCGTCATCGCCGCACGACCATGCCAGCGCGATCACGAGTGTGGCCAGAGCTGTTCGCAGAGCCGCCGTCTTCATAGCAACGGCTCTGACACAACTGGAGTCTCAGCCTCAACTTCCTGGCAAGGGCTTCAAGGCCGGCCGTGGCGCAGGTCCGCCATCACCTCTTCGCGCAGCGACAGCGTGGCCGGCGCCGAGACCGACGGCGTGTGATGCGGAGCGAGGCCCTCGAGCGAGTCGCGCAGGAAGCTCGCGGCCTCGAGCCACAACGTGGCTGAGAAGCGCGGGCGGAAGAACCCGAAGTGCCCGATCGCGTCCGCGCCGCGCTCCTCGGGTGCAAGGCGCACGTGCTCGATGGGCGCGCGGCGCAGTCGCCGCAGCAGGTGATCGACCGCGGCCTCGGGTGCGTACTCGTCGTCCGTGAAGCTGTAGAACAGCGTCGGTGCATCGAAGCGCGCGAAGCGCTCGCGCGCATCGAGGTGCTCGGAGATCAAATAGTACGGATGCAAGCACCAGTCGGCCCACTGCCGGGCGACGCCGCGCGGTAGATCCTCGCCCAGGCCGAAGCGGCCTGGCATGTAGCCGAACACTGCGCTTGCAGCCGGCACGAGCGTCTTCCACACGAAGCTCAGCTTGCGGTGCTCCTTGGCCGGCCAGTCGCGGTAGTATGCGAGCTGCGCGCCGACCATCACCGCACCCGTTGCCGCGTTCGGCTCGTCGATCAAGCCGACCAGCTGGCCGCCGAAGCTGTGACCGATGATCGCGAACGGCTCGCCCGGAAAGCGCTCGCGTACGAAGCGGTGCGCAGCTGCCGCGTCGAGCCGCGCCCAGTCGGTCAGCGTGGCTTGATAGCCGCGCAGCGATCCCGGCCGCGACTTGCCGATGCCGCGATAGTCGTACGTCAAGACGCGCGCGCCGGCCGCTTGAGCCGCAAACTGCGCAAAGCGCCGGTAATAACCCTGGGGGACCGCGGTCGCGGAGTGGATGATGATGGTGCCGCGGGCGCGGCCGCTGGCCACAAAGCGCGGCGTGAACAACGTGGCGCCGAGCACGGTGCCGTCGGCGGCGTGCAATCCGATCGCAGAGATCTCGACCGGCGGGGCGGCGTTCGTCGTCTCGCCTGCTTGCTCGTTACGTGCGTCGCCGAGAAATGAAGGAAGGGCAGACTGGGCCATGGGCGTAGCTCCTCTGTTTGACCTCAGTCGCCGAGATGCGGCTACCATCGCAGCTCGGCCCGCGGCATTGTTGCAGCCGGCGCCTGCTCAATTACCGATGCTGGACTGGGACGACCTTCGCTACTTTCTCGCCGTTCATCGCGGAGGCACGCTCGCGCGCGCCGCGCATGCGCTCGAGATCAATGCCACCACCGTCGGCCGCCGGCTGACTGCTCTCGAAGAGCGCGTGCAATCGCGGCTCTTCGACCGCACGCCGGACGGCTACGTGATCACCGCGGCCGGCCGCGGCCTGCTCACGCGCGCTGAACGCATGGAGGAAGAAGCGCTGGCGCTCGAGCGCGAGGTGCTCGGCGCCGATCAACGCCTCGCCGGTACGGTGCGCGTCACTGCGACCGAGATGATCGGCACGCGCTTCATCATGCCGCAGCTGCCGAAGCTCGCCGCCCGCCATCCCGAGATCGCGATCGATCTCGAGTGCAGCAATCGCTACGTCAGCCTGACGCGCCGTGAGGCCGACATCGCGCTGCGCTTGGCTCGCCCGCGCGAGGAGAACGTGGTCACGCGCCGGCTTGCCGACATCCCGCTCGCGCTTTACGCGTCGCACGCGTACCTCGAAGCGCGCGGCATGCCGGCCGATCCCGAGCGCAGCTTGAAGGGGCACTCGGTGTTGATGTTCGCCGACGAGCGCGCGTTCCGGCTCGAGAACGCCTGGCTCGATCCGCGCATCGATGGGGCGCAGATCACGCTGCGTTCAGACAGCGTGAGCGCGCTGTATGCCGCGACGCTGGTCGGCACCGGCATCGGCCTTTTGCCGCGCGCGGTCGCCGATCGCGACAAGGGCCTCGTACGGCTCGAGACGGTGACCGCACCCGAGCCGCGCGTGATCTGGCAAACCGTTCACGAGGATCTGCAGAAGAGCGCACGTATCCGCGCGGTGATGGACTTCCTCGCGGAGATCTTGATCCCGAGGTCGTGAGTTACTTCGCCGGCGCGGCGGCGGGTGCCCCGATCGGGCCGATGTCGTCTTCCGTGATCTTGAACGTGAACGGCACGTTCTCTTGGGGGCCTTCTTGGTCGAGGCCGGTCTTGGGCGCGGGCTCCTCGCCCGGCTTGCACGGCTTGCCCTTCGCGCACAGCGTGAACGCGATCGTCGCCGGCTTCACGCTGGTGTCGATGTCGACGACGCCGAACACGTGATTGTCGTCATCGCTCGCGACGATGCCCTTGGCTGACTTCTTCGGCGCCTTGCCCAGCTCCTTGGAGAGCGGCGTCGGCATCAGCTCGTAGAAGCTCGTGCTCTTGTGCTTATGCGCGAGCAGCGCCGACCATGACCGATCGGCGCTGAGCATGATCAAGTTGTCGACCTTCTCGCGCTCGATGAACTGGATGATCTGCTTGCGCTCGCTCTCGTAATCTCGCCACGAGCCGGAGCCCACCTGGTTGCTGAACGGCACCGGCGTCGCGACGACCTTGACCTTGCCCGGCGCGCACTTCAGGAACCGGGCGAGGTCGGCCTTTTGCGCTTCGCCCAGCATCGTCTTGTGCGGGCCCTCGTTATCGTCGGGATCCGATCGATGCGAGCGCACGTCGAGAACAAAGAACGAGACGTCGCCCGCCTGAAATTGATAGTGGAGCTCACCATCGCGCACCGGCGCAGGGTTGTGGGCATGCGTGTAGAGGTCGTACGCGAGCCGTGCGGGCGCGTAGCGGTTCTCCGAGCTGCCCGCGAAGTAGTGCTGTTTGATCTCTTGGTCGTCCCACATCATGTAGGTGGGCACGCTCTGCATCAGCGTCTTGAGCTCGGCGATGTTCCAGTTGTGCGTGTACTTGTTCGCATACGCCTCGAAGCTTGCCTTCAAGTTTCCGGCGTAGATCTGATCGCCGAGCAGCATCAAGATGTCAGGCTTGACGTCGGCGATCTGCGTGAGGATCGGCTGCGGCCCATCGGCCGAAAGGCGCGCGCCTACGGCGATGCGCAGCTTGCCGGCGGTGCCCGGCGCCGCGAGCGTGTGGAAAGCGCTCTTCGGCAGCTTGATCGCCCCCTTGCCGGCCGCGCCCAGCTCGACCTCGTATTCATAGACGGTCGAGGGTGTGAGCTTGTCGAGCCGTACGGTCGCTGTGAAGTCGGACTCCCTGGTGGGCTCGGGCCCTTCGATCACGACCTTCTTCTTAGCCTGCTTGTCGGCCCACACCGAAACACGCCACGGGCTAGCGCGGTCCGTGCGGATCCAAACGGCGACGCTCTGATCGGTGACGTCGCCTAGGATCGGTCCTGCGCCGATCTTCGGCGCACCCTCCGGACCGAGTGCGCGAAACCCATCCGCCTCGGTCACCTTGGGCGGCGCCGCTTCGAGCGCCGGCAACGCAGCGGCACAGTCGGGCGAAGCCAGCGGCGGCAGCTCGACCTTCTCCGGCTTGGCCTCTTTGTCCTCCGATACCGCAGCGCTGTGCTCGCCATTCGACTTCGGCGGGCTTCCACATCCGAGCCCCACGCAAAGCATCGCAATCGCGGTCGCGCAGGCGCAAAATAGTCTCGGCTGAGAGATTCTCATGGCGTCGGCAGCCTCTACTGCGCGATCCACGATCAAAGCAAGTCTTTGATGACGGCGGATCTCAATCCCTGTTCGCGGATGCGACTCGGCGGCTAACAAATGCGGGACGGCAAGCCGCCTTGCGGCCCTGTCGTCCCGCGGCTAGCGTCATCGCCTGTGTATCTTAGGGGAGAGGGCTCGCACGAAGTTGAGTGCGACATCGAACAGGAGCTGACGAAGTCGCTGGTTGCCAGCCGGCTCTTCGGCGATGTCGCCGGAGCGCATCTCGGGCGACTGCGGCTCGTTCGCTATCTCGGCCATGGCGCAGTTGGCATCGTCTACGAGGCGATCGACCCTGATCGAGGTCCGGTCGCGGTCAAGCTGCTGAGCCAGGCGGATCCGCGCGGCGTTTACCAGGTAAAGCGGGAGTTTCGCTCGATCGCTGGGCTGCTGCATCCGAACCTCGTAGCGTTGCACGAGCTGGTTAGCGAAGGCGGCCAATGGTTCTTCAGCATGGAGCTCGTGGATGGCGTGCCCTTCGATCGTTGGGCGAGGCCTCACGGCGTGCTCGATGAGGACAGACTGCGCACGGGTCTTCGGCAGCTCACGGCTGCGGTCGAGGCCATCCACGCCGCCGGCAAGCTCCACCGCGATCTCAAGCCGAGCAACGTGCTCGTCACGCGCGATGGCACGGTCAAAGTGCTCGACTTCGGCTTGGTGAGCGATCACGCCGACGGAGTTTTTGCGCCCGATACCGGGCTGGCGGGCACGCCCGAGTACATCGCCCCCGAACAGGTGGCAGGCCAGGCGGCCGGTCCGGCCGCCGATTGGTACGCGGTCGGCGTGATGCTGTACCGCGCTCTCACCGGTCGGCCGCTCTTCGAAGGCGACCCATTAAAAATTCTCCAGTCCAAGCAAGCTCGCGCCGCGCCGAAGATCGAGCTCCCGGCAGGCGCTCGGCCCGAGCTGTACTCACTGTGCGAGCGCCTTTTGCTCCGCGACCCGGCGCAGCGAGCCAACGCCGACGATGTTTCTGCCGCCACCGAGCAGAAATCGAGCATCTCAGCCACGCGCAACAGCGCGCTCGTCTCGACACCGCCGTCGACGGTGTTCGTCGGTCGTGACTCCGAGCTCGAGATGTTGCGCGCGGCTTCCCAGGCCGCTGCGTCCGGGAGCTCGTCGCTGGTGCTCGTGGGCGGACCGTCCGGCATCGGGAAGAGCGCGTTGCTCGATCGGTTTGCCTCCGAGCTGGACCGCGACGTGCTGGTGCTCCGCGGTCGCTGCTACGAGCAAGAATCGCTGCCGTACAAGGTGTTCGATACGGTCGTCGATGCGCTGAGTCGCCACCTGCGCACGTGGAGCTCGGAGCAGGTGCAGATGTTGGCACCGCGTCACGTCGCGGCGCTTACGCGGCTGTTCCCCGTCTTGGGTCGCGTGGAGGCGCTCGCCAGCGCGGGTGCGCGCGTCCGTCCGGAAGAAGAAGCGGATAGCGCGCGCGCGCAAGCCTTTGGTGCTGCCAAAGAGCTGCTCTTGCGCCTAACCGATCACAACAGGGTCGTGATCATCGTCGACGACCTGCAGTGGGGCGACCTCGACAGCGCGCGGATGATGGCCCACGTCTTCGGCCCGCCCGAGCCGCCACCGCTGCTCTTCGTGGGCGCATACCGCGGCGACGAGACCCAAGGTAACGCCTTCGTAAGCGCGTTGCTCGACGAGCGAATCAACGGCAGCGCGCTCCGACTACAGCGCTTGGCGATCAAGCCGTTGCCGGCCAAAGCCGCCGCGAGGCTCGCGACCGAGCTGCTGAGCAACGACGGAGCTTCAGCCGAGATATCGGATGCGGAGCAGGTCGCGCTCGCCGTTGCCAACGAGGCGGCGGGTGTTCCGTTCTTCATCACCGAGCTCGTGGAGCAAGTGCGTGCGCGGCGAGCAAAGCAAGAGCCCTATGACGTGCTCGCTTCGCTCGAGCAGGCGGTGTTCGATCGCGTGCAAGCGCTGCCGGAGCCGTGTCGCGAGCTGCTCGACGTGCTGGTCGTGGCCTCGGAGCCGATCGAGCCGAAGGTCGCGCTCAGCGCGGCCCAGCTACAGAATGGCGATCGCTCGTTTCTGCGCGTCCTGCGCGATGCCCGCTTGGTGCGCGGCCACGGCAGCGCCTCCAGTGAGGCCGTCGAGGTCTACCACGACCGAATTCGCTCCATGCTCGCGTCACGCATCGCGCGCGATCGAGCGAGCACGCTGCACGCCCGCATCGCGGCGGCTATGGAGCAGCATGGCGTCCGCGACCCAGACCGCCTGGTGGGCCACTACATGGGCGCGAACGATCGGACGCGAGCAGCTCAAGCAGCGCTGTCCGCAGCGCATGCCGCGTCGGGCAAGCTCGCCTTCAACCGTGCTGCCGAGCTCTACGGTCGAGCGCTCGAGCTACTGCCGGTAGCCGATCCACAGCTGCGCGAGCTTCGCGTGCACCTCGCCGATGCTCTGGCCAACGCCGGTCGAGGCGCTCGCGCGAGCGAGCAATACCTGTTGGCCGCGCAGGAGGTCGACCCGACCGTCGCGCGCGCGCTCCAGCTCAAGGCTGCGCAGCAATGTCTCAAGAGCGGCTTGATCATGCGCGGTATCGAGCTCGCCGAGCCCCTATTGGTCCGGCACGGCGTTTCGCTTCAAGGTAGCCGCGCTCGACTGATCGCGCGCCTGCTCGTCGAGCGCGCGCGCGGAACGTTGCCCGATTTCGGCGGCTCGTCGCCGGCTGAGCTGGATCCGGATGCCGCGGAGCGGTTGGCGGTTCTGGGCGGTCTGTTCCAGGAGCTGATCTTCAGCGATCCGCTGCGCGGCGCCATTCTGCTCGCTGCGTTTCTGCGCCACGCGATGCGGCAGCCCGATCCGGCGCTGCGCCTCAAGGCCAAGGTTGGTGCGTGCGTCCAGGCCGCGCTGCTCGGCGGCAAACGCAACGATCGGATCGCCGCTGAGATTTTCCGAGAGGTCTCCGAGCTGCGGCGCCAGATCGAGACGCCCTACGCGCAGGCGATGGAGCACCTGGCGGCATCGCGGCTCCACCAGCATGCTGCCCGTTTCGCAGTCGGTTTCGAGCATGGCCGTCTCGCGCGCCAGTTGTTCGAGGAGTGTCCCGGTACGTACTGGGAGCGCGCGCACGCTGCGCTGGTTCAGTTCGCATGCAGCGAGTTCGTCGGTGACCTACGCGAGATCACCGTCGCAGCGCCCGAACTGGCGCGCGCCGCTGCCGAACGGGAGGACGACGCCGCACTGATGCAGGTTTCGTTCTCCGGCGCGCTCGCTCGACTTGCTCATGATGAGCCTGAAGCCACGCTCGCGTTTCTGGAGAATCGCTTCGCGCTCCTCAGCTCGGACTTCTCGATCCTCCATTACTTGGCGATGCACCGCATCGCGGATTGCCTCCTCTACATGGGTCGCGTCGAGGAGGCCTTTCACACGGTTCAGAAGCACTGGCACAGCATCGTCGCCATGGATTACTACCGCAGCAGGTTCATCAAGGCGGTCGTTCATGCGACGCGCGCGCGCGTTGCAGTGTCGGCTTTCGCGCAAACGCGTTCGCCAGCTTTGCTCCCGCTGATTCGCGAGGACCTGCGGCAGCTCGAGAAGTTGCAGCACGGCTTTGGCGGCCTCGGCCTGACCTTGCGCGGCACCCTTCAGCTCGCCGAGGGTGATCGAGCGGCTGCCATCACATCGATAGAGCGGGGCGTCGCTCAGCTCGAAGCGGAGGGCATCGAGCGCTTTCTCTTCTGTGCGCGACGCCGACTCGGTGAGGTGGTCGGGGGCGAACGAGGCGCAGAGCTGATCGCGCACGCGGACGCAGCGCTGCAGCGGCAAGAGGTCTTGCGCCCGGCACGGTTTACAGCGGTCATGATGGCCGATCTGGGTAGCCGGGCCGCTGACGCCTCGCGATGACCGAGCTACCCACCGACTTCGATTTGCTCGACGCATGGGGTAAGGGCGACCACGCCGCGGGTCGCGCGCTTTATGATCGCCATTTCGCCATGCTGTTTCGGTTCATCCGGACCAAAGTCGAAGAAGGTCGCGATGATCTCCTGCAGAACGTCTGGCTGGCATGCATCGAAGGTCGCGACCGTATTCGCAATCGCGAATCGTTCCGCGCGTATCTCCTGCAGACCGCCCGCTTTCAGCTGTACGCCTTCTATCGCAAGCGGCACGGCTCCCGCCCGCTCGACTTCGAGGCCTCGAGTGTCGCCGATCTCAACAGCACACCTTCGAGCATCGTCATCCGCCAGGAGCAGGAGCGCATCCTGCTCGAAGCGCTCCGTCGCGTGCCGCTCGACCATCAGATCGTGATCGAGCTTAGCTTCTGGGAAGATCTCACCGGCCCCGAGATGGCCGAGGTCTTGTGCATCCCCGAGGGCACGGTACGCAGCCGATTGCGGCGCGCGACCGAGCGACTCCGCGACCAGATGGCGTCGCTGGCCAACGACGGCGAGTCTCTGCCGGACACCGTCGACGACCTTCATGAATGGTCGCAACGGCTCCGCCAGCGCATGGAAAAAGCCAGCCGTTAGCCGCTTGGCGCGATCCTCGTACAAGGCGCTCGCGACCCCTGCGCCCGCTATCAAGACGACCAGCGAGCAAGCTGCGAGGGAAAGTGTTGCCATGCGGATGCGCGCAAGCCCGAGCTAGTTCTTGCGAGAGACGACCTCGAGCCCGCCGTCGTCGGTCACGGCGTACCGCCGCTTGAGGCTCTTGCGCAGGCCGCTGCGCTCGCCCAGCGGGAACACGTTCCAGCGCGTCGTGTAGAGCGAGAGCGTGTCGCCTTCGTGGAGCTCGATGCCCGCGTCGCGCAGCACCTGCACGAGCGCGCGGCTGCGCGCCTGGCGCGGGATGCCGCGTGCGACGTCGCGGTCGACGTTGAGGAACAAGCGCATGAAGCCATTCATCGCGCCGACCTTGACCAACGAGCGACCGAGATCGATTGGGTCGCCCTCGGCGGAGTGCAGGATGAGCTGGTGATTGGAGGCGGTGGTCTTGCCGCCGCTGCGCTCGTCGAACTTGGGATGGAGCGCGACCGGCCACGTGTCGATCTGCGCGAGGCCGACGTAGAACTGACCCGCCAGCAAAGTGCAGCCGACAGCCGCGCTCGCGATGAACGAGCGCACCTGCGGTGCGGCCGTTTTGTACGCACCGAACGTCGGGAAATCGATCAGCAGCACCAGCGGCACGTATTCGTAGAACTTGATGCCGAGAAACAACCGCACGCCGATGTGAAAGCCCATCGCCGCGAACGCTGCCGCGATCCGCGTGTAGCGGTTGAAGATTGCGAAGAAGATGCCGACCTCGAAGATCAGCGTCGCGGCGCCGAATGCCTGCAGCAGCCAGGGGTGCTGGTCGATGCGCATCGGCGGATCGAAGTCTTTGCGCTGGCCCCACTCATCGTAGAGCTCCCACAACAAGCGCTGGCCGTTCAGCCACAGGTCGCCGTTGTTCCAAACCTTCCATATCCCCGGGAACAGATAGATGCTGCCGAGCAGCAGCCAGGCGAGGCGGATCGGCAGCGTGTACGCGGTCGATGGCCCGGGCACCGGCTGGCCGCGGCGGGCCTGCCATGCGCGATCGAGCGACAGCGCATCGCCGCACGGCGACGCCGCGATCACGAGCGACATCAGGACCAGCGCGTGGTCCATGTGCAGGATCTTGCCGAAGAAGCTCGGGACGCCGAGCAGGTACACCGCGACCAACGCAGCGATCGGTGCCGTGATCCGCGTGAGCAGCCCGAGCGCGGCGCACAGGCTCGCGATAACGACCACGTACTGAGCCGCGCTGGCCAGCGAAGCGTCGAGTGGCAGGATGTCTTTGAGCCAGATCCAGCCGTGGGGCATGAACCTCAGGTCGCGCGGCACGGAGGCCCACCAGACCGCGGACGTCTGCGAGCTGACCCAGGCCAGGCCTCCGAACAGCGCGATGCGCAGGAACCCAAGGTTCGTGGGGGCCTGGGGCTCGAAGAAGAACCGCCGTAGCGCCTCGGTCGCCGCGCGCCGCCTATAAAGGAGGAGGCCCAAGGCGAGCAGGACCAGCGCCAAGGCGC
>Ga0193752_1001657_pt1 | contig 18113 bp, 18 predicted proteins | sample H1c1metaG_FD_144924 | JGI IMG/M metagenome (GOLD analysis project Ga0193752, IMG submission 144924) | Soil microbial communities from a riparian zone of the East river system, Colorado, United States - H1c1 | ecosystem: Environmental > Terrestrial > Soil > Riparian zone | place: USA: East River...
TTTCTTGTAAAAGGTTCCATTTTTCGTGTAAAAGGTTCCGATTTCGATGTAAAAGGTTCCGATTTTGGTGTTCCAAGGGTGTTCCGGTTTGAAAACTAAAATGGAAAGCCGAGAACGTAAAACAGAGGAGAACGGAGAAACTGAGCAGGGCGGGTTGATCGTTAAATAACCCTCTTGTCAAAGAACTATTGCGAGACTAATTGCCCGCGACCGAAGATACAATAGGAACTTTTACAATAGAGTGCCGATTAAATACTAACCGGCAGTTATCATAATATCTCCGCCCGCTTGCCGCTAGAGGATCATGCCTCGATAGGGACAGAGCTGACTTTAAATCTCATCTTGACAAATATTTCATTTGTAACTATAGTTGTTACAGATATGGCGGCGAACAGTCAATTTTCAATAGCAGTACACATTTTGGCGATGCTTGCCCAGTCTGGCGAGGATAAGGTGAAGTCCGAATGCCTGGCCGGCAGCGTTAATACAAACGCGGTGGTGATAAGGCGTCTTCTGGGTCATTTGAACGAGGCGAATCTCGTTGTTTCGCAAACCGGTGCTGCCGGGGGAACCAGGCTGGCTAAACAACCCGGTGATATCACGCTAGATTCGGTTTACAAGGCGGTGAATTGCGGCGAGGTGTTTGCGCTCCATCCGAACACTCCGAGCCAGGATTGCCCGGTAGGAAAGAATATCGAAGCGGTCCTTTGCTGCATCCAGAAAGAAATCGATAGAGGCGTAGAAGCGCGTCTGGCGAAATATACGCTTCAGGACATTATGGGAATGGTGGAACACGCGGTCGCCTAAAATTTTTTGACTGCATTTGTATCAATATAAGTTACAAAGGCATAAGTTTTACAAGAGGTTCGAGCAAGGGAAGGCTTAGCAATTATGAGTAAGGGGGAGCGGGCCGGGGCGGGTTTTTAATAATATCGAGCAGGGGAAGGTTTTTATGTTAAATGCAATTTTAGCAAAGGTGGCGCCGCAGTTCGCGGCGTTTGTCAGGGTGATAATGGGATTTATGGCGATGTGATCGCATACATGGGGAGGGCTATCAGTGAAAGAATATATTGAACGGTCGATGACCTACGCCGAATATGTAAAGCTGATCGACGATCTGCTTCTAGATAATAAAACCACGGGAACGAACCAATCGGAAGCAATGGTCGGGTACGGCAAGCTGAACCGCCAGCGGATGCATCGCCTTGAAAAGACCGTCGTGATAAACGACTCGCTGAAGGCGAAAACGAAAGCGGTCAGGCCGAAGTGGATATGGCTTATCATTACAGAGGGCTGGTGCGGTGATTCGGCGCAGAATATACCCGTTATCGAAAAGATCGCTGCCGAGAACCCGAATATCGAGACCCGCTATATCCTGCGCGACGAGAATTTAGAACTGATGGACGCTTATTTGACGAACGGCGCCCGGTCTATTCCGAAGCTTGTCGCACTCGACGCCGAAACGCTGGAAGAGCTCGGAACGTGGGGACCACGGCCGCAGCCCGCGATGGATTACTACGCAGAAATGCGTGCCGATGGGGTGGAAAAAGCGCTGATCAAAGAAAATATACAGCGGTGGTACATCAAAGATAAGGAACAGACCATCCAACAGGAATTCGAAACGCTGATCGGGCTTTGGTCGGCGATCAGCCGTCCGTCGCGCTATTCGGCCTCGGGCATCGGCAGGACGTTTGTCAGCGGATTATTTTGATAGTTAACTTAAAAGCATTATTAAATTAATAAACTTGAGGAGATTTTGAATGTTGAAATTAGGAACAGGAATTATTTTTTTGGCGGCTTTACTGTCTGCCTGCGCCAACCCGGCGGATAACAAGACAAAGGCTGTCGTTTCCAATACGAACACGACCACGCGGACACCGGTGGCGAAACAGGCCAAGGGCGAAAGCGTGGCTATCACTTCGGAGAATTCAAAGGTCGAATTTACCGGGTCAAAAGTGACCGGAAAGCACGACGGGGGATTCAAAACTTTTACTGGTAATATCGACCTCGTAAACGGCAAACCGGAGGAAAGCCAGGTTTCCTTTGACATAGAAATGAGCTCCGTTTTTTCCGACGCAGACGGACTGACGAAGCACCTACAGACAGGCGATTTTTTCGATGTTGCGAAATTTCCGAAAGCGTCATTTACCTCCAGCAAAATAGTCGCGAACACGGCTGAACAAGGAAACTATATCGTGACCGGGGACCTCACATTGCGAGGTCAGACGAGGTTGGTAATAATTCCGGCAAAGATAACGGTCGATGCCGACAAAGTTGGGGTCGAGAGCGAATTTGTCATCAATCGGAAAGACTTTGGGATCGTTTATGCCGGAAAGGCGGACGATCTGATCCGCGACGAAGTTGTGATCAAATTAAATCTTAATCCGACGCGTAAGAAATAAGGATTTGTCCGCGGAGCATCAGGGAATAATACCTGTCTTCTTGTTCTCTAATGTTCCGCGGGCAATGTTGATAAATGAAAGTTTACGAACTGAACGAATTTGGGATCGATAATCTGACTCTGGCTGACCGCGATATGCTATCGCCCGGGGCGGATGAGGTATCGGTCAAATTCCACGCCTTTTCACTCAATTACCGCGATCTGATGGTCGTCCGCGGTGAGTATAATCCGCGGGCCGTGTTTCCGTTGGTTCCCCTGTCGGATGGGGCGGGAGAGATAGTCGCGGTTGGCGAGGAAGTAACCAATTGGAAGGTCGGCGACCGGGTTTGTCCGAGCTTTGTGCAGGGCTGGATCGACGGCGAAACGTCCGCGGAAAAGTCCAAGACCGCGCTGGGCGGCGGCGGGATAACGCCGGGAATAGCGCAGGAATACAAGGTTTTTAACGAGCAAGGGGTGGTGAGGATTCCCGATCACCTTTCGTATGAGGAAGCAGCGACGCTGCCGTGCGCGGCGGTAACGGCTTGGAATGCGCTTGTCGTTTCGGGAAAACTGAAAGCCGGCGACACGGTGCTGACGCTTGGCACGGGCGGTGTTTCTATATTCGCCCTTGAGATCGCAAAACTGTTTGGAGCGCGGGTTATCGCGACCTCGAGCAGCGATGCGAAGCTGGAGAAACTAAAAGAACTCGGTGCGGATGAAGTGATAAATTACAAGGCCCGCGAAGACTGGGAACGGGTGGTGTTTGAGCTCACGGCTAAACGCGGTGTTGATCATGTTATCGAAGTAGGCGGCGCTGGAACGCTATCGAAATCGGTCAAAGCAGTCAGGCATGCGGGCCACGTCGCTGTTATCGGTGTTCTAAGCGCGGGCGATAAATTCGATCCGACGCCCGTGTTGATGAAAGGCATAAGAATGCAGGGGATTTTTGTCGGGTCGCGCGATATGTTCGAGGATATGAACCGGTTTATCGATGAGAAAAACCTCAAACCGGTGATCGACCGGGAATTTGAATTTGGCGATTTAAAGGAAGCCTTGAGATATCTCGAGAGCGGGGCGCATTTTGGCAAGGTGGTTGTATCACTGGGGAAATAGTATGGATTTGCAGTTAAAGGGGAAAACAGCGCTTGTGACCGGCTCGACCGCAGGCATAGGACTGGCAATCGCCAGATCGCTCGCCGGGGAAGGAGCTAGGGTTATCGTAAACGGGCGCACGCAGGAGAGGGTTGATGCGGCGATAGCCGAGATCAAGGATGAGCTAAACGACGCGGACGTTACCGGGGTTGCGGGCGACCTGTCCACGGCCGAGGGCGTTAAATCGGTGACGATTTTTGCGGATAGTGTAGATATTCTCGTCAATAACGTGGGCATCTTCGAGATCAAGGACTTTGTCGACATCACGGACGAAGACTGGCTGCGTATGTTCGAAGCCAACGTTTTGAGCGGTGTTCGCCTGGGGCGTCATTACCTGCCGAAAATGCTGGCAAATAATTGGGGCCGGGTGATCTTTATTTCGAGCGAATCGGGGTTGAACATCCCAGTAGAGATGGTCCATTACGGGATGACAAAAACGGCGCAGATCGCGGTCGCAAGAGGAATGGCCGAGCTTACAAAAGGCACGAATGTCACGGTAAATTCCGTGCTGCCGGGGCCGACAGCCTCAGAAGGAGTCAACGGATTTCTCGGCCAGGTGGCGGAGCAGCAGGGAGTAAGCGTCGAGCAGGCAGAAGCGGACTTTTTCAAGAACGTGCGGCCGACGTCGCTGATCCAGAGATTTGCGCAACCCAAGGAAATCGGCGATTTTGTAGCGTTTATCGCGAGCCCTCTGGCCGCGGGAGTGAACGGCGCGGCGCTTAAGGTGGACGGCGGAACAGTTAAGTCCATCAACTAAAGGGAAAATGAACGAGCAAGGGAAGAAAATCGAATTATCGGTATTGGACGTTTCGCCGGTGCCGTCGGGGTCAACGCCGGGCGAAGCGCTTCGAAACACCATCGACCTGGCAAAATCGGCGGACGAGTTTGGTTACAAGCGCTATTGGCTGGCCGAGCACCATAACAGCGACCTGCTGGCGTGTCCGGCACCCGAGATAATGATCGGGCATGTGGCCGCCGCAACAAGCAATATTCGCGTGGGATCGGGCGGCGTTATGCTGCCGAACCATTCGCCGCTAAAGGTAGCCGAAAATTTTAACGTTTTGCAGGCGCTTTACCCGGGACGTATCGATCTTGGATTGGGACGCGCACCGGGTACCGACCGCGTAACCGCGCTGGCGCTAAGACGGGACCGGGCCCTTATAACCGCCGAGGATTTTCCGCAGCAATTAGATGAACTGCTAGGATTTTTCAACGACGAATTTCCGGCGGACAGTCTTTTTAAGCGTGTTCATGCGATCCCCAGGGGCGTGGAACGGCCGGAGATATGGCTGCTCGGTTCGAGCGAGTTTAGCGCAAATGCCGCCGCCGAACTGGGATTAAGCTTTGCGTTTGCACATCATATCAGCCCTGCGCCCGCGCTGGTCGCGCTTAAAAATTACCACGCGAATTTCAAGCCTTCGCGTTATCTGAAGGAACCGAGTGCCATGATAGCCGTTTCCGTGATCTGCGCGGAGACCGACGAAGAGGCGCAACGACTTGCCAAATCGGTCGACCTGGTTTGGCTTCGGTTCGCCAAGGGCGATCACTCGCACCCGTTCCCGAGCGTCGAAGAGGCCGAAGGCTACCCGTATAACGATCTCGACCTCGAGATAATCGACCGCAACCGTGACAGGATCCTGGTGGGTTCGCCGGCAACGATCAAGGCTACGCTTGAGCAGTTTTCGGGATTAACGGGTGCAAATGAGATAATGGTAATAACCATGATCCACGATCACGCGTTGCGCCGGCGTTCGTATGAGCTGTTGGCGGATGAATTTGGAATATCGAATAAAAAAGGAGAAGCACACCATGCCAAATGACATTTATGAGATCCCGGTCCAACGGATCGATGGTACCGAAACGACACTCGCCGATTACAAGGACAAGACCCTTCTTATCGTCAACGTCGCCTCGAAATGCGGTTTGACGCCGCAGTACGAGGGGCTCGAAAAAGTGTATGAAGATTACCGGGACAAGGGTTTTGAGGTCCTCGGTTTTCCCGCCAACAATTTTCTCGGGCAGGAGCCGGGAACCAACGAAGAGATACAGGATTTTTGCAGTACAAATTTCAATGTACAGTTTCCGCTCTTTTCGAAGATAAGCGTCAGTGGCGATGATCGCCACCCGCTTTACGATCTCCTTGTCGCGGAACGGCCTAAGGCGGACATTTCGAACGGGGACGATTTTGAGCAAAAGCTCGGCGGCTATGGCCATCAGCGGGGCGATGAGAACCGCGGCATTCTTTGGAATTTCGAGAAATTCCTGATCGGACGCGACGGCAAGATCGCGGCCCGCATTGCGCCTGACGTTCCGGCGGAGGATGAGAGGGTTACCGGCGCGATCGATAATGCAATTGGTTGATTCGAGAGGTTAGGGATGGAGAAGAAAAGGTTAGGAAACTCGGACCTGGATATTACGCCCGTCGGGTTCGGCGCGTGGGCTATCGGCGGAGGAGATTACGCGTTCGGCTGGGGCCCGCAGGATGACGCCGAGTCTATTGCGACGATCGAACACGCGGTGGCTTCGGGTATCAACTGGATAGATACTGCTGCGGTTTACGGTTTGGGGCGCTCCGAAGAAGTTGTCGGCCGGGCGATCAAAAATATCCCTGAGGCTGACAGGCCCTATGTGTTTACAAAATGCAGTCTCGTTTGGGATGAGAACCGCGAAGTAGATCACGTCCTGAAAGCGGAGTCGATCCGGCGGGAGGTGGATGAGAGCCTTTCGCGGCTCGATATCGAAGTTATCGATCTTTACCAGATCCATTGGCCGCGTGTGACGCCGGACCTGCCGGATGACGATATAGAAGAAGCGTGGCAAACGCTGGTCGAGATAAAGAACGCGGGCAAGGTGCGTAATATAGGCGTTTCGAATTTCGATGTCGCGGAATTGAAGCGGATAGAGAAGATTGCGCCGGCGACGAGTCTGCAGCCGCCGTATTCGGCGGTCAGGCGTGATATCGAGGACGAGATCCTGCCGTATTGCCAGGAAGCAAATATCGGTGTGATCGTTTATTCGCCAATGCAGTCAGGATTGCTCACGGGCAAAATGACGCGAGAGCGGATAGCTGATTTTCCTGATGACGATTTCCGGAAAAAGAGCAAGAATTTCCGGGAGCCCGCATTGACACGGAATCTGGAAGTTGCCGATCTGTTTGGCAGAATAGGTGAGAAACACAGGCTAACGGCTGGTGCGGTTGCAATTGCTTGGACGTTGCGGCACCCGGCAGTTACGGGAGCTATTGTCGGCGCCCGGCGTCCGGACCAGATAGATGGAATTATAGGAGCAGGCACTTTTCGCTTGTCGGAATATGAAATAGCCGAGATCACCTCGCTGCTTCAGGCGACGACGGCGATACCAGCTTCGAACTAGGGAGGAAGTATGAAGATCGGAATTATCGGCGCCGGACATATAGGCGCAAATGCCGCTAAATTATTTGCGGCGGCCGGACATGAAGTTGCGATCAGTAACTCGCGCGGGCCCGAAACACTCGGCGACTTGGCCGCGGAAACCGGAAATAACACCCGGGCCCTCACGGCGGAAGAGGCGGCAAATTTCGGGGATGTTGTTCTGGTTTCGATCCCGTTCGGCCAATACAAGAGCTTGCCCGCTGACTCGCTATCCGGGAAGATCGTGATCGATTCGAACAATTATTACCCTGACCGCGACGGCAATTATATTGAACTGGACGAGGGCAAAACAACCTCAAGTGAACTGCTCGCGCTACATCTTAAAGACGCGCGGATCGTGAAGGCCTTTAACACGATCTGGTTTGAGCACTTGAAAACACAAGGGGATACGGCACTTCCGCCCGAAGAGCGCAGGGTGATCTTTATTGCGGGTGACGACGAGGTGGCTGAAGAAACAGTAGCGAAATTGATCGATTCGATCGGGTTTGCGGCGGTAGATACCGGGTCGCTCAAAGTCGGTGGAAAACGACAGCAGCCGGGCAGTGACATCTATAACAGGGACCTTAAACCTGAAGAGGCTGAGAATATTTTGACCGGGAAGATCAACGTCAATAGCGCAGGATAATCGCATGAAACATAGAAAGTTACGCGATCTTGAAGTTTCGGCAATTGGGCTCGGTTGCATGGGCATGTCGGAATTCTATGCGGGCCGTGACGATGAAGAATCGATCGCTACCATCCACCGCGCGCTCGAGCTTGGTGTGAATTTCCTCGATACAGCGGATATGTACGGGCCCCACATCAACGAGGAACTTGTCGGCAGGGCGATCAAGGGCAGACGGAACGAGTTTGTCATCGCCACGAAATTCGGTATCGTTCGTGACCCGGCGAATATGGAGGAGCGGAACATCAACGGCCGGCCGGAGTATGTTTTCAGGGCGGTCGAAGGAAGCCTGAAACGCCTGGACATCGAAACCATCGATCTCTACTATCTCCACCGGGTCGACGCGGATGTGCCGATCGAGGAAACGGTGGGCGCGATGTCACGTCTGGTTGAGCAGGGCAAGGTCCGGTATATAGGGCTGTCCGAGACCTCGGCCGAGACCTTGCGGAAGGCGAATGACGTGCACCCGATCACGGCGCTTCAAAGCGAATACTCATTGTGGACCCGCGATCTGGAAGACAACAATGTGAAGGACACGTGCCGCGAGCTCGGGATCGGGCTGGTGCCCTTTTCGCCGTTGGGGCGGGGATTCCTGTCCGGTGAGATAAAGAAATACGAAGATCTTGCCGAGGATGATTATCGCCGGGATTCGCCGCGGTTCCAGGGCGACAATTTCGGCAAGAATCTGAAACTGGTAGAAAAGATAGAAGAGATGGCACGCGAAAAGGGCATCGCGGCTTCTCAATTGGCGTTGGCGTGGGTACTGGCGCAGGGTGACAATGTCGTGCCGATCCCGGGCACAAAGCGCCGGAAATATATCGAAAGCAATGCGGCCGCGGTCGATATTGAATTGACTGCCGAGGATCTGGACCGTATAAATGATGTATTTCCAAAAGATGCGGCATCAGGGCCGCGTTATCCCGAATCGATGATGGCCAGTGTTAACAGGTAGAATTTATGGCAGAAAATATAAGAGCATATGCGGCGGCGGAAGCAGGGGCGGAATTTCAACCTTTTGAATACGATCCGGGCGAACTTGGGGCCGAAGAGATCGAGATAAAAGTTTCGCATTGCGGAATATGTCATTCGGACCTCTCGATGCTCAACAACGATTGGGGTATGACGGCCTATCCATTTGTCGGTGGGCACGAGGCGGTCGGCGAGGTCGTGGCGCTCGGAGCAAATGCCAAGGGGTTGAAACTTGGAGACACTGTTGGCCTTGGCTGGAACGCCAAGACATGCGGGCATTGCGCTAATTGTTTGTCGGCACGATCGTGCAGCGCCACGGCGGGTTTGCCGACCGGGTTCGGTGTAATTGGGATTGGGCGGTAAAGCTGCCCGACGGAATGGACGCCGCGAAAGCGGGACCATTATTTTGCGGCGGCATCACGGTATTTAACCCGTTAGTGCAACTCGATATCAAGCCGACGGATAAGGTGGGCGTTATCGGCATTGGAGGGCTTGGCCACCTGGCACTACAGTTTGCCGATAAGTGGGGCTGCGAAGTTACGGCGTTTACCTCGGACCTTTCTAAAACGAACGAGTTGAAGGCGATGGGCGCGGACCACGTGGTCAATTCGCGCAGTGATAGCGAACTCGAAGCGCTGAAGGGCAAGTTCGATATGATCCTTTCGACGGTGAATGTATCATTGAACTGGCGAGGTTATATCGACGCTCTTGCTCCGAAGGGGCATCTTCATATCGTGGGCGCGACGCTCGATCCTATCGCGGTGATGTCGTTCCAGCTGATCGGGAATCAGAAATCCCTTTCGGGAACAGCCACGGGCGGCCCGGCGGTTGTCGCGAAAATGCTCGAGTTTTGTGCGCGTCATAATATCGAGACGGTTACGGAAACATATAAGATGTCGCAGATCAACGAGGCTTTCGAACATCTTGAGAGCGGCAAGGCGCGATACCGTATAGTTTTAGAAAACGATCTTTAAGAAACAGGAGATAAATAATATGGCTATAAGAAGTGCGAAAGCAACATGGAACGGAACTCTGCAGGAAGGCGAAGGAACGATGGCGCTCGGAAGCGGAGCATTCGAAGGCAAGTTTTCCTTCGGGTCGCGCATGGGCGAAGATCCGGGTACGAACCCCGAGGAATTGGTCGGCGCTGCCCTGGCGGGCTGTTATACCATGGCGCTCAACGCAACCCTTGGTAAAGAAGGTTTTACGACAAACGGCATTACGACGAACGCGAAAGTCCACTTTGGCAAGGACGATATCGGCTTTGCGATCAGCCAGATCGAGCTGGTCACAGAGGCGAAGGTCAACGGGATCGATGATGCCAGGTTTCAGGAGATCGCCGGCAATGTAAAAAAAACCTGTCCGGTTTCCAGGGCGCTTACGGGAACGGAGATCGTTCTTACGGCCAGCCTCGTCTAGGCATTGATAGCAAAAGCGTATTTATATAGAATAAATAAAGGAATTATAAGGAGATAGAAATGGGAGATTTTGCAAAAGCAGTAACAGACGCAGATTTTGAAAAGGACGTATTGGGTTCGGATAAGCCGGTGCTCGTGGATTTTTGGGCCGAATGGTGTGGACCGTGCCGAATGATCGGTCCGTCGGTTGAGGCGCTAGCTGAGGAATACGACGGCCGCGCGGGTGTGTATAAGCTTAACGTCGATGAAAATCAGGACGTACCGCAGCGCTTTGGCATTCGGGGTATTCCGACGTTGATACTGTTTAAGGGCGGCCAGGAGCAGGAAAGGATCGTCGGCGCGGTTTCACGTGAAGCGTTGGCCAATGTGCTCAAGAAATACGTGGATGGCGCCGAAGCGTCTGCGGCTTAGTCCGCTGTTAAGATTAAAGAAAGGAGGCTAAGGATCTTGATCCTAGCCTCCTTTCTTCCATATTAGGGAGCGACGGGATTCGCATGTGTGTTGAACCACACTACCGGGACGTCGAACTCTTCGCCCCACTCCTGTACCAACATACCGCCGTCTGACGATTTCAGCACGATGAAAAAATTCTGATCGGGGTTGGGGTTTGAACGGTAAACCGCTAAATCGGTCTTACCGTCGCCGTCATAATCACCCTGAGCCGGCACATCGGTGATGCCAAATCCCCATGGGATCGCCACGAAGGTTCCTTGCGCCGTGCTGGGCTCATATGCCCATCCGATCGTGTTCGGAGCTACCTGATAAAATACCGCCAGATCGGTCTTACCATCGCCATCGTAATCACCCGCTGCTATCCCGGTTGTAGGCGATCCGAAATACGCTACTCGCGAGATCAAACCCACGGGGTCGGCTGCATAGTTGAAATAGAAGACACCTTGCGCGCCCCCCGGCCGACGAACCACAAAGTCGTTTTTGCCATCGCCATCGTAATCACCCGGAGCAGGGGTATCACCATTTTGCCCCCACTGCCGGTTAAACACAGGCCCACCAGGGGTTGTCCGGTAGTACCAAAAGCTCGGTGCGCCTGCAGTCGCGCCGCGACGATAGGCGGCGAGGTCCGCCTTTCCATCCCCGTCATAATCGCCGACAACCGTTGGATCATCTCCGAACTGTCCCCATAATTCTGCTCTAACCGTGCCCGTCTGACTTTGCAGAATGAACCACGCACCACCCGAACCACTCGGCCCGCCCGACCGCCAAACCGCGATGTCAGTTTTTCCGTCACCATCATAGTCTTCAGGAACCTCGAAATCCGAGTCAATTCCCCAGGGTACGTATGTTTGGGCGGCACCACCATTTTGCAGGCCCATCCAGGTGATCTGGCTGTTGAATGTTTGCGGGTTCGCAGCACGGGTTACGACCCAGTCCGTTTTCCCGTCGCCATCGAAATCGGCAACGTGCTGAGTTTGCGTAACAATCGGGACGCCCGTAACATTTATATCGTCGATCCCGACCCATTCATCGTTGCCGCCCGCATTCGTCGTGATTACGCGGATCTCAACATTTGGCTGATTGTTGGCAGTGGCCGGGAGCGTTAGGTTAACCGCGGTGGTCATTGTCGTTGAAGGGCCGGAGGTGACGTCGGCAAAATATCCTCCCGCAACTGATATATAGTCTCCCGCGCCGCCGACGCGATATTGAATATCGACTTGCTGCGCCGCATTATCGATCGTGTCGTCAATGTCTCTTAGATTACAAGTGAGGTTGATCGCGGTATTTCCCGTAGTGTTTAAATAGATAACTATGTGCGGAGCGTCCGCTGTTCCGGAACCATTGAGCGCCACCACCGGGTTAGCGATCCCGTCAAACTCTGCGACGCCGCCGTTGGTCAGGGACACAGCGGTTTGATTCGCAATCACATCGACGTCGTTGATTGCGAATGGGGCGAGAAGGGTCCGCGGATCGACATTCGTCGGCGAGGCTGCATCGTAATTTCCCAGAAATCCTACGATTCCCGGTACGCCTGCCCAATCATCGTTTGCAGTGATAAGCGCCGCGTTCGTCCAATTCTGGCTGAACGGCAGAGCCTGAGGTGTGTTTGTTAATATCCGGTTCCCATTTCTTTTGTCCGCCTTAACCTTAACGCCGGGAATTCCCGAAAAATAAACGACAATGAGCGCCATGATGGATATGGAATAAAAAAAGATCTTTTTGCTCATTTATTTCTCCTTAAATATAGGAATGAAGGTTCATTCTAAAATGGGATCTGGGGGAGATATATTCTATCTTTTGCGGTCTGCGGCATTAAAGGGGTTGGGACCTAAGATCCCAACCCCAATTAAAACCGATTTGTTCAACTAGTGGGTATCGTAATTAAGAACCGGATAGTCCCCGTTCGATCCCCATTCCTGGTATTGGAGACCGCCATCAGTCGACTTTCTTATAAAGAAGTAATTGCTTGCCGGATCGGCATTCGGCCGCCAAACTGAAAGGTCGGTCTTGCCGTCACCATCGTAGTCACCCTGGCACGGAAAATCGGTTGCGGATAGTCCCCACAGTAGGCTTACCGATGTATCCAGAGCGCCGCTCGGTTCGTAATTCCACAAGATCTGCCCGCCGGATCCCCTGATAACGCACAGGTCGGTTTTGCCGTCACCGTCATAATCACCGGGTACGATGACATCCGTCGGTGTTCCGTAGATCTTGAGACGGTCGATCGAAGCAGCCGCCGATGACGAGTAGTTGATAAAGAATGCAGCCTGGCCACCGCCGTTGTTACGTTGGACCGCGAAATCGTTACTGCCATCGCCATTGTAGTCGCCGGGCGCAGGGAAGTCGCCATTCTGGCCCCATCGACGTGTAAAGACCGGACCAGCGGCCGCGGTCCTGTAATACCAATTGCTCGGATCGCCCGAAGCCAGGCCACCCCTGTAAACCGCCATATCGGCGCTATTGTCGTTGTTATAGTCACCTACAACTGATGGGTCATCGCCGGTTTGGCCAAAGGCCTCCTGCCTGATGGTATTAGATCCGGTGAGTAAGATATACCAGCCCGCATTGCCTGCCGGTCCTGCACGCCAGATCGCATAATCGGTCTTGCCATCGCCGTTGTAGTCCGCCGGGACGAATTCGTCACCCTGGGCTCCCCAAGGAGCGGCGAATTGCGGAGCGCCGCCGTTTTGCTGCACGAACCATGTTAATGCACCACCAGGACCGCCGCCAGTATTTCGTACTAACGCGTAGTCCGATTTGCCGTCGCCGTCCCAGTCTCCCACGTGCTGCGTGTTCGTAACGATCGGGGTGCCCGTAACACTAATGTCATCAACGCCTACCCATTCATCATTGCCGCCCGCATTTGTCGTGATCACGCGGATCTCGACATTCGGCTGGTTGTTTGCGGCCGCCGGAAGAGTGAGATTCAACGGGGTGGACATCGTTGTGCTGGGACCCGAGGACGCGTCGGCTATATAACCGCCCGTTACAGAAGTGTAATCGCCGGCGCCGCCGACCCGATATTGAACGTCGACCTGCTGTGCCGAATTGTCGATCGTGTCATCGATGTCTCTTATATTGCAGGTGAAGGTGATATTAGTATTTCCGGTCGTGTTTAAATAAATACTAATGTTGGGAGCATCGGCTGTTCCGGAACCATTAAGCGCCACTACAGGGTTGGCGATACCGTCAAACTCGGCGACGCCGCCATTGGTCAGCGATACCATGGTTTGATTCGCAATTACATCAACGTCGTTGGTTGCAAATGGTGCAAGAAGGGTCCGCGGATCGACATTTGCCGGCGAGGCCGCGTCATAATTTCCCAGAAATCCTACTATTCCCGGTACGCCTGCCCAGTCGTCATTTGCAGTAATAAGTGCCACATTTGTCCAGTTCTGGCTGAACGGCAGTGGCTGCGGTGTATTGGTTAACATTCTGTTCCCGTTTTTCTTGTCGGCCTTTACAGTGCCTCCGGGAATGCCCGAAAAATAAAGCGCGCCGAGTGCAATGGCAGCAAACGCGCACAATAGTAATTTCTTATTCATATTTTCTCCTCAGTATAGGGTCGATCTGTTATGCTCGCGAGCCACGCGGGCCCTGAGCGATAAATTAAATAATTGCCGTGTGGGTAAAGAAATAAAGCTATATTAATTTGATGCGATAGTATCATAGATCGCGCTATTTTTGGTATATAATCGTCGTTAAATATAGGTTACGAAAAGAAATCTCTCCGCGAACCAGAATCGTTTGATTTTCAATGGCCCCGGACATTTTGGTAGAGTGAGGTATGACGATGATGTTCAAGATTCTGTTGTTATTGTTAATTTTGAGCTTGGGTTCTTCGGCGACGATCTTTGCCCAGATCAAGAACGACCCAAAGAAGAATGATGACGAGGTTTTGCGGATCGATACGCAGCTGGTCGATGTGCCGATCGTTGTTAATGACAAGACAGGCCGCCCCGTTCTTAATCTGAAGCAGAACAACTTTGTCGTTTACGAGGATGGGACCCGGCAGGAGATCTCGGATTTTAACGCGACAACAGCGCCGTTCGAGGTTGCCCTTCTATTGGATACATCGGGCTCGACCCGCAATGACCTGGTCCTGATACAGCGCGCGGCCGAGAATTTTATTGCCTCGCTACGACCCGGCGACAAGGTTTCGATCATTGCCTTTAAGACCACCGACGACGGCAGGAAGAGATTTCCCGTACCGGAGGTGGTAAGCGGCCTGACGGACAACCGCGCATCGCTGAAGGCGGCGCTCGCAAAGGTAGGTACAAGTAACGGAACGCCTTATTACGATAGCTTGCTACAGGTTATTCAAACTGTCTTCCGAAATAAACCAGCGGATGAATTCAGAGGCCGGCGAGCACTTGTTGCGCTGACAGACGGGGTTGATTCGACGAGCCTCTCGGGGTTTGACGAAGCGAAAGAAGATATCGAGGCGGCCGGGCTTGTCTGTTTTTTTATCCAGGTGGATACGCGCGACTTTTTTGAGGAAAGCCTATTAGGCGATTGCACGACGGCGATCCGGTTCTCCGCCGCGCAGATCCGGCGGTATTATCGCAGCTTTGGGGCGAAGGCCGATATTGAAAAGGTAACCGACTTTTGCCAACTCGGTGATTTCGAGCGTCTCGCGATAAGCAAAAGGCTTTACGAATTGGCTGAAAGTGAAATGGGCATGCTGGCTAAGAGTTCGGGAGGGCGTATTTTCCCGGCGGTCGATCTGAGCGAAGCGAGAAATGCTTTCAAAAGTGTGGCGGAGGAGATCGGGACAAAATACAGCCTGGGTTACTACTCCTCTAACGAAAAACGCGACGGAACTTACCGTAAGATCCGCGTTGAACTGAAGGGATTGCCCGCGGGCGTCAAAATGCGGGCGCGTGAGGGCTATACAGCACCGACCAAATAGTTTGTAGAGTTTATAGCGTTTGGCGTGTTTCACTCGTTTCAAGTGTTTCTGGCGTATCGCGCCCTTGATTTTAATAGTCGGCGGGGAAAATGGTCTAAGATAGGTTTATGAAGTTTAATCGTATTTGTTTGATGGTGCTGGATAGCGCCGGTATCGGGGAGATGCCGGATGCGGCCGAATGGGGCGATGCGGGGGCCGACACGCTCGGGCATATCATGGAATCTCGCCGGGTCCATTTACCGAATCTGCAAAAGCTAGGACTTGGGAATATTCGCCCGCTGGCCGATCTTCCGCCGGTTGAAAACCCGACCGGGTCTTATGGTAAATGTACGCTCAAATCGAACGGTAAGGACACCACCACGGGCCACTGGGAGATGGCCGGCATCATCCTGAAACAGGCATTCCCAACGTTCCCGGAGGGGTTCCCACCGCGGATCATAAACGAATTTGTTTCGAAGGCGAGTGTTCCGGGCATATTAGGCAATTTCCCGGCGTCGGGCACCGAGATAATCAAGGACCTCGGCGAGGAGCACGTCAGAACGGGTAAACCGATTGTTTATACGTCGGCGGATTCGGTCTTCCAGATCGCCGCACATGAGGAAATAATCCCGATCGACCGGTTATACGAGATCTGCGAGGTAGCGCGGAAGATACTGAACGGCGAGGATGAAGTGGCGAGAGTCATCGCCCGGCCGTTTTTGGGCAACAACGCCGGTGATTTCAAACGCACGGAAAACCGCCATGACTACGCCGTTCCACCGCCATCGGATAACCTGCTTCCGACGCTAAAAGTCGCGGGGTTGGATGTGGTTTGTATAGGGAAAATAGCGTCGATCTATGACTCGATAGGCGTAACGGAAGATTTGACCGCAAAGAACAACGACCAGACGGTCGATCAAACTATAAACGCGCTCAATGCCGAATCGCGTGGGCTGATCTTTAGTAATCTGGTCGATTTCGACATGCTCTACGGCCATCGCCGCGATACCGAGGGGTATGCAAAGGCGCTCGAGCATTTCGATACGCGGCTGCCTTCGATATTGGACGCGCTACGCGAGGACGATCTGCTGATAATGACAGCCGACCACGGCAACGACCCGACAAAAGAGGGATCCGACCACACCCGTGAATACGCGCCGCTGCTGGTTTATGGGAAGTCGGCGAAAGGCGGTATGAATTTGGGAACGCGGCTGAGTTTATCGGATATCGGGCAGACGGTAGCGGAGAATTTCGGGTTGAAGTTGAAGGACGGGGTTAGTTTCTTAGCGGAGTTGTAAGAAGGATTGCCGGCGATACGCGCATTACTTTTGGCAGCGGCGGAGCCGCGAATATTGGGATACAGATCGGAGAAGCGGAGCTTCTCCGCAAATAGAACGGCGAAGCCGCACAAAGATCATTTGAAGCACTGCCCTAATTTCTAAGGCCTTCCCCTCAGTCGCACTCGCGTTTCTCCGTGGCTACGTGATATAAATTTCCTCATCACGATAGATCCGACTTAAAACACGATGAAGAAATTTAGAGTCATTCTTGCCGCGATTTTTCTATTTGCACTCCTGTCGATTACACTCGGCCAAAAACCGGATGCTCTCAGCGCTTACAACGAGCCATCCTCGCGCCTTCGCGGTGTGATCGAGAAATTTAATGAGGATTACGGCACGCTGAACCGGTTTTATACCGCTCCGACCTCGGCGAATCGCTATACAAAGCTCAACGAATTCTATGCGGAGCGCCTCGCCTTTCTCGGCAAGCTGGATTTCAACTCGCTCAACCATGACGAGCAGGTGGATTTTCTCCTGTTCAAAAATTACCTGGAGCACGAGCAAAAAGAGCTCGGCCGCTACAAGGCACAGCTTGACGAAATGTCTCAGCTGATGCCGTTTGCAAAAACTATCAGCGATCTGGAAGATTCGCGCCGTAAGCTCGAGCCGGTCGATTCCGCAAAGATCGCAGGGCTCTTGAACGACCTCGCGGCCCAGATCGCCGCAACACAAAGGGAGGTCGATGCGGGCAGGGTCGCGAAACCGAAAAAGACGGTCGCGAACCGCGGTACCCGCACTGTTCAGGGCCTGCGCAACACACTCAGGAACTGGTACACGTTCTACAACGCCTACGATCCGCTCTTCACGTGGTGGAACGCGAAGCCTTATGAGGCAGTGGATAGCGCGCTAACCGCTTATTCGAACTATCTTTACGACAAGCACGTCGGGATCAAACCGGACGACAAGATAACTATTATCGGCGATCCGATTGGGCGGGAAGCGCTGCAGGATGAGCTTCATCACGAGATGATCCCGTATTCGCCGGAGCAGCTTGTCGAGATCGCGAACAAGGAGTTTGCGTGGTGCGAAGCCGAGATGAAAAAAGCTTCGCGCGAGATGGGCTTTGGTGACGATTGGAAAAAAGCGCTCGAGAAGGTGAAGCAGAAGTATGTCGAGCCGGGCAAGCAGTCGGAGCTGATCCGCGACCAGGCTTACGAGGCGATAGAATACGTCGAGAAAAATAATCTCGTCACGGTTCCCGCCGGTGCGCGGAACTCGTGGCGCATGGAGATGATGACGCCGGAGCGCCAGCTTGTCAGCCCATTCTTCCTCGGCGGAGAGACTATACTCGTCTCCTACCCGACCTCGACGATGACCCACGAGCAGAAGATGATGAGCATGCGCGGCAACAACCCGCATTTTACGCGTGCCGTGACGCATCATGAGCTGATACCGGGCCATTACCTGCAGCGCTATATGACGGCCCGCTACCGGCC
>Ga0193752_1001658_pt1 | contig 18112 bp, 14 predicted proteins | sample H1c1metaG_FD_144924 | JGI IMG/M metagenome (GOLD analysis project Ga0193752, IMG submission 144924) | Soil microbial communities from a riparian zone of the East river system, Colorado, United States - H1c1 | ecosystem: Environmental > Terrestrial > Soil > Riparian zone | place: USA: East River...
ATTTATATATCGAGTTAAGAATTGTTTCCTTTGCTGTCGCCGGTTTAAGTTTTATTTCAAATCAAATTGAAATAAAAATCTTTCGCAGGACAGCGAATATCGAATAAAATGTTGAAAAAAAAATTTTTTATTCATTTGTTTTTTTCTAAAGAATCACAGTATGATATTTTGGCCGTTGCTGCAAATGACAACCTAAAACTTCCAGTCCTGCCAGCGCCAAAAATACACATCCCCAACCAGCTTGATTTACAGCCATATCTGTCCCTCAATTGAATTCATATTTGACCAGTATCTCCCAAAAAAATAGTTTTGAGGGCCCAAAGACCAGGCTCCTGGTTTATTGAATTTTTTGTTTCTGAATTGTCACTTGCCTTATTATTATCATATCAAAATCCTGGTAAAGAGTTTTGGTGGATTCAATTTTAGAATAAAGATCCCGCCTGATAATTTTTCAATAAGATATTTATTTATAGCAGCAGCGTTTTCAAAAGTGAGGATCATTTTTCGTTCTTTAAAAAAAACTGATTCTGTAAAAACAGCGATACAATTTTTTTTATGGATCTCTTTATTATATGGACACATTTTTATTAAGTGGTAAAATGCCTTCCATTAAAAAAGATCAATAAAAATTTTATGAAAGATTTTCTGTCTCAAAAATAATTCCCATGCTTTGTCCGGGTAAGGTATTCTTTTTTATGAAGAAGAAAGAATTAATCGAAAAATAATAATCAGGAAAAATATATCTACTTTTGGATTCTTAAATCTTTTATATGAGTTATGAATTAACAGGCAAGCTGGTTGCTAAATATGATACCGTACAGCGTACCGAAACTTTTAAAACCCGTGAATTTGCGGTTGAAAAATCGGAGGACATCAATGGGCGTACTATTACCAATTATGCAAAATTTCAATGTGTACAGGATAAAACCACCATTATTGACCGGGTGAACATCGGCGACGAGATAAAAGTGTACTTCAATATCAAGGGAAGCAAATGGGAAAAGGACGGCAAGGTTAATTATATTACCAATTTAGACGCCTGGAGGATTGAACAGATCCTGCAAAGCGGAGCTGGTGGTTCAAAAAATGACAGTGAATACCTGGAACCGCTGGATACATTTTCGGCAACGCCACCGGATGCGGTGGACGATCTGCCATTTTAATCGCAGACCTGCCTGCCGGCAGGCAGGTTTATTTGACTTTACTGATTTCGCAGATATAAATAAGTTTTTAGGATAACTACCTAACACTATGCAACAAAAACTCTCTCTCAAATTGCTGCCATCAGAAGCAGCGGATGAAACAGCCGTAAAAAGATCAATTGCCCGTGCTGCAGGCAAAAAAACAGATGCTGTTTCTGGCTATCACATTCTAAAGCAATCAATTGATGCCCGGGCAAAAACCATTTGGGTGAATGTAACCGTTAATGCATTTATTGATGAGCCTTTTGTGCAGCGGCAGATTCAATCCTTCAATTTTAAAGATGTAAGCAAGACAGAAAAAAAAGTGGTCATCATCGGTGCCGGGCCTGCGGGCTTGTTTGCAGCATTGCATTTATTGGAACAGGGTATCAAACCCATAATTTTAGAAAGAGGAAAAGATGTACGGTCAAGAAGAAGGGATCTTGCCATATTGAATAAAGAAGGGATCATTAATGAAGAAAGTAATTATTGCTTTGGTGAAGGCGGTGCAGGCACCTACAGCGATGGTAAATTATATACCCGCAGTAATAAAAGAGGCGATATTGACCGCATATTAAACCTGTTTGTACAATTCGGTGCCGAAGAAAAGATCCTTTACCAATCTCATCCACATATTGGCACCAATAAACTACCGCAGATAATAACTGCCATGCGGCAACAGATCACTGATTGTGGTGGTGAATTTTTATTTGAGAAAAAAGTGGTTGATTTTATTATTGAAGATCAAAAAATAAGATCGGTTAAAACTGCAGATGGCAATTCCTTTGATGCAACTGCTTTTATTTTAGCAACCGGCCACAGTGCCCGTGATATATTTGAACTGCTTCATCAAAAACAGATCTTAATTGAAGCCAAAGACTTTGCCCTGGGTGTACGTATTGAACATCCGCAACAATTAATTGACAGTATTCAATACCACTGCCCGGCTAGAGGCCTTTATTTACCCCCGGCTTCCTATGCTTTGGTAAAACAGGTGAGCGATAGAGGTGTGTTTTCCTTTTGCATGTGCCCGGGTGGTATTATTGCACCCGCAGCTACATCGGCTGGTGAACTGGTAGTGAATGGATGGAGCCCTTCAAAAAGAAATAATCCTTATGCCAATAGTGGTATGGTGGTGCAGGTTGAGTTAGAAGATGTAATTCAAAATTCAAAACTTAAAATTCAAAATAACCCTTTGGCAATGATGCGCTTTCAGCAAATGGTGGAACAAAGCTGTTTTAATGCCGGTGGCGGAAAATTTGTTGCACCGGCACAGCGCATGGTTGATTTCAGCAATGGTATCAGTTCTTCATCTTTGCCGGATTGTTCTTATCAACCGGGCCTCAATCCTGTATCTTTAAAAGAAGTGTTGCCGGATTTTGTTTACCAGGCATTGGCAAAAGGCTTTATCGAATTTGGCAAAAAAATGCCCGGTTATTTTACCAACGATGCCGTGGTAGTTGCTACTGAAAGTCGTACTTCATCACCGGTTCGTATTCCCCGTAACAACGATACGCTTGCCCATCCACAAATAAAGAATTTATACCCCTGCGGTGAAGGGGCAGGATATGCCGGAGGAATTGTAAGCGCAGCCATGGATGGAGAAAGAGTATCCAGTGAATTGGTGAACATCTTGTTATAGTTAGCTTACCTTTTATAAAAATAACATTCAAAATCATTGTTAGATTCTTACATTTGGCCTCGTTTAAATAATTGCACTTAATATGAACATTTTAGAACTTCAAAATCTAAAAAAATATTTTGCTACGCAAAAAGCGGTTGACGATATCAGCTTTAATATAGCGCAGGGAGATATTTTTGGTTTGCTTGGGCCCAATGGCGCCGGCAAAACAACACTGTTGCGGATGATCACCGGTATTTTTTATCCTGACAGCGGCGAAGTTGTTTTTAATGGCAGAAGATTCGACCCTATCAACGATACTGCTTACATAGGCTATATGCCCGAAGAAAGAGGCCTTTACAAAAAAATGAAAATAGGAGAACAGGCTATTTACCTGGCACAGTTAAAAGGGCTTTCCCGGGCTGATGCCATGAGCAAAATAAAAACCTGGTTTGTAAAATTTGAGATGGAGAGCTGGTGGAACAAAAAAGTGGAAGACCTGAGTAAAGGAATGAGCCAGAAACTACAATTTGTAACCACTGTTTTGCATGAGCCCAAGCTGATCATTTTAGATGAACCTTTCAGCGGGTTAGATCCTGTAAATGCAAATTTGATAAAGGATGAGATCTTTAACCTGGCGCAAAACGGCAGCACCATTATTTTCAGTACACACCGTATGGAACAAGTGGAAGAGATCTGCAACCATATTGTGCTGGTGAATAAAGGGAAAAAAATACTGGATGGAACTGTAAGAAATGTAAAAAATGAATTCAAAGAAAATATTTACCGCATTGGGGCAGATATTTTACCTGAAGACATAAAGCATCCTGCATTTGAAGTGATCAGGCATCAGCCGGATGAATTATTGCTAAAGCTGGCACCCGGTACCAAAACAAATGATGTGCTGCAATACTTCATTTCTAAGGATATAACGGTTAATGCATTCAGCGAAGTGCTTCCATCTCTCAACGAAATATTCATCAAACTGGTAGAAGGCACAAAAACTGCACGCCAGTTCCAGGAAATTTGATCAACACATAATTTTATCCAACATGAATAAGATCTGGCTCATAATTAGGCGGGAATACATAACCAGGGTTCGCAATAAAACTTTTTTACTTTCTACTTTTTTGCTGCCCATAGTGATCGTGCTGTTCATAGCAGGCAGTATTTTCTTATCTGTAAAATCGGAGGAAGGCCGCAAGCGGATCGCATTTTCTGATCCTTCAGAATTTTTTAAACCGCTGGTAAAAAACGACAGTGCTAAACTGGTCTTTGTTTTTGATACCACTGTAGATACCTTAAACTATACAAAAAAAGGATTTGATGGTTTTGTTTACCTCGATGACAGCATTAACCATCATTTTGTTTTACGTACGCCAAAAGCGGCATCCATGGGGACAACCAATTCAATTGAAAGTAAATTCAATGAGGCTTATCAGAATTACCAGTTAGAGCGATCGGGTATCAGTAAAGTATATCTTGATTCACTTAAGAAAGAGTCATCAACATATTTTAGCGTGGATAATAAAGGCGATGATGCCAAGGTCGTAAATGCAGGTCTTAACTATGCAGTAGGTTTTGGAAGCGGTATTTTAATTTATATCACCATGTTTGTTTTTGGTGCCATGGTTATGAGGGGTGTAATGGAAGAAAAGACCAACCGCATTGCAGAAGTAATGGTTAGCAGTGTAAAACCTTTTCAATTAATGATGGGTAAAATACTGGGTATTGGTGCAGTAGGGTTAACACAATTGCTTTTGTGGATCATCCTCATGTCTATACTATCCATTGCAGCAACAGCATTTCTTCCGGCCGATATTATGAGCCAGGTACAGCAAATACAAAATAACCCGGCTATTGCAAGTAATAATGCCGCACAAGTGAGCGAAAGTGCCAAATTTATTGCCAATGTTAGCAACCTCAACTGGCCAATGATCATTGGATGCTTCATTTTTTATTTTGTAGGAGGATTTCTTTTCTATTCATCCCTTTTTGCAGCAGTAGGAAGTGTGGTAAATGAAGACCCACAGGAGGCACAATCATTGATGTTGCCCATTATGATGCCAATCATTTTTGGCTTCATTATCTTATCAAGTAATTTAAATTCACCCGACAACGATGCGATGTTCTGGGGAAGCATTATCCCCTTTACTTCTCCTATTGTAATGATGGGCAGGATATCCACTTCTCCTCCCTGGTGGCAACTGGCTTTGTCAATGGCATCATTGATCGGCGGCTTTTTATTTACAACCTGGATGGCAGGAAAGATCTACCGCACAGGGATATTGATGTATGGTAAAAAAGCAAGCTGGAAAGAAATGATCAAATGGACATTCAGAAAATAAAATGATTCAATAAAAGAAATTATTTTACGGGTTCCTGTTGTGGCACCAATATAGGTTCCTTTGCCTTGGAGGCTTTTTCAATGGCTTTGTTCAATTCATCTGCCATATATTTATTGATAACTTTCCAGCTAACCAGGAAAATACCGATTATCAAACCTAAAAATGCCCCCATAGCCGAATAAGTGAATGTCGATTTTTGGATCGTATCATATGGCCATTCAGGTTTATCAAGTACTTCAATAATAGGTGTTTCTTTCTGCAGGCGGTAAGCTGCAGACTCCCGGTTATTTACCGCATAATAATATTGCGACTGAACGGTTGCTTTATCCTGGGCCAGGTTAATTTTTGGCAGGTTATACCTTTTTAAGGTTTCATTGGTGAAGAAAGTGCTTTCATCCAATGCAATAGCACGTTTATCAAGTTGATTTAAAACGATCAATAAAGAGTCGGCCTTTTTAACTGCAAATTCGAAATCTATCTGGGCCTTTTTCTTTTTAAGGTTGATATAAAATTCAGAAAGTTTGTCAATATAAATGTAACTCATTTCCCTAACCAGTTCCGGGCTGCTGTTGGTCAGATAAAGTTCCAGTATACCTGTTTTATTGATCTTTGCATTAAATCCGCCTTTCAATAAATTACTGGCAATATTCATCTGCGACAGGGTATCTTTAGGAGGATCGATATGATTATTCTGCATAAACCCGGTATGCTTGTTGTTCTCTTCTATCAAAAGTTCTGATACTGTTTTATTCCCCATAGATGGTATTCTTACCATAGCAACAGCCTCCCTGGTGCGTCGGCTGTTGGCCAGTTCAACAATATTTATAGAGGCATCGCCGGTAAATGATTTTGTTCCCTCACCAAGACCTAAAAGACTGCTGATGGTTGAACCCGGGCTGGTTTCTGAAGTGCCATTTAATGGGAACACAGTAGATTTGGCTATGTACACCAATACACTTTGTTTTGCCATGTAATAAAAGAAGCCACCGAACAACGCAGCGATAATGGCAATAAGCCAACTGTATTTTTTAAGCCTGCCAATAAGCTGTTTTATAAGTTCTATACTATTCATAGCGGAACTGGTATTTAAAAATTACCTCAGTAAATTAACAATATATGCAGCCAGGGCAACAGGAATAGCAGATACCACAACCTGTACCAGGGTGTCTGTGATCTCGGCACCTTCGGGCCTTAATGGAACCGTTATTGTTGAACCTTCTTTTACCTTTGGATAAAAATGCATGAAGAAAATATTTTTTGTTCTGCGGCTTTTCCCATTTGCATAGGTTACATAAATTCTTTTTCGCCATGGCCTGATACCATAACCACCGGCTTTATCAATATAGTACCCAACACTGGTGTGTTCCTTATCAAAAGTTAATTTTAATGGCGACTGCACAATACCTTTCACATTTACAAAAGGATTTATTTCGGGAATGAAGATCACATCTCCCTCCTGCAAAACAATATCATACTTAGTATTCTTATATTTCATCGCACGGGCCAGGTCAATACTAACAGGCTCGTTGGCAACCTCACTTATACTGGTTTTAACTGAATCTAATTGAATGCTTCCTATTGAATCGGTTAAAGAAGCAACTTTATTGGTTACGTTCTCCCTGAAGAACTGTGTTTTTTTACGGTACAAAATTGCCCCAGACAGATCTGCATTTTCTTTTACGCCTCCTGCCCTTTCTATGTAAGACGATAATCGCTCGTATTTACTCAGCCTGGGATATGGCCCTGAATATTGCACCATCCCATTTATTTGTACCAGTTGCTGCAATTCAAATGTTGGGTTTTTACGTACATACACCTGGTCATAAGGCTTCAGTTCAATTTTGGCAGATACACTGTCCAGGTCAAGGTTAGGAGAAATTTTTAAAGTTCGTAAAACTGTACGGGTTGGTTGCTGCATCCCCTTGGCCGAATCTATATCAACCACGCTTGAAATTTCTATTCTGCCGTATTCTGCCGATTGCTTTAATCCACCGGATAAATACAACAGGTCCTGTAAGGTCATACCTCCATATTTATTCACCTTACCTTCTTTCCTTACCTCTCCAAAAATTTCTACATATTGTTTGTCGGCAAACTGGTTCACATTAAACAAAAGCACCTGGTCGTTCGCAAATAGTTCCACATTATTAATACTGGAAGTATCATTGGTGGTGATATCAGTGAGGTTTACTTCTACCCTGCTGGCTTTGATATTGGTACTATCGCCACCGCCACGAAAAATGTAGGCACGGGGCAAATAAGTATTGCGGGTGATACCTCCTGCACGATTGATCAGGTCAAATAACTTATCTCCTTTCCTGGCTTCGTATTGGCCAGGGTATGATACTTCACCCTTCATTTCTATCTTATTGAACAATCCCGGGTTTACTGCAATTACTTTTACGATATCGCCATCAACCAATGGATAATCTTCATCCTTTAATCGCAGATCATTTGTAGGATTAATAATTGCAGTGGCATTTACATCCTGTATCACCTGTTTCTCCAGTTCTGTCCGGTAAATTTTTACACCACTTGAAAATGCATCCCTTTCCAACCCTCCTGTAAATTTCAACAGGGCCTTCATACCCTCATCTTTCTTTAGCTGGTAATACATCGGGCGTTTGAATTTGCCTTCTGCCTTTACTTTTTTCTCCACTGTTTGTAAGATCACAAAATCATTGTTATCGAGGTAAATATGTTTACCAAAATCGCCGGTGGTTAAATATTTATATACGTCCAGCACATCAATGATCTTTCCGTTTCTTTTTATCTGTATCTCACGCAGGTTGGCCAGGTTGGTTGGACCACCCGCCAATGCGATCACATTAAATGCATTGGTGAAAGCAGAAACCGTAACCGGACCCTGGTCTTTAACTTCGCCGGCTACATTTACCGAAATGGTCCGTGGCTGGCCTATAGAAACAGAGATATTAGTTGAAGGTGGCACAAAGGCTTTAAACCTCCTGGTCAATAAAGATCTTACATTTTCAAAAGTGAGGCCCTGTAGGTATATTTTCCCAATACTGGTTGGAAAAATTGAACCGTCCCTGGCGACAGTATAATCCAAAGTAGCTTCTGCCCCGTTCCACAGCGAAACAATGATCTGGTCATAAACACCGATCGGGTAATCCAGTGGCGGTGTGGATAATTCGGTAAGGGAGGCAACAACACCACTGCGGAACAGGTTCATTCCGTAAGTATCTTCGGTTGGATTTATTGATTGAGGTGTCTTCTCTTTTACAAGGCTGTCTTTTTCAATCCGGTCCTTCAGTTTCTTATTGCTGTCTTCCCCGGTTTTTTTTGCGCCTTCCCCATTTTTATCTTTTAGCAGATCGTATAACTGGGCAGGAGGTAACTGCGTGTTTGGCAATACGGGTACATCGGGGCTGTTTGGATCTTTTATTGGATTTTGGGCATTTGCCAGATCAGTTATAAAGAAAAAAATTATACTGAAAATTAAAACCGTTCTTTTTAATCCTGTATAAACTCGCCCTGGGTTTAGTAACATGTGTTTGGGGGTTGATTTAGTAATTTTTAACACTGCGCAAATATAATATATTATTTTACCGGCTGCTTTAATGCTGCTGAGTATTCTTTATACAGCTCCTGCACAATTTCAGCTGCCGGTTTTATGTCTTTTATGATGGCACTCACCTGGCCTATTTCCAGTTCTCCTTCTGCAAGGTTTCCTTCAAACATGCCGAGTTTGGCCCTCCCTCTTCCCAACAATTGTTGAAGTTCATCTACCGATGCACAGTTATTTTCTGCTTGCTGTACAAGGTTGAAAAAATCATTTTTCAGTAATCTTACGGGAGTTAATTGTTTTAACGATAAATGAGTGTCTCCTTCACGGGAAGTGATAACAAGGTCTTTAAAATTTTGATGAGAAGAAGCTTCATCACTTGCAACAAACCTGCTTCCAACCTGTACCCCATCTGCACCTAATACCATGGCAGCCAGCATTTGCCTGCCGGTTGCAATACCACCTGCAGCCAACACCGGGATATCAACAGCATTACAAACAGCTGGCACCAATACCATCGTAGTGGTTTCTTCTCTCCCATTATGTCCGCCGGCTTCAAAACCTTCGGCAACTACAGCATCGCAACCAGCTTCCTGTGCTTTAAGTGCAAATTTGCTGCTGCTTACCACATGTACAACTGTTATTCCCTCTTGTTTCAATGTTGATGTCCATGTTTTTGGATTACCTGCCGATGTAAATACAATGGGCACTTTTTCTTCAATAATGATCCGGATATGTTTATCAATATCTGTGTACAACAAAGGCACATTTACTCCAAAAGGTTTTTGTGTAGCTGCCTTACATTTTCGGATATGTTCCCGTAAAACTTCCGGGTACATGCTACCTGCACCAATAATGCCCAATGCACCGGCATTACTGACCGCACTGGCAAGGCGCCAGCCGCTGGCCCAAACCATACCCGCCTGTACAATTGGGTATTCTATATTAAAAAGTTCTGTAACCCGGTTTTGCATAATTGATCATATAGCATTTTCAAATATCAGTTAAAATTACTTAACAAACAGAAAGTACTTTGAAACGCAAAGTAAATGATTTTATTTTACAAAACCGCAAAAAAATGAGTCCTTTAAACTAAAATAGCCCTACAAAGCCGGTATACATTTGAAACTCGGTAACTGTAAATACTTGTATGTGTTGATTATTATTTTTATGTTTGAAGTAACTAAAACTACTTATTATGGACTTTGGACACATGGCACTTAGTGCATTAGCTGCGGCATTATCTACATTTATCGTTGGCTTTATCTGGTACAACCCAAAAGTATTTGGCAATGCCTGGATGAAAGCTGAAGGACTAACAGAAGAACAACTTAAAAAAGGAAATATGGCTAAGATCTTCGGGCTTTCCTTTGTTTTATCTTTCGTTGCAAGCTTTATAATTATTCCTGCTGTAGTTATACACCAGGCTGGCGCCTTGGGTATGATTGGCGGTGATCCCGAAAAAGCCACTGCTTCTTATACCGCATTCATGACCGAGTATGGAACTGCATTCAGAACATTCAAGCATGGCGCACTGCACGGTACGCTTTTAGGAGTCGGGCTCGTTTTTCCGGTAATTGCCATCAATGGTTTATATGCTCACAAATCATGGAAGCTGATCTTGATAACAGCTGGATATTGGGTTGTTTCACTTGCCATTATGGGTGGTATCATTTGCGGCTGGAACGAAAGCGGATTTCACTTTAGTTAAGTAAGGCTTATTGGCATCGAAATAAAAAAGGTGGTTTCTACTTATTGAAACCACCTTTTTATTTAGAAATGTTTTTGTTACTTACTATTCCCGCCCAGGTCAATAGCAGTATTATCACCAATATTCAGGTTGCGGCTTACTCCTTTTACTTCTGCATCGCTGCCAATCAATGAAGTATTTAAAACAATTTCATGCAGTTTAGAATAAGAGCCGATTATGGAATCCTTGATGATCGCATAATTGATACGGGTGTGCTCTCCTATTGTTACATTGGGGCCAATAACAGAATTCTTTATTTCACATCCTTCGGCAATAGAAACAGGAGGTATGATAATGGTATTTTCAAACTCATGTTTTTCCGACACATTCCCGCCAAATTTTTTCAGTAAAGTTGCATTTGATTCCAGTAAGGTTTCTTTCTTACCACAATCAAACCAGTTTGTTACTTTGAATGATTTAAATGCAGCTCCTCTTTGCATCATACACTCCAGCGCATCGGTAAGACTGAATTCCTCGTACCCTTTGGGATTGGTCACAATTAAGTTCTCAAGACATGAGAACATGAAATCAGTTTCTTTGATCTTATAAACGCCTACCAGCGCCATATTGCTTTTAGGGATAGATGGTTTTTCAACCACTTTGCTTATCGTTCCATCTTCCTCTACTTCGGCAACACCAAAATTTCTGGGGTCATCTACTTTTTTAATACCCAGCATAGAAACAGGAGAATCAATGATCTCTTTTACATTATAATCTGCAATGGTATCTCCCAAAACGATCATCACTTCATCTGTACCAACAATTTCTCTTGTAAGGTTGATGGCGTGGCCGATACCAAAGCGCTCATTCTGCTGCACAAAATGACAGTTCAGGTCAGGATATTTCTTTTGTACATAATCCTGGATCTTCTCCCCCAGGTAACCTATGATAAATATGAAATCTTTAATGCCGGCTTCGTGCAGCTGATCTACGATGATACTGAGTATTGTTTTGCCTGCAAGCGGTATTAGAGCTTTGGGTTGTGTATAGGTATGCGGCCTCAGTTTTGTACCTGCGCCTGCTACCGGGATAATTGCCTTCATGCTTAAAACTAATCTGCCATGGGCAGTGCATTTAGTTTACAATACCGTTTATAAAACTAAAACGGGGTGCTAAAGTAGTACTTTTTGGGTAATCCATGTATTTTATACACACAATCGGTATAACCTCCCGGTAATAATATGTTATGCTGCTTATATTTGCGTTTCTAAAACAGGCTTATGCAAAAAGATACATTGGTTTTTGATCTCATCAATAAGGAGCTGGCACGCCAGCGTGAAGGTATTGAACTGATCGCTTCTGAGAATTTTACCAGCCTGCAGGTAATGCAGGCCATGGGTACATCATTAACCAATAAGTATGCAGAAGGCTATCCCGGTAAAAGATATTACGGAGGTTGCGAAATTGTGGACCAGGTAGAACAACTGGCCATTGATCGTTTAAAAGAAATTTTTAAATGCACTTATGCAAATGTGCAACCGCATAGTGGTGCACAGGCAAATGGTGCTGTGTTTCTTGCAGCCATGAAACCGGGAGAAAAATTCCTGGGACTTGACCTGAGTATGGGCGGACATCTTACTCATGGCAGTCCGGCCAACTTCAGCGGAAAAACTTACCAGGCTCTTCATTATGGAGTAACCAAAGATGGTATTGTTGATTATGAACAACTGGAGCAAAAAGCCCGTGCAGAAAAACCAAAGATGATCATCTGCGGTGCATCGGCTTACAGTCGTGACTGGGATTACAAACGCATTCGTGCCGTGGCCGATGAGATTGGCGCCATCGTTTTTGCAGACATTGCACATCCCGCCGGTTTAATAGCAACCGGTTTATTGAATGATCCCTTTGATCATTGCCATATTGTTACCTCTACAACTCATAAAACTTTGCGTGGGCCAAGAGGCGGTATCATTATGCTGCGCCACGATTTTGAAAATCCATGGGGATTAAAGGATCCAAAAGGTAATACAAGGATGATGAGTTCATTGCTTGACCTCGCGGTTTTTCCTGGTACGCAAGGTGGACCACTCGAGCATGTGATCGCTGCCAAAGCTGTTGCTTTCGGCGAAATTTTATCAGAAGATTTTAAAGCTTACGGACAACAGGTTATCAGCAATGCACAGGCAATGGCAAAGGCTTTTGTTGATAAAGATTATCAACTTATCAGCGGTGGTACCGATAATCATTTAATGTTGATCGATCTTCGCAATAAAAATATCACCGGTAAAAAAGCACAGGAAACTTTAGACAAAGCACATATCACACTAAATAAAAATGCGGTTCCTTTTGATGATAAGAGCCCATTTGTAACATCCGGCATAAGGGTTGGCGTACCGGCCATTACCACGAGGGGAATGAAGGAGGCAGACATGCAAACCGTAGTTGATTTTATCGATAAGGTATTGATGAATATTGATGATGAAGCAACCATAACTTCTGTAGCAGGTGATGTAAAAGGATTCATGAAAAAATTTCCACTCTATCCTGAACTGAAATAAACCTCCCAGGTTCAACATTAAAAATACCAACATATTGGTATTGTGGCTTAGGTTTACAAATTGCAGTTTTATGGTGATAAAAATCTCACCATGAAAAAGATCTTACTTGCTGCAGCGATATTTTTTTATTCAGTAATCAATGTTGTTTTTAGCCAGTCTTTAAGCATCAACACGGATGGCAGTACTGCCAATACCAGCGCCATGCTTGATCTAAAAAGCACTACCAAGGGCTTGCTGATACCAAGGATGACAACTGCACAAAGAACTGCTATTGCAACACCTGCAACCGGTTTACAGGTTTATGATACAGACCTGAACCTGCTTTATTTTTATAATGGTTCCTCATGGACATCTCTCGGTGCAAGTACAAATTTCTGGACCTTGTCTGGCGGAAATATTTACAACAATACCGGAACCAATGTTGGCATTGGAGCAACAGCTCCCGGCGATAAACTGGAAGTGAATGGAAATATCCGTTTTTCCGGGGCTGGAACACTGTTGGCTGCACCCTCTACTGTCGGAAGTGCTTATTCGGTAACAGTAAGAGCAGGTGATCCTTATGTACCCATTGGAGGAGCCGGTGGAAGTGTGAACATTACCGCAACCAATAACATGCCCTCAGGTGGCTCGGGTTATGGAAACCTCGGAGCTTCGGGTAATATTAATTTAACTTCAGGCAGTGGTTATAATACAGCAGGCGGCAATATAAATATCACAGCCGGGCAAACCTCATGCTGGTCATTAACCAGCAATTCTCATTCGGATGTAAACATACAGGGCGGCGCCAACCTGGTTGCTGCAGATGCAGCCAGTATTAATGTATATGGTGGCGGTACGGTGGGTGTAGGTTGTCCTACTGCAAATGCAAATGGAGGAAACCTTATCCTTAAATCCGGTATCGGAACCGGTACAGGCACACAGGGCAATATACAATTACTGAATGGCAATGTTGGCATTGGTACATCGGCACCTTCTTCAAAACTGGAAGTATGTGGTAACGTTCGTGTGATAGGAACCATTGTAGCTTCGGGTTCCATCACTACTTCTGCAATCTCATGCCCTTCCGATCTTCGTTACAAAAAAAATATAACTCCGTTTGAAAATCCAATAGAAAAATTAATGCAGGTAAATGCGGTGCAGTATAGCTGGAAAAAAGAAGAATTTCCCAACATGAATTTTAATGATAAACTGCAAACAGGTTTCATTGCACAAGACATTGAAAAGATATTTCCTGAAATGGTTTTTACAGATGATGCAGGTTATAAGTCCATTGATTATTCAAGATTAACACCTGTGCTGTTGGCTGCCATTAAAGAACAACAAAAACAGATAACAGTGATCACAAACAGGCTTGCTGAGATAGAAAGACTGGTGCATAAATGACCTACCCGGTTTTAACGATCCTTTCGGTGATCGCCTTATGCACAGCTTCTGTAAGTGAAGCCACGTGTAATTTTTCGTAAATATGCTTAATGTGTGAGCGTACAGTTTCATAACTGATAAAGAGTGCATCAGCGATCATTTTGTAACTGAGTCCGTTCACCACACAGGCCAGTACTTCTTTTTCTCTTGAAGTAAGTTTATAATCCATGGCAGGCGTATTGCTTATATGCTGTGGTATCTCCTGCATTTTATTAAGTACTTTACGGGCAATGGAAGGGCTCATGGGCGAACCGCCAAACTCCAGTTCTTTGATCGAATCTATCAGTTTTGTGTTAAGGAAATTCTTGAGGATATAACCGCTGGCCCCTGCACAGATCGAATCAAAAACATTATCATCATCTTCAAATACGGTTTGCATTAAGATCAACACACCAGGTAATTCTTTTTTTATGAGCCTTACTGCTTCAATGCCTGTCATGCCCGGCATTTCAATATCCATCAGGATCACACCGGGGTTACATTGCTTTATATCTTCTATACAATCCAGCACATGTGCAAAGGAGCCAACCACTTCAAAGTTCTTTTCTGTTCTTAACAGCATAGCAATACTGTCCCTGATATTCTTATTATCATCAAATATGGCGATACGTACAGGCATATATTCTTTACTGGTCCAAAGTTCTGATAATTAAAACAGAAAAACATCCCCTAATCCGGTGATATTACAAAACTGGTTAGGCCAAAGAAAATTGTAAAACAATAGCTGTTCCTTTGTTGATGCCGGTTTGTATATCAAGTGTACCGCCCAATTCCTGTGCTCTTTTGTGCATGTTGTACAAACCATTACCCGATAAAGATGATCTATTGCCCGCCATTTCTGTTTCGGGGTTAAAACCTACTCCATCATCTGCTACCCGTAATAGCAGGTCCTTGCTGTTGATATGAATATTGGCCACGATCTCTTTTGCTCCTGAATATTTGATCGCATTATTAACAGCCTCTTTAAAAATGAGATAAAAATTCTTTCTTCTATCCATTGGCAATAACAAACCAAGCAAGGATTCATCATAGTCTAACTGAAACTTTATTTTTTTTACTGCTGCCAAAGGCTTTGCAAAGGATTCCATACGCTGGATGATCTTTTCCATGCTATCGTTTCGGGGATTGATTGCCCAAACGATATCATTCATTTCAGTAACCATTTCATTGGAAGTGCTGCTTATTTTTTCCAGCAATTCGTTCATGTCCTGCTCCATGTCCTTTTCTCCCTGTATCCTGGCTACCTCGCTGTAAACCGCAATACTACTGAGTGTGGAGCCAATGCTATCATGCAGGTCCTGGCTGATAGCCAGCCGTTCTTTTAATAATTTCTGTTCCGATCTTATTTTACTCTGCTTCCTGAAACGAAAAAATACATAGGCTCCCCCTGCAAACAGCAGCCCGGAAAGCAGTAATGCAAAATTCCTGCGCTGCGACTGTTTTTCTGCAAGTGCCGTTTGCAATTCGTTTTCTGTAGCCAGTAAAGTTATCTGGTGATCTTTTTTTTCAAATTCAAGTTGTGTTTTGTACAGTGAAAGGCTTTGCGAACTTTCTATATTATATACACTGTCGTGGTACAGCACATATGATTTGTAATGCCGGTAGGCATCAGCAGCATTGCCTTCTGCACTGTCTATCCGTGAAAGATATAAATAACCCCAGGCCAGTTTCTTTTTCTCACCAACTTTTACCGACATATCCAACCCGCTCAGTAAATATTTTTTTGCAACAGCAAGCTGGCCCAGTTTAAAATAGATCTTCCCTAAGAATATGGTCTGTTCTGCAATGCCGGCAGGGTCCCTCAGTTCCTCAAATTTTTTTAAGGCAAGTGTATAGTTTCCCAAAGCATCATGATACTTTTTAATGCTGTTGTTTTTTGCAGCTGTTGCATATAAGGAATCTCCCTGTGCTTCATAAACACTTCCAATATTAGAATACCCCCAGGGCTGCCCCCAGGCCGGTGCGCCGGGCTGGCTGTAAATGATCAATGACCTGTAAAATCTTTGATACGCTTCGCTGCAACGCCCCTGTTCCAACAACACTTCACCAAGCATATTATTGTTCCGGGCAAATCCAAAATCGTCTTTAAGTTCCTGGTAAATAACTGAAGCTGCCACGAAATTCTTTATCGCATTTTCATAATTCCTGAACTCAAAGAACAGCCATCCCATTAAATAAAGTGATTGAGCCATTTCTTTTTTGTCCCCTGTTTCACCGGAAGCCTTCCAGGCTTTATAGGCATATTCCACTCCTTTACTGTAATTACCCATTCTTGCATAAGACAATGCCATATCATTGCTACAGGCACCGATCAACGATTTGAAAGCTGCTGCCTGCAGGGTTTGCAAAGCCATATCGTAGTTTATTACCGAACCTGCATAATCGCCCAGGTCAAATAAGATATTTCCCCGCAGTTTCATACACAGGCCTGCATTTTTTTTATCTCCGCATAATTCAAATGATCGTTGTGCCAGGGTAAAATCATGCAGTGCCTGCTCATAATTCCTTTTAGCATATTGATAAAACCCGGCTACATAATTTGAAATGCCAATGCCCCTCCTGTAGTTTTTCTTTTCAGAGATCAATAACGCCTCTGCGGCATACCCGGCAAGCCCATCAGGAATATTGTTTCTGTTCAATGCGTTACAAAGTTCAAATAACTGGTTCACTTTACCGGTGTCAGGTGCTGCCTGTTTAAATACCCGCAACAGGCTGTCGCTTCTTTTATCACTTTGTGCAAATAAGTGATCACAAGCCAGCAGGCTGCCAACAATAAAACAAACCGTCAGCTGTAATTTTTTCACATCAAAAGTTTGAGAGATAACAAATTTAACGGAAGACTTTCATTATTCCGATTTTGGCTATCGCCGGGCTATGGTACCAATATCCCCACTTTCGGTGATTTTTTTAAACAGCTTGCAGCAATACTTTTACCACAAATAAAAAATACTCAAATGAGAGTTATTATTGGCATACTTATATGCTTTCTTTTCATTTCAAATACAAATGCCCAATCCTTTGCCATTAACACTGATGGCAGTACAGCCAATGCAAGTGCTATACTGGATGTAAAAAGTATAAATAAAGGCATATTGGTACCAAGAATGAGCAAAACGGAAAAAAATGCTATCTCATCCCCGGCAACGGGTTTGCTGGTGTTTCAAAATGCACCGGACAGTACAGGGTTTCATTATTACAATGGCAGCAGCTGGTTATGGCTGTCAACAGCAACAAATATAAACGGATGGGCAACCACTGGTAATGCAGCCACTGATACTGCAGTAAATTTCATTGGCACTACAGATAATATGCCCCTGCGTTTTAAACAGAACAATGGCTGGATCGGGCAGTTCGACAGGACCCTGTCGAATTATTTTATCGGCCGCGGCGCAGGCCAGAAGAATACCACCGGCTTTGAGAATATTGGTATCGGCGACAGTGCATTATATAATTCGTCTTCCGGGGGTATTAATATCGGAATAGGAAGCTATGCCCTCTATGCCGAAAGAAGCGGATTTGCAAATATAGGTATTGGGTTAAATGCATTGTTCAAGGATACAACAGGATATTCAAATATTGCTATAGGTACCAACGCTATGAATGATAACCGGAAAGGATCATACAACGTAGCGATAGGATCAGCAGCAGGTTACAGTGGCGATAGTTCCAGCTATACTGTAATAGTAGGATCGGGTGCTGCGCAGTATAATGAAAGGGATGGTATCACGGCGGTTGGTTATGATGCACTGGCCCTGAACAGTTCGGG
>Ga0193752_1001659_pt1 | contig 18112 bp, 14 predicted proteins | sample H1c1metaG_FD_144924 | JGI IMG/M metagenome (GOLD analysis project Ga0193752, IMG submission 144924) | Soil microbial communities from a riparian zone of the East river system, Colorado, United States - H1c1 | ecosystem: Environmental > Terrestrial > Soil > Riparian zone | place: USA: East River...
GAGGCCGACACGATGGACGGGGCGACGGCGTTCGAGAAGAGGTAGGGGCGCGAGCGCTGGCGCAGCAGTTCGACGGCCGACGCGCGGCCGACGGTGAATCCGCCCGAGGCGCCGCCGAGCGCCTTCCCGAGCGTGCTCGTGATGAGGTCCACGCGGTCCAGCACGCCGTGGTGCTCGGCCGCCCCGCGCCCCGTGGGGCCGAAGAACCCCGTGGCGTGGCACTCGTCCACGTGGACGAGCGCGTCGTAGCGGTCGGCCAGCGCGCAGATCTCGTCCAGCTTCGCCACGTCGCCGTCCATCGAGAACACGCCGTCCGTCGTGATGAGGCGGATGCGGGCGCCCGATGCCTGCTGAAGCGCCTCCTCCAGCGCCGCCATGTCGCCGTGCGTGTAGCGGAGCCGCTGCGCCTTGCACAGCCGCACGCCGTCGATGATGCTCGCGTGGTTGAGGGCGTCCGAGATCACCGCGTCCTCCTCGCCCAGCAGCGTCTCGAACAGCCCCGCGTTGGCGTCGAAGCACGACGGGTAGAGGATGCAGTCCTCCTTCCCGTGGAAGCCCGCGAGCCGTCGCTCCAACTCCTTGTGGATGTCCTGCGTGCCGCAGATGAACCGCACCGAGGCCATCCCGAACCCGTGCGTGTCGAGCGCCCGCTGCGCCGCCGCGATCACGTCAGGGTGGTCGGCCAGCCCGAGGTAGTTGTTGGCGCAGAAGTTCACCACCTCGCGCGCGGCCATCCCGTCGCCCGAGCCCGCGGCCACGGCGATGTCGGCGTCCTGCGGGGTCACGATCACGCGCTCCTCCTTGAAGAGCCCGGCCTCGCGGATCTCGGTGAGCGTGGCGGCGAAGAGGTCGTAGGCGGAAGGCATGGGAGCTTCGGTCTTGGATTTTGGATCTTTGGGAAAGGCAGGGTGTGCCGACGGCGGAAGGGTGGAGGCACGATCTATGGGACTGGGACGCATTCCCAAAGATCGAAGCTCTAAGATCTAAGCCCCCTCAACATGTCATCCACCATCGCGTCGAGTTCGTACCGGGGCTGCCAGCCCCAGTCGCGGCGGGCCGCGTCGTCCTCGACGGCGGCGGGCCACGAGTCGGCGATGTCCTGGCGGTAGTCGGGGGCGTAGGTCGTCTCGAAGCCCGGGACGCGCTTCTCGATCGCCGCGGCGAGTTCTTTGGCCGTGAACGAGAGGGCGCCGACGTTGTAGCTCGTGCGCACCTTCAGGCCGGCGGGGTCGGCGTCCATCAGCGCCAGCGTGGCGGCGATGGCGTCCGGCATGTACATCATCGGCAGCTTCGTGTCGGGGCGGACGAAGCAGGTGTAGGGCTCGCCCGCCACGGCTGCGTGGAAGATGGCGACCGCGTAGTCGGTGGTGCCGCCGCCGGGGGGGGCGGTGTACGAGATGAGGCCGGGGTAGCGGAGGCTCCGCACGTCCACGCCGTCCTTCTCGAAGGCGTACTGGCACAGCAGTTCGCCCGTCACCTTCGTCACGCCGTACATCGTCGTCGGCTCCAGCACCGTCTGCTGCGCGGCCGTGCGCGGCGTGGTGGGGCCGAAGACGGCAATGGAAGAAGGCCAGAACACCCGGAGCCCGTGGGCCTTCGCCGAGGCGAGCACGTTGCGGAGGCCGGTCACGTTCACCGTCCACGCCAGTTCGGGCTTCCGCTCGCCGGTGGCCGAGAGGAGGCTGGCGAGGTGGTAGACCGTCGTCACGTCGTGCTCGCGGACGATCCGTTCGAGCGCGCCCATGTCGGTCACGTCGAGCGTGTCGCAGGGGCCGTCGCCCCAGCGTTCGGGGCAGGGCGTGAGGTCGGTCGCGACGACGGCGTCGGCGCCGTCGCGGGCGCGGAGGGCGTGGACGAGGTCGGTCCCGATCTGTCCGGCGGCGCCGGTGACCAGCGTGGTTGGCATGCGGAGGGGCGGGGAGAAGGGAGGGCTAACCTACCCCGCGCCCCCCACGCCGGATCCACGGCGAGGGATCGAGGGACGCGACTCCCTCTGGTCTTCTACTGCATCGTCCCTGCCCTCCCAAACCCGTCATCCCCGCGAACGCGGGGATCCACGGATTAGCGAGGACGGTCCGTGCCATTTCGTGGATCCCCGCGTTCGCGGGGATGACGATGGAGGAGAGCGAGCAGGGGCTACTAAGTAAAAAAGACGGCCGACTGCATTGCTGCGGTCGGCCGTCTGCGGTCTGCGGTCAAACCAGAAAACCCTGCCCTCAGCTCGGCTTCGTGAGCGCGGTCAGGAACGAACTCGACTGGTCGCCGCGGATGCTGCGGACGCGGACGAGGAACGTCGCGCCGGGGGCCACGGCGGCGTAGGCCCGCTCGAAGTCGGCGCGCGAGCGGACGGGCTGGCGGTCGAGTTCCTCGATCACGAGGCCCGGGCGGAGGTTCGCGTCGCGCCACGCCTCGCTCTGGCGCGCCACGTCCACGATGAGCACGCCCACGATGTCGTCGGGCTTGCCGAGCCCGAACTGGCGGGCCGTGGCGGGCGTGACGTCCTGGAGCGTGAGGCCGAGGCCCTCCATCGTCATGCGCTCCGGCTCCGGGGCCTCCTCGGGCGCGGCCTGCGGCGCGGCGCCGTCAGCCGCCGCGACCGCCTCGCCGGGGCGGCGGCCCAGGCGGACGGTGGCCGTCTGGCGGTCGCCGTCGCGGACGTAGCCGATCTCGACGGTGTCGCCGGGGCGCTTGTTCGAGATGAGCGAGACGAGTTCGCGGTACTCCGAGAGGTCGTGGCCGTCGACCGACACGATCACGTCGCCCTCCTGGAGCCCGGCGTCGGCGGCGGGGCGGGCGCCCGTGGCGTCCTCGGCCATGCTCCCGATCTGGGCCGCGCCGGGCGGCACGCCCATCGCGCGGGCCAGCGCGGGCGAGACGGCGCCGAACTGGATGCCGAGGTAGCCGCGCTCCACGGTCCCGTTGTCGATGAGCTGCTCGACGGTGTTGCGGACGATGTCGACCGGGATGGCGAACCCGATCCCCATGAACCCGCCCGTGCGCGTGGCGATGGCGGAGTTGATCCCGACCATCTCGCCGCGGAGGTTCACCAGCGGGCCGCCGGAGTTGCCCGGGTTGATGGCCGCGTCGGTCTGGATGTAGTTCTGGATGCCGCCGCCCTGCCGGCGCCCGATGGCGGAGATGATGCCGGAGGTAACGGTGTTGGAGAGGTCCAGCGAGAGCGGGCTCCCGAAGGCCATCACCCACTGCCCTACGCGGAGGCCCCCGGCCTCGCCGAAGTCGAGCGTCGGGAACCCGGTTCCCTCCACCTTCAGCACGGCGAGGTCCGAGAAGGGGTCGGTGCCGACGACGGTGGCGGGGAGCTGGCGGCCGTCGAAGAGGCGGACCGTCAGTTCGTCGGCGCCGTCGACGACGTGGTTGTTCGTGACGATGTAGCCGTCGGCGCGGATGAAGGCGCCGGAGCCGAGCCCGTCCTGCTCGTAGGGCATCTGCGGCATCCCCTGGCCCTGTCCGCCCTGCCCGCCGGGGCCGCGGAAGAACTCCTCGAAGGGCGTCCCCTCGAAGGGGTTGGCGCCGGGCGGCATCGCCTGCCCGTCGCCGCTGCCGTCGGCGGCGGCCACGAGGCGGGCGGACTGGATCTGGACGACGGCGGGGTTGATCCGCTCGGCGACGTCGGTGAAGGCCGCCTCGAGGTCGTTCGCGGCGGCGAAGGGGGCCGTGGGGTCGGCGTGGGCATCGGCACCCCCGAGCTGCGGGAGCCCGATGAGGTTGCCGGCCGAGGCGACGAAGAAGACGCCGCAGGCAAAGGCGGCGACGACGACGGTAGCAATGGAGAGCTTGCGCTTGACGCCGGTGTTCATCGTGGGCTGAACGGTCCTGAAGGGGGGAAGACGGCCGCGCGGCCGGGGTGGAGGGCTGGACGCGCGGGGGCCGGGGCGGGTTGCACCCGGCAGGGGGGGAACGCTACACCGCCGACGTTTCGTGCCGCACGCGTTCGGTGGGGCCGGAGAAAAAAAAGAGCGGGGCCCCCTCCTCCGGGGGCCCCGCCATACCCACGCCGAGGCGCAGGATTTCGCTCGGGGTAGCGCCTCATCAACGCACCGCCGACAGGCATTGTTACGTGGCCCGACAAAAAGTAACGCGCGCGGGACGACGGGGGGAGGGGCGGCGGGAAAGAAAGGAAGGTCTGCGAAGCAGAAAGAAGGAGAGGGAGAGGGAGACAGGGAGAGAATGCGGGTGGCAGTGTGGGGGATGGGAGCGCGGACGGTGGTATACGCGACCCGCCCCTCCTCAGATGAGGAGGGGCAACGCCGAGCGAGCCGAAGGCGAGCAAGGCGTGGGGAGGTTGACCGGACTGGCGGTGCCCGCAGTAAACGAGACCGCCCCTCCTCAGACGAGGAGGGGCAGCCGTGCGCCCGTGAGCGGCGGAGCCGCGATGTGCGCGGGGCGGGGTGGTGTGACCGGTGCGCTGGTGCCGTGTCGGATCTACCACCCCCCCGCCCCTCCTGTCCAGGAGGGGGGCTGGAACCGAGCCGCGCCGGGAAGCCTCGCTCTCCTCCCCCATCCTCCCACCCGCATTCCCCGATTCCCCGATTCCCCGATTCTCGGATTCCCCGATTTCCCTCACTCCCCCGGAATCCCCGGCTCGGTCATGCTCCGCACGTCGAGCACGGTGTCGATGTCGGCCTCCGGGATGAGCGCCATTTCCCGCAGCACGTCGCGGACGCTGCGGCCTTCGGCGGCGGACTTCTTCGCCACCTTCGCCGCGGCGTCGTAGCCGATGCTCGCGTTGAGGGCGGTCGCGATGGCGGGGTTCTTCTCCAGCAGCTCGCGGCAGCGCTCGCGGTTGGCCTGGATGCCGTCCACGCACTTCGTGCGGAACGCCTCGGCGGCCCCGGCCAGCACCCCGATCGACTCCAGCATGGCCTGCGCCATCACCGGCATCATCACGTTCAACTCGAAGTTGCCGTGCGCGCCCGCCACCGTGATGGTGACAGCGTTCCCCATCGCGCGGGCGCAGGCCATCATGAGCGCCTCGGCCATGACCGGGTTCACCTTCCCGGGCATAATTGAAGAACCCGGCTGCACCGACGGCAGGAGGATCTCGGCGAGCCCGCTCGTGGGGCCGCTGGAGAGGTGGCGGACGTCGTTCGCCACCTTCATCAGGCTCACGGCAACGGTGTTGAGCGCGCCCGCGGTCGAGACGTAGGCGTCCTTCGCGCCCTGCGCCTCGAAGTGGTCGTCCGCCTCGCGGAACGTGACGCCTGTCATCTCAGAGATCTCCGCGATGGCCCGTTCGGGAAAGTCGACGGGGCGGTTGATGCCGGTGCCGACGGCGGTGCCGCCGAGGGCGAGTTCGGCCAGCTCCTCGCCCGCGCGGTTCAGCCGCTTCACGCCGTTGCGCACCTGCGCGGCGTAGGCGGCGAACTCCTGCCCGAGCCGGACAGGCGTGGCGTCCATGAGGTGCGTCCGCCCGCTCTTCAGCACGTCGTCGAACTCGACCGCCTTCGCCTCCAGGCTGGTAGCCAGCCGCTCCAGCGCCGGGATCAACTCCTCGTCCAGCGCCACGCGCGCGGCCACGTGCATCACCGTCGGGATCACGTCGTTGGACGACTGTCCCATGTTCACGTGGTCGTTGGGGTGCACCTTCGCGCCGAGCGCCTCCGTCGCCACGTGGGCGATGACCTCGTTGGCGTTCATGTTCGTGGACGTGCCGGAGCCCGTCTGGAACACGTCGAGGACGAACTGCGCGTCCAACTCGCCCGTGCGCACGCGCTCGGAGGCGTCGGCGATGGCGGCGGCGCGGTCGTCGTCGAGCAGCCCGAGCGCCCGGTTGGCGCGGGCGGCGGCGGCCTTGACGGTGCCGAGGGCCTCGACGAACCGGCGCGGGAAGCGCTGGCCGGAGATGGGGAAGTTCTCCGCGGCGCGCTGTGTCTGGGCGCCGTAGAGCGCGTCGGCGGGGACGCGGACCTCGCCGAGGGAGTCGGTCTCGATGCGGTATTCGGCCATCTGGGAATCCGGGGATCGGGGAATCGGGGAATTGAAAGGCAAGGTATCGGGCGCGCGGGATAGCGGGAGAGGGAGAATGGGGGAAAGGGAGAGCGGGGCGGGGGAGAGAGGAGGGAGTGGAGAGAAAGGGGGAGAGGAGAGGGGAGGACACGGAAGAGAGGGGGGATGAAAGAGAGGCGGCGGGACGGGTGGGCCGTTTAGCTTGGTGGGACGCGCCGGACTCCCGCGCTCCCCTCTCCCCATCTGCCCATCCCCCGTGACGCTCATCCACGCCGTCGCTGAGATGCAGGCCCACGCCGACGCGGCCCGCGCGGCCGGGCGGCGGCTCGTGCTCGTCCCCACGATGGGGGCGCTCCACGACGGACACCTCGCCCTCGTCGAGGAGGCGCGGCGGCACGGCGACCACGTCGCGGTGTCCATCTTCGTCAACCCGACCCAGTTCGGGCCGAACGAGGACTACGCGCGCTACCCCCGCACGCTGGACGCCGACCTCGCCGCGCTGGGGCGGGCGGGCGGCGTCGACGCCGTGTTCGCCCCCTCGCCCGAGGAGATGTACCCCCTCGGGCTCCCGCCGCTCACGACGGTGCGCGTCGACCGCCTGGGCGAGCACCTCTGCGGGCCCTACCGCCCGGGCCACTTCGAGGGCGTCGCCAGCGTCGTCGCCAAGCTCTTCACGGCCTGCCGCCCACACGCGGCCCTGTTCGGGCAGAAGGACGCCCAGCAACTCGCCATCATCCGCCGGATGGCCGCGGAGCTGGGGTTCGGCATCGACGTGGTGGGCATGTCGACGGTGCGCGAGCCGGACGGCCTCGCGCTGTCGTCGCGGAACCGCTACCTCGCCCCCGAGGAGCGCCTGCAAGCCGCCGCGATGCGCCGCGCGCTCGACGCCGCCGAGGCGGCGGTGGCCGGCGGGGAACGCCGCACGCGGGCCGTCGTGGAGGCGATGCTGACCGAACTCGCGAAGGCCCCGCTGGCCCGGGTCCAGTACGCCGAGGTCGTCGACGCCGACACCCTCCAACCCCCAGGACGCCTCCTCCCCGGCCGCTACCTCGCCGCCCTCGCCGTCTACTACGGCGCCACCCGCCTCATCGACAACACGACGCTGGAGATCGTGTGATCCGGGAATCGGGGAATCCGGGAATCTGGGAAAGTTGAACAGCCATCGGCCAGCCTCACTCCTCCTCGGAATTCCAATTCCCCGATCCCCCGATTCCCAGATTCCCCGATCTCGCCCATGACCGTCACGATGTTCAAGGGGAAGCTCCATCGCCTCACGGTGACGGAGGCGAACCTCTACTACGAGGGCTCCATCACGCTCGACGCCGAGTTGCTGGAGGCGGCGAAGATCCTGCCCTACGAGCGGGTGCAGGTCGTCAACGTCAACAACGGGGCGCGGCTGGAGACGTACACCATCCCCGGCGAGCGCGGGGCGCGCACGGTCTGCCTGAACGGTCCTGCGGCGCGGCTCTGCGCCCCCGGCGACGAGGTGATCGTGATCGCCTACGCCGACATGACCCCCGAGGAGGCCGCCGCCCACCGCCCGCGCGTGGTGCTCGTCAACCGGCGGAACGACCCCACCGAACTCCTCGACCTCGACGGCACCCCCATCACCGAGCCCAACGCCCCCGGCGTGACGGACGCGGTGGAGGAGGAGAGCCCCTGAGGGAGGAGGGGAAAGGAGAGAAAGGAGAGAGAGGAGGGAAAGGAGAGCGAAAGACTTAAGGCGTGGGGCACAGCCTCCGGTGCAGTGTCTGTATTTGCCCTCCTCTCCCTCCATTCCCTCCTTTCTCTCCTCTCCCCATCCCACCCAATCCCCCGATCCTTCGACCGCTGCCCGAAACGGGGGCGGTAGCTTCGAAAAGCGCTTCCAACCCCACTCCCGATGCCCTCCGTTCTCCTCTCCGCCGCCCGCACACCCGTCGGGTCGTTCGGCGGCGCCCTCGCCACCGTCCCCGCGCCGCAGCTCGGCGCCACCGCCATCCGGGCCGCGCTGGAGCGGGCCGCCGTCGCGCCCGAGCAGGTGGACGAGGTCGTGATGGGCTGCGTGGTCGCGGCCGGCGTCGGCCAGGCCCCCGCGCGCCAGGCGTCGCTCGGCGCCGGGATCCCCGACAGCGTGCCCTGCCTCACCGTCAACAAGGTCTGCGGCTCCGGCATGAAGGCCGTCCTGCTGGCCGACCAGATGATCCGCGCGGGCGACGCGAACGTCGTCGTGGCCGGCGGCATGGAGAACATGTCGATGGCGCCGTTCCTGCTGGAGAAGGCGCGCTACGGCTACGGCTACGGCAACGGCACGCTCATCGACGCCCTCTTCCACGACGGCCTCCGCGACGCCTACGACGGCTCCGCGATGGGCGTCGCGGCCGACCTCTGCGCCGACACCTGCGGCGTCCCGCGCGAGGCGCAGGACGCGTTCACGGTCGAGAGCTACACGCGCGCCCAGCGCTCGGTCAACGAGGGCACCTTCGACGCCGAGGTGGCCCCCGTCACCATCGCCGGGAAGAAGGGGGACACGGTCGTGTCGAAGGACGAGGAGCCCTTCAAGACCAACTTCGACAAGATCCCGAGCCTCCGGGCCGTGTTCACGAAGGAGGGGACGGTCACGGCCGCCAACGCCTCCTCGATCAACGACGGCGCCGCCGCGCTCGTCGTCGCCGACGAGGCCTGGGCCGCCGCCAACGGCAAGAGCGTGCTCGCGCGCATCGTCGCGCCGGCGCAGCACGCCCAGAAGCCCGTCGAGTTCACGACGGCCCCCATCGGCGCCATCAACAAGGTGCTGGAGAAGGCGGGCCTCACGCTCGACGACATCGACCTCTTCGAGATCAACGAGGCCTTCTCCGTCGTCGCCCTCGCCGCGCAGGACGCCCTCGGCATCCCGCACGAGAAGCTCAACGTCAACGGCGGCGCCGTCGCCCTCGGCCACCCCATCGGGGCATCCGGCGCGCGCATCCTCACGACGCTCGTCCACGCCATGCAGGCCCGCGGCGCCCGCCGCGGCCTCGCCGCCATCTGCATCGGCGGCGGCGAAGCGACGGCGATCATCGTGGAGCGCGACTGACCATCGGGGAATCTGGGAATCGGGGGATCGGGGAAAGTGAAAGCCCCGATTCCCCGTTTGCCTTTCAGATTCCCGGTTTCCCAGCTTACCAGATTCCCAGATTCATGAACGTAACCGTCATCGGCGGCGGGACGATGGGCAACGGGATCGCCCACGTCTTCGCGCAGCACGGCCACGCCGTCACCCTCGTCGACGTAGCGCCCGAGCGCCTCGACGCCGCGCTCCAGACCATCGGGGCCAACCTCGGCCGCCAGGTCAAGAAGGAGACGCTTACCGAAGCGGAGCGTGACGCGACGCTCGGCCGCATCCGCACCGAGACCGACCTCGCCACGGGCGTCTCCGAGGCCGACCTCGTGGTCGAGGCCGCGACCGAGAACCCCGCGCTCAAGGCGCAGATCTTCCGCACCATCGACGGGGCCGCCCCCGTCGGCGCCATCCTCGCCTCGAACACCTCGTCCATCTCGATCACCGAGATCGGCGGGGCGACGGGGCGGCCGGACCGCGTGATCGGGATGCACTTCTTCAACCCGGTCCCGGTGATGAAGCTCGTCGAGGTCGTCCGCAGCCTCGCCACGTCCGACGAGACCTACGAGACCATCCGGGCGCTCTCCGAGATGCTCGGGAAGGTGCCTGTCGAGGTCAACGACGCGCCGGGGTTCGTCTCGAACCGCGTGCTGATGCCGATGATCAACGAGGCCATCTTCTGCGTCCACGAGGGCGTCGCCACGCCGCAGGCCGTGGACGACGTGATGAAGCTGGGCATGGCGCACCCGATGGGGCCGCTCGCGCTGGCCGACTTCATCGGGCTCGACGTGTGCCTTGCGATCATGGAGGTGCTCCACCGCGAGATCGGCGACTCGAAGTACCGCCCGTGCCCGCTGCTCCGCAAGATGGTCGCCGCCGGCCACCTCGGCCGGAAGTCCGGGAAGGGGTTCTACAGCTACTGAGTGATGAGCGATGAGCGAAGAGCGATGAGGGGAAAGGCTAGTTTTCCTGTCCCTCATCGCTCTTCGCTCTTGACTCATCGCTCCATCGCCCTCGTCACCGGCGCCTCGGCCGGGATCGGTGAGGCGACGGCGCGGCACCTCGCCGCGGCCGGCTACCGCGTGATCGTGTCGGCCCGCTCCGCGGAGCGGCTGCGGGCGCTCGCGGCCCACCTCGACGGGGCGCACGGGGCGGGCACGGCCCACGTCCTCCCCTTCGACGTGACGGACGCCGCAGCCCACGCCGAGGCCATCGCGGGGCTACCGGCCGACTGGGCCGCCATCGACGTGGCGGTGCTCAACGCAGGGCTCGCCCTCAACATGGTGCCCGTGTGGGAGAACACGGTCGAGGAAATCGACCGGATGGTTGACACCAACGTCAAGGGGGTCCTCTACGGCTTCCGCGCCGTCGTGCCCGGGATGCTCGCGCGGAGGCGCGGCCACATCGTCACGCTCGGCTCCATCGCGGGCCACGGGGTCTACCCCGGCGGCGCCATCTACTGCGCGACCAAGCACGCGCTGCTGGCCCTCACGGAGGGGCTCAAGCTGGACCTCCACGGTACCCCGCTCCGCGTGAGCACCGTTTCGCCGGGGCTCACGGAGACGGAGTTCTCGCTCGTCCGCTTCGAGGGCGATGCCGCCCGCGCCGCGCCGGTCTACGCCGACACCATCCCGCTCACGGCCGACGACGTGGCCGCCGCGATCCTCTACGTCGTCCAGGCGCCGCCGCACGTGAATGTGAGCGAGGTGGTGATGCGACCGCGCGTGCAGAGCGGGCTCACGGCCATCGCCCGGGGCGCCGCCGCCGAGCCCTTCCGGAAAGGGGCCGAGCCCGGCCGCGCGGGGTGAGCGGACTCCCGGCCCACCCGGCGCTGGTGGCCGCGCTACGCGCGCGGCTGGCCGCGCCGCTGCCGGGCCCCGACGCCCAGATGGCGATGGCGCCGCTCGGCCGCCGCACGCGCGCGAGCCTGAGCGTGGAGGGGAAGGACTGCCGGCAGGCCGCCGTGCTCGTGCTGCTCTACCCCTCCGGCGGCGCCACGTCGTTCGCCCTCACGGTCCGGCAGCCGTCGCTGCGCGACCACAGCGGGCAGGTGTCGCTCCCCGGCGGCTCCCTCGACGGCGCCGAGACGGCCGAGGAGGCCGCCCTGCGGGAGGGGTGGGAGGAGGTCGGCGTGCCGGCCGACCGGCCCGACGTGCTCGGGCGGCTGACCCCCCTCTACATCCCCCCGTCGAACTTCTGCGTGCAGCCCGTCGTGGCCGCGCTCGACGCCGGGTTCACGTTCACGCCCCACGAGGCGGAGGTCGCCGCGCTCCTCGACGTGCCGCTGGCGGCGCTGCTCGACCCCGATCTGCGCCGCGTGACGACGTGGGAGTACCGCGGCGTCCCCACCGAGATCCCCCTGTTCGCGCTCAGCGGCCACGAGGTGTGGGGCGCCACGGCGATGATTCTGGCCGAACTCGCGGCGGTGCTGGAGGCGCTCTGACCGCCGACGGCCGACCGCGGACCGCCGAAAAGCGAGGCCGGGTCTTCGTGCTTCGGTCTTTGGGCTTCGGAAATGCGGACGGGTCTGTCCTGGATCAGACGGCGGTCGGCCGTCCGCGGTCTGCGGTCAGACCCCCCTACTGGAAGACGCTGACGGAGCCTGCCACGCGCACCTGATCGCCGTCCGCCAGATCGTTGAACTCCCGGATCTGGCTGCTAACCTGGAGCTCGGTCGCCCCGCGCGCCGCGCGGGCGCGCACCGAGAGGGTGGCCGAGGGCGAGGAGCCGTCGTTGCGGAAGATCCCCGAGAGCGCGATGCTCGACTGGCCGGCCCGCGTCGAGGTTACCGTCAGCGAGAAGGGGAGGGTGGTGGCGGTCACCGTGGTCCCGTTCGCGGCGGTGTAGCGGACCGCCGCGTCCTCCACGGCGTCCTCGTCCCCTTCGAGGGTGGCCGTGTACGTGACGGTGTACGACGGGATAGGCTCGTTGGGGGCGGGCTCCTCGATGGAGTCGCACGCCGCAAGGACGGGGAGGGCGAGGACGGCGAGGAGGGCGAAGGCGCGGCGCATGGGTGGGGGGCGAAGAACTGTGCGGAAGATAGAGCGGGGGGCAAGGGGCCCGGGGAGGGATACCCTCGCGACGGGCGCCACGCCGCTGCGAGCCGTCTCGTGCGCTTCCGGGCGGTCGCAGCGGCCGAGCGCCGTGCTCTACCTTCGGGCTCCGCCGTGCCTCGCCCGTGCCCCGCCGCCTCGCCTTTCTCCTCCTCCTCGGGGCCGCTTGCGCGGGGGGCGCCGCGCGCGGGCAGGCCTACGGCTTCCGCACCTACGGCGCCGAGGCGGGCCTCGCCGCCGCGCGCGGGGTCGCCTTCGACGGCGAGGGCGCGCTCTGGGTGGGCACCAACGACGGGCTCGGCCGCTTCGACGGCGAGCGCGTGCGGCCCGTCGAGGTCCCGGGGCTGCGGCCGGGCCGCGTCTTCAAGCTCACCCCCGCCCCCGGCGGCGCCGTGTGGGGGCTTGCCGAGGGCGGGCAGATCCTCCGCGTCGACCCCGTGCGCGGCGCCGCCGTCGTCCCCGCCCCGCGCGCCCTCGTGGCCCCGCTCGCCGAGGCCGACTGGATCGTCCAGCCCGCCACCGACGGGCGCGGGCGGCTCTGGCTGAGCGCCTACGACAGCCTCCTCTACCGCTGGGAGGGCCGCCGCTGGAGCGTCCGCGTCGTCCCCGGCGCCGACGCCATCGCGAGCTTCTTCGTCGTGGGTGACGGCGACACGGGCCGCCTCGTCGTCGCGACCCGGCAGCGCGTCGGCGTCGTCACCCTGCGCGGCGGGCGCCCCGCCGGGCCCGTGCGCTGGGTCTTCCGCTCGGAGCGCGTGCGCTTCGTGCGGCCCCACCCCGACGCGCTCGCGTGGGTCGGCACCAACGACGGGGTTTTTTTGATTGGCGCCGACGGGCGGGCGCGCCTCGTCGCGGACGGCGAGGTGTGGCGCTACGGCGAGCCCGCCGTCGACGCCGCCGGGCGCCTCCTCGTCTCGGTGCAGCGCGACCTCCTCATGCACACGCTCCGGCTCGACCCCGACGGCCGCGTGGCCCTCGACGCGGGGGTAGCCGAGGGGTGGGACAACGTGCTCCCCGCGCAATACGCCTTCGACCCCGAGGGGGGATTCTGGGTCGCGGCGCCCGAGGGGCTCCTCCGGCTGGAGAGCGAGGCCGTCCGGCTCTACCCCCTCCGCGCCCCCGGCGGCCCCCCCGAACTCGCCCACTCCCTCCTCGGCGACCCCGCGCGCGGCGTGCTCTGGGTGGGGACCTGGGGCGGCGTCTACCGCCTCGACGGCCGCCGCCTCGTGCGCGCCTCCGGGCCCACGCGCCGCGCCGTCACCGTCCTCGTCCCCACGCCCGACGGCGCCGAGTGGGGGGAGCACGAGGGGGGCCGCTGGACGTGGGCGCGCGGGCGCCTGCACAACGACCGCCGCCCCAACCTCATCCTCGACGACGCGGCCGGGCGGCTGGAGACCGACGGCGTGGCCTGCTTCCGCGTGCACGGCGGGCGCCGCGCGGCGGTCGGGCCCGCGTGCGGGGCGGCCGTGCGCCGCGGCGACGCCGTGTGGCTGCTCCGCGACGGCGGCGACGGGCGCGGCTCCGTCCTCGACGGGCTGCGTGGCGACTCCCTCGCCACGCGCTGTCGCGCCTGCGCCCCGCCCGGCCTCCGCGCCGCCCTCAACGGCCTCAACCGCGACGACTGGTACGGGTTCGCCGTCGATCGCTACGGGCGCGTGTGGGTCCACGGCTCGAAGGGGCTCGGCGTGGCGTGGGCGTGCACCGACGGGGTGTGGCGGACGCGCCGCTTCGGGGCGGCCGACGGGCTCCTCTCGCGCGAGGTCGGCACCATCGCCTTCTCCCCGGACGGGGGGCGGATGTGGGTGGGCGGCGTGCGCGGCATCCAGGGCTTCCGCGTCGAGGCGGGGTCGCCTCGCCTCGCCCCCTTCGCCGAACTGCGGGCGCAGGACGGCCTCCCGGGCGAAAGCGTCAGCGGGCTGCTGGAGGACGGCGACGGGCGGCTCTGGGCGGCGCTGGGCCCCGGCCTCGTGGCGCGGCTCGACTGGCGCGCGCTGGCGGCGCGGGTGCCGTCGCCGGACGTGCGCGTCGAGGGGCTGGAGGCCGCAGGGCGTGGCGTGGTGGCCGGCGAGGGGGGCCTCCGGCTGCGTGCCGGCGATCCCCTCGTCGTGCGGCTCGCCGCGCGCACCTACCGCCGCCCCGCCCGCGTGCGGCTGGAGTACCGCCTCGCCGGGCTCGACGCGGCGTGGACCGACCTCGGCGCCGGGCGCACCGTCGCGCTGGCGGCGCTTCCGGCGGGCCGCTACGCCCTGGAGGTCCGCGCCGTGCGGCCGGGGCAGGCGCCGGGGCGCGCCGTGCGGCTGGGGCTGCGCGTCGTGCCGCCGGTGTGGCGGCGGCCCTGGTTCGCCGGGCTCGTGCTCGCGCTCGTGGGCGGTGCCGTGCTGGCCGTCTACCGCGTGCGCGAGGGGCGGCGGCGCGCGACGGAAGCGCTCCGCGCCCGCATCGCGGGCGACTTGCACGACGAGGTGGGCACGGGGCTCACCGAAGTCTCGCTCTACAGCGAGCTCATCCGCCGTGCCGCCGCCCCGGTCGGGGGGGACGGCGGTGGCGAGATCGCCGCGTGGGCCGCGCGCGTCGGCGAGCGCGCGCGCGACCTCTCGGGCTCGGTGCGCGACCTCGCGTGGGCCATCCGCCCCGACGAGGACGCGTGGGAGGCGCTGGAACTGCGGCTCAAGGACGCCGCCGTGGCGCTGCTCGACCCGCTGGGCGTGGAGGTCGTGCTCCACGGCGAGGTCGAGGGGGTGCCGCCCCCGCTGCCGCTCGACGTGCGGCGCAACGCGTTGCTCTTCGCCAAAGAGGCCCTCCACAACGCCGCGCGCCACGCCGCCGCCCGCCGCGTGGAGGTGGCGTGGCACCTCACGCGCCGCACCCTTCGCCTCACCATCGCCGACGACGGGCGGGGGTTCGACGCCGCGGCTGTGCGCGAGGGGACGGGGCTCGGCAGCCTCCGCCGCCGCGCCGCCGAGATGGGCGGGACGCTCGGGCTGGAGACGGCGCCGGGCGCGGGCACCCGCCTCACACTCGACGTGCCGCTGGCGCGTAGGCGTATAGGCGGGTAAGCATGTAGGCGTGTAAGCGCGCAGGCATGAAGGCACGTGAGCCAGACGGCACTCTGCCTACCCGCTTACGTGCCTACCCGCCTACGTGCCTGCACTCGGACTACCCGAACGGGTGGGGCGGGGGCCGCGGGGCGGCGCCTAGCTTGGCCGCACCGCCCGTCCGCCCGTGCCCGTCCCGGAAGCCCCCGCCGTCCGCGTCTTCGTCGTCGAGGACCAGCCCGGCATCCGCCAGGCGATGGCGCTGCTGCTCGACGGCACGCCCGGCTTCAGCTGCACCGGCGTCGCCGCGAGCGCCGAGGAGGCCCTCGCCTTCGACGCCGACCCCCCGCCGGACGTGGTGCTCCTCGACGTGGGGCTCCCCGGCATGAGCGGCGTCGAGGCGCTGCCTGCCCTGCGCCGCCGCTGGCCCCGCGCCGAGGTGCTCATGCTGACGGTCCACGACGACACCGAGCGCGTGTTCGAGGCGCTACAGGAGGGCGCGAGCGGCTACCTCGTCAAGGCGACGCCGCCGGCCGAGGTGCTCGCCGCCGTCCGCGCCCTCTACGAGGGCGGCGCGCCGATGTCGGCCAGCGTGGCCCGCAAGGTCGTCGAGGCGATGCGGCGGCCCGAGCGGCCCGACGAGGAGCTTTCGCGCCGCGAGCGCGAGGTGCTGGACCACCTCGTCGAGGGGAAGACGTACCGCCAGATCGCCGAGGCGCTGTTCGTCTCGCCCAACACGGTCGCCTTCCACGTGAAGCAGATCTACGGGAAGCTCCACGTGCGCAACCGCACCGAGGCCGCCGCCCGCTTTTTCGGTCGACGGTAGAGGTCGGGGGCGCAGAACTACCCGTTCGGGTGGGGCGGAGGCGGGGCGCGGCGACGGACTTTGGCCCGTCGCTCTCCCCACCGTCCATGCGCCCGTTCCTCGCCCTCGCCGCCTTCGTTCTGCTCGCGCTCCCGGCCTCCCGCGCCGACGCCCAGAGCCTCAACCCCGCGTTCCGCGCCTTCGTTTGGGCCGACGAGCCGTCCGCGGCGAGCTACACCCCCGACGCCGGTTACCGCTACAACCCCGCCGGCGCCGTCACGATCACGCGGGCTAGTCCGGGGAGCTACACCGTCCGGTTCGCCGGGCTCGCCTCCGTGGTCTTCGCCGCCAACGTCCAGGTGACGCCCTACGCGACCACGGCGCGGTGCCGCGCCAATGGCGTGAGCGTGGACGGCAGCGACCTCAGGGTGAGCGTGCGTTGCGACGACGCGGGCGGGACGGGACAGGACGCCCAGTACAGCCTCCTCCTCACCGCCGCCCCGGCCGGGACGCCGGGGGTGGGCTACACCTGGAACTCGAGCGAGGCCAGCTCCTCGACGCCGTCGAACTTCACCTACAACGCCTCCGGTGGGACCACGACGATCACGCGCACGGCGACGGGCCGCTACACCGTCCTGTTCGCTGGGCTCGCCCCCGCCGGGGGCGGCACCGTGCAGGTGACGGCGTTCGACAACCTGAGCAGCGGGCTGACCGTGCCCGGGACGGCGTGCCAGAGCACGCTGTGGACCGTCACGACGAGCGTCTCGATCGACGTCCTGTGCCAGAACAGCGTCGGTCCGGTCGACGCCCGGTTCTACGTGCTCTTCCTGCCCTCCGGGCAGCCCACGCCGGGCCTCGCCTTCGCATGGGCCGGCCAGCCGACGGACGCGAGCTACACGCCGCCACCGGCCTACAGCTACAACGCCGGGGGCGGCGCGATCACCGCCTCCCGCTCCGGGACGGGCGTCTACAACATGACGTTCAGCGGGCTCGCCGCGCCTGGCGGCAACGTCCAGATAACGGCGTTCACACCGGACCGGCGCTGCTACACGATAGGTTGGTCGTCCTCCGCCGTGAACGTGGCCTGTGTAGATGCCGCGGGCGCGGCGGCCGACGCGGCCTACAACGTCCTCTTCGTGAACGCCGACGTAGAGACGGCGACGGAGGGCGGGCCGGAGGCGGGCGGGCTCGCGCTGGAGGCCGCCGTGCCTACCCCCGCCCTCGGGTGGGCCACGCTCGGCTTCACGCTCCCCGAAGCCGCCGACGTGCGGCTCGCCGTCTACGATGCGCTCGGGCGCGAGGTCGCCGTGCTCGTCACCGGGGCCTACGCCGCCGGGCGCCACACGGCCACTCTCGACGCGGGCGCGCTCGCCCCCGGCGTCTACGTCGCGCGGCTCACGGCGGGGGGGGCTGCAGCCACGCGCCGCGTCGTGGTGACGCGCTGATAGGCTGTTTGGGTTTGGCTGCTTCCTCTTACCCCCACTACAATGTCTTCCCCGCAAAAGCGGGGATCCAGCCCCCAATCGAGCGCCGGACGATACGTGATGGGCTCGGCGCCTCAATCCGCCCTCGTGCCGGATCGGGCCGTCGTAGGTCCTGAATCAAGTTCAGGACGACAATTTTGAAGGGTAGTGCTCAAGCCCAAACAGCCTCTGAGCGTGAGGCCCGGGGCCTAGAGCGCGACCGGCTCAACGGTTAGCCCGCCCTTCGGGCCCTCCACGACGTAGGTCGCCGGGGCCTCGGGGGCGTGGTAGCACAGGAGCAGGTGGCCCTCGTCGGCCGCCTCGCGGGCGATCCGTTCGCGCTCGGCGGCGGCGTGCGCGCCGTCGTAGTCGTACTTCGCCACGAACCGCCGGACGGCCTGGCCGGGCGTGGCGAGCACGTCCCCGGCAAAGACGGCCGTGCGCCCGGCGGCGTGGAGGCGGAAGAGCTGGTGGTCGCGGGTGTGGCCGTTGGTGTGGCGGTAGGAGATCTCGGGCGTCAACTCGCCGTCGCCTTCCACCTCCACGAGTTGCCCGGCCCCGTCGAGCGTGCGAGCGACCAGTTCGCGGGCCCGTGCGCTCTCGCCGCTGTAGGGCGCCGAGAGTTCGCCGCGCTGCACGACGTACTCCGCCTGTGGGAACGTGGGACGCCACTCGCCGCCCGCCTCGTAGATGGTGCCGCCGCTGTGGTC
>Ga0193752_1001661_pt1 | contig 18103 bp, 12 predicted proteins | sample H1c1metaG_FD_144924 | JGI IMG/M metagenome (GOLD analysis project Ga0193752, IMG submission 144924) | Soil microbial communities from a riparian zone of the East river system, Colorado, United States - H1c1 | ecosystem: Environmental > Terrestrial > Soil > Riparian zone | place: USA: East River...
CCCACGCAGGCGTTGAGTGCATCGCAGATCGCTGCTGCGATCGATGCGGAGATCTCCGACACGTTCACATCCACCGTCGGGTCGGGCTGATTGGAACCGCCCGCGCCGCCAGCGGCGCCGCTCGCACCCGCCGCACCGCCGCTTGCGCCGGCCGTGTTGCCGGCGCCCGCACCGGCCGCCGGTCCGCCGCCCTCGCCGCCACCAGCTGCAACGCGTCCGCCTGTTCCGGCGCCGGCGCGTCCGGCCGTGCCTGAACTCGCGCTGCCTGCAGCCCCATTTCCCGCAGTATTTGCCTTCGAGCCCGCCGCGCTGCCGCCGTCGGCTGCGTTGCCGGCCGCGGTCTGCGACTGCGGCGGCTTGGCGTCTTTATTCTCGCCGGTGTCGTCCCCACAGGCAGTTAGACAAACTACAAGAGCCAGAAAACCGAGCGTGTTCGCTGAGCGTACAGTTGTGGTCATACGGCTGAATAAGCGGTGAGGCTGAAACATCGGGTCGATCATGCAAAGTGCTGCAGCGCTCAGCTGCGTTTGAACACTTGGTGCAAGGATGCGCCGGAAGTAGCTCACCGACTTCGGAATAGCCGTCCGATCTCTTTGCAAGCATTGGCGATTTCTCGTCGGATCTCTTCGCGCCACAACGCGGAACCCGAGCGACCACGAGCGACCACGAGCTACTCGTCGAGGCGCCCGCCGCTCATGGAGGCGGAACTAGTGCTCTTGGTCAGAGCACTGAATCATTTTTGTTGCACAGATCGAGCGGCGCTTCGCACTCCTTGCGCAATCGACATGCGGCGCATGGACCTCCGCGCCACACATGATCGAAGAGTCCCTGCACTGCATCGAGCCAACGTTCATCTTCCGTGATAACGCCGAGCTCGAAGTTGCGCCGGTGCTCTCCCTTCGCGCCTAGGCCTGCGCCAGTCCAATTCGCACTGCCCAGATACATGCGCGTGCCGTCGATGATCACCGTCTTCAAGTGCACACGCGGGCACATGCGAAGCGCGAGTCCGCCCTTCCACAAACGCGGGTGCCGATCGAGCGCGTCGCGGAACGCCTGCGAGGGTAGGCGTGCGTGCAAGATGCGAAGCTCGACGCCGCGTTCTGCGAGCTCATCGAAGACTTCGAGCACGGATCGATACGAGCGCTTTGCGCGCGTGCGACTGCGACCGGGCCGGAGGCGTTCGTCCGCGACGAGCAGCTCTTTGAGGTTCGCAGTTGCGATCCAGACGCTGCGCCGCGCTTGCCCGAGCGGTTGGATGATCGATTCGTAGTGGCCCTTGCCGCTGACGAGCGACAGCGTCACCGGTCGGCTGGGCAATACGAAATCCATTGCGCGCTCTCACGCTAACCCGAATGCCGGGCACTGCCGAATTCTCGACCATGGTAGGCTGGTGGCCCTCGAGGAGATCGGCATGACCGAAGACGTCTGGAGTCCGAGTGCGGAGTGGATCGAACGTGCACACGTCACACGTTTGATGCGCTCGCTTGGTTTCGAGGTCGACGTAAATGGTGGCGCAGCGCACGAACGCAGCGTTCGCGAGTTCGTGAAGCGCAGCGCGGACGACATCGAGTGGTTTTGGAACGCGGCCCTTCGCGATCTAGGTCTGCTCTGGGATGCGCCGTATCACACGCTGCTCGATCTCTCTCGTGGACCTGCCTACGCGGATTGGTTCCTCGGCGGGAAGCTCAATATCGTACGCAACTGTTTGGATCGGCACGCGCGTTCGGAACTCGCCGATCAGCCGGCGCTGATCAGTGAGACCGAAGACGGGCTCGTGAAGCGCTGGACGTTCGCGGAGCTCGAGCGCGAAGTCTCGCGAATGGCGGATGCGTTGCGGCGGCTCGGAGTGCAACCCGGCGAGCGCATCGCGAGCTACATGCCGATGATCGGTGAAGTCGCGATCGCGATGTTCGCTGCACACAAGATCGGCGCGGTGTTCGTGCCAATCTTCTCGGGCTACGCACCGCCGGCGGTACGCGACCGGCTCGACGACGGCGAGATCGCGGTCGTGTTCACGAGCGACGCCGCGCTGCGTCGCGGTAAATCGTTTGCACTCAAGGCCGAGCTCGATCGCGCGCTGGTGGGACTCAGCTGCGTGCGGCACGTGATCGTCCACAAGCGCGGTGTCGAGATCGCGTGTCCGATGCAGGCAGGTCGTGACCTGTTTTGGGAAGATGCCCTGCATGGCGCGTCGGACGTGTGCCCGACGGCTTCGTTGCCGGCGCTCGCTCCTGCGTTGATGCTCTACACGAGTGGCACGACGGGTAAGCCGAAGGGCACTCTGCACACGCACGCCGGCTGCCTCGCGCAGATGGGCAAAGAGCTCATGTACAACTTCGACGTGAGGCCGGGAGACGTGTTCTTCTGGTTCACGGACATCGGTTGGATGATGGGCCCGTGGGAATTGATCGGCGGCCTGATGCACGGCGCGACGGTCGTGATGTTGGAAGGCGCGCCCGACTATCCGACGCCGGATCGCGTGTGGCGTACCGTCGAAGCGCAGCAAGTCACCACGCTCGGCATCAGTCCCACTGCAGTGCGTTTGTTGATTCGCTCGGGCGAGGAACAAGTCGACAAGCATCCAATGCCGAGCTTGCGCATGCTCGGAAGCACGGGTGAGCCCTGGGATCCGGAGAGTTATCTCTGGTACTTCGACAAGGTGGGGAAGGGTCGTTGCCCGGTGATCAACATCAGCGGTGGTACCGACATCGCCGGTTGTTTTCTCGCGCCACTTCCGGTGTTGCCGCTACGAGCGGCGACTCTGCAAAGTCCGGGGCTCGGCATGGCTGTGGACGTCTTCGACGAAAACGGGAAGAGTTTGGTCGGCGAAGTGGGCTACCTCGTGTGTAAGAAGCCGGCGCCCTCGATGACGCGTTCGCTCTGGAAGAACGACGCGAAGTATCTCGAAGCGTATTGGTCCAAGTTTCCCGGCATCTGGAACCACGGCGATTGGGCGATGGTCGATGCCGAAGGGTTTTGGTACTTGTTCGGGCGCGCAGACGACACGTTGAAGATCGCTGGCCGGCGCGTCGGCCCGGGTGAGATCGAGGCCGCGCTGATCGAACACGATGCGGTGAGCGAAGCCGCCGCAGTCGGCGTACCCGATCAGCTGAAGGGCACCGAGGTCGTGTGCTTCGTCGTGTTGCAGCCGACCCACAGCGCGTCGGAGTCGCTACGTATCGAGCTCGTGCAATGCGTCGTGGATGCGCTCGGCAAAGTCGATCGGCCGAAGGCGGTGTTGTTCGTGGACGACTTGCCGAAGACGAGGAGCGCGAAAATCGTTCGGAGGCTCGTGCAGCAGCGCTACCTCGGGAGCGCCGACCTCGGCGACCTCTCGAGCATCGCGAACCCCGAAGCGCTCGAGGCCATCGGCCGCGCGCGTTGAACGCGATCCCGCCTGAATCCCGCCTGTATTCCTGCCTGTATAAGGAAGCAGTCGCCGCCGTCCTCATCGAGGAGTGCGAATTCTCGTGCATTTTCTGACGCGATTCGGGCGGGTTTCAACGAAGGCACACTCGCCAATCGACTTTTCGTGCGCAGCGGTGTACCCCTTGCGTCCCCCGACCTCCAGTTGCGAGAGGAAAGCGCAATGACGAAGCCCATCTCAACCCGCGAAGACGGCACGCCGACCAACGTTACGGCGATCCGACCGCGAGTAGGGCACGTCGTGGCGCCCAGCAACGAAGAAGGCGTCGAGTTCTCTCCCGACAAACAGGCCGCGCTCGACTACCACTCGCTCGGTCGCCCGGGAAAGCTGGAGGTCGTGCCGACGAAGCCGACGCGCACGCAACGCGAGCTGTCGTTGGCCTACTCGCCGGGTGTTGCTGAGCCCTGTCGCGAGATCGCTCGGGACCAGAGTCTCGTCAATAAGTATACCGGCCGCCGAAACTTGGTCGCTGTCATTAGCAACGGTACCGCGGTGCTCGGACTTGGTGACATCGGTCCGTACGCGGCCAAGCCGGTGATGGAAGGCAAAGCGGTTCTGTTCAAGCGCTTCGCCGACATCGACGTGTTCGATCTCGAGCTCGATGCGCGAGATCCGGAGCGTTTGATCGAGACGGTCGCTGCGCTCGAGCCGACGTTCGGTGGCATCAACCTCGAGGACATCAAAGCGCCCGAGTGCTTCATCGTCGAAAAGGCACTCAAGCACCGCATGGCGATCCCGGTGTTCCACGACGACCAACACGGCACCGCGATCATCACTGCGGCTGCGCTGATGAACGCCGCGGAGATTCAGGGCCGCACGCTCCAATCGCTCGAGGTCGTGTGCGTCGGCGCCGGTGCTTCGGCGATTTCGTGCATGGAGCTGTGGGTGAAGCTCGGTGTCGATCGTGAACGCATCACGATGCTCGACTCGCGTGGCATCATTCGCGATGGCCGTTCCGGCGTCGATCCGTACAAGGCCGCGTTTTCGCGTGCGGCGAACGACCGGCGCAAGACGCTGCTCGATGCAGTGAAGGGCGCGGACGTGTTGATCGGTTTGTCGTCCGGCGGGCGTATCCCGAGCGAGCTGCTCACACACATGGCGCCAAACCCGATCGTGATGGTGCTCGCGAATCCGGATCCCGAGATTCCGTACGAGGACTGTGTGCGGCTTCGTCCGGACGCGATCGTTGCGACGGGTCGCAGCGACTATCCGAACCAAGTCAACAACGTGCTCGGCTTCCCGTTCATCTTCCGCGGTGCGCTCGACGTCGCTGCGACGTCGATCAACGAGGAGATGAAGCTGGCGGCGGCGATGGCGCTTGCAGCGCTCGCACGTGAGCCGGTGCCCGAAGGCGTGATGGAAGCGTACGGCGGCGAACAGCTCGCGTACGGTCCGCGCTATATCATCCCGAAGCCGGTCGATCCGCGTGCTTTGCCGTGGGTGTCGTGTGCGGTCGCGCAAGCTGCGATCGACACCGGCGTGGCACAAGAGCCGCTCGACATGGATGCGTATCGCGCACGGCTCGAGCGTAAAGCCGGGTTGTTGTGAACGGGCGCGCGTAACCGCGTCGCTCGAGGCATGCGTCGTTCGACCGTGGATTCTGCCGACGTGATCATCGTTGGCGGTGGTGTGGCCGGCTTGTCGGCTGCGCGGGTTCTGGCGGAGAAGAAGGTTCGCGTGCTCCTGCTCGAGCGGGAGCCGCGACTTGCGACGCAAGCGTCGGGTAACAACGCCGCGATTTTCCGGCCGTTCGAGCACGAGGCCGCAAGCGCGCTGTTGCCGCGCCGCAGCCGTCAGCTGCTGGATGGATGGTTCGGGCCGACGCTTCTCGAGATCACGGGCTTAGTCCTCGTGAGTCACGCGGCCGACCCCGTGTCCCGCTTGGCTGCTGCCGCGAGGAGCGGCGGCGTTGCGCACTCGGTGCTGGATGCCTCGCTACTTCGCGCGCTCGTGCCTTCGCTCGCCGGCGGTGAAGCGCATCACGCGTTGTTGCTGCACGAAGGCGGCGTGCTCGATGTGCCCGCGTTGACCGCCGGGCTCGCGCGACAGGCGCGTGCGATGGGCGCCGAGTTACGAGCGAACGTCGCCGTGCAGGCGTTCACGCAAGCTCGCGGGCGAATCACGGGTGTTACGCTTGCAGGAGGCGAACAACTCGCTGCGTCGTGCGTGATCGTCGCGGCAGGTGCGTGGAACGCGAGCCTCGGTGATGTTTCGGGCGCTGAGATACCGCTCGTCGCGCTGCGTCGTCATCTCATCGAGCTGGAAACACGCGCGGATATTGCAGCCGCGGAGCCCGTGGTCTGGCGGCTCGAAGACGAAGTGTATTACCGCAAACAAGGCTTCGGGGTTCTCGCGTCGCCGTGCGATGAGTCACGCGTAACGTTAGCGGTATCGAGCTCTGCACCCGTAGTCAGCGATGCGAGCGCACCAGTGACGTTGAACGACAAGCTCCAGCGAATCGCGCCGGCGCTCGCGCATGGATCGATCGTTCGCGCGTGGGCGTGTCTTCGCACGTTCGCGAATGATCGCGAGTTGGTCGTGGGCTCCGATCCACGCGTACAAGGCCTGTACTGGTTCGGCGGACTTGGCGGTCGCGGCATGAGCGTGGCACCTGCAGCGGCGGAGTGGCTGTCCGCATGCGTGCTCGGAGAAGCGCTGCCGCCAGCAGCAGCAGCGCTTTCACCTGCACGATTACTGAGTGCTCAGAGTTCGGCTGACCGTACGGCCTAAATGTCCGCAAGCTTTGAGCTTTAGTTTGTCGAAGGGTTGCTGGATAAGCGACCATCGGGGTAAGAAGCGGTGCGCGTGCGGCAATCAGTCGATGCGGGGCCGCGGCACAGAGGATTACTGCCGATGAGCGTTGAGTCGATAGGCGTTATGCCGATGAACGTGGATGCGCGGGTCGAGCTGAAAGCAGTCGAGACTCAGCGCTCCGAGCAAGAGATCCTCAAGGCGAGCAACGTGTTCGCGCGCGAAGATGTCGGTCGCAGCTGGTTTCACGTCGTCAGCACGTTTGTGTTTCTGCTCGGATGCCAGGTGATCGCGGCGCAAGGCTCGCTACCGTGGTGGACCCGCCTCGCGCTCAGCGTCGTCGCCGGCTTGCTGACGATCCGCGCGTTCATCCTGTACCACGACTTCAAACACGGCTCGATCTTGCGCGGATCGAAGCTCGGCAAGTTTCTGATGGACGGGTTCGGCATCTACGTGCTCACGCCGTCGAAGGTCTGGACTCAGACTCACAACTATCATCACGCTCACACGGCGAAGATCGTGGGTTCGCACGTCGGTTCGTACATGATGCTCACGCCGGCGATGTGGCAGGCCGCGACGCCGCGGCAGCGCTTCATGTATCGCTTGAGCCGTCACCCGCTGACGATCGCGTTCGGCTACCTGACCGTGTTCATCTACGGCTTTTGTCTCGCCGCGTTTGTGCGTAACCCGCGCAAGAATCCGGATTCACTCGTCGCGATCCTGGTGCAGGCCGCGCTGGTCGTGGGGCTGTGGTTTTACTTCGGCTTTGCTGTCGCGTTCTTCTCAGTGCTCTTGCCGCAGCTGATCGCACACGCGCTCGGCGCGTACTTGTTCTACGCGCAGCACAACTTCCCGGACGCGCACGTGCAACCGCGCGAGAGTTGGACGTTCGTGCGTGCGTCGCTCGAGTCCTCGAGCTTCATCAAGCTCGGGCCGGTCATGAACTACTTCACCGGCAACATCGGCTATCACCACGTGCATCACCTCAACTACCGGATTCCGTTTTATCGGTTGCCGGAGGCGATGGAGGCGATTCCCGAGCTGCGCGATCCCCGAGGTGTCACCACGCTCACGTGGAAAGACATCGCTGCGTGCTTTCAGCAGAATCTCTGGGATCCTGAGCAGAACCGCATGGTCCCGTTTCCGTGAACTTTCTGCAGTGGGCGGTCTGCTCCGCATCACTCGCGCTGCTCGCGTCGAGTTGTACGGCTTCGGAGAGTCGGCCTACCGCAGTCGTGCCGCCAGCGGCGACGAGCGGCACGAAAGAGCCGCAGCCTGCAACGGCTCCTTCGGCCCCGTCCGTGCGGCCAACCGCGGCGGTTCCGATCGAAGTCCCGACAACGGAAGGCACCGACAAGCCTGTGTCTGCCGCGCGCTCGACGCGCCCGATGGTCGTGTTCCGTGGCATGTGCGACGCGTCCGGTGCCGTCGTCCTCGACCCGACGCACTTTGCGGTTGCGGATGACGAGGACAACGTGCTGCGCGTGTACGACGGCGAGAGCGGGGGCGATCCCGTGTCTTCGGTCGATGTCTCGAAGTCGCTCGCGCTCCCGGTGAAGAAAAAGACGCCCGAGGCTGACATTGAAGCGGCAACGCGCGTGGGCGACCGCGCGCTCTGGCTCACGTCGCATGGGCTCAGCAGCAAGGGGAAGCTGCAACCGGCGCGGTTCCGCTTCTTCGCGACGACCGCGCCGACCCAGGGGTTCGAAGTCGCGCCGGTGGGCACGGCCTATCAGAACCTCTTGAGCGACATGATCGCTGCGCCCCAGCTTGCCCGCTTCGACCTCGGCGCCGCAGCCCAGCTCGCGCCCAAGCTGAACGGTGGTTTGAACATCGAAGGCATGACGGCTCGGCTCGATGGCACGTCGGTGCTGATCGGTTTTCGCAATCCGGTACCGGATCAAAAGGCGCTCCTCGTGCCGCTGCTGAACCCGCTGCGTGTGATCGCGGGTGAGACGGCGCAGCTCGGGGAGCCGGAACTCCTGGACCTCGGGGGGCGCGGCGTGCGTTCGCTCACGTCCTGGCGCGGGCGGTACCTGATCATGGCGGGATCGTCCGGATCCGAGCACCGATCGGTGCTCTTCGTTTGGGACGGGAATGCGCTACCGCGCCCGATCACCGCGCTCGACCTGAGCGATATCAACCCCGAAGCCTTCGTCTCGCGCGATGAGCAAGACGAAGTGATGTTCCTGAGCGACGACGGCACGGTCGAGATCGGCGGCATACCGTGCAAGAAGCTGAAGGATCGGACGAAAAAACAGTTTCGCGGACTGTGGGTGCGAGTCGCGCCTTGAAGGCGCGGACAGGGGTGTACGTTGAGGGGTGACGCGACTCGCTCGTCTGCGGCCCCCCGGAATGTGCCCATCCGCTAGCCAGAGTCGATAGTTTTCGGGCAGCATGACGGGAGTGATGACGGGGTTTCGGCTATCGAGACCCCGCCAGTGTCATGACGGACCACGGCCCGAGCACGGTCATGAAGGACTCGAGCGCATTGCGCGAGTCCGTCGCAGAATCGCCGTTGGTCGGTGACTCGGCGGCGGCCGCTCCGACGCCGCCTGCTGGAACGGCATGGCGCGGGCTCGGCCTCGCGCTCGCGATGCTCGTCGCGATCACGCTGCTGAAGCTGATCTGGAACGCCCAGCTTGGGGGCGCGCCGTCCTACTTGATGTACTTCACGGTGATCTTGGTCGGTGCGTGGTACGGCGGTTTGCGCATCGGGCTGTTGATGGTGGCGGTCACGGCGCTGGTCGGAGCCTACCTTTTCATTCCGCCTGGGCGGAATGAGCGCTTCGGCCTGTTCGCCGACTACATGCGGCTCGCCAGCTATTTGGTCGAAGGCAGCGTGCTCGCGCTTTTGACGTCGCGTCTGCAAGCCAGCCGCGCTCGCATCGGCGAGGCCGCCCAGCGCGCGGAGTTGTCGCTCGCGAAGTTGCGCGGGGTGCTCGCAGCCGTCGACGACGGCATCACGGTGCAGGACGGGCAAGAGCGGCTGATCTACGCGAACGGTCCGGCGGCGCAGCTGATCGGGTACCCGTCGGCGGAGGCGCTGCTCGCCGCGACTCCCGCGCAAATCGTCGACCGCTTCGAGTTGTTCTCGCCGGACGGGTCTCCATTTCCAGTCTCGGAGCTGCCGGGCCGGCGTGTGCTTTCCGGATTGCCGGCGTCCGAGCGACTGGTGCGGTTTCGGTTGAAGAAAGAAGGCAGCGAGCGTTGGGCCCTGGTGCGCGCGAACCCAGTTCAGCTCGACGGCACCGCTCTGCCGTTTGCGGTGAATGCGTTCCGCGACGTGACCGAGCTGCGACAGCAACAGGAAGACTTGCGCACGAGTCGCGAGTGGTTCGCGACGGCGCTCCAAAGCATCGGTGATGCCGTTATCGCGACCGATGCCTCGGGTCGCGTGACCTTCATGAATCCACAAGCCGAGCAGCTGACGGGATGGACGAACGCTGACGCGATGGAGAAGCCTCTCCAGGCCGTGTTTCGAATCGTGCGCGAAGAAACGCGCGAGACGGTCGAGAGTCCGGTCGAACGTGTGATTCGCGAGGGACGAGTCGTCGGGCTCGCTAACCACACCCTGCTGTTGTCGAAGCGTGGCGACGAGGTCGCGATCGACGACACCGCTGCGCCGATTCGCTCCAACTCGGGTGAGCTCGTCGGAACGGTGCTGGTGTTTCGTGACGTGTCTCGCAAGCGCGAAGAAGAACGCGAAAGCGTGCGTTTGTTCGCGCAGATCGAAGCCGCGCGCAAAGATGCGGTGCAGGCCAATCGCGCGAAAGACGAGTTTCTCGCGATGCTCGGACACGAGCTGCGCAATCCGCTCGCGCCGATCGTGACCGCGTTGCAGCTGATGAAGCTGAAGGGCGGCGATGTGTTCGAGAAGGAGCGTACGATCGTCGAGCGGCAGGTGCGCCACGTCGTGACGCTCGTCGATGAACACATCGCCGCCCTTCGCATCACGCGTGGCAAAGTCGAGCTGAATCAAGAGCCAGTGGAGCTGATCGGGATCGTCGAAAAGGCGCTCGAGCTTGCGGGGCCGCTGATCGAGCAGCGCCAACACGACGTGGCGGTGTTGGTGGGTAAGGACATTCGCGTGACGGGGGACGCGGTCCGGCTGTCGCAGGTGTTTTCGAACTTGCTGACGAACGCTGCGAAGTACACGCCTCCCCGCGGCCACATCACGATCTCGGCGCAGCAGAACGGGGACGAGGTCAGCGTGTCGGTGAAAGACGACGGCGCGGGCATCGACCCCGAGCTCTTGCCGCGAATCTTCGACTTGTTCGTGCAAGGTGGGCAATCGCTCGACCGCTCGCAGGGTGGCTTGGGGCTCGGGCTCGCGATCGTGCGTAGCGTCGTCGAGCTGCACGGGGGCCGTGTCACGGTGCAGAGCGAGGGGCGCGGCAAGGGCAGCGAGTTTTCAGTCGTATTGCCAGTCATGCCGCGCGTGGCTGTGGTGTCGACTCTGCAGAGGCAACGCCAGATCACGCCACTTTCGGCGGGTACGCAGGTGGGCGGCGCGCGCGTGTTGATCGTGGACGACAATCAGGATGCGTTGCAGCTGTTGGCGGAGGCGTTGCAGCTGAAAGGCTACGAGACCATTGCCGCGGAGGATGCGGCGAGTGCGCTCGTGGTCGCGCAGAAGCACAAACCGGCGGTCGCACTGCTCGATATCGGGCTTCCCGTCATGAATGGCTACGAGCTCGCACGTCGATTGCGTGCGTTGCCCGGACTCGAGGCGATCAAACTGGCGGCACTGACGGGCTACGGTCAGCCTGCCGACAAGGTCCGCGCGATTGAAGCGGGCTTCGACGAGCACCTCGTGAAGCCGATCTCGATCGAAGCGGTGCAGTCAGTCGTCTCGCGATTGTTGGCGAGTTAGTCCTTCGCGTTGCCAGTGCCTTGCGGAGCGCTAGTCTCAGCGTGTGCGCTACGCGGGGATCATCACAGTTCTGTTAGTCGGCTGCGCGTACCAATGGGATACCGCTCCGGTCTACATCCCAACGAACCCGCGCCCGCATACGCTGTACGTGAAGCAGCCTGAGGACGTCGCGATCTTCATGACGGGCCGGCCGGATCGTCCGTTCGTCGAAGTCGGAATGATCGAGGCACAGCAGGACTTGCGGGGTCGAGAGGACGCGCGCACGGTGGTCGCAAAAATGCGCGAGTTCGCAGGGAAGCGGGGCTGCGATGCACTTGCGATCTTCTCGAGCAACGATGGGATCTGGGACCCGGGCGGAAAGCTTGCAGCTACTAATGTGAAGGGATACCGAGGGTCGTGCATCGTGTACGTCGATGCGCCGCCGAAAGCTGCGGCGGCCAGCGTTGCGGCACCTGTGGCACCTGTCGCGGCCGCGGCGGCTAAGCCCCTGTCGGACGCGCTCAGTTGCATGCCGAACTCGACTCAGCTGTGTTACGGGCCGGCCGGCTGTCGAGGCGCGCAACGCTGCACGGCGAGCGGCGATGCGTACACGCTGTGCGATTGCGGAAGTGCGACGGCGCAAGTCGCGCCGAAGCCGTGAGCTCGCGGGTTACCCGATGCGCTGGCGAAAGCCCGGGCAGTTGAGCTCGGTCATCGGCTCCAGCTCCTGCACGCCTTGCTCTCGCATGAACGTTTCGCCTGCGGTGATGAGCTCGCGGCCTTCGCTGCCGCCGGTCAGCTGACCGAGGCGTCGTCGTGCTGCGGCGGCAAGGCGTGCAGGTTCGGCGCGATCGAACTGTAAGATCGCGGCGCGCAACTCGTCGATGGCTTTGCGATCGTGACCCGAAGCTGCGGCGAGCGCCGCTTCCAACATCGCGCCCATGCCGAGTGAGCGGACCAGGCCGCGTCGCTTCAAGGTTCCGATCGATTCTTTCAGCGCCGCTACCAGCTGCTGGCGATACTCAGGCGGGACCCGCGCGCCGCCTAGGGCTGCAGCCGCGCAGCGACCGCGATGCGTCGCGTAGCCGAGTGCTCCGGTCAGCGCCATACGCGAGATCGGCGTTTGTCGCGCAGATGCATGCTCGGCTGCAAACGTGTCGAACGCGCGGACCGGATCGCCGGTGTAGATTGCGAGGAGCGCTTCGGCGTAGAGGAGCAACATCCCGGGCCAGCCTGAATCTTCGCCCGGCTGCCACAACCCGCGCGCTTCGTTCAGCTTCTGGCGATAGCCGCGCACGTCGTCGTTCGTGAGCCAGGCCTGCATGCCGGCGAAGCCACTCAACATCGTCGCGGCCCAGACGCGGCGCTTTCGCACGGCTTGATCGAGCAGGCTCGGTGTCGTGCGCGCGATGTACGCGTAGTCGCCAGCGTAGAGCGCGCTCAGCTGGTCGTAGATGTTCGTTGCATCGTGCTCCCACTCGACGCCGGTGCACTCGCGCAGCGACTTGCGTGCGCGCTCGAGGTGCTCGCGCGCTTTGCCGCAGGTCTCGTGGTGGTACGCGTTCGTGCCCTGCATCAACTCGGCGAAGCCGATCATCTCGGGGCGACCGTCTCGTTGTGCGAGCTCGACCGTGCGCGCGAGCATTTCGTTCACGCGCGGGCTCGCTGGCGCGATCAGGCCCTGGTTGTGCGCGTGAAAGCCGAGTGCGCGAACGCGGTCGGCTGCGTCGCCGCGCTGCGACGCATGGATCAAGTACAGGCCCGCTGCACTCGCAGCGTGAAGCGGTTTGTAGCCGATGAGGCCGGTGACTGCGCTTCGAAGCGTCCGAAGTCTCAGGGCGTCTCGTGCACCTGCGCCGGTGGTAGTTGGGGCTGACGGCGTGGGATCGAGCGTCCGCATCCGCAGCTTGAAGCGAGACCAACCGAGCGAAAGGAGGGCGCCACCCGTGCTGCTCGGAAGCTCGATGCCGAGCGTTTCGCTGACTCGGCGCAAGAGTTCGTAACCTCGATCGAACTGACCGCTGTGCAGGAGCTGCTCCGCCGCTCGGCGCTGCAGGTCGAGGCTGTCGGTGCCGTCGCTCAGCTCGGCCGCTTGCAGGTATGCGGCCGCGGCTTCCGTACCACGGCCGGTGTTCTCGAGGGCGCGGCCGAGGCGCGTCAGTAGCTCACGGCGGCCATCCGGTGCTGCCGCTCCGAGCTGCAAGGCGCGTTCGTAGAGCTCCGCGGCGTGGTCGAATGCGAGTGCGAGGGACGCCTGTTCGGCTGCGAGTGCTGCATGTTCTGCCGCAGCTTGCGGTTCGCCCGCGCCTTCGAGACAGCGGCTGAGAAGCTCCGGTTGGTCGGTACTTCGGAGTGCTCGCGCGAGGCCGCGATTGTGTTTGGTGCGATCGGCGTCCGACATCGCCGCGCAGACGATTTCGCGAACGCGATCGTGATAACACTCGATCAGTCTGCCGTTTGCGCTGTCACTGCCGCACACCAGGTGCGCGTCGCGCAATGCATCGAGCGCTGCGTGGTCGGCGCCCGTCGCTTGCAGAAGTGAATCGATCGCCATCGGGCGGCCTGCGAGCGCGAGTGCTTGCAACAGCTCGCGTGCCGGCACGGGAAGAGTCGTGATGCGAGCTTCGAGCAGGGTTGCGAGGGAGGGTGCGGCTCGCGACTCGTCGCCGGTTTCCTGCGCGAAACGTGCGAGCTCCATCGTGAAGAACGGATTACCGCGCGATTCAGCTGCGATGGCGCTGCTCGCGTCGGAGGTTTGTGAGCCGCGAGGGAGCCAGCGTTCGGCGAGCGATTGTGCGTCCCCCCGGGCGAGCGGTTGCATCGCGAGCTCGCGATAGTCGAGGGCCGAGTTCTCGCGAATCGCGCCGACGATCGAGGCGAGCAATGGGTTGTGCGCGTCTTCGAGCCGGAAGCTGAATACGAACAGGATTGGCACGACCTCGCGGGAGACGAGACAATGTCGCAGGAGCTTTGCCGAGTCGGCGTCGGTCCACTGCAGGTCGTCGATGTAGACGACGACAGGCGAGCGATCTCGAATGCGGCCGAGCAGCTCGCAAAATGCGGCGAACGCCATGCGTTGGAGTTCGCGTGGGTCGGGCACGTTGCGCACGGGTGCGTCTTCGAAGGCGCGCACGCGGGTCAGGATCGGGAAGAGCTTTGCGAGTGCGAATGCGTCGCGTGGGAGGAGCGCCGCCGCATGTTCCGGGCGCAAGCGGCGCAGGTAGCGGCTGAGCTCGTCGATCACCGGATCGATCGCTTTGTACGGCATGTTTTCATGCTCGTAGCAGCGGCCGGTGAGGAGGACGGCGTGGCCTTCGCGCTGCAGCCCGCGCAGGAAGGAGCGTGCGAGCGCGGTCTTGCCGATGCCGCTTTCGCCCGCGATCGAGAGTGCGACGGGGGTGGCTTGTGCGCCTGTGCTCGCTGCGAAGGCATCGCTGAGGCTCGCGAGCTCGGCGCTGCGGCCGAGAAGGGGGGCGGCCTCTGCTTCGAGTGGCGGGCTCGTGCTCGTGCGCGTGTAGGTCGGCGGTGAAGTTTGGATCGCGGGGGTGTTGCCGATGCGCGCGCGAATCTCGGCGGGCCCGGGGCGGGCGGCTGGATCGCGTGACATCAGTGCCGCCGACAGCTGCACGAGATCGCGCGGCAGACTAGCGGCGAGTGGTGGCGGTGGTCTGCCGTGGAGTTTTGCGGTCAGTACTTCCCAGACGTTGCCTTCGTATGGGCATTTGCCGGCGAGTGCTTCGTACAGCATTGCGCCGACTGCGTAATAGTCGCTGGCGGGTGTCGCGGGTTCGGCCGAGGCTTGCTCCGGTGCCATGTAGTCTGGCGTGCCCGTGATCTCGGCGTTCGTGAGCGTGCGGCCGACGCTGCCAGCTGTAGGGTCGACGACCAGGCCGAAGTCGAGAACGCAGAGGCGCCCGTCGGGGCGGATGAGCACGTTGCTCGGTTTGATGTCGCGGTGCAGTTTGCCGGCTTGGTGGATGGCTTCGAGTGCATCGATGAGCTGAAGGGTTGCGGAGCGCAGTCGCGATTCGTCGAGGATGGAGTCGGGGCGGGTCCAGCTGTCGAAGCGTTCGCCGTCGACGAGGTCCATCGTGAAGAACCAGCAGTCCGAGTCGCGGAAGAGCTCGTGCAAGTGCACGAGGTTTGGGTGGTGCACGTCGGCGAGTGCGCGGAACTCGTTTTTGAGTTGGTAGATGTTGGTCGCGTCGAGTTGGTTCAGCGTCTTGAGTGCGACGTTGCAGCGACGTTCGGAGTCGAAGGCCAGATAGACCGTCCCCATGCCGCCTTGGCCGATCGGTCGAACCACGTTGAGGCGTCCGCCGACGAGGCGACTCCCCACCCACATTGGAGGTTGTGAGGGAAGGGTGGGGTTTGATTCGGTGCCGATCGTGTGAGTACCGGATGCGTATGGGACGCGCGCCGTCTCGGCGCCGGGATCGGCGCTTGGAAGGGGCAGCTCGCGTCCGCGTTCGTTCACCTGTGTACCTCGCACGACCCGTAGGTCAGCAGCGTGTCGGCAGAACGGCATCGAGCGTTGGAAGCTCGAGGGTGGAGGATACCCCGCAAACCACGCGATGGCCGACAAATAGCGCCTCTGACGGCTGCAGGCCGGGGATGCGTGTGGAGGTTGAGAACGCTACGCGCGTGCGGCCGAGTTGCGAGCGCGACTCGTGCGAAGCGCGGTCGAGGGCAGCGGGCTGTGGATGCGTGTGGAGGTTGAGATCTGGCCCACACGCGTGCGCGAGTTTGGGGCGACGACTTGTGCGAAGCGCGGTCGAGGGCAGCGGGCTGTTCACGCGTGCGGAGGTAGAGAACTCCACCTGCGCGCGCGAGTTTGGGGCGACGACTTGTGCGAGCTGGGTCGCGGGCAGCGGGCTGTTCACGCGTGCGGAGGTAGAGAACTCCACGCCTGCGCGCGCGAGTTGCGGGCTACGACTTGTTCGAGCTCAGTCGATCGCGGTGTCGAGCTTGCGCGGTGTTGTAGTCGTCTTGCTCGAGGCCGAGTGCACCCGTGAGCCGGCGAATCATTTGGGTCTCTCTGAACGACAGCTCGCCGTCGGCGGCGCCGATATCAACCAGTACGTCCAGCACTTCGAGTCGCATTTCGCGATCGGCGAGCTCACGCAGGCTGCGCGTGTAGGAGTGCGGGTTCACGACGGTCAGTTGAGTCAGGTGTTGTTCAAGGAGCCCGCAGATGGCTTCGGCACCTTCGGAGCGCATTCCGTGGACCCGGCCGAGTACGTCGCGAAGGTGTTTGCGTTCCGATTCGTGGAGCTCGCGGTCGCTGAATGCGACGCAGGCGAGCAATCCAGAGATCGCGGCAACGATCCGAACGGTGGCTGGGTCCGCTTCAGGAAGCTGCGCCCCAACAATAGCGAGCAGTTGTTCGGAAAGTTCAGGAGCGTTTGCTTCGGAGTCACGTTTCCAAAACATCGCCCCAGTTTAGCACTCGTGTTGAGCAAGTGCTGCGGGGGGAAGAGCGCTGCTAGCAATGTGCGCGGGAGGCAAGTGGTGGAGGCATCCAGGCTTCGGCCTCAGGAGGAAGCCGTTCAAGTCCAGGCCAGGAACCGGGTGGGATGCAGTCGCGAGTTCGGAGTGGAGATGTGGAGTTGGGGTCGTGGATGTCGTCGGGGTGGTGGATGTCGTCCGGATGGTGGATGTCGTTGGGGTCGTCGTAGGCGACGTAGTGCGCAGGTCGTGGGTCGGTTGCGTAGCGGCGAGCGGCGAGTGGGGGCGCTCCTTCGATGGGTCCAGTTTGGTACGCATGGCGCGGATCGCCTGTCGATGCGCGAGCGGAAATCGTCGGTGGTCGTTCGAGAACAACAGTCTCGATGCGTGCAGGAGCGGAGGACGACGGGTTGCGTGTGTCGTCGTGAGGGATGTCGTTGTGGTCGAGGGGTGCGGGTTGCGGATTGGTTGCGGAACGGCGCGCGGCGAGCGGGGGCGCTCCCTCGATGGGTCCTGGGTGGCGCGCGTGGCGCGGCTCGCGTCTGCGCAGGTCGTCGTGTTCGCGCAGGTGGTCGTGTTCGCGTGGTTCGTCGCGAACGTGGATGTCGTCGGGAACGTCGTGGACGACGCAGTGTGCCGGTCGAGGGTCGGTTGCGTAGCGGCGAGCGGCGAGTGGGGGCGCTCCTTCGATGGGTCCAGTTTGGTACGCATGGCGCGGATCGCCTGTCGATGCGCGAGCGGAAATCGTCGGTGGTCGTTCGAGCACGACAGTCTCGATCCGGCGCCGAACGGCGGAAGAGGACTGCGAACGTGGCGCGTCAAACAGTGCAGCGAGTCCGCACTCTGCGGAGCGAGCAGCGACGTAGCGTGCGCGTTCCCGAGCTGCGGCAAGGTCAGCCGAGGGGTCGACGCGTGTTACTGGTTCACGCGCGCGCGTCGGGTGCGGTGCCGGCTCGTGCTGGGAAACGCGAGCGAAGGCAGCAGCTCGAGATTGTTGCACGAGGTACCGAACGCGTTCGCGAGCAGCTGAAATCGCGACCGTGTCATCAACGATGGTGATGGACGCAGAAATACGAACGCTAGGTTCGCCGTTGCGTGAGCCGCGAGGTTGGCGTGCGGGCCCACGAGGCCCGGGCACGCGAACGGCGTTGTCGACGAGAGGCTGGCACATTGGATCGTGGCGCTCGCGCCCTGCCTGCCGGTTGTCTGCTGCCGCATGCGTAGCTGATCCGTTCGCGGTCCGACTGCTGGGAGCTGAATCTAGCGGAGCGGCGCAAGCCACTCGACGAGCATTGGAAGTCATGTTTGTCGCGGCCCCGCCAAGATTGTATCGAGTGTCGGAACTGGAATGAATTATGGATGCGGTTGTGCCGGTCGCTGCGACATTGGTCCATTCGGTGGAGCAAGCAACGGTTGCAGAAGGTCGCGAGCTGGTGCCGTTTGCGACGCCGGCGTTCGAATTGTCATGCGCCGTGTGCGTCGTATGCGTCGTATGCTGCGGAGCTTTCTTCAACGGCTCGGCGATCGCAGAGCGCAGCGTAGCGGCGTCGTCGTCGGCTGCGGTCTCCGCGGTGGTGCTGTTTGCGATGCCGGCTATCGAGCTATCACACGTTGCGCGCGTC
>Ga0193752_1001662_pt1 | contig 18092 bp, 18 predicted proteins | sample H1c1metaG_FD_144924 | JGI IMG/M metagenome (GOLD analysis project Ga0193752, IMG submission 144924) | Soil microbial communities from a riparian zone of the East river system, Colorado, United States - H1c1 | ecosystem: Environmental > Terrestrial > Soil > Riparian zone | place: USA: East River...
GGCTGCGAGTACGTCGACATGGCGGAAACGCTCGCCATCGAGCGCGCGAAGAAGCTGTTCGGCGCGCCGTGGGCGAACGTGCAGCCGCATGCGGGCTCGCAGGCGAACCAGGCGGTGTACACCGCGGTGCTCAAGCCGGGCGACACGATTCTCGGCATGTCGCTCGCGATGGGCGGCCACCTGACGCACGGCTCGCCGGTCAACCTGTCGGGCAAGCTGTACCGGGTCGTGTCCTACGAGCTGAATCAGCGCGAAGAGATCGACTACGACCAGGCGGAGAGGCTGGCGGTGGAGCACAAGCCGAAGCTGATCGTGACCGGCGCCTCGGCCTACTCGCTGAAGATCGACTGGCTGCGCTTTCGCGCCATCGCCGACAAGGTGGGCGCGCTGCTGATGGCAGACATTGCGCACTACGCCGGGCTGGTCGCTGTGGGCCTCTACCCCTCGCCGGTCGGCATTGCGCACTTCGTCACCACCACCAACCACAAGACCCTGCGCGGACCGCGCGGCGGCATGGTCTTCGGCGTCGAGGAGCACGAGAAGGCGATCAACAGCGCCATCTTCCCCGGCCTGCAGGGCGGGCCGCTGATGCACGTCATCGCCGCGAAAGCGGTGGCGCTGGGCGAGGCGCTCAAGCCGGAGTTCAAGCAGTACCAGGCGCAGGTCATGGAGAACGCGAAAGCGATGGTGCGGGTGCTGACCGAGCGCGGCGTGCGCATCGTCTCGGGCCGCACCGACTGCCACATGTTCCTGATGGACCTGACCAAGAAGGGCATCACCGGCAAGGACGCGGAGGCTGCGCTCGGCCGCGCGCACATGACGGTGAACAAGAACGCCATTCCGCACGACCCGCAGAAGCCCGCGGTCACCAGCGGCGTGCGCATCGGCACGCCGGCGATGACCACGCGCGGCTTCAAGAAGCCGGAGGCCGAGCAGCTCGCCGGCTACATCGCCGACGTGCTCGACAAGCCGTCGGACGACACCCACCTGCAGCGCGTGGCGAACGAGGTAAAGGCGCTCTGCGCCAGGTTCCCGGTCTACCCCTAGATTTTGGGGTATGGGCTAAAGGGGCTACCCTATAGGGTATGAAGTGCCCCTTCTGTGGTTCCGAGGACACCCAGGTAGTCGACACCCGGGCAAACCTGGAGGCGAACACCATTCGCCGCCGCAGGAAGTGCGTGCAATGCGAGAAGCGCTTCACCACCTACGAGCGCGTCGACCTGAAGATGCCGCGCCTGGTGAAAAAGGACGGCAGCCGCACCGACTTCGACCGCGAGAAGCTGATGGGCAGCATGATGCTCGCGCTGCGCAAGCGCCCGGTTGCGACCGAGGAGGTCGAGGGCGCGGTCGACCGCGTCATCGAGCGGCTGCGCTCGCTCGGCGAGCGCGAGGTGTCGACCAGCCGGGTCGGCGATTTCGTCATCCGCGAGCTCGCCAAGCTCGACAAGGTGGCCTACATCCGCTTCGCCTCGGTGTACCGCAGCTTCGAGACGCCGGAGGATTTCCGCGACGCGCTGCTGGAAGTTAAGGTCGCCAAGAAACGACGCAAATGACCCCGTTCTCCGCTCTCGACCACGCGATGATGCGGCGTGCGCTCGACTTGGCTGAGCGCGGCCTGTTCACGACGACGCCCAACCCCCGGGTGGGGTGCGTCGTGGCGCACGGCCAGGACGTCGTCGGCGCGGGCTGGCACGAGAAGGCCGGCGGACCCCACGCCGAGATCGTCGCGCTCGGCAGGGCCGGCGCGCGCGCGGCGGGGGCGACTGTGTACGTCACGCTCGAGCCCTGCAACCACCACGGCCGCACGCCGCCCTGCGTCGAAGCGCTGAAGCAGGCCAAGGTAGCCCGCGTCGTGGCGGCGATGCGCGACCCGAATGCGGAGGCAGCGCGCGGCGGCAAGGCGCTCGCCGCCTCCGGGGTGCGCTTCGAAGCCGGGCTGATGGCGGAGGAAGCGACGGAGCTCAACATCGGTTTCGTCTCGCGCATGACGCGCGCCCGGCCATGGGTGCGCCTGAAGATCGCCGCGACGCTCGACGGCCGCACGGCGCTGGAGAACGGCCAATCGCAATGGATCACCGGGCCGGAAGCGCGGCGCGACGGCCATCGCTGGCGCGCCCGCGCCTGCGCGCTGCTCACCGGCGCCGGCACCGTAGCGGCCGACGATCCGCAGCTCACCGTGCGCGAGGTCGACACGCCGCGCCAGCCGCTGCGCATCGTGGTCGACAGCCGCCTGGAAACACCGCCGACGGCGAAGATCCTTCAGGGGGAGAAGACGCTGGTCTTTTCCGCCGTGCCGGGCCAGCTGAAGAACGCCGAGGTGGTCGCGCTGCCCAACCAGAACCGCAAGGTCGACCTGCCGGGGATGCTCGAGGAGCTGGCGCGCCGCGGCATCAACGAGCTGCACGTCGAGGCGGGCTCGCGGCTGAACGCCTCGCTCGTGCGCGAAGGTTGCGTCGACGAGTTCCTGCTCTACTTCAACCCCAGCTTTCTCGGCGACGCCGCGCAGGGGATGCTCGATCTTCCGGGCCTCGCCTCGCTCGACGAGAGGGTGAAGCTGGCAATCCTGTCAGTCGAGCGCGTCGGCGAGGACCTTCGCATCCTGGCGCGGCCCGCATAGCGCGGCCGCGATCAGCTCGACCGCCACGGCCGCGCTGCAGCCGTCGCGATCCAGGCGCGGCAGGTACTCGACCAATTCCAACGCGGCCAGGCGCGCGCCGCCGCCGATGCGCGCGAGCGCCCTTGTCAGCTCGCTTCCCAGGACGCCGCCCGCCACCGGCGTGCCCACGCCGGGCGCCTCTTCCGGTGCGATCACGTCGAGATCGATGCTGATGCCGTACGCGTCGGTGCCGCGGCTCGCAATGCCGATCGCTTCTTCGATCGCGGCGTCCACGCCGCGCCTGCGTACCTCGTTCATGTGGATGACGCGCACGCCCAGGCGCTCGAGACGTTCCTTCTCCTCGCGCTCGTAGCTGCGCACGCCGACCAGGCAGACGTGCTGCGGCTCGAGCACGCCGGAGGCGAGGCCGTAGAGCGGATCGTCGTCCTGCCCGAGGAGCCAGGCGAGCGGCATGCCGTGCAGGCGCCCGGTGTGGCTGGTGGCCGGCGTGTGCGCGTCCATGTGGGCGTCGATCCATACCAGCCCGAGCGGCCCGCGGCCCTTTTGATGCATCGCGCGCGCCACGCCGGTCCACGTGCCGCCGGCGCAACTGTGGTCGCCGCCGACTACGCAAGGCAGGCGCGCCTGGCGCAGCGACTCGGCGACGGCCGAGGCGAGCAGGCCGCATAGGCGGCTCACCGCGAGCTGCTTGCGCCGTTCGGTCGGCCAGGTCGAGAGCATCGGTCCTGCGAGCGCCTCGGAGCCGCACGCCCGCAGGCGGGCCTGCACCAGGGGGATGAGCACGGCGGGCGCGGCGGCGCAGCCCGGGTCCGCCCCGCCGTGGCCCCACGCTGCTCCGATGAGTTCGATCTGTCGCTGCATGGCTACACCCGTTTCAGGCCGCCGCGACGTGCGTTTGGCGAACAGCGGGCCCAACATGGTTGTCCAAGCTTGTAGGGCCGGCAAGTGCTGCGGTCAAGGAGCATGCGATGAAAACAGCGACTGCGAGGTGGCAGGACTGGGCGAGCTTCACGCTTGGCCTCTGGCTTGCGCTCTCGCCCTGGATCGTCGGGTACACGGAGCATGAGAGTGCCACCGGCAATGCCGTGTTCCTCGGCCTGGCGCTGGCGCTGGGCTGTCACTTCGAGGCGGCGTTCGACGAGTCCGCTCCCGAATGGATCAACCTGGCCGCCGGACTGTGGCTGGTGATCGCGCCCTTCGTGCTCGGCTTCAGCGCCGTGCACGTCGCGACGGCCAACTCGATCGCCGTCGGCAGCCTGGTTGCGGTGCTGGCCGGCTCGGCCCTGTCGCTCGACAAGGAAATCGGCAAGCTGCTGCACCGGCGCACGGCGGACCATAGCCGTTAGACAAGCAATTTGCGGTACCCTCTCGCGCCATGTTCACGGGCATCGTGGTGGCGGTGGGGAAGATCGTGCGCACCGCGCCGGTGCTGGAGATTGACACCGGCCGACTCGACCTCAGGGATGTCAGGGCAGGCGACTCGATCCTGGTGCAGGGAGCCTGCCTGACGGTGGTGCGCAAGCGCGGCAAGCGCCTCGCCTTCGACGTGTCGGTTGAAACCCTCGAATGCACCACCGGCCTCGACCGGGCCGGCAAGGTCAACCTGGAGAAGGCGCTGCGCCTCGCCGACCGCCTCGGCGGGCATCTCGTAACCGGCCACGTCGACGGCATCGGCCTGGTCACCGCAGTGAAGGGCAGCGTCTATACCTTCCGCGCGCCCAAGGCGGTGGCGCGCTACCTCGCGCCCAAGGGATCGATCTGCGTTGACGGTGTCAGCCTGACCGTCAATCGCGTGCGAGGCGCCGAGTTCGACGTCAACCTGATCCCGCACACCCTGAAGGTCACAACGCTCTCGCGCCTCAAGGTCGGCGCCGAGGTCAACCTGGAGGCGGACCTCGTCGCGCGATACGTGCAAGGCATGCTTGCCGCGCGGCGCTAGCAGTGCCGCCTAGCATCGCATTCGACCCCGCGCTGCCGATCAACGCGCGGCGCGAGGAGATCCGGGCAGCGATCGAAGCGCACCCGACGGTCATCGTGTGCGGCGAGACCGGGTCGGGCAAGACAACCCAGCTGCCAAAGCTGCTGCTCGAAATGGGCCGCGGCGAAAAGCGGTGCATAGGGCATACCCAGCCGCGCCGCATCGCCGCGCGTTCCGTCGCGGCTCGCATTGCCGAGGAGCTGAAGGTCGAGCTCGGGGGCCTGGTCGGCTACAAGGTGCGCTTCGTCGACAAGGTCGGCCCGCGCACCGCGATCAAGGTGATGACCGACGGCATCCTGCTGGCCGAGACGCAGGGCGACCCCGAGCTGCGCGCCTACGACTCGATCATCCTCGACGAGGCGCACGAGCGCAGCCTGAACATCGACTTCCTGCTCGGCTATCTGAAGAACCTGCTTTCGAAGAGAAGCGATCTGAAGCTGATCATCACCTCGGCCACCATCGACGCCGAGCGCTTCTCGCGGCATTTCGGCGGCGCCCCGGTGATCGAGGTGTCGGGGCGGCTCTACCCGGTCGAGGTGCGCTACCGCCCGGTGGGCGGCGACGCCGAGGACACCACGCGCGAGGAAGAGGAACAGGCGCTGGGCGACGCGGTGGAGGAGCTGTTTCGCGAAGGGCCGGGCGACGTGCTGGTGTTCCTGCCCGGCGAGCGCGAGATCCGCGACGCCGCCGGCGTGCTCGCGCGGCGCAGCCTGAAGGGCGCGGAGATCATGCCGCTCTACGGGCGGCTCTCGGTCGCCGAGCAGGACCGGGTGTTCCATCCCGGCGGCGCGCGGCGCGTGGTGCTCGCCACCAACGTCGCCGAGACCTCGCTCACCGTGCCGCGCATCCGCTACGTGGTGGACGCGGGCCAGGCGCGCCTGAAGCGCTACTCGTACCGCAACAAGGTCGAGATGCTGCGCGTGGAGGACATCTCGCAGGCCGCCGCGCAGCAGCGCGCCGGGCGTTGCGGGCGGGTGGCCGACGGCATCTGCATCCGTCTGTACAGCGAGGAGGAATTCGCGAAGCGGCCGGCGTTCACCGACCCGGAGGTGCTGCGCGCATCGCTCGCGGCGGTGATCCTGCGCGCGAAGAGCCTGGGCATCGGCGAGATCGAGACCTTTCCGTTCCTCGACCCGCCGTCGCCGCGGGCGATCAGCGACGGCTACGGCCTGCTGCACGAGCTGGGCGCGGTCGACGAGGACAAGACGCTCACCGAACTCGGCAGGGAGCTTGCACGGCTCCCCCTGGATCCGCGCGTCGCGCGCATGCTGGTCGCGGCGCGCGCGGAGGGCTGCCTCGAGCAGGTGCTGGTGATCGCTGCCGCGCTGTCGGTGCAGGACCCGCGCGAGCGGCCGCTCGAGCGCGCCGCCGCGGCCGACGAAAAGCACGCGCGCTTCGCCGACGAGAGCTCGGATTTCCTCTCCTACCTCAAGCTGTGGAAGGTATTCGAGGGCAAGATGGAGCGCACCTGCCGCGAGAACTTCCTCTCCATCCCGCGCATGCGCGAATGGCGCGACATCCATCTGCAGCTGAGGCAAACCCTCGAAGAGCTCGACTGGCGTTTCGCCTCGGTGAATCCGGAGAAGCCGGAAGGCTATCGGGCGATCCACCGCGCGCTGCTCGCTGGCCTGCTCGGCAACATCGGCATGCGGGACGAGGCCGACAGCAACTACACCGGTGCGCGCGGCATCAAGTACTGGGTGCACCCGGGGTCGTTCGTGAAAAAGCCGGGGCGCTGGATCATGGCGGGCGAGCTGGTCGAGACGACGCGTCTGTACGCGCGCTGCGTCGCCGTCATCGACCCGAAGTGGCTGGAGGAGCTCGGCGGGCATCTGCTGAGGCGTGACCGCCAGGAGCCGCACTGGGAGAAGGGCCGCGGCCAGGTGGTTGCGCTCGAGCGCGCCACGCTCTATGGCCTGCCGGTCTACGCCGGCCGCAGGGTGAACTACGGGCCGGTCGATGCGGCGCGCTCGCGGGAGATCTTCATCCGTGCCGCCCTGGTGGAGGGCGATCTCGACTCGCGCGCGCCGTTCTTCGCCCACAACCGGCGCCTCGCGGCCGACATCGAGCGCCTCGAGCACAAGTCGCGCCGCCCGGACATCCTGGTCGACGACGAGCTGGTGCACGCTTTCTACGAGCAGCGCGTGCCGCAGGGCATGCATAGCGCCGCCGCCTTCGAAGCCTGGCGCAAGGACGCCGAGCGCTCCGACCCGAAGCTGCTGTACCTGAGGCGCGAGGATCTGATGCGCCACCAGGCTGCCGGCATCACCACCGAAAACTTCCCGCACGAGCTCAAGCTCGGGCCCAGCACGTTCCGCCTCGAGTACCAGTTCGAGCCCGGCTCGCCGCGCGACGGCGTCACCATGACGGTGCCGGTGGCGCTGCTCAACCAGGTGCCGGCCGCGCGCTGCGAATGGCTGGTGCCTGGCGTGCTTAAGGAGAAGGTGCGCGCGCTCGCCAAATCGATGCCGCAGCGGCTGCGCCACAAGCTCGGTCAGCTAGAGGCATTCGCCGACGATTTCGCGGCGGCGGTGCCGCCTTCGGACACACCGCTCGCGCTGGCGATCGGGCGCTATGTCCGCGCGGAGCTCAATCTCGAGGTGCCGCTCGATGCGTTTCGCCCCGACTCGGCGCCGCCGCATCTGCACATGAACTTCCTCGTGGTGGACGAGCACGAGCGGCAGCTCGCGCTCGGCAAGGATCTCGCCGCGCTGAAGAAGGAATTCTCCGCCGGGACCGAGGCGGTGCTGCAGCAGGAAACGCCGGGCGAGGTGTACCGGGGGTGGACCATGGGCGATCTGGCCGAGATCATGGAGATCGGCAGCGGCGGCCAGACCCTGCTCGGCTATCCGGCGCTGGTCGACCAGGGCGAAGCCGTCTCGCTGCAGGTGTTCGATTCGCCGGAGAAAGCGAAGGGATTGCACCGCGCCGGCGTGCGGCGGCTCCTCGCCATCGCGTTCCGCGACCGGGTGCGCGACCTGGAAAAGACCTGGTCGAAAGACCCGCTGCTGGGTCCGCTCGCGGCAGACCTGGTCGCCGCCGCGCTCGACCGCGCATTTCTCGGCGACGCGGTACCGATGCAGGCGGCGGAGTTCGCGCGCGCGGTGGAGGAGGGGCGCAGCCGCTTCGTGCTGATCGCCCAGGAGATGGCGCGCACCGCGGCGGGCATACTCGCCGAGCATGCCGCGCTGCAGAAGAAATTGTGGGTTTCCGCAAAGAATTTTCCGCGGGAGAGCGAGGAGGTGAAGCGCCAGCTCGAGCGGCTGCTCGCGCCCGGCTGGCTCGCGCGCACGTCCTGGCCGCGGCTGCAGCACTTCGCGCGCTATCTGAAGGCGGCGTCGCTTCGCCTGGACAAGCTGCGCGCCGATCCGCCGCGCGATGCGCGGCTTGCCGCCGAGATTGCGCCGCTGCAGGCGGCCTGGCTGCGTGAAGCGGCCGCGCAGGCGCGCTACGGCGCCCCCTCCGCCGAGCTCGAGCAGTTCGGCTGGCTGCTGGAAGAGCTGCGGGTGGCGCTGTTTGCCCAGGAGCTGAAGACGCCGGTGCCGGTATCGGCGAAAAGGCTTGGCAAGCTCTGGCAGAGCATGCGGAAATGACGCGAGAATAGCGCTATGAGCATCGCCGGCTCGCTTCTGTACGGCTTCGCCAATCTGCTGCACCCGCGGATGCTCTGGCTGATGGTCTGGCCGATGCTGGTCTCGCTCGCGCTCTGGGGCACGGTCGCGATCGTGCTCTGGATGCGCGCCGCCGTCTGGCTCGGCGGCCTCCTGCGGCAGGGACTCGAGATGGCGCCGTTCATCGCGCGCTTCGACCTGGGCGACGCCACCCTGGTCGCGGCCCACGTGGTGCTGTTCCTGCTGTTCGTGCCGCTGGTCTACCTGACGGCGCTCTTCATCCTCGGCATCTTCGGCATGCAGGCGATGGTCGAGCACGTCGCGCGACGCTCGTATCCCGGCCTGGAGCGGCGGCGCGGCGGCGGTACCGCTGGAAGCGTCTGGAACGGCCTGGTGGCGCTGTGCGGCATGGCGCTGCTCGCGCTGGTCAGCCTGCCGCTGTGGCTTGCGCCGCCGTTATGGCCGGTGATCGCCGTCGCGATCCTGGGCTGGGGCAACCAGAAGCTTCTGCGCTATGACGCGCTCGCCGAGCACGCGGACTCCGCCGAGATGGCGCGGATCTATCGCAGGGGCGGCTCCCGGCTGTACCTGCTCGGCGTGCTCCTCGCGCTGGTCGCCTACGTCCCGCTGCTGGGCTTCGTCGCGCCGGTCGTCTTCGGCCTCGCTTTCATCCACTACCTGCTCGGCGCCCTGGCGGCGGAGCGCATTGACCCTGCCTATCGCGTCCATCCGAACAAAGAATTGGATGGCGGGAACGCGGCTCCGTAGACTGCTGTCCATTCCTCACCTTTCAGGACAGGAGCAACACGTGTTTACGAACCGCGAAGGACAGAAAGTCCCGCAAGTCACTTTCCGGGCGCGCAGCGAGACCGACTGGAAGCCGGTCGCGACCGACGACATTTTCAAAGGCAAGACCGTGGTGGTGTTCTCCCTGCCCGGGGCGTTCACCCCGACTTGCTCCTCGACGCATGTGCCGCGCTACAACGAGCTGGCGCCTGCGTTCCTCGCCAACGGCGTCGACCGCATCGTGTGCGTCTCGGTCAACGACGCCTTTGTCATGAACGAATGGGCGCGCACGCAGGAGTGCGGCAACGTGACACTGCTGCCCGACGGCAACGGCGAATTCACCGAGAAGATGGGCATGCTGGTCGACAAGTCGGAGATCGGCTTCGGCAAGCGCTCGTGGCGCTACTCGATGCTGGTGAAGGACGGCGTGATCCAGAAGATGTTCATCGAGCCGCAGAAGCAGGGCGACCCGTTCGAGGTGTCGGACGCCGACACCATGCTCGACTTCATCAATCCGAAGGCGAAGAAGCCCGATCAGGTGGCGATCCTGACGCGCGACGGCTGCGGCTTCTGCGTGAAGGCGAAAGCGCTGCTCAAGGACCTGGGCTATGCTTACTCGGAAGTGAAACTCGACCACAGCGATCGCTCGCGCGTCGTCGGCGCCATCACGGGCCGGGGCACGGTGCCGCAGGTCTTCGTCAACGGCCAGCACATCGGCGGCCTCGAGGATCTGCAGCGCTGGGCGAAGAAAGCCGCGTAGCGTTTGTTCGGCGCCTTCATCATCGGGGATGAACTCCTCGTCGGAAAGCGCCAGGACAAGCACCTGTCGTTCCTCATCGAAGCCCTCGCCAAGCGAGGGCTTCGTCTTTCCTGGGCGCACTATCTCGGCGACGAGCCCGAACGGATTATCGGGGCCTTGCGGCTGAGCCTTGCGTCGAAGGACGTGGTGTTCAGCTTCGGCGGCATCGGCGCTACGCCCGACGACCATACGCGCCAGTGCGCCGCCCGGGCTTTGAATGTTGAATTGAAACTTCATCCAGAGGCGGAGCGGGAAATCCGTGCGCGCTTCGCCGGCGAAGCGACGCCGCAGCGGCTGATGATGGGCGAATTTCCCGAGGGCGCGGGCATCATCCCGAACCCGGTGAACCGGGTGCCGGGGTTCTCCGTCGGCGAGCACCACTTCGTGCCGGGCTTTCCGCAGATGGCCTGGCCGATGGTCGAGTGGGTGCTCGACACGCGTTACCGCGATCTTTTCGACCGCGATCGCTGGAGCGAGGCGTCGATCCTGGTCTACGAGGCGGGCGAGAGCCAGCTCATCGGGGCGATGGAAGCAGTTGGCGCCCAGTACCCGGGAGTGAAGGTGTTCAGCCTGCCTTCCATGGGCCCGAAGGGTGAACGCGTCCACGTCGAGCTCGGCGTGCGCGGCGATCCTGCGCAGGTCGGTGGCGCGATCGAGTCCCTGCGCGCCATGGTTGGAAAGCTCGGCTTCCCCTACAAATAAGAAAGCCCGCCTAGCGGCGGGCTTTCTTGGACTTCTTTGCAGTCTTCGGCTTCCTGGCAGCAGCCTTCTGCTTCTTCGCAGCAGCCTTTTGCGGGCTGCGCTTGGCGCTAGATCGGGCGGGTTGCTTCTTGCCCGGTTTGGCGCTCAGGCGGCTTTTTTTGCTTTGGCCAGGCCTTTTACCGTTTCGGTCGCGGCGGCAACATTGGCTTCCGCGATCTCGGTCGCCTGTCTTGCGACCTTGTTCATGTTGTCATACGCGGCATTGCCTGCGGCCATCATCGACTTCAATGCGGCGACCGCGACGTCCGAGCCGGCCGGCGCGTTCTTCGACACCTTGTCGAGCAGGGTGACGAAGTTCTCGTTCCACTCCGAGACGCGGCGCTCGGCCACTTTCGACAACTCGCCGCCGGCTTCGGTGGCGACTTCGTACACGCTCTTCGAGTAGGCGATCGCCTTCTCGATGGCCGGCTGGGCAAAGGCGCCCTGCAGGCTGACGGCTTCCTGCACGTCTTTCGCGCCGATCAGGGCGCGGGTGTTCGCGATCGAATCTTCGAACGCGCTCTTTACGGCGGTGGCGTTAATCGTCGCCAGCTTTTCGAACGCCGCGAACTGGGCGTTCGCCACGGCAAGCAGCGCTTCCATGTTGGCCTTGCCAGCGGCCTGAATTTGTTCCGGGGTCACGTACATTTGTCAGCTCCTGTGTGTTTTGTGCGATGCAGCAAAACAAGATTCTAGGCCGATCATGTAGGAAGTCAACGTTCTTGTGCGTAGCAGCATTTATGATTCAGGCGTCACGGCGGGCACTACAATGGTGCCCGATGCAGGTTACATGGGTATTTCCCGGACTCTTTGTGGTCCTCTGGAGCACCGGGTTCATCGGGGCGAAGTTAGGGCTTCCTTACGCCGAGCCCTTTACGTTTTTGTCTCTGCGCTTCCTGTTCGTACTGGCAATCCTGCTGCCGATTTGCTGGCTGGCGAGGGCTCCCTGGCCGAACCGGCAGGGCACCGCCCATATGGTCATGGCGGGGGTCCTTATGCAGGGGGGGTACCTGGGGGGCGTTTTCGCTTCGATGCATCTAGGGATGCCCGCCGGGATCTCGGCCCTGATTACCGGGCTGCAGCCGGTGTTCACGGCAGTCCTCGGCGGATGGCTTCTGCACGAGCGCACCACACCCCGTCAATGGGGCGGCCTCGGCCTGGGACTCCTGGGGGTCGCGCTCGTCGTGGGCGAGCGCATCGCCGTGCAGCAGCTGACCGTGCCGGCCATCCTGCTGGCCGGGCTGGCGCTCGCCAGCATCACGCTGGGCACCGTATGGCAGAAGCGGCATGGCGGCGCGATCGACCTGCGTACCGGCGCCGCAATCCAGTTCGCCGCGGCCGCCTTGGTGCTCGCACCGTTTGCCTTCCTGCTCGAGACGCGGCAGGTGCGCTGGAGCGGGGAGTTCGTTTTTGCGCTCGCCTGGCTCGTGCTGGTGCTCTCGTTCGGCGCCGTCTTCCTGCTCTTCTATCTCATCCGGCACGGCGCCGCGACGCGCGTGGCGAGCCTGTTCTACCTCGTACCACCGACCACCGCGCTGATCGCATGGCCGCTGTTCGGCGAGTCCTACAGCATGCTGGCCGCGATGGGGATGGGACTCGGTATGCTCGCGGTTTGGCTGGTAACGAAATCGTGACCTGCGCGTGACTCCTCTCGACTACCGCCCGAACGACCCCGTCGTTCTTGCCGACCCGTTCCCGCTATACCGGCGGTTGCGCGACGAGGACCCGGCGCATTGGAGCCCGCTGCTCAAGGCCTGGGTGCTGACCCGCTACGACGACGTCAAGCGCGTGTGCCTGGACGCGCGCATGTCCTCGGACCGGCTGCGCCCCTTCTTTGCCACGCTGCCCTCGGCCGAGGCGGCGCGCATCGGCGAGCTGATCCGCTATCTCACGCTGTGGATGGTGTTTCGCGACCCGCCGGAGCACACGCGGCTGCGCCGGCTCGCCGCGAAGGTGTTCAACGTGCGCTCGATGCATGCGCTGCGCCCGAACGTCGAGGCGCTGAGCGCGTGGCTGCTGGGCGAGATCGGCACGCGCGAGAAATTCGACTTCATCGCCGAGTTCGCCGGCCCGCTGCCGGCGCTGGTCATCATGGACATGCTCGGCGCGCCGCGCGGCGAGCTCGCGCGCCTGAAACGCCTGTCCGACGAGATGGCGCTGTTCATCGGCAGCGCCCGGGACTCGCCCGAAAAGTACGCCCGCGCCGAGGCGGCGACGCAGGAGATGGCGGCGCTGTTCCGCGACCTGATTGCGGCGCGCCGCCGCGCGCCGCAACAGGATCTTCTTAGCCAGCTGGTCGCCGTGCAGGACGACGGCGATCGCCTGTCGGATGATGAGCTGGTCGCCACCTGCATCCTGCTCCTCTTTGCCGGCCACGAAACCACCACCCATCACATCGCCAACGGCCTGGCCGCGCTGCTGCGCTTTCCCGGCGAGCTCGAGCGGCTGCGCGCCGAGCCTGGGCTGGCGAGCGCCGCGGTGGAGGAGCTGCTGCGCTACGACGGCCCGATCGGCGCGCAGGTGCGCATCGTGCAGGAGGCGCAAGATTTCCACGGCCGCGTCATGAAGCCCGGCGAGCGCGTGTTTGTCCTGATGAACGCCGCCAACCGCGATGAGCGCGCTTACCCGGATCCGGACCGGCTGGACCTTGCGCGCTCCGGCGTGCCGCACCTCACGTTCGGCTTCGGCCAGCACATCTGCCTTGGCTTCCCCCTGGCGCGGCTCGAGGGGCAGGTCGCGCTTCCGGCCGTGCTTGCGCGCTGGCGGCGAATCGAGCCGGCGGGCAGCCCACCCGAGTGGCTCGACTCCATGGTGATCCGCGGCATGCAGGCGATGCCGCTGCGCGTGCGCCATTGAGCGCCGAGCCCGATCACCTGCCGCAGCGGCTGTGGTGGCTGCTGGCGGCGCTCACGCTTGCCTGGGGCTTCAACTGGACCGCGATGAAAGTGGCGCTCGCCGAGGTGCCGCCGTGGACTTTCCGTACCTTGTGTCTTGGCCTTGGCTCGGCGGTGTTGTTCGCGGCACTGAAGGCCGGCGGGCACCGCCTCGCAGTGCCCAAGGGCCAGTGGGGCAGGCTCTGGGTATTGGCGTTCCTCAACATTACGTTCTGGAACATGCTGGTGGCGTTCGGCCTGACCATGATTCCCTCGGGCCGCGCGGCGATCCTCGCGTACACGATGCCGGTGTGGGCGGTGCCGCTGTCCATCTGGGTGCTGGGCGAGCAGCTGACGAGGCGCAAGCTCCTCGGCCTGGTTCTCGGCATGGCCGGCCTCGCGCTGCTGGTGGGCGATGTCTTCGCCAGCCCCGGCACGCTGCTCCCGCTGGGCGCCGCGATCTCCTGGGCTATCGGCACCGTACTGCAAAAGCGCTATCCGATGGCGATGCCGAATGGTGCATACACGGCGTGGATCATGCTGCTCGGCGGCGCGCCGATCTTCGCCGGCGCGCTCATGTTCGAGGATCTCGGTGCGCTGCGCGGGGTCGGCCTGTGGCCGGCGCTCGGCGTCGCCTACAACGTGATCGTCGCCTTCGCTTTCGCGCACTGGGCGTGGATCAAGATCGCCACCTCGGTGCCGGTGGGCGTGTTTTCGATCAGCATGCTGATCATCCCCGTGGTCGGGGTGGTGAGCGGCATGCTGTTCCTGGGCGAGCGCCCGGGCTGGGCCGAGTACGCCGCCCTGGCCCTCATCGTCTGCGCGCTGGCGACGGTGATCCGCCCTCAGGCCCGATAGCGCTGCATCACGTCGGGATCCGGATCGAGTCCGAGCCCGGCGCTCTGCGGCACCTCGATCGCGTTGCCGCCGAATAGCCCGGGATAGAGGGACGCTTCCGGCCGGAGGTAGTAATACTCGAAGCGCGCCTCGGGCAACTGCGCTGCAATCAGGTGCAGCGTGGCGAGCGCGCCCGGGCCGAAGTACGGCGAATGCGGTGCGACCTGGACGCCGCGCTCCCTGGCGAGTTGCACCACCTTGACGAATTCGGTGATGCCGCCGACCTTGATGACCGAAGGTTGCGCGTAGGCCAGGGCGCGCGCCTCGAACGCCGCCCTGAACTGCGTTGCGAAACACAGGTTCTCGCCGGCGGCGATCGGGATGCCGCTCGCCTCGCCCACTGCGCGCAGCGCGGCGAAGTCTTCCGGCGGAAACGCCGGCTCCTCGAGCCATTTCAGGCCGTGCGGCTTGAAGCGCAGCGCCGCGGCGAGAGCATCCTTCGGCAGCCACTCGCAGTTGACGTCGAGCGTCAGCGGGATCCGCGCCGGCACTGCGGCGCGTCCGGCGGCGACGGCTGCGTCCGTCACTTCGTGCAGCTTGATCTCGGTATGGCCCTCACCGAGAGCTCGCTCGCAGTACTTCGCCACCAGCGCGGCATCGCCATACCGCAGAAGACTGGCGTAGCAGGGAATCGAGGGGCGCGTCGCGCCGCCCAGCATCTGGTGGACCGGCTTGCCGGCAGCTTTGCCGGCGATGTCCCACAACGCGATGTCGAGGCCCGACAGCGCGTAGGCCTGGACGCCGAAGCGCCCGAAGATGTGCAGCTTCTTCTGGATCAGGTGGTGCAATCCGGCGATATCGGCCGCATCGTGCCCGAGCGCGAGGGGCGCGATCATGTCGTTCACTGCGGTGGCGACCGTGCTGCGGCAGTTGTAGGCGAAGGCATCGCCCCAGCCGACGATGCCGGCGCCGGTCTCGACGCGCACCAGGCAGAAATCGAGCCGGCGGCCGCTGCCCAGCCCATGCTGGAACGGGATGGAGAGCGGCACCGCCGTCACCTTCGTGATCTTCATTCCGATGCCCTGCGTGAAGGGATACGCGCGGCATCCCAGTTGCGTAACCCCTCGGCGAGGTCTTCGGTCCCCGGCTGCCCGAGGAAGGCGAACGCCCGGCGCAGCGCTTCACCGCGCCGAGTGAGATCGACGGCTTCGGCGCCGGTTTGCTTGGAAAGCTTCTCGCCCGCGGCGTTGACCGCCACCGGCACATGCAGGTAGCGGGGCACGGGATAGCCGAGACGCTGCTGCAGGCAGATCTGCCTCGCGGTCGAGTCGAGCAGGTCGGCGCCGCGGACGACGTCGGTGACGCCCTGCTCGGCATCGTCGACCACGACGGCGAGCTGGTAGGCGAATTGCCCGTCAGCGCGCCACAGGACGAAGTCGCCCACGTCGCGCTCTAGGTGCTGCGCCTGCGCGCCCTGAACCCGATCGACGAACCTGATCTGCCCCTCCGCTTTTATCCTGATTGTGCGTGCGGTCTTTCCGGGCGGCAACCCGCCGCGGCAGTTGCCGGCGTAGACCCGCGCACCGTCGATCGCCAGCGCCGAATCGGCCATCTCGCGGCGCGTGCAGGCGCAAAGATACGTGTGCGCCTTCAGGCGATCGAGCGCATCTCGGTAGAGCGCGCTGCGCCGGCTCTGGTACTCGACGGCACCATCCCAGTGCAAGCCGAACGCGTCAAGCGCGCGCAGGATCGCATCCGCCGCGCCGGGCTGCTCGCGCGCCCTGTCGAGGTCTTCCATGCGCAACAGCCACTTGCCTTTTGCGCTCCTCGCCTCCATGTAGCTCGCAAGCGCAGCGACCAGCGAGCCGAAGTGCAGCGGACCCGTCGGCGACGGGGCGAACCGGCCTACGTACATGGGTGTCTAGAGTACACTGCGCACACTGCGTAAACTCATATCGCGAAAGGGATTTCGTGGCCACCGTAGAGCTGACCAAAGACAACTTCGAGAAGACCGTCAACGACAACCCGATGGTGATCGTGGACTTCTGGGCGCCGTGGTGCGGGCCCTGCAAAGGCTTCGCCCCGATCTATGAAAAGGCGGCCGAAGGCCACCCCGATGTCGTCTTTGCGAAGGTCAACACCGACGACCAGCAGGAGCTCGCCGGAGCGTTCGGCATCCGCTCGATCCCGACGCTGATGGTGTTTCGCGAGAAAGTGATTCTGTTCCAGCAGGCCGGCGCGCTGCCCGGCAACGCTCTCGAGCAGGTGATCACGCAGGCGAAGAGCCTCGACATGACGAAGGTGCACCAGGAAGTGAACAGCAAAAATGGAACAGATCCGGCGTAGCGGCGAGCGCGGCCACGCCGACCACGGCTGGCTCGACTCGTACCACAGCTTCTCCTTCGCGGACTACCACGACCCCGAGCACATGGGCTACGGGCCGCTGCGCGTCATCAACGAGGACCGCGTGCAACCCGGGCAGGGTTTCGGCACCCACGGTCACCGCGACATGGAGATCATCAGCTATGTGCTCGAGGGCGCGCTCGCGCACAAGGACTCGATGGGCACCGGCTCGACCATCGTTCCCGGCGACGTGCAGCGCATGAGCGCGGGTAACGGCGTGCGGCACAGCGAGTTCAATCAGGAAAAGGCGAAGGTGACGCATTTCCTGCAGATCTGGATCGAACCCTCGGTAAGCGGCATCCCGCCGTCGTATGAGCAGAAGCATTTCACCGCCGCGGAAAAGCGCGGCCGGCTGCGCCTGATCGCCTCGCCCGACGCAGCCGACGGTTCGGTGACCGTTCACCAGGACGCGCGCGTGTACGCCGGCCTGTTCGACGGTGCCGAGCGCGCCAGCCATTCGCTGCCGCAGGGCCGCCTCGGCTACGTGCACGTGGCGCGCGGCAGCGTGCAGGCAAACGGCAAGACGCTCGCTGCCGGCGACGCGCTGAAAACCGATGCGGCCGAGATCCGCATCGAGGGCGGCGAGCAGGCCGAGATCCTGCTCTTCGACCTGCCGCAATAGCACACACCAAGGAGAAAGAACGTGCCCATCGACACCGGGATTTCCGCGAAGGACCGCGCCGCGATCGCCAACGGCCTGTCCAGGCTGCTCGCCGACACCTACGTGCTCTACCTCAAGACGCACGGCTTCCACTGGAACGTGGAGGGGCCGATGTTCCAGACCCTGCACCAGATGTTCATGGTGCAGTACACCGAGACCTGGAACGCGATCGACCCCATCGCCGAGCGTATCCGCGCGCTCGGCCACTATGCCCCGGGCAGCTCCCAGCAATACGGCAAGCTTGCCTCGATCAAGGAGAGCACGGGGGTGCCGAAAGCCGAGAAAATGGTGGCCGAGCTGATCGCAGGACAGGAGGCGGTGGCGCGCACCGCGCGCTCGGTGTTGCCGCTCGCCGACAAGGCGAACGACCAGCCGACGCTCGACCTCCTCACGCAGCGGCTCGATATCCACGAGAAGAACGCGTGGATGCTCAGGAGCCTGCTGAAGAAGTGACGTGCCGACGTAACATGTGGCCGCGATGAGCGGCAAGCGCACCGAGAAGGACAGCTTCGGGCCGATCGAGGTCCCGGCCGAGCGCCTGTGGGGCGCGCAGACCGAGCGCAGCAGACGTTTCTTCCGCATCTCCGGCGAGCGCATGCCGCTGCCGGTGGTCTATTCCCTGGCATTGGTGAAGAAGGCCGCTGCGCCGGTCAATGCCGAACTGGGCCTGCTGGAAAAGCGCAAAGCCCAGGCCATCGCGCAGGCCGCTGACGAGGTGCTCGCCGGCAAGCACGACGAGGAGTTTCCTCTGGTGGTGTGGCAGACCGGCTCGGGCACGCAGAGCAA
>Ga0193752_1001663_pt1 | contig 18089 bp, 16 predicted proteins | sample H1c1metaG_FD_144924 | JGI IMG/M metagenome (GOLD analysis project Ga0193752, IMG submission 144924) | Soil microbial communities from a riparian zone of the East river system, Colorado, United States - H1c1 | ecosystem: Environmental > Terrestrial > Soil > Riparian zone | place: USA: East River...
TGCTGGCACGCCCGTCATTGCCTACCGGGCAGGTGGGGCGCTAGACTACATAGTGCCGGGCAAAACCGGAGAGTTCTCTGACGAACAAACTGTGGACAGCCTCGTCAAAGCACTACGGAACTTTGACAGCAAAAAGTTCAACCACACAGCCATAAAAAAACACGCCGAAAGCTTTTCCAACCAAGCTTTCCAAAAGAACCTGGAACACTACATTGCCCGGAAGCTACAAAAAAGCTAGCGGGTAGGTTCTTCTTGAAACGAGTATGGTTCGAATATACGGTTTTGGTTCTTTTCCAGCAGCGGCTTTCTGGACTCGAGTTCCCGAAGCGCCTTTTCGCGGGACAAATTGGCTGACTGCCAGTGCTGATTTTTGTGCTGCAAGTCCTGGTAGCGCCAGTAGAGCGACCCAGCCAGTGCGTCTTTTGACTTGAAACCGGGCATATCCAATAGCCGCGAGGTTTCAACAATTGCGTCATCTGACAGGTTCGTAAGGTATGCAGCATCAAGCTTACCGGTCTTATTGGTCGCCTGATAGCGTTCTATGTTTTTGCGGGCTACAAAGGCATCAATGTTTACTACATTTATCACCACCAGCAATACAATCACACTCCCAAATGACAGAAACGCAAAGGTATTTTCCTGTCGGTTCCAAAAAATCTTGTACAGCAAAACACAAAATATCACCGCCAACCAAACCAAGAATAGATGGCTGTACAGCCTCAACGTCGTAAAACCGTAGGCGTTTTCATACAATGACAATCGGTTAAAGGCAGACACCACAATGACCAACACTTGGGCAATCAGAGCACCCGCCAGAAACTTGAACCGCGGATTGTGCCTTTGGCTTTTGCGCAGCAGTATCTTTTCGGCTATCGTGATCACCCCCAGGGACAATACTGCCACGGCAATCAGCTCAAAGAACCCCTTCCGGGCATATTCAGCATAGGTGAAGCCCTGCCCCACTACGTTTTGCTGCCCACCGAACAGATAAGCCAGCTGTAGGCTAATAAACACGAAGAAGAGCACGTTGAGTGCCGTGAACAAGATGGTCGTTTCAAATAAATCCCAGGACGACGACTTTTTGGACGCCGAATGAGCAGCGGCAGATTCCTGGTTTTTGGGAGCAGATTTCTGTAGCACGTAGGCCAAGACTCCGGTAAAACCAAAGGCGACCGCCACCACCAGTATGGCCCGGGGCAGCCACTGCATGTCTACCTGAAAATCAAACAGCTCTTCTATGTAGCTCCTAAACACGAGGTCAGCCGACGCAAAAAGGATAACGAACAGCCCGACCACCGGCACAGTCACCAGCGCGCCCCGCAGAACCCGCGGCGACACCTTTAGGCTGCCAGCAGCCCGATGATGCCCAGCAAAGGCCGACAACGTTTCCCTGGCCCTGGTATATACATGCAGCGGCAGCTCATGCAGCGGCCGCAAATAGTCCGAAAAGATGTACTTTTTGAGGTCGGGGCGAAACATCATGTAGACCAACAGGCCCAAGAGATAAAGAGAAGCGGTTATGTTCAGAAAAGTTACAAACCCACTAGCCCGCACAAACACCATGCCGGAAAAGAAAACAAGCGGTGTCATTACCAAGGCAGCACGTTTTGGTACCAAGGTAGCCGACTTTTTGGCCGCTAGTAAGATGACTGTCAGTACGAGGTAGATATAGAGGGGGAAGGAAATGCCCGGAAGCTTACCATAGAACAAGACGTCAAATAGGATTCCCAGTCCGACCGCTACGCCCAAAATATAAGGGGACTGTCTTTTTAATGCACTTTTGTCTACTTGCATAGAACTAAACCGCCTTCCTTAGTGGATTGCAGGATAGTTATACCATACTTAGACTTCCTTGCCTACCGGCTCGATATACGATCGTGTATATTTGTTAACATCCTCTGTTTATACTAGACCTCTTTCAAAGTTCCCTTTGGTTCCAAGAGGGATTTTGAAAGAGGTTTTAGTGGATGACCACAGTTTTTAGGACTTTTTGGGCAGTTCGGTTCACCGACTGTACGGCGGGGTTTTGCCAGCGCCAAGTGTCCTCGGCCCTGATCAGCCAGCCCGCCACTCCCCCGCCCCAAACGTACAGCAGGACAAATGCCAGCACAAGCCCACACTTTATTTGCCTGCTAGAGTCTTTTTGAAAAGTACTGCCAACTATCCAGCTCATTGCCTGGAGCATCACCGCAAACAGCACGATCAGAATGGGAAGTGTGTACCGCGCCTGAATAGCCTCGGCCTTCCACAGCCTGAGATAAGAGTTGTAATTGAACAACCACAAAGTAGCCAGATACATTCCGCATGTAACCAGCCCAAACCGCAAGTACTGAAGGCGCCACAGCCGCTTCCACTGGAGTATAACCGCGCCCAGACCAACAACCAGCGCAATGCAGCCAATGACGACCGGCACGGGCAAGAGTGACTTTAGCTCAATCGGACCGAATGGCTCGACCGGAGAAACCACCCGCGTCGGAGTATGCATAAATATCGCGTAGAAACCACGCATCATCCTAGTGAGCCAGTACTGGGAAAAGCTAAAGGGATTACCGTAAGGGGGCTCTGCCGGTCGGTTCTGGGCATTTATAACGTTGTCCCTGTACCATGGGCCAAAGTCCTCACAGACCGACCGTGGCTGTACTACGTCACAGGCCGGCCTGATAGAACCATAGGTAGCAAGGTTTCTGCCGTACCGCTCCACAAAGAGGCCGCCTATGACAATGAGCCCTGCGCATAGGGCAACGGTTGCCAGGCTTTTGGGCATCTGCCGTAGCGAGTTCCAGTAAGCCACGGGTAGCTTGCTTCGATTTCTGCGCCACAAGACAAACACCACATAGGCCAGTACGGCTGCACCTAGGGGCAAAAAAGTCTGCTTGACCAAAAGAGTCATCAAGCCAACCAACGCCAGTAATAGGCTCCGCCTCGCAAGCCCCCTGTTGCTGGTAATAAGCCCGGTTGCCACCAGCAAAAAGACTGGGGTCAGCAGCAGCATCAGATTGTCATAGTTCACATGAGCGGCCAAAAACGGCACAATTGGCGTACACACAAACGCCAGCAGCGCCACGTGCGTGAGCCGCCGCGACATGCCCCACCTCAGCAGTAGTTTTCGAAACAATATGAGGGCGATCAACACAAAAGCTACATTGAGCAAGCGGGTCGCCACAATCAGCACCGTCTGATTATCGGTAAAGATGTCAAAGAACCGGTACGTAAAGCTCATCAAATAGTGGTACAAAAAGGACGGTTCCCGGGTAATGTCCCCGTACAGTCCCGCCCCAGCCGGTTGCCGAGCAATGAACGGCGACCACTGCCGGGCATAGATCTGAATGACGCCCACATGGAAGTACTCATCAAAAGGCAGCGGGTAGATGGCCGTACAGGCCAGCCAGACTGCGTGAAAAACAAACAGCAGCAGTGTCGCAATAAAAAAACGAGTACTAGCCAGAACGCGATATATCCAAGAAAAAAGCCTATTCATCGGTGTCTCACACTATACACGGTTAAGGCGCTTCGACACTTCACCAACCTTTTGCGACAAATCCTTGCGAGAAACCACTATGCCGTCAGGGGTATTGACCACCACCACGTTGTCCAGGCCAATCACCGCTACCGGTTTATCACCGCAGGTGTGCACAAAAGAATTTTCTACTCCCTCTAGCTGAGCCCTTTTGCCGTGCACGTAGTTGCCCTGTTCATCACCGCCAACCGCCTTATGCAAGTCAGCGTACGATCCAATATCCATCCAGTCAAAGGTGGCCGGAACCACCAAAAAGTCATCGACTTTTTCGGCAAGCGCATAGTCAATGGCGTCATTTGCGAGCGCCATATAGGCTTTTTTATAGGCAGCCGAAGACGGAGCAGCAGCCAAGCTTTTGTACCCCTTAAACATAGCAGGGGCGTGTCGCTGCATGCTCTTTTTAAATGTATCAAGCGATCCCACAAAGTAGCCGGCATTCCAGAGATAGTGCCCGCTCTTTACATACCCTCTGGCAACAGCGTGAGCCGGCTTTTCCTTGAATGATTTCACCGAAAACACAAACAGGTCTTTGTCGAACAATTCGCCTTTTTGGATATAGCCAAACCCAGTAGATGGACAGTCCGGTTCAACCCCCACCAGCACAATCCTGTTTTCCTGGCGGGTCATATGACCAGCTAGCATAAAACTATGAATAAACCCGCCAACATCCCGGATATAGTGGTCGGCGTGCATAAAAATAATAGGCTCGTCGGCGTCATGCCTTCCCTGTATGCGGGCCAGCGCGGCCATCATGCAGCTCGCCGTCCCCCGCCGTGCAGGTTCAGCAATCAGCGTTTCGTCCGTCAAGTCGGGCAATTGTTCCCGAACATGGTGGGCATGACCAGAATCCGACACTACATATATAGTCGTGACGAGCTTAGAGGCACGGTCATAGGTGTTCTGTAAAAGCGACTTTTGATCGCTGTTGATTTTCATAAGATGCTTGGGGTAGCCAGGTGTAGACAAGGGCCATAGCCGAGTCCCCGCTCCACCCGCAATAAGTACTGCAATCATTTTTCCATCACTCTATAGACCATCCGAGGGCTTATAATAAGTCAGTACTAAGGAGCACGTATGTCAAAAAATTCACTGTCGGAAATATTTAAAGCCTATGATGTGCGCGGCAAGGTCGGTACCGAGCTTACGGCAGAGACCGTCAAAAACATAGGCAGTGCCTACGCCCAGTGGCTGCCCACCCAAGGCGCAGTAGTGGTCGGCCACGACATGCGGCCAGATTCGGCAGACCTAGCTGCCGCCTTGGCCACCGGTATTTGCGAACAAGGCCGGGACGTATGGGACATTGGCCTGGTGACCAGCGATATGGTGTACTTTGCACCCGGCAAGTTTGATGTAGCAGGCGGGGCTATGATAACCGCCAGCCACAACCCGGGCGAATACAACGGCATCAAACTATGCCGCGAAAAAGCCCTGCCTGTAGGACTAGAATCTGGCCTGGCAGAAATCCGCGATAAGGTCCTGGCCGGCGAGCCAGCCCAGCCAACCGCCACGCGGGGGAAGGTCATCAAAAAGAACTTGTTAGCAACTTGGATTGAGCACGTCCTCGGATTTATTGATGTAAAGAAAATCAAACCCTTCAAAATCGGCATAGACGCCGGCAACGGCATGGCCGGACTAACCGTACCCAAGGTAGCTGAACATCTGCCGGTCGACATACGCCCCTTGTACTTTGAACTGGACGGTACCTTCCCCAACCACGAAGCCAACCCCATGAAGGTCGAAACCCTGCATGACCTGTCAGAAATGATCGTCAAAGATAGACTAGACTTTGGCATTGCCTTCGACGGCGATGGCGACCGCATGGCGCTGGTTGACGAACACGGCATACCGCTCACCGGCAGCATGACCTGTGCACTCCTGAGCCAGTACGTCCTGGCCAAACATCCAGCCGCCATCATCGTGCACGACCTGCGCATGAGCCGCGGCACGCTGGACCTCATCCACAAGGCCGGTGGCAAAACCGTCCGGAGCAAAGTCGGAAACACCATCATCAAAGAATTAGTCCGCAAACACAACGCCGCCTTTGGAGGCGAAATCACCGGCCACTTCATGTTCCAGGAAAACTACTTTGTAGATTCCGGGTTGCTGGCAGCACTGGTTGCCATAGAAGTGCTCTCGACCGCCAACTTTACCCTTTCAGAGTTTGTGGCACTCCACGACATCTACGAGCACACGCCAGAGCTCAACCTCCACGCCGACGACAAACAAGCCGCCCTAGAAAAAGTAGCGGCCGCCTTCCCAGACGCCGAAATCGACTGGCTGGACGGACTGATGGTCAGCTATGCCGACGCTTGGCTCAACCTCCGGCCCAGCAACACCGAACCAGTCATGCGCCTCAACGCCGAAGCTAAGGATCGATCCACCCTAGACAAGCTCATAACAAAAGTAACCGAAATCGTCACTTCATAATACGAACCCACCTACACCACTAGACGCTAATTTCTGTCATATGCCGAAATAGTAATAGAGCCGTGCTGGGTATACCTTGACGAAGGATGGGCTCACCTGTCCTATAGACAACACACTTAAACTTGCCCCACCAAACCCACTACTTCTGCCCAAATAGTCCTTTGCATCGTCAATGTATCTACGGATATATCTCCTCATCAAAAAACTGTCTGGAACAAAGAGTGAGAATAAATACCAGAAGGTTTGGTTTAGGGGCAAGTTTAAGTGTGATGCCTATATGCGTAGTAACCTTTTAGTACTCATTATGTCATGATATTGACCAATGTTTACCTTTATGCTAAAATATATGTATTCATAGTAAAAGTAAAATAAAAATGATAGAGTCTACATCCCCTCCTCGTCCCCACAGCACCGAAATTGCGTCTTTTACACCTGCAACTTTTCGCGAACGACTAGTAAACCTCCACAACGAATTGGTGCCCGAACAACCAGTAGCGGACTTTGATGCTGATAAAAATGTCATGGGCAAGGGACAGGCAGTCGCAAGGGACGGAGTGGCAATTCGTTATCCACGACGCAGTGACAAAGAAGAACTCCTATCATACGCCGTTGAAAAAGCCCAGCAATGTGAAGACCCAGGCAATGGAGCGTTGCTGCTTGCTGCGAGCGTCGTAGCCATCCATCCCTTCCTGGAGGGCAACGGCCGTATTTCCAGAACGCTCTACAGAGACCTTATGGGCGAGAAACACCCAGATGAAGGCAAGTTAAAAAGAGAGTTTGGCAGCGGCACCGAAGGTCGCGAGTCAACTGACTTAGGTACAGCCTTTACAGAAGATTGGGCACTTTCCAGCCTGAGCGGGAATTATCCCTATCGCACAAACAATATTCTTCAGGACGACATAAAAGTGGTGGTGCATAAAAAGGGCGTTCAGGATGATATACAAGCTACAGCTCTTAGTGAAGATGCCCTCGATGGCGCCTCCGACGAAGAGCGCCAAGATCTCGTAACAGCAATCGGCGCCAATGAATACGGCAATACTTATGCAAAAGATGATGATGGACTATCATTTGCAGCTAACCTGATCACGCAAAGGTATCCCGAACTTCAGCAGCTTGTTACTGAGCGCGAGACATGGAAGGTCATCAATATTCACGAGCTCCTGCCCCAACTATCAGGAAAACAGAAAGGCGAATTCGTGGAAGCCCTATGGGAGTACCGTAAGCTCAGGGCAAAATCCGTTATAGACTTTCTATCCGATGACATAGGTCGCCAGCATGTCGCCTTAGATACGGGCCGCGTAGCACTCCGCGACTTAGTGATTGAACGTACAAATAACTTACATGCTTCTAAGGCTGAGTCCAAGCTTTAGGCCCCATAACTCTTATTCATGTAAATAATAACCCTTTCAAGCCAACCACGCCAAGTAGTTGCCCCTACTCCTACTTAAGTAGTTCACAAAATACAACGCCACAATCACTCTCGTAGGCTTTACAATACAAGCATGAAGAAACTACTCGTTACCGGTGGCGCCGGATTCATTGGCGCCAACTTTGTCCACTATGTCCGTGAAAAATACCCAGACTACCAAATAATCGTCGTAGACAAGCTGAACCAGCAGGGTAATCTGGAAAACCTAGCTACTGTCCGTGACCACATAGAATTCCACGAATTTGACCTGATTGAAGAAGCTAAGCTAGTACCAATCTTTGAGCAAGGCCTGGACTACGTCGTCCACTTTGCCGCCGAAACCAATGTCGACCGGTCTATAGAAGATCCGGATAATTTTGTAAATAGCAATGTATTGGCCACTAACATCCTGCTGCGACTCAGCCGCGACCACGGCGTCAAACGCTTCCACCATGTGTCCACAGACGAAGTCTTTGGCAGTCTAGAACTCGGCACCAAGGACAAGTTCAACGAAGCCACTCCCTACGACCCCCGCAGCCCCTACTCCGCCACCAAAGCCGCCAGCGACCACCTGGTACGGTCATACTTCCACACCTACGGCCTAGACGTCACCATCAGCAACTGTTCCAACAACTACGGCCCCTACCAGGTACCAGAGAACATCGTCCCCGTCTTTACCCTCATGGCCCTGCAGGACAAACCCGTCACCATTTACGGCGACGGCAAAAGCGTCCGGGACTATCTGTTTGTCCTAGACCACTGCCGGGCCATTGACCTGATTTTGCACAAAGGCCGTGCCGGTGAAACGTACTGCGTAGGAGGCGGCCAGGAACAAAACGGCGTAGAAATTGCCGACGGCGTACTTGCCATACTAAATAAACCCCAGGAACTAAAAAAGTTCGTAACCGACCGCCCCGGCCACGACCGCCGCTACGCCATCGACTACACCAAAATCAGCCGGGAACTCGGCTACCAACCCAGCGTCACGTTCCAGGAAGGCCTACGCCAAACCATAGACTGGTACCAGGCCCACCCCGAATGGTGGCAGCCATACATGGAAAAGTTCTACGTACCAAAGTTCATGCAAAAGGACGTCGAGTAAAACGCTCATGCCACTAGAGCCACCAACCTACCACTGGCCTGCCCCGACTCTACTTTCTAACACCGTCCGGGTAAGCAAGCGCCACAGGCTGAGCCAAAGGCTCACCTGTAAAGCGCCCTAGAGGTTTAGAAAGTAGAGTCGGGGCAAAACACCGAGATATAACCATGAATATAACCTTCTTTGGAACTTACGACACCAGCAACACCCCTCGGGTTCAAGCCCTTATTGATGGCTTAAAGGCCCACGATCACCAGGTCACCGAATGCAACGCGCCGTTGAAGGTCAACACCGCCTCACGCGTAGCCATCATGAAACAGCCCTGGCGCCTGCCATTACTAGGCGGTCATATCCTCCGCTGCTGGGTTCGTCTGATCGCAAAATCCCGGCACCTCCCGCAAACAGACCTCGTAGTAGTAGGCCACCTCGGCCAGTTCGACATCCAGCTGGCCCACCTGTTGTTTAGGAAAAAACCCATCGCCCTAGACTTCATGATTTCTGGCACAGAGACCGCTGAGGACCGCGGCGCCCTGCACCAGCCGGTACAGGGCGGGGCAAAAGGTGGATTAAAAGTAAAAATCCTTGGCTGGCTAGACGAAGCGGCCCTCAAAAAATCCACCATTATCATAGTAGACACCGAAGAACACCGCCAAGATCTGCCCAACCACCACCGATCCAAAGGAGTAGTCGTAAACGTCGGCGCCCCGCCCTCCTGGTTTGAAGCAGGCGAGGCAGAAGCCAAACGCAAAGTCACCAAACCCATCACCGTCGCCTTTTTTGGCAACTACATCCCCCTACAAGGCGCACCAATTATCGCCGAGGCCACCCGCTACATGAAAGCACCCGTCACCATCACCATGGTCGGCCCCCACGGCCAGGACTTTGCCAAAGCCCAGGCAGCAGCCCAGCCAGCCACAGGCCCAGCCACCATCAAATGGGTCGACCATTGGGTGCCCATAGATGAACTGCCCACGCTCATGGCCCAGCACGATGTTTGTTTGGGCGTCTTTGGCACGAGCCCGAAGGCCGCCAAGGTCGTACCCAACAAGGTTTACCAGTGTGCCGCGGCCGGCGGAGCCATCGTCACCTCCGACACACCATCTCAGCGACGAGTCTTTGGGCCATCCGCCATTTACACCCCACCAGGCGATGCCCATGCCCTGGCCGGCGCCCTGGACAAACTAGCCAACGACCCCAAAGAGGTGCAACGCCTCCGCGCAGCCGCCTTCAGCCTCGCCAAAAGATCCTTCCGCCCCGAGCAAATCATCCTACCTTTCCTCAAAAAATTAGAAGAGCAGTCTTTGTTGACCAACTAGAGAACTCTCAGCTACGCTGGTAAAGCAAACAACGTAAGGAGACACTATGCAGCTTACCAAGACGGATATTGACGGAGTTTTACAGGCCCAACCAGACATACACGGAGACGAACGCGGCTTTTTCATAGAGACCTATCGGCGGCAGTGGTTCCCGGATGGCCGGGAAATGATCCAGGGCAACCGCGGCGACCGCAAGGCCGGTTCTATTGTTGGCTTTCACTACCACCTGCACCAGGCAGATTACTGGTACGTCCCCTTTGGTTCAGCCCGCGTCATCCTCCACGACTTTCGCAAGAACTCGCCAACCTTCGGCGTAACAACTACCTTTGACCTCGGCGCCGACCTGAATGATCCAGATGAGCCAAAAAAGTTTAATCACAACGGCCTCTACATTCCCCCAGGCGTAGCCCATGGCTTTGCCGCCACAACGGACATGACTATCACCTACCTGGTCGACGGCTACTACAACCCAGCCGACGAACTGGGCATTGCCTGGAACGACCCCGATATTGCTGCCGACTGGGGGCTCAAAGACCCCGTCGTGTCTGACCGAGATAAAAAGAATCCGCTGCGCAAAGACATTCCCATCGAACTTCAACCTCACTTTAAACTCCGAAGCTAAATCATGGACGATACAAAGTTTTTTATAGTCGGAGCCAACGGACAACTGGGCACTGCCCTGCGCGCCCAGTATCCCAACGCAAAATTTGCTGACATTGACGAAATGGACATTACCGACCGCAAGTCTGTGCTTGGTTATGACTGGTCCGACGTCACGCATATCCTGAATGCAGCTGCGTACACCAACGTTGACGGGGCCGAAACACCAGAAGGCCGGGTAACAGCATGGAAGGTCAATGCCGAAGCAGTCGGCAATCTCATGCATGCAGCATGGAGAAACGACATTACCGTCGTTCATATTTCTACTGACTACGTCTTTGACGGCACCCAAACTCCACACACCGAGGATGAACCGTTTTCCCCGCTGAGCGTGTATGGAGCCAGTAAAGCAGCCGGAGACTTGCTGGCCGCTCTAAATGACAACCACTACATTCTGCGCACCAGCTGGGTGATCGGTGAGGGCAACAACTTTGTCCGAACCATGTTGGGGCTAGGCGCAAAAGGCGTGTCACCGACCGTGGTTGCCGACCAGATCGGACGACTAACTTTCACCAGCGAACTCGTCCGGGCCATCGACCACCTGCTGTCAACTAATGCCGCACACGGCACCTACCACGTCAGCAACAGCGGCAACCCAGCCAGCTGGGCGGACATCACCCGCAAAGTATTTGAAATCGCCGGGTATAAAGACCTCGCCGTTACCGACACCACCACGGCCGACTACTATGCTGGCAAAGAAAACATCGCCCCCCGGCCCCTCCACAGCACCTTCGACCTATCCAAACTAAAAGCCACCGGCTTCGAAAGCCGCGACTGGATATCTGACCTAGAAGCCTACATTCACCACGACCAATAGTCCCCTACTAAAATCAGTCAATAATCTCAAGTTCGCTGGCTACACTAAAATCGTTATCAATCGTCAACAAGGCCAGCTGATGCTCACGGGCGAGTGCAGCAATCCATAAATCATTTTGGCCTATTGATCGACCCGCCCTCCTTAGTTCGGCATAAATTTCTGCAAAGTAGCCAGGTGTTTCGCCACCAATATAGAGCACAGAAACTACCGGGTCGGCCAGGAATTTAGTCAAATTCCTTTTGTTTTCTGCCGCTTTTGTACCATGCGCAAAACCGCCTAGGAGTTCCCCGATGACTATTACCGGGATATAAATATGCTGAGCCTCATCAAGCAATGCCAGCAGTCGTTCATCGCCGCGTTGAGCTACACTATACGCACTTGTGTCTAGGATAAAGGTTGTCGATCTCATTTCCAAAACTTTGGATCAGGTCTGTTAAGGTCAGCGATTGCCGCGTCAAAAGCTGCGGCTTCTTTGGCGTCCATAGTTCCCCCAAGCCAGGCAAATCTGCCCTTGCTTGGCTTGCCTATTCCCCTTGATAGCTCGTCAACAACCGTCTGATTAAAGCTCTTGCGTGTTATCTTGGCACGCTGCTTGAGGGCTTTGTCAACTTCGGGAGGGATGTTTCGTATAGTGTATTGAATTGCCATATCATATAATGTATACGTGTATACATTTCTTGTCAAGACGACTTTACCACTCAGCCCAAACCCTGTACCCTGGTTTTATATGAAAGGCATTATTTTAGCCGGTGGATCAGGAACCCGTCTGTACCCCATCACCCATGGCATTTGCAAGCAGCTGATGCCTATTTATGACAAGCCTATGATCTACTATCCCCTGTCTACGCTCATGCTGGCTGGAATTCGGGACATCCTGATCATTACCACCCCGCACGACCAGGAACGATTCAAACAACTACTGGGCGATGGGTCACGCGTAGGCTGCCATTTCGAGTACGTCGTCCAGGACCAGCCGCGCGGACTGGCCGACGCCTTTATGGTCGGCGCCGATTTTGTCGGCAATGACAAGGTCTGCCTAATCTTGGGCGACAACATCTTTTACGGCTCGGCATTTGGCGAACAGCTGAAGGAAAACACCGATCCCGACGGCGGTATCATCTACGCCTACCACACCGCCACCCCAGAACGACTAGGTGTCGTAGAATTCGACAAAGACATGAACGCCATTTCAATAGAGGAAAAACCAGAAAAACCCAAATCCAACTACGGCATTCCCGGCCTCTATTTTTACGATAACGACGTCGTAGAGATCGCCAAACAAGCCAAACCCAGTGCCCGCGGCGAACTGGAAATCACCGAAATCCACAACGGCTACCTAAAAAAAGGCAAGTTAAAGGTCAGCATCATGGACCGCGGCACTGCCTGGATAGACCCCGGTAACTTTGACGATGTCCTAAAAGCTTCGCAGTTTGTACAGATCATCGAGGAGCGACAGGGCCAAAAAATCGGCTGCATAGAGGAAATCGCCTGGGAAGAAGGCTACATCACCACCACCCAGCTCCAAGCCCTGGCTGAACCACTCAAAAAGAGCGGCTATGGACAGTACCTCATGGCACTTACTTGAACCTATATTTCGATCGGCTATACTGGAAAGTCCTAATAGTCTGTAAAATAGTCTGTAAATAAAAGGTCAGAGCCACTTACCCCTATGGATATATCACAAAACGGTCCGGAAGTTGTTTTTGACTACTCTTCGGATGATGTACGCATTCTCTCGATTGGCAGAGTCCAGTACCAAGCCCGTCCGTCATTGCAGAATCAGTATCCGGGACTGGCCCAGCATCCGATCTTTACCGCCCTTGATCATGCACAATCAAGGCTTAATCCGGTAAGCGGCATTGACGATGTAGTCTCTCGTTTCAGGCTCCGTAACCCCGAACATATCGTTTCGATAGCAAGGGCCACTGCCTTGCTTAGCCGGACCGCAATGAATGCCCTCAGAGTACCCAGACGAAACCCCAGACGAAACCATGCCCAAACACTTTTTGAGCAATCCAAACCCTTTTGGGAAGGGCACCAGGATATCTATAACCAGTTAGGGCTATAATCCCTGTCTACTTGTCGTACCGTTGGCGTTTGGCGGTTTCCAGGATCTTTTCCTGGTTGTTGAGCAGGCGGTCCAGCATGTCGGCCACCAGGCCAAGTGCCCAGACCACAATTGCCAGCGTCGTCAGGTACAGTCCCAGCGCGCCGACCGCAATATATGGGGTAATACGGTCAGTCCGCATCCAGTGCACAAAGGTAAATCCACCCAGCATCAGTCCAGGAATGATCAGCACAATGCCCAGGCTCCCAAAAAACTTCAGTGGCGCGTAGTCACGGTAGGCCCGCAAAATATTCAGTGCACTGCCAAATAGGAACTGCCAAAAACTCTTTACCACCCGGGATTTCCGGCCTTCGTAGTATTTTACGTGAATAGGCACAGCCACAATATTCATTTTCTTCACCGCCAATACCTGGAACGACTCCTGGGTATAGGTGTAATTGCTGTTGATATTGATGGCCAGCATGGCCTTTCTGGTGTACGCCCGAAAGCCACAAGTAACGTCGTAGAACCGCTCACCAGATAGGTTGCCTACAATCCAAGCCCCTAATCGGTTGGCCCAGTACTTTCCCCCTGGCATTCCTTTTGGCTTGCGGCGCTGGCCAGTCTCCGGGTCAGTAAACCTATCGGCCGCTACAAAGTCAGCACCGTCTTCCAGAACAGGCTTAAGCAGTGTGGGGATATCCTCTGGCGCAAACTGCAAGTCACCGTCAATATTCACCGCGATGTCTGCGCCCATTGATAATACTGTCTCTATGGCCTGCTCAAACCTATAGGCCAGCCGCTTTTGCTTGACACCTTCTATGACTTTGGTTGCGCCAACCCCCCGAGCGGCTTCGGCCGTGCCATCGGTACTGCCGTCACTGATAACCAGTGTTTCAATGGTATTTATGCCAGCAATCTTTTTGGGCATCCTTTTTAGGAGCTCGCCAATAGTCTCTGCTTCGTCTTTACATATAGAAAATATGACTAGCTTCATGAGTGTTGTCTTTTCTCCCTCTTATGCATATTTTACTGTCAAAGTGTTTTATAATCTAGTAAGTGAAAAAAATAGCCGTAATCGGGCTAGGGTATGTTGGCCTTCCCTTAGCACTGTTGGCAGAAGAAAAAGGCTTCGCTGTTACGGGCATTGACCTGAGCACCGACAAGCTAGCTAAACTACAAAAACGCCAACCTGTCATAGACGACGAAATAGCAAATAGGCAACTAGAAAAAACAAAGATAGTTTTTTCTGACGACTTTGCGTTGGTATCAGACGTAGAAATTGCCATCGTCTGTGTCCCAACACCTGTCGACGCAGACAAAAACCCTGATCTGGGACCAGTAAAGGGCGCTGCAATTAGCGCGGCGCGGCAGCTCAAGCCGGGCAGCCTGCTGGTCATCGAATCCACCATCAACCCTGGTGTGTGTGACGAAATTGTCATCCCCCTCATAGAGCAAGAAACAGATCATGTTATAGGCAAGTCCCTGTACATTGCCCACTGCCCGGAACGCATCAACCCCGGCGACCCAAAGTGGCACGTGGGCAACATCAATCGGGTATTGGGCGCTGATTCAGAAAAAGCCCTGGACGTTGCCTATGAATTTTATGACCAGCTCGTAGACGCCAAGGTCAAAAAAATGGACACTATCAAGGAAGCAGAGGCCTGCAAAGTGGTCGAGAACTCCTTTCGTGATGTAAATATTGCTTTCGTAAATGAACTGGCCATGTCTTTCGACAAACTCGGCATCAATGTAGCTAACGTCATAGACGGTGCCGCCACCAAACCATTTGGGTTTATGGCTTTTTACCCGGGCATTGGCGTCGGCGGGCACTGCATCCCCGTAGATCCGTACTACCTTATTGAATACGCCCGTAGTAATGGATTTGAGCACAAGTTTCTATCCCTGGCCCGCACTATTAATGAATCTATGCCAATATACGCCATTGACCAGTTGGAAAAAGCTTTCATTCAGAAAAACAGTAGGACGCTAGACGGTGCGCATATTGCCGTCTTGGGGCTCTCGTACAAGGCCAATGTCGCCGACGACCGCGAAAGCCCCTCCTATGTTGTCATAGAGACATTGAAAAAACGAGGTGCCCAGGTCACAGCCTTTGACCCCCATATGCTAGAAAAATCAGATGTCAAATCCCTCCCAGAGGCTCTCGCAGGCAAAGACGCCGTCATACTGGCAGCAAATCACAAAGAGTTTGAGGAGCTTGCGCCAGAACAACTAACTGGCATATCTGTACTACTTGACGGCAAGAATGCACTTACAAACAATAAAGCCGCTTACGCGAAAGCCGGCATAACCTACCTGGGCATTGGCCTCAGTTAAAGCCTATGGAAATTATCACAATAATTGGCGCAGGGTACGTAGGCGTATCTACCGCCGCGCTGCTTTCCAACTGTGGCTACAAAGTGTACCTTATCGACACCAACCAGGATCGGCTGGATTCTATTGCCAGCGGTAAATCCTTTTTCTTCGAAGAAGGCATGGACCCACTCATCGCCGCCGGGGTGCAATCCAAAACACTCATACCGACCAGTTCGTACAAAGAGGCCGTACCACACAGCACATTCATCTTTTCCTGCGTGGGGACGCCGGACAATCCGGACGGCAGTTCCAACCTTACGTATGTTTTTGCTGCCGCAGAAACCGCCGCGGGACTTATGAAACCGGGCACCATCTACATCCAAAAAAGCACCGTCCCTGTTGGTACTGGCCAAAAGGTCAGCGCTGCCATCGCCAAAAAGCAACCTGACTTTTCCTACGTATCCAACCCAGAGTTCCTGCGCGAAGGCACCGCACTGCAGGATTCGCTCTATTTTGACCGCGTAGTTGTGGGTGGTGAATCACACCAAGCCAACCAAGCAGTACTGGATATATACGTCAGCGTAGAAACTGCGCGGGATAAACTAGCAAAACAAGCCGGAATAGAAACCGGCCACACAAACGGAGCGTACATAGAAACAAATCTGAGTGGTGCCGAACTGGTGAAAGTCACGGCCAATGCCTTTTTGGCGCTCAAGATATCCTTTGCGAACTCCATCGCCAAACTAGCCGACCAAGCCGGCGCCGACATCATCGAAATCATGGACGCCGTAGGATCAGACCGCCGCATCGGCCGGGCTTTCCTGAATGCCAGTCGTGGCTATGGTGGTGGCTGCTTTCCCAAGGACGTCAGCGGACTGATCAGCAGCGCCGAGGAACACGGCGTGGACCTATCGATTATGAATGCCGCAACAGATGTCAATGATTCGATGGCTGGCTATATTGCCAACAAGGCAAAGGACATTCTGGGGACCGTAGAAGGCAAGCGCATCGCCATTCTGGGTCTGGCCTTCAAGGCAGGGACAAGCGACGCGCGGCGATCCCCCGGGGTCAAGCTGGCGAACATCCTAGACAAACGCGGAGCAACCATACATTGCTACGACCCCGAAGCAACCGACGAGGCCAAAGAAGACCTGCGCAAGGGCGTCCAGGTACATGACTCAATCAAAGCGGCCGTCCAAGATGCCGATGCCGTGTTTGTGGCAACCGACTGGCCACTATTTGTAAAGTACCGACTACCAGAGCTCCGTAAGCACATGAAAGGCACCCTCCTGGTGGACTGCATGAATGCCTACGACATTTCAGAAGTTGAGGCAGCTGGACTACACTACATGGGAGTAGGCAGAAACGGAAACAACCAATAGACGAAAGAGGTCTCATGAAGGTCGTCGTCCAAGTTCCCTGTTACAACGAAGAGCAGACTTTGGCTCTTGTGCTGTCGTCGATTCCCAAAAAAATCAAAGGCATCGATAGTGTAGAAGTCCTCATCATTGACGACGGTTCAACCGACAAAACCGTAGAGGTTGCCAAAAAGCACGGCGTCAAACATTTCGTCCGACACAAAAAGAACATGGGCCTGGCCCGTTCATTCCATGACGGCGTCAACTACGGCTTGGGTATCGGTGCAGACATCATCGTCAACACCGACGGCGACAACCAATACCCTCAGGAACGCATCGGCGATCTGGTACAGCCCATCCTGGAGGGCAAAGCAGAAATAGTCATCGGTGACCGCCAAACCGCCACCATCGAAGATTTTTCGCCGCTCAAGAAGTTTTTCCAGCACATCGGCAGCAAGGTAGTCAACAAGGCTGCTGGAACCGATCTGCCAGATGCCGCCAGCGGCTTCCGGGCCTATTCCAAAGAAGCGTTGATGCGAATCAACATTGTCACCCAATTCAGCTACTGCATGGAGACAATCATTCAGGCCGGCAACAAACGCATCCCTATAGCCAGCATAAAAATCAGTACCAACCCTAAAACCCGCGAATCCCGACTGTTCAAAAGCATCTGGCAGCACATGTACAAGTCGGGTTCAGCTATTGTGCGCAGCTACATTATGTACCGCCCGCACTTGATTTTTATATCGCTCGGAACGGTACTTTTGATTGGCGGGCTCATTCCATTTGTCCGGTACGCTATAATTCTTATCAGCGGGGTCCGCGGTGATCATTTCCAGTCCCTACTGCTTGGGGCTGTGCTGATTTTTTCTTCCCTGCTGGCATTTGCCCTTACCGTCATCGCCGACCTCACCCACACCAACCGCACCCTCCTGGAAGACACCCTGGAACGGATCAAACGTATTGAGTTCAAAAATTAGCAAGTAATAACAACAGGGTTCGATTTATGCCAAAAAACACCGATTTCTACAAAGCCCCTCGCTACCTCTTCCGAAAACTAAACATCCTGCGGATCACCAAAAAACTGGACGCCAAAACATTCCTGGACGTCGGCTGTGGCGCTG
>Ga0193752_1001664_pt1 | contig 18085 bp, 18 predicted proteins | sample H1c1metaG_FD_144924 | JGI IMG/M metagenome (GOLD analysis project Ga0193752, IMG submission 144924) | Soil microbial communities from a riparian zone of the East river system, Colorado, United States - H1c1 | ecosystem: Environmental > Terrestrial > Soil > Riparian zone | place: USA: East River...
ACCTTTCACGGCGATCTGCGCATAAACACGCCCCGATAGAAACACAACCACCGAGACACAGAGACACAGAGAAAGTAATATATTCGTTTTCATTATTCCTGACCTCCTTCAATATCGCCGTCAAAACAGTCTAAATGGACCATCCGATCGTTAGTCGCGCCATTTCCCCCTACCGCGATCACGTGATCTTTTGGATCGGAGAGGTCGAAAACTTTTTTTCCTTCGACCCAGGTTTCCAACACATGGGTATAAACGCTTAGCGGATCGCCCGAGAGCACGAGAAAATCCGCGTCCTTACCCGCTTCGAGCGAGCCGACACGGTCCTGCAGGTCGAGCATGATCGCGTTCGCCATTGTCAGCCCGTAGAGGGCCTTGTCCCTCGGCATCCCGGCCCTCACAGCGAGCGCGGCCTGCCGGAAAAACACTCTCGAATCGGTAATATAATCGTCGGTATGAAAGCCGACAAGCGCACCTGCCTTTTCCAGAATTCGCGCGGTATCGAAGCTGATGTCCATGGTTTCCAGTTTTCCGCCCGGGGAATCTACAAGGATTATCGAGGCAGGGACCTTCGCTTTTGCGATCTCATCCGCGACCTTCCATCCCTCGGACACATGCTGCAGCACCACCTTAAATCCGAACTCTTTCTGCAGGCGCAGCACCGTCATTATGTCGTCGTGGCGGTGGGTGTGAAAATGGACAACACGTCTACCTTCGAGTACCTCGACAAGCGCTTCCATCGCCAGATCGCGTGCCGGTAGCTTCGATTTATCGGTGCCGGCTTTGGCGATCTTGTCGCGATATTCCTGAGCTTTTATGAACTGCTCTCGAACAAGAGCTACCGATTTGGCGCGTGTCCCCGGGAAACTGCCCCCGCCGGCGCGTATCGAATTCGTACCGTTGGCAAACTTGTATTTGCCGCTCTTGTCGTAGATCAACAGGTCGTCGATCTTTACGGCGCCATCGCGATTTTTGAGATAGAGCGTCTGGCCGCTATCGAGGTGGCCCGAGCCGGGCATCACATTTACGGTGGTGATCCCTCCCGATTGCGCTCTCTGAAAACTGGAGGCCCGAGCGTTAACGCTGTCCAGGGTCCTGACGTCCGGCTGGATCGGTCCCGAACCATCCGCCCCAGCGGGTTCTCCCACGTGACTGTGTGAATCGACAAGGCCGGGCATTACGACCTTTCCCTTGAGGTCCACGATAGTAACGTCTGAGGATAGCCTCACTACGCGTGCATCGCCGACAGCGGAGATCTTGCCGTTTTGAACCAGCAGGATACCTTGCTCGATCGGCGCTCCGACTATCGGGATGATACGGGCGTTTATAAAAGCAACGGGCTTCTCCTGTCCTAAAATCGAACAGGTGAGCGCAAAGAGGAGAAAAATACTCCAGGAAACTCTCTTCATTAAATGGGTCCTCGCTTTAAAAAGATAAATAGTGGCGTGTTTCTAAAGGTGCTACGAAACACCGAGCCTGTCAAGATAAGACTTATAAATAGATGGAGTTAGTGGGTATATAAGAGGGTCGAATGTGGCCCGAGGTTATTGCCGGTTTCCGTTACGCCCTTTTTTGGCACGGCTCTTGTATCTCATCTCGGCGTAATACTATTTACGAACGGGAGACGTACGAAATCATGAAAAAGCTTATTATTTTGGCAATAGCATTGATCTTTACTTTCACGGCACTCGCGCCCGACGCATCGGCGCAGAAAAAGAAAAAGAAAAAATACCGCGGTTTGGCAACAAACATCGCGATCATCGGCGGCAGCACGGCGGCCGGAGCCCTTATTGGACGCGGCAGGAATGGCGCGCTGATCGGGGCTGGCGCCGGTACGCTCTACGCGACGAGCCGAAAGGGCACGAAGCGCCGCCATGCGAATAGCAAGACCCGGCGTTACACCAAGGTGGCCGGCGGTGCGCTGCTCGGTACCGGTATCGGTGCCGCGACGGGCGGTAAGACAGGCGCCATCATCGGCGGAATAGCTGGCGGCGGCGGAACATATTTGTACACCCGGAACGGGCGGAAATATTACTCGTCCAAGGGAAGGAAGTACTACGTGAGGAATGGACGAAGGGTTTACCTCTAAAGGTTTGAATGCGTAAGAACGTTTTGCGGGCTGGATCATCCGGCCCGCCTTTTTAATGCGGAGATGTCGGCAGCATCACGACAAACCTGGTGCCATCCCCGTTGTTCTTTTCTATCTCGATCCGCCCGCCGTGGGCCGTTATTATCCCGTAACAAACCGCTAATCCCAAGCCCGTACCCTTTCCAGCGGGTTTTGTCGTAAAGAAGGGATCGAAGATATGCTTCAGGTCTTTTTCATCTACTCCCGATCCATTGTCGGCGATCTCAATTCGAATGCCGTCGCCATTAGCGCTCGTCAATGTGGTTAGCTGGCCGCCCTCGGGCATAGCGTCACGGGCATTCAAGAACAGGTTGAGGAATACTTGCTGGAGTTGGTCGGCGTCGGCGAATACCTCTGGAAGATCGGGATTGAGGTCCGTTTTTAGCTCCAGCTTCTGAAACGAGTTGTCAAAACTTGCGAGCCTCAAACTCTTTTCGAGCAACGAATTGATATCGACCATCTTCTTTGCCGCCGGGCGTACGCGCGCAAAATCCATCATGTCGCGTGTAACCTGCGAGATGCGCTGGATCTGGGTCGAAATCAGCTTCAACTGCTCTTTTGTTTCATTGCCAAGGTCCGGCTGCGATTGCATCATCTGGATAAGCGACGAGATCGACGCGAGTGGATTATTCACCTCGTGCGCCACACCAGCGGCCAGGGTTCCCATCGCCGCTAATTTCTCGGTGCGTATTAGCTGCTCATTCAGTTTCTGAAGCTCGTCAATGTCTGCCGCCATCTTCCGGCTCATTTCGTTGAACGAGTTTGCTAGCAGCCCGATCTCGTCATTACTTTTTCGCAGATCCACCTCGGTCCCATATTGTCCTTCCGTAACCTGGACAGCAGCGACCGTTATGCGCTGCAAAGGTCGGGAAATGGTCCGAACTACAAGCAGCAGCAAAACGAGATTTGGCACCAAGGCAGAGATGACGCTGAATACGAGATATTTTCGCCAGGCATCGAAGCCGTTGCCGCCCTGAAATGCCCACCAGACTATCGGAATCTGAAAAATGATAAAGCTGATGATCGCAACCGAGGCGATGCTGAGCGCGATCTTATAGGTGATCGGGAAAAGCCGGAACTGGTGAAGGGCGGTTTGCAGCGAAAACAGGCGAAAACTGGAAATTGCGTAGGTGTAGATCAACACGCCGGGCAGAACGAATATCGCGCTGTACGGAAGAAACCCGTTGAGGTCGAAAAAGGGAAGCACGATATTTGCGAGAGTTTTCAAAACACCCGTGATCGCCAGCGCCCACAGAATAGCGCCGACCTGCTGTCCTTTCACCGTTCCGCGGTACTTCTGATATTTCCGGAATAGGACGATCGCCCCATAGAAAAACACGAGGTAGACATAGCTGACGAACGCGTAGGCCAGCGGTGCGAGTTCGATTACAAAAACGCCGTTCTCGAAACCTGCCTTGTTCCACAGGAGCCCGAATAGTGCGGCGGGGACGAGTACGAGCCCGGGTGCGAATAGTATCGCGGCCTTTTTTCGCGGGGTATGAATATTTTCGGGGAAAACCCACGCAAAAACGACCAGCACATACTGCATCAGAAGCGCGATAATAAAGCTTGCCGATACCCACCAGCCTGCGCCCATCCTTTCATCGTGAAAGTTCCAGAACACAAGGTCCTTGATCGTCCAAAGTGCGAGGAATGCTATGAACGCCGCGAAAGTTTGATGCGCCCTCAATCTCGGGTTTGCAACGAATACGTAGAACCCGAGCAAGACCAGCAAAAATAACGCAAAAAGATGCAGAAGGACGAGCATTCGGTAATAGTAGCAAAGTCCGAAACTTAGCGGTAGTTATCCTACCCAGGCGGGAGATGGCGCCGGATGATGATCAAGATTTATGATAGGCAGATCAGCCGAGTCCGAGAATAAACGAGCAGATCGCAAAGGTGACGCCAAACGCCAGCGGTAGAAAATGCCGTCTGTCGATCATCTCGCCGCGTTTTACGAGCCGGTGAACCACGGTAAACGCGGGAAGGGCTATCGCTCCGACCATTCCACCAAGTACCGCCCCCACGATGGCGCCGACGCCAAATATAATAATTCCCCCGGCGGCGCCCGATGTCAGGCCCCAAAGCAGGCCGATAAATGGTGCGATAAGAAGCATTGCTCCCCAAGGCCGTGTTTCAATCCCGCGGACCCATCGTCCGATCGTTTTGCCGAAGAAATACCCCACGAGAGCGGAGAGAAGCGAAACGATAAGAGCAACGCCAAATATCCAGAGTTTTTCCGAGCGGGCCGGGCCTGTCTCCATGAAGTATTTTAGAAAAATCGCGAACGGCGGAAAAACTCCCAGGAGAAGGCCGAAATATGCGAAAGCCTGCTCGGAATTGATCGGGGCGAACATTAGATCCGCTTCCATTTTCTCTCTTTCTGAGCCGTACACTGCCTTCTGCTCCGCGATCTCCGCATTGGCAGCGAGAAGGATGTTCAATCGCTGCTTGCTTTCGTCCTGATTAAGCACGATGTCGGCGAATGAAGTCATATTCGTTTGGCGGGAAACGGTTCTCGTATTTCGGGCTTCCATATCTCTCTCCCTGATTCGTTGACGGAAACTTGTTTTGTAATTTGCGACTGATCGCCCAACACCTCTCCTAATTCTGAAATTGTCGGATCATCCTTCAGAATGGCGGCGAGTTCGCGGGCCAGAAGCCCCACGTTCTCCCCGGGTTCCGGCGACGCAGCCAGGATAGCCAATTTTTCAAACAGATCGTGTCTTGCCTGGTTATGATGTTTCAAAAGCAGCGAACGGTTGCGCCTGTTAAGACAAGCCGAACCAATTGCTGCATTCTTATGACCAGTTAAACGCAGTATCTCCGCCCCCGGTTCCTTTTTCGAGGACGATTGCGGTAAAAGCGCTATGCTCAAGCCAACATATCTTTCGAACACTTCGCGAAAGACATAGATGGAGCTTGTGGTGTCATAGACAAAGAACAGATCTTCAAGTATCCTCTTAATTTCATCAACCCTTTTCTCTTCACGCGCATCTAACAAATGTTCACCGTCGAAATTAGGCCCGGTCGTATCTTTCCGGGAGTGGAACGCTCTATAAACCCTTACGGCGTCCGCAGGCCAAAACAACCAGGACAGTAGCGTTTTGACCCACAAGTTCGTTCCGGCACACGTTTCGCGATGTTGTACGAAATGATAAACACCAAAAGGTGCGCCTAGCGAAAGATATATGATCGATGCGTCGAGAATGTTCACGAGGGTGTTTTAGGCAACGAGCATGCCATCTACGTGCAAGTTTTCATCCCGGGGCCGTTCTTACAGCAGAAGGCAGAAAACACGGGATGCAAATGATTTTTATGGAACAAAACAGTGGGCAAAGGCGTTATTGATATTGTTAGCAGAACGCAAAATTGTTCCCCGGTTTTCGCAAAATGCAAAAGATAAATTTATTTTGAGTATGAAGTGCAAAATCAGTTTCGGAAGGCGTCTAGTAAGTGGCATCGAAATTGCAAGAAGAAAAGCGAGGCCGAAAGGGCAATTATAAATTCATAAAAATAGATAATGGATCATAAGGGTAAAAATAGATAATGGATCATAAGGGTAAATACGATCAAGGAGGAAGTGCAATCATGACTGATAAAATGAAGATAAAGGTTATTAAGAAAGTCGACGCTATAAAGGCAGACACGGAAGTAAAGGCGGTAAAGGCTTCCAAAAAGGCTCCTGCGAGGGAGATGGTTTCAACCGTCACAAACTGGGTCAACGATTTTCATGCTCGCAAGCGCGAGGAGACAAAAGTAGCCATCGAGCGCTTTTTCTCGTCAACTCCGCGACCAAGCGAATCGTAATCGTTTGATACGATTCGATCGCACGTCGTACTCAAAACCTACAATTTCTTATAGATAAAGACAGTTCGAAAGCGCTGTCTTTTTTATTTCCTTCCACCTGCAAGCATGGCTTCTGATAGACTGGACGCGCTCGCCTCCTCCTGTGTTAAACTGCAACTGAGGTAATCATCAAAAAACTTATGCAGGATAAAGTTGCTCTGATCACAGGCGCAAGCAGCGGGATCGGACGCGCGACAGCACTACTTTTTGTCGAAAACGGCGCCAGGGTAATTGCGGCGGGCAGAAACGCAAAAGAACTCGGAAATCTACGCACCGCGGCAAAAGGGAAGCCGGGATCGGTTAAGATCGTCCTGGCGGACGTCAGCGAGAAATCCCAGATTGACCGCCTTGTTTCCGAAACGGTAGATGGTTTCGGTCAGATTGACGTACTTGTGAACGCCGCCGGTATTATCAAAAATGGCTCGGTCGAGAACACAACGCTTGACGACTGGGATAAAATGATGAACATAAACCTGCGTTCGGTATTTTACCTGATGCAGAAATGCGTACCGCATCTCGAGAAAACAAAAGGGAATATCGTAAATGTTTCGAGCGTGACGGGGCCGCGAGCGTTTCCGAGTGTTCTTGCGTACTGCGTATCGAAGGCCGGTGTCGATCAATTGACGCGCTGTTCCGCCCTTGAACTTGCGGCGAGCGGAATTCGTGTAAATGCGGTGAACCCGGGCGTGGTCGTGACGAACATCCACAAGCGCGGGGGTATGGAGGAAGAAGCTTACGAAACGTTTCTCGAGCACTCGAAAACGACACATCCGATCGGCCGGGTGGGACGGCCCGAGGAAATCGCCGAATTGATCTACTTCCTGGCCTCGGAAAAAGCTTCGTGGATAACCGGGGCGACTTACGAAATTGATGGCGGGCGGGCCCAAACCTGCGCGCGTTAAACCGAAAAACCGGGTGATGGGCCCGATCTCTTGAATCGTGAGATTTCAGTTGTTACCAAGTTCATTCGACGAAAACGGGAGCGCTTCCTCGCGGCAGCACCTTTCGTGTTTTATCGTAGATGACAGGGTTGCGATAGATGCCGGGAGCCTGGCAATGTCCGCCAACGAAACCCAAAGGGATCAGGTTCGCGACGTCATTCTCACGCACGCGCATCTCGACCACGTAGCGGGCCTTCCACTTTTTCTTGACGACCTCTTTTCGGTTTTGGAGACTCCGGTCAATATTCACGTCACAGCGGAGATCCGCGACATTCTTGAACGTGACCTTTTCAATTGGTCGCTCTATCCAAGATTTTCAGAGCTTTCCAATTCTTATGGCCCGATCGTAAATTATATTCCGTTCGAACCCGGAGTGGCTTTTGATGTTGCGCACCTACGCGTCTTGGCGGCGAATGTAAACCACAGGGTACCTTCCGTGGGGTTTATTGTCTCCGATGGCAGGTCCCGCGTCGTGATCACGGGAGACACCGCCGATATGGACGATTTTTGGGCCGTCGTAAACAGGGCCGAACCCCCGGATACTCTTTTGATCGAATGCGCCTTTCCGGATGAACTGGGAGACATTGCGGGGGTTTCGCATCATCTCACACCGTCGAGACTGCGGGCCGAATTGGATAAATTCGAACATCGCGGCGCGGCAATTTATGCGATAAACCTAAAGCCGATGTACCGGGAGACGATCGTCAGCCAGCTTGAACAGTTGGGAATACCCGAACTTAAGGTGCTCGAGATTGGCAAAGTGTATGATTGGTAGGCCGCCTAAGCTTTCTGCCGTAAGAAGTTCATCGGTTCGAATTCAGTTTCCAGGTGCTCATCGGCAAAATCGTGAAGAGTTACGCGGCCGTTGGGCGTCACATGCTTTACCCGGAACGTCCTTTCCTCGCGGCCGAGGCCCGGCATGATCTCGGCGCGAAAGGTCACCAGCATTTCCGGGCGGCACCTTCTTTTTACCAAAAACGGGCATTTTACTCCTCGACAATCTGCTTTTTCTTGTGTTTGACCTTCCGGCCCGATGGGTGGACCTTTTCCTCGGGTTTTTCGCCGCCAAATTTATGGCCGGGGGGCGCTGTCGGTTTTCGGATCGAATCGAAAACAGGGCGGTCTTCTTTCTTTCGTTTCTTGCCGCTCATGATCATATCGAGTATAGCAGAGATCGCAGTATTGCCTGAAGGACAGCGAAAAACGTAAATTCCTGGCTTTCAGCTCTGAGCGATATTGACAATTTACCTGTGAAAAAGTCAATATTCTATGAACCTGTGGCTTTGGATGTGTGAGCGGATCGATGGAGAATAAAATTGACTAGAAGACCAAATCACGTTCTCCCTGGTCAAAAATACAAAGGCGCCCCACCGGCTTCGCGCCGGCCGTTTTGGCTGCCCGCCTCAAATTATTACGTTCTCGCGGTAGCTATCACAACGGCATTCTTTTTTCTTGTTTGGGGAATTCTGCATGACGGGCTTGACGATGCCCCATGGATTCCGGCGGGAATTTCGGCTAGCCTTTTGCTGTGCGCCGCGGTCTTTTTACGCGAAGTTATTCTCCGCAGGGCACGCCACCGGTTTCTATTGGCCCAGCGCCGGCTGGACGAAAGTTTGAACTGGCGGACGTTGAGAAATGACCGCCGCGATCCGAACAAGCTGACACTCGAAAGGAACGCTGCGATACTTGCTGAAATTAAGAAAAAATCGGATGCGGCCCGGGTTTTGTCAAAGCTTTCCGACGGGCATTTAGAGGTTTTCGAGATGTGCGCTGAGTATCTGGCGATAAATGCAATCGAGCTTAGGACCATAGTCGTGGGGTCGCCGCGTCTCGGCCCGCTGCACCGCGGCAAAGACATGGTACGGGAGTTTCATCGCTACCATTTGCTTCAGTGGGCGGAGATCGAAGCGCGTTCGTTAACACACGAAGCACGAAATCGTGTTAAGATATCTGAAAGGCTCGAAACCGCGCAGCGCGCCTTGACGGTGATCGGTTCGGCGCTCCATTATTATCCGAATGAGCGTAACCTGCTCGATTCGGAGGAGGCGCTCAAGGAATTCATTGCTTCGATCAAAATCTCGGATTGGATCGAGAGAGCTGAAAGGGCAGCGTTTAAAGGTAGATATAAACAAGCCCTTAGCCTCTATCGGGACGCTCTTTTCTATTTGGGAAGAGAGCACGTGAAAAGTGAAGAGCGGGAATTGATCGCTGGAAGGATCAATGCGGAGATCGAAAGGATACGTCAGATCGAAGAATGACGTTCCTTTCGTGATGCTCACTTAATTTAATTCGTCGTAGTAAATAGAAATGATATCTCAGAGGTGTCCCAAATGTTACAGCAGCCGTATTCGGCGCGGCTATCGTCCTACTCCATTCTTCGTGAAACTGCTATGCCGGTTTAACTTGCTTTGCGATACTTGTAATTGGGAGTTCGTTGGTTTTGCCGTGCCGGGAACTCTAAGCTCAAAATCAAAAAAGAAGAAGAAAAAGGCTCCGGCTATTTCGGATGAAACGGCCCTGGAAGAAACGGGCGCGGCAAGCCCCGAAAATCGTAAGCGTAAGGGCGTGGAGCGTACGGCCAGTATCTTTTTTTGAGGCCGGACAGATCGATGAAGAAACCACAGGCGTACTATTTTTCTGTAGTTCTTTGCGTTCTTTTTCTCTTTTCGCAGCTAACCGCGCAGGATCCTCTCCCTACGCCGACGCCTGCTGATATTATCGAAACAGAAATGGGCCTGATCCACTATGGCGACCTCATCGATGTCGATGTTGTCGGCAGTTTTGAATTCGACTGGCGCGGAACATTGAATTCGGAGGGTGATCTGGCCGATTTCGACAAGGTTCCCGATCCGGTACCGGGTCTTTGCCGTACCGAGAGCGAGATCGCCGCGGAAATATCAAAACAGTATGGCAAAATTCTACGAAACCCTAACGTAGTTGTAAGGATTCTCGACCGTTCAAATCGCCCGATGTCGGTGTTGCAAGGGGCCGTTAGGACTTCACACCGGTTTCAGATCAAGCGTCCCGTCCTTCTTAATGAGTTATTGATCCTGGCTGGTGGACTTACAGACCGTGCGAGCGGCGAGATCAGCATTTTCAGGCCTCAGAATTTGAACTGCGTTGGCCAGGCTGCCAAGGCCGCGGAAGGCGACTCCCTGATCGCCGGCGAAACACGTGAAAAATTTATCAGGGTCAGCCGGGGCAACGGCGCCGAGACGCTTAACATCCGAATTAGTGACCTCCTTAGCGGGAACAAGTCAGCGAACCCACGGATACTAAGCGGTGATATCGTCACAGTAACAGAGGCGCCGCCGATTTATGTTATAGGAGGAGTGAACGCGCCGAAACAGCTTTCATCCCGCTCTGAGTTTACATTGACCCGTGCGATATCCAGCGCAGGCGGCCTGGCAAAAGAGGGTCTCGACAAGGTAATTATTTTTCGACGTCGCGGGAAAGAAAGCAGCGTTATTGAGGCGGATCTGAAGAAAATACACGATGGGACGGAGAAAGATCCTATTCTGGAACCTTTCGACATAGTCGATGTTCAGCAAAAAGGCCGGGAAAAGAATAAAACATATCCTGCTATCGATGCCAGTGGTTCTGATGCGTCGCGATCGGGATTATTTCCGCTGCGGGTTATAGATTAGGGCGGGATTTATCGAGTAATGACCGGTATTGTTGTTTGAAGATCGATAATCTGCTATTTATATAAGGTTAGAAATTATTTTAGATAGGTAAAAGCTAGTTAATATGTTGCAGAAACAAAATAGATTTGGCCGTCGGACCGTCGCACTTTTTTGGCTTGTGCTGGTCGGCGTAGTTATTGGGGCCCTCATTGCGTGGGAGCAGATCGCGGCCCTCTATGTTCTCGCGACGTTATCCTTGGTAGTTTTGCTGCTCATCGTGGCATTTGCTGATCTTGAAAACGTCGGGCGGGATAATATGGCCGGTGTTTCATCTGATAACGAGTAGGTCGGGTTTTTGATGTATAGGGCGTTACAGATATTTGTCCTTCTTGGAGTTCACCTTTGCCTTAGTGCGGGGGTGAACGGCTTCGGCGTTGCAAAACGGCCGGATGAAGGACAAAATCTGCGTCTTCGCTGGAAAAGCGGTTCCATACAGGTGGCGATCTCTACATCGCTTACCGCGGAAACCTACAATATTAGGCCGAATAGCGATGTTGCGGGCGCGATCAGGAGAAGCCTTGCCACCTGGGAAGCGGTGGGTGCTATCCAATTCGAACAGGTTTCGTCTGACAAACAAAGCGTTAGCCCTGCGGGAAACGCCGGGGACGGCGTAAGCTTGATCACCATTGCGCAGACGCCTGAAAACCTGCTCATGTTTAGCAAGGATGCGGGCGACGTATCGGCCCGAACAAGGGTATTCTACAACCGCCGCGGCTTTATTACAGAAGCCGATATTGTCCTCAATCCATATCAACAGTTTTCGACCGAAGGGGCCATCGGCACTTTCGACCTCGAATCCACTCTGACCCATGAAATAGGGCACCTGCTCGGCTTGGAGCATTCCGCTGTATTTGGCGCAACGATGCATGATAATTACGGCAAGAACGGGCTCTTCAGCCTTCAGAGCTTTAGTGCGCGTTCGTTGGGCGAGGATGATATAGCATCGGTCCGGGCACTATATGGCTCCGGGACTGATACGGAGTGCTGCGGAAGGATCGCCGGCCGTCTGACGACTAAAGCGCGCAATTTGCGTCTCTGGGCGGAAGAACCTGAAACCGGCCGTGTTTTCGCGGAGATCGCGCCTGGCGCGGATGGTACATTTCGTCTCGAGGGGCTCCCTGCCGGGGTATATGAACTTTACGCTCAAGGTTCAAGGACCGGGAAAAACATTGTTTCTACCGAGATGCTTGAGCGGGTAACCGTTGAGAAGGGACGGACCGTAAACGTTACCCGGAAACTCACCGAGCGTCCCGGGACGTTCGATCTCAACTATGTCGGATTTAACGGCCAGTTGTCAGAACTTGCTGTTTCGGTGAACCGCGGCAAGACCTACACTGTTTATGTCGGTGGAAAAAATCTCGACCCCATGCGTCTGAATGTGGGCCTTTCATCCAAATTTCTTGGCATTACTCCCGGTACGATCGTAGCCCATGAATATGACGAGGGGCTTACGGTAATGAGCTTTGAATTGATCGTCAGACCCGGAACTCCGTTAGGGGAATACAGTATTTCACTCGAGAGCGCGAGCGGCGAAAAACACACCATCATTGGCGCGCTGACGGTCGAAGAATTCGCAAATCCCTGGAACACCTCGGTCGTTTCAGAGGACTAGCGCACGGCATACCCACACGCAATCGTTTTACTTTGCAAATCGACCTGTATCGTGCATAATCAAGATGTTCACCTCCCCGGTGAACACTGGTCACGAGGGGTGAGGACTTGTGACCGACAAGGGCGACGGTGTGGGAGCGTCGCCCTGTAATTTTGGGAATAATACCTGGATAGATAAGAGGAATTTATACGTATTGTCAGGACCGTTGGACGTCCTTCGAAACACGGGCCGGGATTTTTTTTGTGATCGGTGAACAAAACAACGAAGTATTCTGTAGAATGAACCGCGGATCCTCAGCATCTGGCGGCCTTTTTTTCTTCTAATATGAAGACGCGTACCAGCGGTTGGTTCAAAAAATGGCTATACAAGGGGCTTCCTGAGATCGAAGGACCGCATGAGCCCGAGGGAAGGCACAAACAGCACTCCTGGTGGAAGGTAATGTGCCTGACGGGCGTCGACTATTTTTCGACCCTCGGCTACCAGCCGGGTATCGCGTTTCTTGCTGCGACATCCCTTTCCCCGTTTGCCACCTTTGTTCTGGTCCTTCTCACTCTTTTTGGCGCATTGCCTATGTATCGCCGCGTCGCCGAAGAAAGCCCACATGGCGACGGTTCCATATCCATGCTCGAAAATCTCCTTTCCCGTTGGAAGGGGAAGATGTTCGTGCTTATCCTTCTCGGTTTCGTAGCTACCAGTTTTATTATCACGATCACGCTCTCAGCGGCCGACGCGACAGCCCATATTATTGAAAATCCATTCGTCGAGCACCACATGCCCTTTCTTGAACATAGGGTACTTATTACGTTCGTTCTAATAGCCTTGCTTGGCGCGGTTTTTTTAAAGGGTTTTAATGAGGCGATAGGGATCGCGGTTGGAATCGTAGCTCTTTACCTTGTACTCAACGTTGTGACTATCGGCGTAGCGCTGTACGAGATATTTGGACGGCATCCTGAGGCCCTTTCGAATTGGCAGGAGGCGCTATGGCGTCATCCGGATGTTAATGGAAGCCTGATGTGGCTTGTTCTAAGTTCCCTGGTGTTATTCCCAAAACTGGCGCTCGGCTTATCCGGTTTCGAGACCGGTGTGGTCGTAATGCCTCTTATCAAAAGTGATACCAGCGCCGACGAAGCGGACGATGAAGATATTCATAAACCGCAAATGCCGGAAGGGGGACATCACCAACTGCATAGCGGCGAGTTGGAGGGCAGGATAAGGAACGGCAAGAAACTCCTGAGCGGTGCGGCCATCATAATGAGTTTCATGCTTATCGGCAGCAGCATCACGACGTCTATGCTGATCTCGCCGGAGAAGTTCCAGGAAGGAGGCGAGGCGTACGGACGCGCGCTTTCGTACCTTGCGCATAAATTAATGGGTGAGGGATTTGGCACGGTTTACGATATCTCGACCGTTCTGATCCTTTGGTTTGCGGGCGCTTCGGCAATGGCAGGCCTCCTGAACATTGTTCCGCGTTACCTGCCCCGATACGGCATGGCGCCGGATTGGGCTCGTGCAACGCGGCCATTGGTGCTCGTCTTTACAGGAATATGCCTGATCGTAACCTTCTTCTTTAACGCGGAAGTTACATCGCAGGGCGGCGCGTATGCAACAGGTGTCCTTGTCCTGATGACGTCGGCTGCTGTTGCGGTAACCATTTCCGCGTGGAAAAAACTCGAAACCAAGCGTTTTGGATTTCTTATAATAACGATCGTGTTTATTTACACAACCTTTGTGAACATGATCGAGCAGCCTAGCGGCATCCAGATCGCCTCGCTTTTCATTTTCGGTATCATCCTGGTCTCATTTATATCTCGTGCAATGCGAACGACCGAAATAAGGATCGACGAGATCGTGCTCGACGCCAAGGCGCAGGAGTTTCTTGACGAATTTGGCGACGAGGAGTTGCGGATCATCACAAATCGCCGCGAAACGGGTGATGTTTCTGAATACCGCTTCAAGGAGCACGAAAAGAGAATAGACAACCATATCCCTGCGACATCGCCGATCCTTTTCTATGAGATCGAACTCGGTGACGCCTCCGAATTTAAAGGCAAGCTCGCTATCCGCGGTGTCGATATCAACGGGTATCGGGTCTTGCGAACCGAAGCTTCGGCGGTTCCTAATGCGATCGCGGCATTCCTGATCTATCTGCGGGACAAGACCGGTAAGATACCCCACGTTTATTTTGGATGGAGCGAAGGCAATCCGATCATGTATCTCGCCCGCTATATTTTGTTCGGTGAAGGCGACACAGCGCCCGTTACGCGTGAGATCCTTCGCCAGGCCGAGGAAGACCCCGAGCGCCGCCCGAACGTCCACGTCGGGGGGTGATGTGTGCTGCTTGCGTTTTGTTATCTTGAAGCGTATATTCTGACTTTTGATAATTTGTAAGCCGAAGCTGTTTTGCGTAATTGAAGCAGCGCGGGGGACCCAATTTTACGGGGCGTAGCATCCTATTAGATGCGGAGCACTTCCATGCTCCAGCCCGACAGCTAACCTCGCAGGCATTGATGGAAGACAAGCCAATTAGCAAGGTTATTTTTTAAACCACGCCGCATGACTTGCGTTCGTGGTTTTTGATTTTTAAATGCCGGTTCAAAACAGGGAAGCCGCCAAATGAATCGTTTTCGTCAATGGATATTCCAGGGGGTCGAAGAGATCGAGGGACCCCATGAGCAGGAAGGCAAGCACCATAAACATCCATGGTGGAAGGTTATGTGCCTGACCGGTGTCGATTACTTTTCGACGCTAGGATACCAGCCCGGCATCGCCTTTATCGCCGCCCAGGCCTTATCACCGATCGCGACGTTGGTCCTGATACTCCTGACGCTGTTCGGCGCCTACCCCATCTACTCCAAGGTTGCGAAAGAGAGCCCGCATGGCGAAGGATCCATCGCAATGCTCGAGGCCCTGTTTTCGCGCTGGAAGGCAAAGCTTTTCGTACTCGTTCTTTTAGGGTTCGTCGCGACCGATTTTGTTATAACGATCACCCTTTCCGCCGCCGACGCAACTGCTCACGTTCTGGAAAATCCTTTCGTATTGGAACATCTGCCATTTCTCGAGCACCCGGTGATCATTACGGTTGCGTTTATCGCAATGCTTGGCCTCGTCTTTTTGAAAGGATTTCGCGAGGCAATTGAGATAGCCGTCTTTTTGGTGGGTATTTACCTTGTTTTGAATCTCCTCGTAATACTAATCGGCGTGTACGAGATCGTATTGAATCCGGCGGTCCTGGCCAACTGGAAGACCGCGCTGTTCGCTCACAAAACGTCCGACGGTCTTATCGAAACGCGAAGCCTCGTAATGGTCGTCGCGTTGTCCCTTATAGTTTTTCCGAAGCTTGCTCTAGGGCTCTCCGGTTTTGAAACAGGCGTTGCCGTGATGCCGTTGGTCAAGAGTCCCAACCGGATTGCAAACACAAGGAAACTACTCCTGACCGCCGCGTTGATCATGAGCTTTATGCTCATCTGCAGCAGCTTTATCACCAGTGTTCTGATCCCTGAGAAGGAATTCTGTCCGCAGATCGCGTGTGACAACGTCGAGCGGTTGGATGATCTCCCGGAATTTTGCGCATGCGGTGGCGAGAAGGGAAAGGCCAACGGACGCGCCTTGGCCTATATCGCTCACGATCAGGTAGGAGCATTGTTTGGAGAATCCGCCGGTAATATTTTTGGAACGATCTACGATATCAGCACGATCCTGATCCTTTGGTTTGCCGGCGCTTCGGCGATGGCCGGCCTGCTGAATATCGTGCCCCGTTACCTTCCGCGGTATGGAATGGCCCCGGACTGGGCAAAGGCGACGCGGCCGCTCGTCGCGGTGTTTACGGGGATCTGCTTCGGCGTCACGTGGTTCTTCGATGCGAGCGTGGATGCGCAGGGCGGGGCTTACGCGACCGGGGTATTGGTCCTTATGACCTCCGCAGCGATAGCCGTCACGCTCTCCGCCCGTCGTAACGGCAGCCGCTGGACGTGGGCCTACGCTCTGATATCAATCGTTTTTGTATATACCACGATCACGAATATTGTCGAGCGTCCCGATGGGATCAAGATCGCCTCGATGTTCATCTTTGCCATCATCTTTGCCTCGTTCATTTCGCGTGCGCTTCGTTCGACCGAGTTGAGGATCGACAAGATCGAGATGGACGAAACGGCCCGGGCTTTTATCGATGAGCTGTCGTCCGACGGGGAGATCCGCATCGTCACTAACCGCCGCGAGACCGGCGATGTTATCGAATACCGGTTCAAGGAACACGAAAAACGGATCGACAATCACATCCCTTCAACCGATCCTATCCTGTTCTACGAGATCGAGCTTGGGGATGCCTCGGAGTTTAAGGGTAAGTTGAAGATACGCGGTGTGGATATCGACGGCTACCGTGTCCTGAGGACCGAATCACCCGCAGTGCCGAACGCTATAGCTGCCTTTTTGCTGCATTTAAGAGATAAGACCGGAAAAATACCGCACGTTTACTTCGGGTGGAGCGAGGGAAACCCCGTTATGTACCTGGCCAGATATATACTGTTTGGCGAAGGGGATACGGCTCCCGTAACGCGTGAGATCCTAAGACAGGCGGAGTCCGACCCCGAACTAAGGCCGAACGTTCATGTTGGAGGTTAATAAACCACCGTGTTAACCGTTCTTCCCGTTGCCATTCAAAACTGACGGATTCATCTCCAGGAAGCAGGAGCGGCAAAACACGGGGCGACCCTGCGAGGGGTAAAAGGGAACTGTCGTTGTTGCACCGCATTTAGCACAGTTTACGGCGACCTCGATCCGCTGCCGAATGCCGGACGCCTGCGCGGCCGCTATCGCAGCAAGGCGTTCGTTTTTTGCCTGTTTACATTCCTTGCAGCGCTTGGGCGGGTTTTGAAGCTGCTTGTCCCGGAAAAAGACCTGTTCCCCGACAGACCACGTGAAATTGTTGTCACAGTCGATACAAAGAATACTCTTATCTTCTAATCCTTCCGTCGCGAGAGAGGTCTGGACATTATGTCCAGGTCCGTCAAAATTGATATCCGACACAGCCTCTTCCCTCCTTGTGTTATGTTCGTAATACCGTACTGTTGGGCATAAGGGGGCTATTGCTAGTCCAAAAAAACCCTAGGAACTTCTCGTCTTCCGGTGGGAAGGTTCAGGAGAGAAAAGCTCTTAGTGAATATAAATTAAATACTGCTTACGGTAAAATTTGTTAAGAATCTGTAATAGACCATATAACGGTTGAGTTTTAGCTGTCAACTGGTTTTACCGATATTGGATTATAAACTATTCGTTTCGAAATTAGAAGAAAAATATGAATATCCTGGTGGTTGGGTCGGGCGGACGCGAACATGCCCTATGCTGGTCGTTCAGCAAAAGCGTTAGGGTTAACAAGATTTTTTGTGCGAATGGCAATGCCGGAATTGCTGAAATTGCTGAATGTATCGATATTAAACCCGACAATATTTCAGCCTTGGCGGATTTTGCCGCACAGAACCGGATCGATCTTACGTTTGTCGGAGGCGAAGCATCTCTGGCGGCCGGGATCACGGATGAATTCGAATCCCGAGGCATTCGAATTGTGGGAGCCAGCAGGACGGCGGCCCGCTTAGGATTTTATGGCCCGTCACAATATTCCTACGGCTAAATATATAACGAAGGATTCGATCCCGGAGGCTGTCGCCGTACTCGAAAGCGGCTTTTTTGGCGGTCCGCAAGCGCCCGTAGTTGTTAAAGCGGACGGGTTGGCGGCCGGTAAAGGGGTGGTCGTTGCCCGGGATAGGGCAGAAGCTGTCAATGCCATAGGAGAAATGGAAGCGCTTGTAGGAAGCGAGGCTGCCGCACGTATAGTTCTCGAAGAATGTCTCGTCGGCCGTGAGGTCTCACTCATAATGTT
>Ga0193752_1001665_pt1 | contig 18081 bp, 17 predicted proteins | sample H1c1metaG_FD_144924 | JGI IMG/M metagenome (GOLD analysis project Ga0193752, IMG submission 144924) | Soil microbial communities from a riparian zone of the East river system, Colorado, United States - H1c1 | ecosystem: Environmental > Terrestrial > Soil > Riparian zone | place: USA: East River...
AACAATGAAGGCACCGGTCGGTCCGCCGATCTGAACCCGGCTGCCACCAAGCGCTGAAATTATAAATCCGCCGATGACAGCGGTAACTAATCCTTTTTCTGGCGACACTCCCGAGGCGATGGCAAAGGCGATGGATAACGGCAGCGCAACGATTCCTACGATCAATCCTGCCATCACATCTTTCTTAAACTGTGCGGCATTGTAATTTTTCAGCGTATCAAAAAGCTTTGGCCTAAACATAATGCGATTGACATCATTCCGGTTGGCAAAAACGAGAATAATGCGGCAAAGGTACCAGCTTAATGTAACGGCGGCACGGAAAATCTCAAGAAGTTGATAATTCTCAATTGTTACTGGTACAGGAATGTAGCGTGGACCTCCAGGCCCGCTCGTCATAATGTGCAGCGGTTCTCCTGATCCGCGAATTTTCAAAGCTACATGGTGATTGATTTTGCCAGGGCCCGAAATTAATAATGGCGAACCAGGAGGTCCGCCCTACATAAGCCGACGGAGACTTCCGCGCTACATTTTTACTCGGCGCAGCAAATTTTTGCAACGAAATACCAATCTATAATCACTCGCTCTTCAAACTTTTTACCGGATTAGCCAGTGCCGACCTGAAGGCTTTAAATCCAACGGTGAGCCATGCAATGATAAGTGAAAACAGAATTGTTAATGCAAATACACCCCATCCAATGTGTGTATGAAAATAAAATCCTTCCAGCCATTTGTTCATAAAATAATAACCGATAGGGGCCGCCAATACGAATGCAACAAAAATCAATATTGTAAATTCTTTCGAAAACATATACACGATACTGCTGACCGACGCACCAAGCACTTTGCGAATCCCAACCTCCCTGGTTTTTTGCACTGCCATAAAGGATATCAGGCCGTACAATCCAAGGCAGGAAATGAAAATAGCAAGAAACGCAAAGATCTTAAACAGCTGTGCCGTGATCGCTTCATTTTCATAATAGCGTTCAAGACGTTCATTAAAAAGCACCTGGTCGTACAAGTAACTAGGGTAAATACTGCTAAAAACTTTCTTAACCTGGTTGATCGTTTGTGCAAAATTTCTACGTTCCATCCTGACAGCGATCCACTCGTAAGAATCGTTTTGGGTAGTCAGAGCAAGCGGCCTTATAGCTTCGTGCAACGATCGGTTATTATAGTTTTTGACAACACCAACAATACTCGCTTTTTGAATCCAACCCTCCATACTGATTGTTTTCCCGATTATTTCCTGCGGAGATGACAGACCAAGTTTGGTAACTAATGCTTCGTTTACTACGAATTCCCTGGCAGTATCACTTGCAAATGGAATTCTTCCGGCGATAATTTTCAGGCCGAATGTTCTATAATAGCCAGTATCTGCCGCCTGGCCATCAATCTGATACGTCTCTTTTTGTTCCCTGTTATCAAAAGTAAAATTGCTCGTCCAATTCCAGGTACCCGCAACTGCCTCCATGCAAAGACTCGTGGCCACCACACCGGGTATTTGTTTTACCTCGTTTGTTAATAAGGGATATTTAATTTTCAATGAGCTGTCACTCGGCAAATTGACCAGGATAATTCCATCTTTCTGAAAACCAAGATTGGCATTTCTGAAAAACTGCATTTGTTTTATAACCACCACTGTGCCTATTATTAATAGCTGTGCAATTACAAACTGAAATACAACAAGTCCTCTCCGTAGTGTAATGCCGCCCGTTGCGCCAGGAATTTTATTATTCTTGAAAATAGTGACAGGCTTGAAGCGCGATAATATCATAGCAGGATACATCCCTGCAAGCAATGTTACCAGGATACCAATAAAAAACAAGTATAATAATATGACCGGGTTATCACTCAGATCCAGGGTCAATCCTTTTTTCATCAGGTTATTTAAGATGGGCAATGAAGCCACTGCAAGAAGGTACCCTGCGACTACTGCTATTACCGTAATCAATCCTGTTTCCTGCAAAAACTGACACATTAACATAGCCCGGCTGCTGCCTAATACTTTTCTTACACCAATTTCCTTTGACCGGTTTACAGACTGGGCAGTTGACAGGTTCACAAAATTGATACACGCTACCAGCAGCAGGAATACTCCAATAAGACCGAGTGACCAAAGTTCCTTTCTGGCCATTCTGTTTGACGTGAACGTGTCTATTTCTTTTGCCAGGTGCATAGAGCTTAATGGCTGTAGTGATAATACCCGGCGAAAATCAGCTTCCTGGTTAAAATATTTTTTTTCAAAGGATTTCAAAGCGTTTTCCACTGCCGAAGGTTTCTGGTTTTTCGATATCAACACAAAGCAGTGCAGGCCGCTTGTGCCTGTCCAGCCGCTTGCCGTAAACATATTTGGCGCAAGTTTTTTTAAGGTCTCAGATGATCCCGCAAATCTTACAGGCAGATCAGTATTTGCAGGAAGATCTTTAAACACGCCTATCACGTTAAGAGGTACCCGAAACGACCATAATTGCACCTGCTTTCCAATTGCCCTGGCGGGATCGTCAAAAAACTTCCTGGCAATACTTTCGTTTATTACAACAGTGTTAGGCTCGTTTAGTCTTTGCGCGTTTCCATATAACCACGTGTAATCGAATATTTCAAAAAAAGATGGTTCAGACCAGACGAGGCCATCATTTTCCTTGAAACGTTTTTCTGCCGAAGTACCGGCAACCGGAACATAAATCTGTGCCCCACCGATTCCAAAAATGCCGCCAACTTTTTCCAGTTGCGGAAAATCTGTCCGTAATGCATAAGACATGGCAGCAGGCGAATACGGATATTTTGAGGTGACCTCTCCGTTGCTTCGATTTATGTTTGCGGTTATAACCCGGTAAATCCTGTTTTTATTTTTATGATAGCCGTCATAGTTCAATTCATTATGAATAAGGAGGGCGATCAGCAGAGTCGCACCTACTCCGACAGCGAGGCCGAATATATTGATGATCGAAAAGGTTTTCCTTTTCCATAGCACTCTTAAAGCTGTTTTGATAAAGTTTTGGAGCATGATTCATTTTTATATCACAGAATAAAAACAACGACTTATTGTTCTGATTTCAAAGGAGATACCAATATTGCAATTTTTTGATCCTGAACGCAATAGAGAAATTTAATTGTCAACAAGTGTCCGCTTACGGACGTTTAATGTCTGGAAATGGTTTAATGGCCAATAGAGTCACTGGTTTACCTGTTAATCGTCGTTGATTTACTGATAAATGTTGCTCCGTTATTTAAATTGTATGCTTTCTTATAGTGCTGAAGCTTTCTTGTGCAATATTGCAGGTCGTAGTCACGCCACTTTATTGTCTGATACGCACCCGGTATATCATTTCCAAACGCTTTAAGTTCGCATAATTAATTAACCATCTCTCCATGAAAGAAGACCAATCTTCTATAAAAGAAAAAGCGACAGTATCTATTAAGGCCACTAGAAAAGAATGGATCGGACTGATCATCATTGCGCTGCCCTGTATTGTTTATGCAATGGATCTTACCGTGTTGAACCTGGCGATACCACATATCAGTGCGGATCTGAAACCAACAAGTTCCGAACTGCTTTGGATCATAGATATGTATGGATTTATGGTTGCAGGTATGCTCATCACAATGGGTACACTTGGAGATAAGATCGGCCGCAGAAAATTATTAATGATAGGTGCTGCAGCGTTTGCTGTCACCTCTATTATAGCGGCTTTTTCAACCAGCGCCCCGATGTTGATTGCCGCGCGGGCCCTGCTTGGTATTGCCGGAGCTACTGTGGCTCCCTCTACCTTGTCACTGATCCGCAACATGTTCCTTGATGAGAAACAACGCACTATTGCTATCGGCGTCTGGATCACGAGCTATTCAATCGGCGGCGCAATTGGTCCGCTAGTTGGCGGATTTTTGCTCGATCATTATTCCTGGCAATCGATATTTTATGTCAGTGTTCCTGTTATGGTTTTGCTGCTTATCACCGCGCCTTTTCTGCTGCCTGAATATAAAGATCCTGATGCAGGTAGGCTTGACCTGTTAAGTGCGGCGCAATCGATCATTGCCATTCTTGCTATCATCTTTGGATTAAAAAAAATTGCAGAAAATGGCATAACGATGCAGGCTGTGATAAGTATTGTTATCGGCATATTTTTTATGACACTGTTTGTGCGGCGGCAAAACAGGCTGGCTATACCACTCATAGATCTGAAATTATTCCGCATACCAACATTTAATGTTTCATTGATCGCTTATATGATGGGTGCTTTTATCTCGTTTGGCAGTTCTATTTTTATATCACAATACTTACAACTGGTATTGGGCCTTTCACCATTACAGGCAGGCTTGTGGATGCTTCCATGGGCTTTGGGTTTTATCGTTGGTTCTTTATTAACACCGCTCATTATAAAACATATTAATCCTGTACAAGTCATGACTGCGGGCTTTGCCCTTGGTGCACTGGGTTATGGAATTATCCTGCAGGTGGAAACGCTGCCTCCGCTTACTGCATTGGTTATAGGATCGGTCATTACTTCCGTCAGCATGGCTCCAATCTTTATATTGACAACCGATTTTATCCTGAATTCCGCTCCACCCGAAAAAGCAGGTGCTGCTTCAGCTATATCTGAAACCTCTGCCGAGATGGGCGGTGCCCTCGGTATTGCTATTCTTGGCAGTATCGGTACAGCCATTTATCGTATCTCAATTACGAGGAACATCCCGGATCGAGTACCAGCGTCTGATGCTAAAGCGGCGAAGGATACACTTGGAGAAGCAATTACTGAAGCTGAGAAATTAAAAAATGCTGGAAACGAACTTATCGTCGTAGCCAAACAATCTTTTACAGATGCCTTACAATATTCGCTGCTTCTTTGTGTGATATTATCAGCAGCACTGGCTGTTATCATTTATTTCAGACTAAGGCGAACAGGTACTGCTGCGCCGAATTCATAGGGGCCCCGGCGAAATAATGAGGCATGCGGGTATTGAAATGACTTAAAGCGCCTGACCAAAATCATGTCTTGGGCGGAGGCAGATCATCCTAGATAGATGTTTGATTGATGAACTTTACAGCAGAAAATAAAATAACATGCTAAGTTCCATCAATCAAACCTTTCACCCGGGTTATGCTTACGGGGAAAAAACATCAGTTGTTAAAAGATTCATCGCCTGGGCCGAAAACCAGCAGGAAAATCGGTTGTTTTGGCTGGGACTCGCTCTGGCAGGGCACGGTTGTGTAATAACTCCTCTCACTGTATTTGTTGTTATGATGACCGGATTGAATTTTACGTTGTATATGTCTGCTTTTGCATCTATGGCAATGGCGATGGTAGTAAATCTGGCTGCGTTGCCAACTAAGATCACGATCCCTGTATTGTTGTTCAGCTTTGTTATCGACCTCGTCGTTGTAGTTTGTGCGTTAACGTTAGGATTAGCTTCCTGATAGGTGAATTCAGGTTCATGTTCTTGATAAATAACTTCAGATTTAAGTCTCTGATTAGTGATTTCAGGTTCCGGTTCTCAGATTGTTATCTTAAGCTTTCTGGACGCCGGCCTCAGGTACCAGGAGACAACGGTTAATATCGCGTAAATGAATGGCGCAATCCATTGAATGAAACTGTTGCCACTGACTATATGAGACAATACCGCTCCGGTCATCAGGAAAAAAAATCCGGCATATGCCCATTCTTTCAGCAGCAACCAACCGGGCGCCAACAACACGGTGACACCCAGTAATTTCCAAATCCCGAAAATTGTCAGCACGTACAAAGGATATCCGAGGTGGATTATACCATCAACATTAAATTTCAATCGAATCAATTGAACTATGCCGCCTGCAGTCATCCCGAGGCAAAGTAAAATTGTGGCGATCCAATATCCGGTTGATCCTGATTTGTTTTTTTCTGTATGCATCATTATCATTTTTATAGGTTATAAAACAATAATGATCAGCCCCGCTACAATTGGACATAAACCGTCAATTAATTTTCTGCATTCTCTTTTGTATCAGGTGTTCCCTGCATTTAGCCTAAATGCTTTTGTTTTCAGGGTTTGTCTGTCAGTCTCGGTTTTGGCGAGGTCATAGGCTTTTTCGAAATTTATCAACGCTTTCTGATTATCAATTCCTGTGTAAAGCTCACCGAGTAGTGTAAAGTAAAAATGGTTATTTGTCAGCTGGAGGTTTTCGACTTCTTTCAGAGCCTCTTCTTTCCCTTCTGTTTTATAAAGTGCATAAGCCCGGTTCAAAGCGACAACCGGTGAATAGTTAATCTGCAACAGTAAATCATAATGTTGTAGAATATTGGTCCATTTCTCCGGGCTTTCATCTTTCTGGCAATGCCAGAATGCGATACCCGCTTCTAAATGATAGGAGCTGATTTCCTGGCCCTGGGCTGAAAGTTCTAAATAGTAAATGCCTTTGTTTATCAGCGCCTGGTTCCATAGTTTTTCATCCTGGTCGTCATATTTTACGAAATAATTGTTCAATGATTGGTGTGGATTGTTGCCAACCTCTCTCGCGCCGAAACGCGACGAATGAAAACAGATCAGTGCGATCAGGGCATTTGTTTGTGGCTGATTTGTCTTTTCGTATTCTGTAAGTAACAGTGCCAGTCTTAATGCCTCTGCACAAAAATCCTGTCTCACGATCTGATTTTGAGTAGCGGAATAATAGCCTTCATTGAAGAGCAAATAAATAATAAGCAGCACATTATCAAGGCGATCGTTTGCTTCCGCAGGCGAAGGAAATTCAAGCCTTATGTTTGCTTCCCTTAGTTTTTCTTTTGCGCGGTATAGCCTTTTATTGATCGTATCCTTGTTAGTTAAAAATGCTTCGGCAATTTCTTCGATATTAAAGCCGCAGAGGACGCGTAAGGCGAGCCCTATTTGAGCCTCACTGGCGATGGCCGGATTGCAAACTGCAAACATCATTTGCAGCTGGCTATCTTTAATATTCTGTTCGGAAAAGTTGATATCGTCTGGCTGTATAGACTTTTCCTCTGCGGCTTTAATTGCCGGTACCACTTTTTCGGCGAATATTTTATTTCTGCGGAAATGATACAGCGTCTTTTGCTTTGCAACTGCATACAGCCAGGCCGTTGGATTTGGCGGAATACCTTTTTGCAGCCACGATCCCGTGGCTTGCAAAAAAGTTTCGCTAACGATATCTTCGGCAGTTTCGATGTATTGCAGCCCGTACATTTTGCTGATGACGGCGACCATCTTTGCAAATTCCTGCCGGAAAAGATTTTGTATTAACTCGCTTTCTTCGCTCATGTTCTCGGAGTTATGAATACACCGGCCTTATTTCAACGCTTCCATTTTCGTCGATGGCAGGGCAGCCATGCGCTAAGGTTGTTGCTTCATCGAGGTTTTCGGCTTTAATAACTATAAAGCTTCCTAATTTTTCTTTGATCTCCACAAATGGCCCATCCGTGATGACTCCACCGGGTTTCAGCACTTTGCCTTCCATAGATAATCTTATGCCATTATTGACCATTTTGCCCTGCGAGGTAATTCCAGTTGCCCACTTGTGCCATTTTTTTCCAAGTTCCTGCATTTTTTCGGGTGTTGCATTGCGGTAGTCATAATCCGGTTGTCTGAATAATAAAACAAATTCTTTCATTTTTTCTGTTTGAATGGTTAATGTAAAATAGAATAATGATTGAGATGTCGGATTCAGGACAATGTAAAATTATTTTTTTTATGTAGCGCGGACGAGGACTTTCGCATTACATTTTTGAGCCCGCTTATTGTTAGTTTTGTATTGTAAATCAGGAGTACAATACAAACTCATGGAAGAATCAGACAAGTTGAAAAGAGTCGTGGAAGCGAGGATGAAACTTAAAGCAAGATTTGAGGAGAAGATGAAAAACACGCCTTCCGTCTCCGATCCGAAACCATTAGGCTTGGGTAAATCAAACAGGCATGGTATGCCCGAAGTGCCTGTCGGGCAGACCATTACCCAAAAGTGGCCGGTACTTGATCTTGGAAAGCAACCCGCCATTGCCCACGAAGACTGGCGACTCACCATTAATGGAGCGGTGGAACACCCCGTCATGCTCACATGGGACGAATTCAATGTATTGCCACAAACTGAAGATACTTCCGACTTCCATTGTGTAACAACCTGGTCGAAACTGAACATGAACTGGAAAGGCGTCCGGCTCCTGGATCTTGCTGCGTTGGTTCAGCCTAAGGACGAGGCTACGCACATTTTATGTTACGGATATGATGATTATACAACCAACATTTCTTTGCAGGAGGCCCTTAAGCCAGATGTACTTTTGGTTCATACGGTTGAAGGGAATCCTTTGCCCCGGGAACATGGTGGGCCTGTAAGAATGATCACTCCGCAGTTGTACGCCTGGAAGGGATCCAAATGGATAAACAGAATAGAATTTTTAACGCATAATAAGCTGGGATTCTGGGAGAAAAATGGGTACTCCAATACTGCTTATCCCTGGAGGGATGACAGATATAGTTAACAAAAACTGCCCTCCCGCGAAGGAGGGCGGCGAGCGTAGCGAGCGGGCTTTGGCCTCCGTAGCTTTAGCGGAGGAGGGTGGTTGTTCTTTGGTTACCGCATACTAATAACCTGCGAAGACCAAAGAACAACCACCCCATGCCTTTGGCATTCCCCCTCCTTCGCAAAGCCTGCCCCGACTTGACGGGAAGGTTTTTTTGTAAAACCATTCGGTTATACATATATTTGCATAACCAAATGGTTATATATCGATGAAAACAAGAAGAGATGTTTTTCAGGGCATCGCCGACCCGACCAGACGCACAATTATAGGATTACTTGCTATGCAAACACTAACTATAAATGCCGTGGCGGAAAATTTCAATATTAGCCAGCCTGCCATTTCAAAGCATATGCGGATCCTTGAAGAATGCGGTTTGGTGGTGATTGAAAAACATGGAAGAGAACGTCATTGCACAGCCAGTTACATGGCATTGCAGGAGGTTGCGCAGTGGGCTATCCAATACCAGTCGTTCTGGAACCGGAGGCTCGATACCTTAGAAAATCTATTGAATGAAGAATAATGTAGCGCGGAGGTCTTCATGTAGCGCGGAGGTCTTCGGCCGCTCTACCAAAAAATAACTCAACTAATAATTTCAACAAATAGTATCAACAATAATCTCAACAAATAATTTCTATTAACAACATCCCGGTAACAACATCCATAATTAAATTAATCAATCATGGCTATAACATCGCCCCAGGTACAGGTACAGATGCTTATCCGAAAGCCCGCATCGAAAGTCTTTGAGGCTTTTATAGATCCGGAATTAACAAAGAACTTTTGGTTTACAAAATCGAGCGGTAAACTGGAAAAAGGAAAAACGGTCAAGTGGGAATGGGAGATGTATAATGTAAGTACATCAGTCAGGGTAAAAGAAATCGTGCAGAATAAAAAAATATCCATCGATTGGGGTGATCCTGCTACTGCTGTCGATTTTAATTTTGAAGATCGTGGTGATGGTACAACCTATGTAACCATACAAAACTATGGTTTCGCCCTCGAAGGTGATGCATTGGTCAAAGAAGTCAACGATACAACCGGGGGCTTTACAACCGTGATTGACGGACTAAAAGCATATATGGAACATGACATCAATCTAAACCTGATTGCTGACAAGTTTCCAGATAAGTATAAGAAATTATCCTAAAATAAAATCGCCATGGATACAAATGGAAAAATCATTTCGCCCGGTACTATCAGGTTTGAACGAATGTTGCCAGGGCCTATAGAAAAAGTGTGGGCTTATCTTACCGAATCTGAAAAACGCGGTAAGTGGCTTGCAAAAGGCGAAATGGAGCTGATTGAAGGCGGAAAGGTTGATTTATATTTTTTACATAGAGAATTAAGTCCGGTAGCGGAAGTAGTGCCCGAAAAATATAAAGATATGGAAAACGGTCATCACTCTACAGGAAAGATCCTGAAAGTTAAACCGCCATTTCTGTTATCTTTTACCTGGGGAGACAGCTTGTCGGTAGTGCTGTTTGAATTAGAAGAAAAAGGTGACAAAGTTTTATTGAGGCTTACGCATAGTAACCTCGGTGAAAACAAAGAAGCCCGGATAAGTACGGCAGCTGGCTGGCACACTCATCTTGAAATTTTAACTGCTAATCTTGAGGGGTCGCAGGTTGAAGGATTTTGGAAAAGTCATGCTACACTCGAAAATATTTATTCCGGTCTTGTTTGATATGTGCGTCAGTTTTATGAATCCGGATCACATATCATCTGGCAAACCTTATGTATTTTTGCGCGTTAATTCAATGGCCAGACTTATTATTTTTATTCCACCAGGCGAAACAGAACCAATAACTGTTGCGATCCGCCACGATCCTGATCTTGATGTTCCCGGTATCTGGAATACATCTACCAATGATGTTTATCTTGGAACATATCTCTGGAATCAGTTTCCAAAAAATGATCAACCTGCACTCCGGAAAATATTTGATCAGCTGATCAGGGTCAGTAATAATGAACTTCCTGGATAAGTTAAAGACTATGCCATCAGTGTGGCACAATGATTGAAATCCGTTATGGAAATCCGTTTGATATTTAAAACAATTTGATATTAAAACTAATTTCATAACAGAAAAAATTTCAATCATGCATATTATAACAGGTGCAACCGGGCATGTTGGTTCAGCCGTCGCTGAATCATTACTGAAACAAGGTGAAAAAGTTCTAGTGATAACCAGGAGCAAAAAAAAAGCGGAAAGTTGGAAACAAAAGGGTGCGGAAGCTGAAGTGGCCGATATCCATGATACAGAAACACTTCATGAGATATTCAAAAAAGGCAAACGGTTATTCCTGCTTAATCCGCCCGCTCCCCCTGACACCGATACGGTAAAAGAAGAACAAAGGTCGTTGCAATCGATGTTGAAAGCGCTGGAAAATACCAAAATAGAAAAAATAGTTGCTGAATCAACTTATGGTGCACAACCCGGTGAAGGTAACGGTGACCTCAATGTTCTTTACGATATGGAACAAAGACTTAAAGACCTTGGTATTCCCACCACTATTATTAGAGGCGCATATTATATGAGCAACTGGGACATGCAACTTGAATCTGCAAAAAAAGAAGGGAAGGTACATACGCTATATCCGGTAACCTTTAAGATACCAATGGCCGCTCCTCATGATATCGGTGAATACGCTGCTAAGCTGATGTTGGAACCGGTTGGGAACTCAGGTCTTCATTATGTGGAGGGCCCTGAACATTACTCTTCTGCCGATGTTGCAGCAGCATTTAGCGAAGTTTTAAAAAAACATGTGGAAGCTGTTGAAACTCCGCAGTCGCAATGGATACCATCACTTCGGAAAATGGGATTCTCCGTAAAAGCTGCGAAGTCTATGGCTAACATGACAAACCTTACACTCGAACAGAAATATGAAATGCCTGATGAACCTCATCGTGGCAGAACAACACTTAAAGAATATATGGAAAAAGTAGCTGCGGCAAACTGAAGTCGTTGCAGCAAACTGAAATTGCTTCTAAAATCACTTTGGAAAATGCAACATGAAAGCGGCACCCTGATCCGGGACGCTTTCTGTTGTTATATGTCCATTATGTGTCTTCATGATTTTTTTACAAAGCGCAAGACCAACTCCAGATCCACCGTATTCTAAATGGCTGTGCAATTTTGAGAAAACTTTAAAGATCTGATCCTTAAATTTTGGATCGAACCCAATACCATTATCACGAATGGTAATTACATGGAACTCCTTTTCTACACTTGCCGTTATTGAGATCCGGGGTGGTATATCAGGCTTGGCAAATTTTAAAGAGTTAACAAGAAGGTTTACGAATAACTGGTGAAGAAGGAAAGAAATACCTCTCACCTCGGGTAGCTTCGAAAATTCAATGATAGCCTTCCTGCTTTCAATTTCTTCTTCCAGCCCTTTCAACACTTCAATTACAACTGTTTTTAATGAAACTGTTTGTAACGCCTCTTCCACATTACTGAACTTTGAATACGACAACACGTCGGCAAGCAACAGCTGCATTCGTTCTGCTGATACGCTCATTTTTTTAACCAGGTCCAGCACCAACGCATAATTTCCTGTAAAATCATGTTGCATAATCCGAGATGCAAAAACCCGGATCTTTCGTAACGGTTCTTTAAGATCATGAGTACTGATCCAGGTGAGATTTTCAAGCTCGGCATTCGCTTCCTTAAGCTTTTCATTAAGCATGCGCTGCTTCAATTCTTCCTTTGTCATAAACATCAGGTGTACCTGCTTTTGTAACGCATTGGAAAAATGGGCAGCTGAAGTTATTTCAGCAGACAACCACTTCTTGCTTTCACATTGCTTGATTTCCTTCCACAAGGCGAAAGATTTACGTGGCGACAATCCATTTTCATTTATCACGATTGCCTTCTCCCGGTCGCCCGCCCAATGAACTTCAAGCAAACTTTCGGGCCTGCACCATATAATACAATTGTTTCGTCCGCTACCCAGCGAGTTAAACAAAACGCCACTGATCAACGCACACCATTTTTTTGCTTCAGGATATATAACCGACAATTTATCGACGCTAAAAATAGAAGACGTCGAATAAGTATGCAGCCAGTAAGCCAGCTTTCTGACTTCATCTTCCGGGGGTACATCGCCTTGTGAATAGACAATGTCATCAACAACCATAATTACACTCGAAGCATTCGCAATCGATAACAAATCAGGATTTTTAACCAGTTCAGAAAATGGAACATGTTCGTGCGTAAAAAGTTGCTCAAGCAACTGGTTCAATGCAAAACTTGTTTTCTGAGCAACGGCATAGTCTTCGCCCGATTCCTGTGCGCTGATCTGGGATGTTAAAAAGTGACCCTGCAACAACGAAGTTATACGGGTGTAGCGCGTGATATATTTTGGTGAATAATGATGACAGGCGATCAGCCCCCATAACTTACCCTCATGAATAAGCGAAATAGTCAGGGTAGCAGCAACTCCCATATTTTTCAAATACTGGATATGAATCGGAGATACACTGCGTAGTGTCGAAAGGCTCAGATCCAGGCTCTTGCCTGGTGTATTATCCATCGTAAAGATGGGTGAGGGTTCATAATTTACATCAACAATGATCCTCAACAGATTTTTTATATACAATTCACGCGCCTGCACAGGTATATCAGTATGTGGATAGTGCAGGCCAAGAAATTTTTCTTGCTCTTCTGTAACACTTTCAGCAAAAACTTCCCCGTTATATTCTTCATCAAACCTGTAAATCATCACCCGGTCATAGCCGGTGATGGCGCGCGTTTCATCAGCCACCGACTGACAAAGCATCTTCAGGGTAGTTGCCTGTTTGATATAAACAATCATCCTTTTGGTCTGCTGATAAACATCCGACAACTCCGATGGCTCACTGGTAAACGGCTCCAGTTCAATTATGTATTGTTCCCCGCTTTGATGAATAATGCCCTGCCAGATTTTTCCTTCCAATTCAAGCTCCCAGGGAGCTGAAGTGTCACCCATCGTCACCACATAATTTCTAATACTATTGGCGGATTTTTTTCCAAAAACCTCATCCAGCGTTTTACCCAATAGCTGCTTGTAATCAAGACCGATAAAATCTTTTGTATTTCCGCTGCAATAGTCAATTCTCAGATCACTGACCGAAACTGCCAGTAAGCAGCCATGAGGCTGTATGCTACCGGGGATATGTATAGGCTCTTCTGCACAATTCGCCAGGGTTACTAAATCCCTGTTTACTATATCCTTATAATTCATTCTCTTGTTGTTGCACAGAAAAAAAATCGTTTATTGATTGAAATGCATAAGTAGCTCCGGAGATAGCTTCAGCCCCACCATCATGCTGCACAATATAATCTGACAACTGAGACAACAGCGTTTTCCAACGCTCCATGATGGGAAGGCCTTCATTTGTCAAATACCGGCCACCCCATTCGGGTGTAATTCCAAGATGATTTTCAAGGTGACGGAAGATGACCTTTCCACCCAGTTTCGATCCTTCAATCACATATGTAAAACCCAACATAAAACAGATAGTGCTATTTCCGGGGGGCATTGGATAAACGGGGTAATCAGACACCGACCTATTGGTCAGGCTTAGTTGCATGAGGTCCGCGTCTATCTGCGAAGTGCTGCTATGATTCTGCAAAACAGGCAATAAAGAGGCAATCTTTGGTATTATATGCTCTTCAAATACCTTCAATACCTGCTTCATGACACTTAAGTAATGAACATATTGACTAACGGTTACCGTAGGTTGTAACAGGGCACTCAAAGCCGGATGCGACTCAAGAAGTCTGTGCAGTTTTCCAGTCCCTGTCCGCAAATCACGGAGAAACAATGCGGCTTCCGCGTTCACAATGGTATTTAAATTTAAATCCTTTTGTCGCATAATAATTGAGCGGTAAACACTGATCTCTTCAAAATATGAAACTATGTTCCGGTTTATTGAAATTTTGTCGAATGATCTGTACCGATAAGATAGGGAAGCCCTGGAAATAAAATGCCGGGGAATTTATGGGGGATTACAGCTATCATTCGGGTTCTGACCGGTAAAACAAAATATCCAAAATACCGGGATCTATCTGGTTCAAGGTAGTCTAATTTGCTGCAACATCAAAAATGATGTCGCAGATGCAACAAATCCTGTTTCGCGATGTCGTTTTGTAGTATATCCCTGGATTGATATAAATTAAAAAACAGCACATGATCAGAAATTATTTCAAAACCATGCTCCGCAATATGTGGAGGAACAAAACCTATAGTTTCCTGAACATATTCGGTCTCGCGATCGGCATTGCCTGTACGAGACAGATTTTTTTGTGGATGGATGATGAACTGACTTTTGATAACGTAAATGTGAAAAAGAACAGGCTTTACCGGGTGAATGTCAATAAGGAGTTTGACGGCAAGTTATTCACCATGGGTTCGACACCGCGGCCATTGGCAGCAGCATTAAAAAAAGAGATCCCGGGCATCATTAACGCAAGCAGGATATCCGATACTGAACAACAACTGTTATTTCGTTTCGGGAATAAATCATTTAATGCAAAAGGAAGATATGCTGACGCAGAGTTGTTTAATATGTTCACCTTACCATTCGTAAAAGGCAGGAGTATCGGCTATTGTAATTGCGTTGATAACAATCAGCTTTCAAACTATAAGAGCGGCAATTACAAATCCTGTCAGAGTTTGAAGACAGAATCGCGTTTTCTGTTGAACATTCATATCTCGGGGTAAGTAGAAGCCTTTAGAATATGATCAGTGTTATCCTGGAGAAGCTTAGCCTTAACACGAACAGGCCAGTAGGTAAACGAAATATATGAAGATTAAATCATAATATTTGTGGCAGAATCTTAACTTCACTTTAATAGATTATCATTTCTCCGAACCCATATATAGTTGCCGTCGGGTACTTAACTGCGGCATTAAACACCGCCGGAGATCTTCAGTTTTTCTGATTCTAAAGTAAAGCAGAGAACAGTTTCAGGTGGCGTCATGCACTGGATTGTTCTAAGCATTGATATGTTAATTCCGGGCAGTTTTTGCCTGAAAGAGGCCAGCTGGCCAAGTAAATTTTTATGGCAGAGTCACTGAAAATTTTAATGCTCGAAGATGACAATACTGATGCGGAAATTATTCGTCGCCTGCTAAATAAGGATAACCTCGATTTCGAATCGCGCCATGTAATGGATAAGGAAAGCTTTGTAAGCGCTTTAAATGAATATAATCCTGACGTGATCCTTGCAGATAATTCTTTGCCCGGTTTGTCTGCCAGGGAAGCGTTGGAAATAGTCCGGAACAGATCGTCACATGTGCCTTTTATTGTAGTAACAGGAAGTGTGTCGGAAGAGTTTGCTGCAAATATTATCAAGTTGGGCGCTGATGACTATATCCTCAAGGACCGCATGACAAGATTGCCGGTAGCCATCGCAGCCGCTATCAAACAGCAGCAAATACTTGCATTAGCTGTGAAGGCACAGGAAGATGTTATAAGACATAAGATTGAAAGACAAAAAGAAGTTAGCCGGATTATTCTTCAAACCCAGGAAAGGGAACGCAATATACTTGGAAGAGAACTTCATGATAATATCAACCAAATCCTGGCTTCCGTAAGTTTAAAGCTGGGATATTATGTTGAAGAGCCAGACAATAATCTTGAGATCGTTGAAAGTTGTCGCCAGACACTGGAAAAAGCCATTGCGGAAACACGGAAGCTTTCTCATATGATGGTTATGCCCAGTTTTTCCCAGAGCAGCCTGAAAGAAGAGTTGGAGATACTAATTGGTAATTATGCTTACAAAAAAATCGTTCAGTTTAATGTCACCGATATAGTTGATGCAACGATTCCGTCACCTATTAAAGAAACACTTTTTCGAATTGCGCAGGAACAGTTAAGCAATATCGCCAAACACGCCAGTGCCGGTACTATTGCCATGCAGTTAAGCAATAGCGACAATTTTATAGCCATGGTCATCAGAGACGACGGCATTGGTTTCGATGTGGGGCAAAAACGAAAAGGCATCGGCCTCACAAATATTTTTAGCAGGGTTGAACCTTATAACGGAACAGCTTCAATGGAATCTACTCCTGGAAATGGTTGTACTTTATCTGTAAAAATACCATTGAAGCATTAATCGATTATGCAAAGTCAGAGCTAATTTTTCCAGATCGCTTTAATGGTTTCTTCCTGTGAATACCCAATCGGACAGGAAGCACTTTTCGTATTGGCCCGATAACTACCCTGCGATTCATTCGGGCAACTTATCATGCGGCTTCCCGGCATTTGCAGGTGACCGTTAGTATCAGTTTTTTTGAGCCAGTCGTTTGCGTAATGTAGCCAGCTGTTTCTGTAAGCTTCCGGTTGAAGAGAGAGCCATGAGATCTCATCCCAACCCCAGATAAAATGTGAAGTGGTATCTGCAACGTTAGGTGCCTTACCTCTTCCGAAATTATCGAACTCAACCAGGTAAGGCAGGTGACCAGCTTCCCAGCCGCTCGGTGAAACGCATGCCTTGCTTTTATTATACAGTGCGTCCAGGTAATTCACCTGTAACTTTCCTTCATAGGGCTTTTCGGGAATTGGCCGTATTCTTAAGGGGAAAGAATTAAAGTCGATCAGGCTCCTGCCATCTTTAACCATTCCACCGCGGGGAGTATGGGCATCCAGTAAAACCCAATGACGTCGTGCATTTTTTCGGGCATATTCGCGGATCTTCCGAATGGTGTTCGTCCAGGCAGTTCTCTCCGGATCGTTCATACCGATCAATTCAATCTGACCCAGGTGCAGGGCTTCGCAACCCAATTTAATATATGATCCTGCCAGAAAATAAAACCAGAGCTGCGTTTCCCTTTCACTGATGTCGGGTACGCTGCTTCCTTTGCGCCAGTGATCAACAAATTTCCCCTGACGGTTCAGCATTTCCTTGTATGAAAAATTCCGGGTTTCAACCGGAAGATGATAATCTTCGAATACCCATGAAGGTATGGCCACATTGTTCACGTCTTGGCTAACGATCTCGAACAGGCAGCCCTGGAAAATAATATCAGCATCATATTGGTGAAGATCACGTATAATCGAACGGGCGGTATCCCAAAATGACTGTTTATTCAAAAGGCTTTCTCCTCCCCAGCGATATATGGCTCTGCCAATATATTTTGCACCAATATTTTTAACCATACGGATATCATCAGCATGATAAGGATAATCACGGTTCCCCTCGGGTTTATCCGGCATCAGTAAATACACCATGGTGACAGCTCTTTCCAGGTAATTTTCCAACACTTCTCTCGAAATGCCTTTCTCATTAAACTGCCAGGAGCCTTTTTGCGCTTTTGTTGAAGCAGGATGTATCAGTAACAACATTATCAGAACAGGTATCAGCGATTTTGTCATGGCGGCATGTGAGTGATAACTCTTTATGAAAACTCTTTGTTACCAATGCCAAAGATAAAGCAGACCTTGAAACATGAAAGCGATTGTTTGTTTCCCGCCATTGCCATTCACGATTCATATGTTGGAGGTTTTCTAACGCCCGGATAGGTATCATTCCAGGTTAAAACATGAAGCCGGGCAAGCGATGGGCTATCTTTCGCTGTAATATTTATCTTGTTGATT